>Ga0233425_10001162_pt1 | contig 61323 bp, 66 predicted proteins | sample Watercolumn_Towu_2_FD_181712 | JGI IMG/M metagenome (GOLD analysis project Ga0233425, IMG submission 181712) | Freshwater microbial communities from Lake Towuti, South Sulawesi, Indonesia - Watercolumn_Towuti2014_140_MG | ecosystem: Environmental > Aquatic > Freshwater > Lake | place...
CCAGGGGCGGCCAGTGGCATGCGTCGCTCGGCACGGAGGGATCGCGCGGCACGATGGCCTTACAGATCGGCGGCCGGGTCAAGCAGCCGGGCTTGGTGGAGATTCCCTTCGGCGCGACGCTGGCCGAAGTCATCGAGCGGTTCGGCGGCGGCATGGCCGCCGGCGCCCGCTTCAAGGCGGTGCAGGTCGGCGGACCGCTGGGCAGTCTGTTTCCCGCCTCCCGCCTGGACATTCCCATCTGCTACGACGCGTTCAGCAAGGCCGGGGCGATCCTCGGGCACGGCGGGATCGTGGTCTACGACGACGAGACCGACATGGTGGAGCTGGCTCGCCACTTCATGGCCTTCACCGCCGACGAATCCTGCGGCAAGTGTACGCCCTGCCGAATCGGATCGGTGCGGGGCCGCGAGATTCTCGATCAGCTCCGGGCAGGCCGCAGCCGTCCGGGAGACCTCGACTTGCTGGCCGACCTGGGCGAGACGATGAAGATGACCAGCCTCTGTGCGCTGGGCCAGAGGGCGCCCTATCCGGTCCTCACGGCGATCGAGCATTTTCCGGAAGAGTTCAAGACATGAGCTTTCAGCCGTCAGCCTTCAGCGCTCAGCTTCGGACAAAGCTGACAGCTGAAAGCTGATGGCTGACAGCCAGAGACGAACCATGGCACAGGCGCAACAGACCGTACATCTGACCATCAACGGCCGCTCCGTGACCGCCACGTCCGGCGAGACGGTCTACGCCGCGGCCCGGAGGGCCGGCATCGCCATTCCCAGCCTCTGCGCCTCGCCCCACCTGGCGCCGTTCGGGTCCTGCCGGCTCTGTCTCTGCGAGGTGGAAGGCCAGAGCGGCACCCCCGCCTCCTGCACGACGCCGGCGCGGGAGGGCATGGTGGTCCGGACCGAGAGCGAACGGCTGGCCAGGCACAGGAAAAATATCGTCGAGCTCTATCTCTCCGAGCAGCCGGCGGGGCCGGAACAGCCGGAACCGCTCCGGCAACTGGCGGCCCAACTGGGACTGACCGGGGTTCGCTACGCCTCTGGCTCGCAGCGAACCGATTACCGAGACGCCTCCAATCCTTTTTTCTCTTTCGACAATTCCCGCTGCATCTCCTGCGCCCGCTGCGTCCGGGCCTGCGACGAAATCCAAGGCACCTTTGCCCTGACCATGGCGGGGCGCGGCTTCTCGTCCCGCCCGATCCCCGGCGCAAGCGCGTTGGCGGGCGAATCGAACGGCTTCGCCTCATCCAACTGCGTCTCCTGCGGCGCCTGCGTGAAGGAATGTCCGACCGGAGCCCTGACGGACCGGACCGTTCTTGAACGAGGCACGCCGACCGGGCAGGTTCGGACCACTTGCGCCTATTGCGGCGTCGGCTGTACCTTCAATGCCGGCACCAGCGGCGGCCGGATCGTCAGCATGGTGCCAGCCGACGACGGCCCTTCCAATCAGGGCCATGCCTGCATGAAGGGCCGCTACGGGTGGACCTACAACGATGCGCCGGATCGGCTGCGTGTCCCGCTGCTGCGCCGGGGCTCATCCTGGGTGGAGATCACGTGGAACGAGGCGCTGGACCAGGTAGCGCGGGAATTCACCAGGATCAAACAATCCCAGGGGCCTGACGCGCTGGCGACGATCTCGTCGAGCCGCGGCACGAACGAGGAGAATTATCTCTTCTCCAAATTCATGCGCTGCGTGATCGGCACCAACCACATCGACAACTGCGCCCGCGTCTGCCACAGCGCCACCGTGACCGGCATGATGGAGGTCCTGGGCGCCTCCGCCGCGACCAACTCGATCCGGGACCTCGATCTGGCACACCTGATCCTGGTCGTCGGCGCCAATCCCACCGAGTCCCACCCGGTCGTCGGGGCCAGAATCAAACAGGCGCATCGCCGGGGGGTGCCGCTCATTGTGGCCGACCCGCGCCGCACCGAGCTGGCGCGGCTTGCGGACATCCACTTGCAGTTGCGGCCCGGCACCAACGTGGCGCTGCTGAACGGCCTGGGCCATGTGATCGCCCAGGAGGGGCTGCTGGACAAGGCCTTCATCGAAGCGCGAACGGACGGGCTCGCCGATTGGCTGGCGGCAGTGGCTCCCTGCACGCCGGAGAGCACCGAACAGATCACCGGCGTCCCGGCCGAGCTGATCCGCAAGGCGGCCCGCCTCTATGCGACAAGCGGCGCCTCGTATTGCGTGCATGGCTTGGGTGTGGCCGAACACCGGTGGGGCAGCCACGGCGTCATTGCCCTCTGCAACCTGGCCCTGGCCACAGGGAACATCGGGAGGCCGGGCACGGGGATCAACCCGTTGCGCGGCCAGAACAACGTCCAGGGCGCGTCCGACATGGGCTGCCTCCCGACCTACTTCGCCGGCTATCAGAGCTTCGACGATCCAGCCTTGGCCGCCCGCCATCTGACGATCACCGGACGCCCCTTGCCCGCCAAGCGCGGGATCAAAACGCCGGACATGTGGGACGCGGCGCTGGAGGGGCGGTTAAAAGGGCTCTGGATCATCGGCTATGACGTGGCCCAGACCGACCCGAATCTCACGAAAGTGCGTGAGGCGCTGAGTCGGCTGGAATTCCTCGTCGTGCAGGAACTGTTTCTGACCGAGACGACCAAGTTCGCCCATCTGGTGATCCCCGGCGCCTCGTTCCTGGAGAAAGACGGGACCTTCACGAATCTGGAGCGGCGGATTCAACGCATCAGGAAGGCCGTGGACCCGCCCGAGGGGGTCTTGCCGGACTGGCGGGTGGTCGGCGAGGTGGCGACCAGAATGGGTTACCCCATGTCCTATGGCCATCCCTCCGAGATCATGGACGAGATCGCGCAATTGACCCCGACCCTGGCTGGCGTCTCCTACGAACGGCTGGAAGGGGAGGGGCTTCAATGGCCGGTGCCGTCCGCCGCCCATCCGGGCACGGCCCTCATGCATGGGGACCGGTTCCCGCGCGGGAAGGCCAAGTTCGTGCCGGTGGATTATCTGCCGCCGGGCGAATCACCGAACGAGGCCTATCCGTTTACCCTGGTGACGGGCCGCATCCTGCAACATTATAATTGCGGGGCGCAGACCCGTCGGACCGACATCCTGCGGCTGGTGGATGCCGATGTGCTGGAAATGCACCCGGAGGACGCAGCCCGGCTCGGGGTCGCCGACGGCGACCCGGTCCGCCTGGTGAGCGAACGAGGCGAAGCGCAGTTGCCGGTGGCGGTGAGCGAGCGGGTCTGCCCGGGCGAACTCTTCACGAGTTTTCATTTCCCGGCTATCGCCATCAATAGGCTGCTCTCGTCGAGCGCCGACGAGAGTTCCAAATGTCCGGAGTACAAGGTCTCCACGGTCCGGGTGGAAAAGCTGACGCCGGCCCGGCAAGCCGAGCCGGCGCATACGAGATTGATCACGTGAGGAGGCAGAGCTGTCAGCGATCAGCTTTCAGCCGTCAGCCAGGAGAAATCCTGAGCTGAATGCTGAGAGCAGTTGATTGCTCAACCGACGATGGATCAACCAACGATCAACCCCGCACACCAGACGCCCCTGTTCGACGCCTACCCGCCGCCTCAGATCGCGGCGCGTGTCTGCCAGATGGGGTTGGCGAAAGTGACCGTGCCGGTGCCGACGATGATCGCGCTGGCTCTCCTGGCGGGGGCCTTCATCTCGTTGGGCGCGCTCTTTTACACGGTGACCATCACCGCCGGAAGAGACGTCGCCGCGGCCCCGTTCGGGCTCACACGCCTGGCCGGCGGCATGGCCTTCAGCCTGGGGCTCGTGCTGGTGGAGGTGGGCGGCGCGGAGCTCTTTACCGGTAACAACCTCATTGCGATGGCCTGGGCCGTCGGCTGTGTTCGGACGAGCCAGGTCGTCAGGAATTGGCTCTGGGTCTACCTCGGCAACCTCCTCGGCGCGCTCGGCACCGCCGCCCTCGTATGGCTGGCGGGTGTGCCTACGCTGGGAGACGGAGCCGTAGGAGAAACGATGTCCGGATCGCGCGCGGCAAAATTGCGCTCGATCCGGTGTCGGCGGTCGCCCGCGGCATCCTGTGCAACGTCCTCGTCTGCCTGGCCGTCTGGCTCTGCATGGGCGCCCGCAGCGTGGCGGACAAGATCCTGGCGATTCTGTTTCCGATCAGCGCCTTCGTGGCCTGCGGGTTCGAACATTCGGTCGCCAACATGTATTTCCTCCCCATCGGGATGGCGCTGACGGCCTCGAGCGCCGCGCCGATTGCGCTCGCCGACGCGGCCGGCAACCTGTTCTTCGTCACGCTCGGCAACCTCCTGGGCGGGACGGTTCTGGTCGCGCTGGTCTATTGGTTCGTGTATCTGAGGGGAGAAAGCACCTAGTTGTCAGCGATCAGCTATCCGCTCTGAAAAATCCGAAAGCTGAGTGCTGACGGCTGAGAGCTTCTTTGCCGCTTTATGATTTACACCATCACGCTGAACCCGGCCCTGGACTACTACCTCGAAGTCGAGGACCTCGACATGGACGATGCCAACCGGGTTCACGCCGAGGCTCTCTACGCAGGCGGAAAGGGAATCGATGTCTCCCGCGCCATCCGGCACCTGGGCGGGAACAGTATGGCGCTGGGATTCATCGGCGGGCACAACGGCCGGATTCTGGTGGACCTGCTCAAGCGGGAAGGCGTCACCTCCTACTTCACCCCCATCAAGCAGGAGACCAGGCGGGACATCATCATCAGCACGAAACGGCCTGCGGCGCAGACCCTGCTCCACGCCAAAGGCCCGACGGTCAGCGCCGTGGAATGGCGCTGCTTCCTGGCCCACCTGCGCTTGTTGGACTTGCAGGACGCTTACGTGGTCGTCGGGGGAAGTCTGCCGCGCGGGGTGCCGTCCGACGCCTACCGCCAAATCATCACCTTGGTGCAACGGCGAGGGGCCAAGGCCGTCCTGGATGCGGACGGCCCCTGTCTCCGAGCCGGACTCACGGCACGGCCCTTTGCGATCAAGCCGAACGTGCACGAACTGCAGCGCGCGCTCAGGCGTCCGCTGCGCACCGACGCCGACATCCTGCGCGCCTCGGCGTCCCTGCATCGGACCGGCGTGGAGATCGTCATCGTCTCGCTCGGCCGCCGGGGTCTTCTCGTCGTGGGCGGTCGGGGCAGCCGGCTCCTGGCGTTGCGCACGATTCCTCCCACGGTGCCCGTCCGGAGCCGGGTCGGAGCCGGCGACTCTACGGTGGCCGGCTTCATTTTCCGGTTGGCCAGAGGGAAAGCGATCGAGGACTGCGCGCGGTTCGCCACCGCCTGCGGCACGGCGGCGACCCTGGCCCCCGGCAACCAGCTCTGTCGCTTGTCGGACGTGCAGCGGATCTTGCCGAAGGTGAGATTGAAAAGCATTGACGATCGCCAGGATTGACTGCCACGATTGGGTGATTGCCAAGATTATCGGAATCCTTCAATCGTCAATCCTGGCAATTCTGGCAATCGTCAATGCTTCCACATTCAGGCTTGGGAAGGGAAAAAGATGAAAATCGTACTGGCGGTCGACGGTTCAAAATATTCGCGCTGGGCGACCGAATGGCTGGGGTACTTGCCCCTGCGCGCCAAGTCCCAGACCCAGGCGCTCCACGTCCTTGACCTGGCGGCATTGCGGGCCCCCTTCATGGTCCAGCCGGTCGTCGTCGGGAACGAGCCCTTCATCCACGATGAAATCCGGAGGATGGAAGCGAAGGCCAAACAGGTGACGGCCGACACCACCTCGCAACTGGCGTCGCTCCGCATCCCGGCCAAGGTGCGCTCGATGACCGGTCCGGTGGCGTCCACCATCCTCAAGCAAGCGGGCCGCCAGGGTCTGGTGGTGCTCGGCAGCCGGGGCATCGGCGCCCTCGACCGGTTCATGCTGGGCAGCGTCTCCACCCAGGTCACGCAGCACGCCCCCTGTTCGGTCCTCGTGGTCAAGCAACCGCCCCGCCCGATCCGCCGGATCCTCCTGGCGACGGACGGCTCCAAACCATCGGAGAAAGCCGTCCGGTTCCTGCTCCGCGAGATCCGGCCCCAGGCGACCGGGCATCAGGTCGAAGTCCTGGCCATGCACGCCATTCCGTTCCTGAAGTATCCGGAGCTCAAGGAGATCGGCAAGGCGCTGGTCCATCGGGACGCGGTCAAGCTGGCCAAGGCCGGCTACGAGGTGGAGGAAATCTGCCAGCTCGGCCAGCCGGCGGACGAAATCATGAAGGTGGCGGACCATCGGAAGGTGGACCTGATCGTCTCAGGCGCGAAGGGTCTGGGCGCCGTCGCGCGCTTCCTGCTGGGCAGCGTGTCGACGAAACTGGTGCAGCACAGTGCCTGCTCGATCCTGGTGGTCAGGTAGAAAGGCGAGGGGCGCCGGGTGAGGTACACCAAGACGCTGGTCGCGGCGCTGATGGCGGCGGCACTGGCGGGAGGCGGATGCCAATCCGCGCCCAAGCGGACGGTCTTGCCCGCGCCGGCCGGTACGAATACCGTTGCAGCCCGCCACAACGACGAGGGCATCCGGGCCTACGAGCAAGGCCAATGGGACGCAGCCAAACAACACTTCGCCTCAGCGATCACGGCAGCGCCGGACCTGGCCGAAGCCCACTACAACATGGGCCGGACGTTGTATCGGCTGGGCGCGATGAAGGAGGGGGACGCACATTTTATCGCCGCCGCCAATTTGGCGCCCGGCAACAAGGTCATCTGGGATTCCCCTCCCTTGAAGAACGTGTACGTCCCCTCCAAGGACGCCACGATTCCCGGGCTCTCCGACGGCCACGCCGGGCACAGCCATTGACCGTCCTGATGGAGAAACACGTCCATCAAGTCCTGCGGCGGTTCCCGGAAGTGCGGACAGCCGTGAGCAAGATCGGCCGCTCCGAGATCCCCAACGCCCCCGAAGAGCCCAACGAAAGCGACCCGGTCGTGTTGTTGCATCCCAAGGACAGCTGGACCACCGCAAAGACCAAGTCGGACCTGGTGGACGCGATCCGGCGAGAACTGGCCGACGTGCCCGGCATTTCGGTCCTCATGAGCCAGCCGATCCAGGAACGGGTGGACGAACTGATTTCTGGAATGAGAACCGAAGCCGCCGTCAAGTTGTTTGGCGACGACCTGGAAATCCTCAAGGAGAAGGCGGACGAGATCGCCTCGATCATGCAGACGATCGCGGGGGTGAAGGACGTGAAAGTCGAACAGATCGCCGGCCAGCCCTACCTGACGGTGGACATCGACCGAAACAAGATCGCCCGCCACGGGATCAACGTCGCGGACATCCAGGAGCTTATCGAAACGGCGATCGGCGGCAAACCGGCCACGCACGTGTATGAAGGCGCGCGCCGGTTCCAATTGATTCTGCGGTTCCCGAAGGAGTATCGCAACAGGGTGGGCGCCATCGGCGAGATTCGCGTGAAGGCCGCGGCCGGCGCGCTGACTCCGATGAGCGACCTGGCGACGATCGACCTGCGCGAGGGGCCGGCCCGCATCAGCCGCGAACAGGCGCGCCGGCGTATCTACATCGGCTTCAACGTCGTCGGGCGCGATATCGGCGGCGTGGTCGACGAGGGGCGTCGAAAACTGGCCGAGTCCGTCCGGCTCCCGCAGGGCTACCAGATCGTCTGGGGCGGGTCTTTCGAGAACATGGAGCGTGCCATGGAACGGTTGGCGCTGGTCGTCCCGATCACGATCGGCTTGATCTTCCTGCTCCTCTTCCTGACGTTCCACTCCTGGCGCTACGCGACGCTGATCATTCTCAATATCCCCTTCGCGCTGACGGGCGGGGTCTTCTCCTTGTGGCTGACCGGCCAATACCTGAGCATGCCGGCGTCGATCGGATTCATCGAGCTGTTTGCGCTCGCGGTGGGAAACGGGATCCTGCTGGTCTCCTACATTCACCAGCTCCGCCGGGAAGGCCGGTCCGCTGACGAGGCTACGGTGACCGGTTGTTTGTTGCGGCTGCGGCCCGTGCTGATGACCATGCTGACGACGCTGCTCGGGCTCTTCCCTCTGGCCATCGCCCAAGGGATCGGCGCCGAGGTCCAACGGCCCCTGGCGACCGTGGTGATCGGAGGGCTGTTCACCTCGACGCTCCTGACCCTGGTCCTGTTGCTGGCCTTGTACCGCTGGTTCGAGGATCGTCAGGCCCAGGCGTCTGATATCGGGTAGGGCCTTCCTTGTCGAGAGCGGTGACGCACCATGTCCTCACACTGGCACACATTCCAACACGAGGCGCTGGCCCACGAGCTGCGGTCAAACATGCATGTGGGGCTGACCGAGGAAGAGGCTCGCCTCCGACTCCCGCAGCAAGGGTTCAATGAACTGCTGGAAGCCCCGCCCGCCTCTCCGCTCGCCCTCTTTGCCGCGCAATTCTCAAACCTCATCGTCTGGGTGCTGATCGGCGCGGCCATCGTCTCCGGGCTGCTCCGGGAATGGCTGGATTCGGCGGCGATTCTTACCATCGTGCTCCTCAACGCAATCCTCGGGTTGGTCCAGGAATACAAGGCTGAACGGTCGCTGGCGGCGCTGCGCAAGCTCTCCGTCGCGACGGCCCGCGTGATCAGGGAGGGCGCCATCCGGACCATCCCCGCCCGTGAATTGGTGCCGGGCGACCTCCTGTTGGTGGAAGCCGGCGACCACGTTCCGGCTGATGCGCGCCTCGTCTATGCGACGATGTTGCGGACACAGGAGGCGGCGCTCACAGGAGAATCCACGCCGGTGGACAAGACCGCTGATGCCCTGCCCGATCAGGCCTTGCCTCTGGCTGATCGGCGAAACATGCTGCTTCTGGGCACCGACGTCATTGCCGGCAAAGGACGGGCGGTGGTGGCGGCAACCGGCCTGCGGACGGAACTGGGGCACATCGCCTCCATGATCGAGAAGGCAGGCAACGAGGGCACCCCTCTGCAGCGGCGCCTCGAACAGCTTGGGCATGTCCTTCTCTACCTGTCCCTGGGCATCGTCTCCGTCGTGTTCCTGCTGGGGCTTCTGCGGGGTGAGCCGTTGGTCGGGATGTTCCTGACGGCGGTGAGCCTGGCCGTGGCCGCGATTCCGGAAGGGCTGCCGGCCATCGTCACGGTGACGCTGGCGCTGGGTGTGACCCGGATGGTCAAGCGCCACGCCCTCATCCGCCGCTTGCCGGCCGTGGAGACGCTGGGATCCACCACGGTCATCTGCACCGACAAGACCGGCACGCTCACCAAGAACGAGATGACCGTCACGCGCCTGCATGCAGGCGGGCGCCTCTTCGAGGTCACTGGAGAAGGCTATGCGCCGGTGGGAGAAATCCATGAGGCGTCAAACGTGAGGAGCGGGGGGGCGGACCTCGGGAGTAACAGGCCGGAGACCCTTGACCGATTGCTGACTGCCGCAGTCTTGTGCAACGGTGCAACGCTGCGAGAGGAGCAGGGCGTCTGGCGGATCATCGGCGACCCGACGGAAGGGGCGCTGCTGGTGGCGGCGGCCAAGTGCCGTCTGTTCAAGGATCACCTGGAGGCGGATCACGCCTTCCTCGGCGAGGTTCCCTTCGATCCGGAACGAAAGATGATGACGGTGGTCCGGAAGACAACCCAGGGAGCGGCGGCCTATGTGAAGGGCGCCCCGGATCTGCTCTTGCAGCGATGCACGCAGTGGGTGACAGTCGACGGGCGGGTAGAGCCTCTGAGTGAATCGGCCAGGCGACAGATCCTGGACATGAACAGCGCCTTTGCCCAAGACGCGTTGCGCGTGCTGGGGCTTGCCGAACGGACCTTGGAGCGGCAGCCGGATGCCTATCGCGCGAACGACATCGAACAGGATCTGATTTTTTTGGGCCTGGCGGCCATGAAAGACCCGCTACGGCCGGAAGCCCTTGCCGCCGTCAAGACTTGCCGCGAGGCCGGGATCCGAACCGTGATGATCACGGGAGACCATCAGGAGACGGCGACGGCCATCGCTCGAGAGTTGGGCCTCATGAACGGCTTCGCCGCGACCTCAGGGCTGGAGCTGGACCGGCTGACGGACGAGGAATTGAGCGAACAGGTGGAGCGGATCTCGGTCTACGCTCGGGTGTCGGCCGAACATAAACTGCGCATCGTCCGGGCCTGGAAAGCGCGCGGGGCGATCGTCGCCATGACCGGCGACGGGGTCAACGATGCCCCGGCGGTGAAGGAAGCGGATATCGGCGTCGCGATGGGCCTCACCGGCACGGACGTCACGAAAGAAGCGTCCGCCATGGTCGTCACCGACGACAACTTCGCCTCCATCGCCGCCGCCGTCGAAGAGGGCCGCGGCATCTACGACAACATCCGAAAGTCCGTCCACTATCTGCTCTCGTGCAACACCAGCGAAGTGTTGGTGATGCTCCTGGCGGCACTGTTCGGGCTCCCCCTGCCGCTGCTGCCGGCGCAGATCTTGTGGATCAACCTGGTCACGGATGGGCTGCCGGCCCTGGCCCTGGCGGTAGATCCTGCGGACCCGGGTCTTATGAGACGGCCCCCACGCCAGCCCGACCGCCGGTTCCTTTCGAAACAGCGGATCATCTTTCTGTTTGTCCAAGGCCTGTTCATGGCGCTAGTCACGATCGCCGCCTTTGCGTTCTGCCTGTACGGCATGGACCGGGACCTTGAACGGGCCAGGACCGTCGCCTTCACGGTCTTGGTCATGATCCAGCTGTTCCATTCGTTCAATTGCCGGAGCGACCGGCACTCCCTGTTTACCATCGAATGGCTGACGAACAAGCCTCTCCTGTGGGCCGCCATCGGCTCCGCCGCCCTGCAGGCCCTGATCCTCCTGGCGCCATGGACCCGCGAGATGTTCAATGTCGCTCCGTTTGATCCGGAACATTGGGCGCTGGCGATCGGTCTGGGGCTCCTGCCGCTGCTGGCGATGGAGGCCTGGAAGCGGGCGTGCCGCATGACCCGGGATCGAGCAACTGCTCACACTCGTTGACAAATCGCCGTTTTCTGCTACAGTTCATCTACGTAATGATGATCGGTCTCCGTATCGGAACGGAGAAGGAAAACAGGATGTTGCTGCGCAAAATGCAATCGATCGTGTCCGCTCGCTGCCCCGTTTGCGGCTATCGGGAAGGTTCCCGCGCGAAACGAAACCCGTTGGATCGTTGGGCCGGCCTGCTCCGGATCTATCGGTTCGAGTGCCGGTCGTGCAACGTGCAGTTTCACGCCTTCGCGCTCAAGCCGTCTGCTTCTCAATCCGTCAAGTAACCACGAATGCACAGAGCGAACGGGTGCTACCGCGGAGCGGTCGCCGAAGGCGCGCGAGGCAGGGGGGCGGTGAACTGGCCGTTTTTGCCGTACACCGTCAACTGCGCCGGCGCCTCGCCGCCGGTTCTGAGGAAGACGTGCCAGAAGTCGCTGATGTTGTAGAGCTGGATATTGTCGATGGCGGTGATGACGTCGCCGAAGGAGAGACCGGCCTCGGCGGCCGGTTTCGACGGCTCCACCTGGACGGCCAGCACGCCCCGATCCACCTCCAGGTTGAAACTGGCCACGATGCTCGGGGTCACGGTGACCGGCACGAATCCCAAATCCGGCCGCATGACGGCCCCTCGGACCAGCATGGACTTGATATGGGGATAGGCCGCGTCGATCGAGATGGCATAGCTGATGGCCTGGGCCGCCGTCGCCACGGCTGCATTGATGCCGACCACCTGGCCCGATAGGTCCACGAGCGGCCCCCCGCTGTTGCCGGGATTGATAGCCGCGTCGGTCTGAATCAGGTCGTAGAGGGTCTCGCCGTTCGGCGCGAGAATCGAACGGTCCAGAGCGCTGACCACCCCCACCGTCACCGTCGAGCCTCCCTTCAGGGCAAAGGGATTCCCGATCGCCACGACGGTCTCGCCGATCTGGAGTTCGGCGGTCCGGCCCAGTTTGGCCGCGACCAAGTCCTTGGCGTTGATTTTGATCACCGCCAGGTCCAGGAGAAAATCGCGCCCGACGACGCGGCCGGGCGTCATGCGCCCGTTGTGCAGGCCGACCACGACACTCTTGACCCCCTCCACCAGGTGATTGTTCGTCAGGATGAACCCGGCCTCGTCCACGATGAGGCCGGACCCGGAGCCCGGCGGGGAGGGATGCTGCACCGCGCTGGGCGGCACGCCCCGGCTCATGACGGTGACGACCGACGGCCGCACCATCGCCACGACCTCCGGCACCGTCATCGGTTTGGGCTTCGCGCCGGCAACGCCGTTGTCGGCGGACCGGGCGTCCCCCGCCCAGCACACGGCAAGCAAGAGGGAACAGAGGGCTGCGCCCAAGCCGACGGTAAGAACAGGGGAAGGTGACCGGCTCTTCATATGGACGGGCATTGTCCCCCAAATCGGAACAAGTCTCAAGGGACGCACCGGAAAATAAAACGGGCGAGGCTTGCGCCTCGCCCGCGTGGCGATCACGACCTGGCCAGCCTGATCACTTGATGGCGGCGAACATCTCCTTGATCTCCGGCGTCTTCAGTTTCTTGATCGCCTTGGCCTCGATCTGGCGAATCCGCTCGCGGGTGACCGACAGGCTTTGCCCGACCTGTTCCAGCGTGCAGGGCTCGTCCTGCCCGATCCCGAAACGCAGCCGGATCACCGTCTGCTCGCGGGGCGTGAGCGTGCCCAGGATGCGATCCAATTCCCGCGTGAGCTCGGTGCGGTGGACGTGCGCATCGGGCGCCACCGACTGTTGGTCCGCAATCAGCTCTCCCAGCAGCGTTTCCCCGTCCCCGACCGGATTGTCCAACGAGACTGGCTCCTGGAACACTTGCATCGTCTCCTGGATCTTGTCCGGGCGCTGATGCATGGCCTTCCCGATCTCCTCCAACCGGGCCTCGCGGCCGAGCTGCTGCACCAACCGGCGGGCGGTCCGCACGATCCGGTGCGACGCCTCGGTCATGTGCACCGGGATCCTGATGGTTCTGGATTGGTCGGCCAACGCACGGGTAATGCCCTGGCGAATCCACCAGGTCGCATAGGTGCTGAACTTGAACCCCTTGCGATACTGATACCGTTCCGCCGCTTTCATCAGGCCCATGTTCCCTTCCTGGACGAGGTCCAGCAGGGTCAGGCCGCGGCCGTTGTAGTGCTTGGCGATGTCCACGACCAGGCGCAGGTTGCAGCGGACCATTTCATCCTTCGCCTGCTCGAGGACCGCACGGGACTCGCGGAGCTGCCGGCGGACGGCCGAGAGCCGCTTGACGCGGGACGCGGCGGTTTTGCCGGACGTCCGCGCCTCCGCGAGGAGCGCCTCCAGCGCCTTGTCGGCTCGTTCCAAGACAATGGCCGAGAATCCGCTCAGCCCCCGGATTTCGTTCAGGATTGCGAGCGCCTGCTCTCGCCGGTCCGTCTTGCGCATCCGCGCCGCAAAGACCACCGCTTCGCGCAACGCCACCCGGATACCCCTCGTGCCTCGATCAAGACCCTTGGCCAGGGTGATTTCTTCGTCCCGACTCAGCAACTTCCGTTCCCCGAACGAGCGGAAATACAGAGACTCCAAGGCCATGGACTGGTCTTCGCTCCGGCCGGCGGGCCCCTTCACAACCGGTTCCGGCTCCTCCGTCGGCTCAACCTCGCCCGGTTCGCGACCGATGACCCTCAGCATATTGCTGGCTTCCGGATCATCCGTCTCCACGTCGAGGGCCTCAGCCGGCTCGATGTCTTCTTGCGGCTCGTCTATCAGCTGGTCTTTTCTCATCTATCCACCCCTGCTCCCGCCCTTGCGGGAATCCTTCTATCTATGATGATTGTCACAAGAATCTACGGCGATTCCTTTTGTATAGATGTGAGAGCCTCATACTGCCCAAAGGATTCGCTCACCCTGGCAATCTCAGCGAATACCCAAACTTTACAAACACTTACACGAATATTTGAGGTTCAGACACCCCTCCGTCCGTGAAGGCCTGGAGAAGAGTAGTATACGGGTAAGTCTTACCCTGCGGAAATCAATGGCAATTCGACAAAAAGAGGAAATTTATCCGGCAGCCCCTTCGTCTTTTTTGGTCAGGCTCTTGAGGAGGGGGGAAATGATGTCGATGGGGACCGGGAAGATCGTGGTCGAGTTCTTCTCCGCCGCGATTTCGACCAGGGTCTGCAGGTACCGCAATTGGAGCGCGATGGGGTTCTGGCTCATGACCTGGGCCGCGTCGGTCAGGCGCTGGGCCGCCTGAAATTCCCCCTCGGCATGGATCACCTTGGAACGCCGTTCGCGTTCCGCCTCGGCCTGCTTGGCGATGGCCCGCTGCATCTCCTGGGGCAGGTCCACGTTCTTGACCTCCACGGCGGACACTTTCACGCCCCAGGGTTCCGTCTGCTGGTCGATGATCCGCTGCAGTTCGGCGTTGATCTCTTCGCGCTTGGACAGGAGATCGTCCAGCTGACTCTGCCCCAGCACGCTGCGCAGCGTGGTCTGGGCCATCATCGACGTGGCGTAGAGATAGTCCTCCACCTCGACGATCGCCCGTTGCGGGTCCACGACACGGAAATAGATGACCGCGTTCACCTTGACCGACACGTTGTCCTTGGTGATCACATCTTGAGGCGGCACGTCCATCGTGACTGTCCGCAGGCTCACCCGCACCAGCTTGTCGATCACGGGAATGATGACGACCACGCCCGGGCCGTTCCCGCCGATGACCCCCCGCGCCAGCCGTCCCCAGCGAAAAATGACCGCTCGCTCGTATTCGCGCAGCACGTGGAAGCCCATCCCCACCAGCAGGCCGAACAAGACCAGGATCGCGAGAGGGCTGAAGAGTAGGTTCATGTCAGACGGCTCCCTTCTTGACCGCAGGCTTGACGTAGAGCGTCAGCCCCTCCAGTTTCATGACCTCCGCCTGGTCGCCGGGCTGGAGCGGCTCTTCGCTGATCGCCTCCCACAGTTCTCCATGCACCAGGATCTTGCCTTGCGGGGCCACCGATGTCTTCGCCACGCCGACCAGCCCCACCATGCCTTCGCGCCCCGTCGTGGGCTGCCGGCGCATGGCGCGCAGCCCCATCCCGACCATCAGCAGGGTCAGCCCGGCCGCCAGGGCCACGACTGGCAGGATCACCGACCAGGAAATCTGCAGGAACGGGGCGTCGGTTTTCACCAGCATCACCGAGCCCAGGATCATCGCGGTCACGCCGCCGAGCGCCAGCAACCCGTAACTGGTGACCGACACCTCCAGGATGAAGAGCACGATGCCCAGGAGCATCAGCAGCACGCCCGCATAGTTCACCGGCAGGGATTGAAACGAATAGAAGGCCAGAATCAGGCTGATCGCGCCCACGATGCCGGGCAGGATCGCGCCGGGATTGTACAGCTCCGCCATGATGCCGATCGTGCCGACCGTCATCAGGATATAGGCGATGTTGGGATCGCTGAGGGCTTTCAGCAGTTCCAGCCGCCGACTCATGGGGAAGAAGTCGAACGGCGCGCCCTTGGTATGGAGCACCGCCGGCCCGGCCGCCAGGGCCACGGTGCGGCCATCCAATCGGTCCCGGAGCGTCGGGAGATCCTCGGCGACCAGGTCGATGATCTTCAGCGTGAGCGCTTCCTTCTCCGTCACCGACACGCTCTTGCGCACCGCCTCCTCGGCCCAGGCCACGTTGCGTCCCCGCTGCTCCGCGATGGACTTGATGTAGGCGGCCGAGTCGTTCTCGACTTTGTCCTTCATGGTCTTGTCCATCTCGCCCCCGCCCATCGCGACCGGATGGGCCGCCCCGATGTTCGTGCCCGGCGCCATGGCGGCGACGTGGGCGGCGAGCGTCAGGAACACGCCGGCCGAGGCCGCACGCCCGCCGGAGGGAGCGACGTAGACGGCGACCGGGATCTTCGCGCCGGTAAAATCTTTGATGATGACCCGCATCGAGGTGTCGAGCCCGCCCGGCGTGTCCAACTGCACGATCAACGCCCGGGCCCCGGCGGCCTCTGCATGGGCCAGGGCATCGTGCAGATACTCGGCGGTCACGGGATTGATGACCCCTTCATAGGTGGCCACGAGGAGAGGCGCCTCCGCCCAGGCCGGGACGGCGGCCCAGCACATGGCACAGGCCACAAGAACGGAGAGGACCGGCAATGGAGCGAAGCCTCTGCGCAACGGCGATTTCATCGAGCTGTCCTTGTTCGACATCGGGCCGAGAGGGCGGCCCTGGCTTCGATGACGCATGGTGTGGGACTGATCGGCATCATACGACCCACCCCCCACCCTGTCAAGAAACGGGGAGAAGAGGCGGGATGGAGGCACCCTCCATCCCGCCCAACAAAGAGAGGGGGAAAAGGCGAGGTGCGGAGGGATTGGTTGAAAAGCGGCCGGCACGCTTCTAGAATGAGCCCGTCATGAGATTGTTGCAAAACGGCGAACGCCTGCATCTGGTGGACAAGAAGGGCCGGCAGTACGCCCTGACGCTCAAGGCCGGCGAGACCTTCCAATACAGCGGCGAGACGATCCCGCACGACGACTTGATCGGCAAGCCGGACGGGTCGCTGGTGACGCTGTCCCGGGGCAAGCGGATGCTGGCGCTGCTGCCGACCCTGGGCGACTATGTGCTCAAGATGCCGCGCGGAGCGCAGGTCATCTACCCGAAAGACCTCGCCATGATCACGGTCTGGGCCGACATCTATCCGGGCGCCCGCGTCTTCGAGGCGGGAACCGGTTCCGGGGCTCTCACCATGGCGCTGCTGCGCGCGGTGGGAAATCGAGGCTCCGTCGTGAGCTACGAGGCGCGCGAAGACTTCGCCCGGACCGCGATGAAGAACATCGAACGATACTTGGGTCCGGTCCCCAACTTCACGCCGCGCATCCGCAACGTCTACGAAGGGATCGACCCGGCCGACGGGCCGTTTGATCGGCTGGTCCTGGACCTGCCCGAACCCTGGCAGGTGGTCCCCCATGCGGCCCAGGCGCTCCGGTCCGGGGGGGTCTATCTGAGCTATGTCCCCACCGTGCCGCAGATCATGCAGACGGTGGAGGCGCTGGAGCGGGCCAACGTGTTCACGTTGATCGAAACCTTCGAGACCCTCTTGCGGACCTGGAACATTCAGGGGCGGAGCGTGAGGCCGGACCATCGGATGGTGGCCCATTCCGGCTTCATCACCGTGGCGCGGAAAGTCGAACCGGGCCTCCTGGGGCCTGGCCCGGTCGGAGCCGAGGCGGAACCGGATGAGGGCGACGCCCAGGATTGCGAGGAGACCGCGGCATGAGCCGTTTGCAGGGGAAGGTGGCACTGATCACCGGCTGCAGCGTCGGCATAGGGAAAGCGATCGCCCGGCGGTTCGCCTGCGAGGGGGCCTCGGTCGTCATCACAGGACGGCGTAAACACCTGCTGGACAAGATCGTCGCCGACATCGCGCGCGAGGGAGGCCGGGCGGTCTCGGTCGCCGGGTCCGTCGCCGACGAGACCCACGCGCGCGAGGCCGTGGACCAGGCGGTGCGGGCCTTCGGCAAGCTGAACGTATTGGTCAACAACGCGGGGATCGGCGCTTTCGGAAAGCAACTGCACGAGACAGACGATGCGACCTGGGACGAAGTCCTGGCCGTGAACCTCACCGGCGCCTTCCGCATGACCAGGGCTGCGGTCCCGGCCATGCTCAAGGCCGGCGGCGGCTCGATCATCAACATCTCCTCGATCGCCTCGCTGGTCGGCATCCCCATGCTGGCCGCCTATTCGGCCAGCAAGGGGGGCATGGATTCGCTCACCCGCTGCACCGCGATCGACTATGCCAAGCAGGGCATCCGCTGCAATGCGGTGAACGCGGGGCTCGTGGATACGCCCATGGCCGCCAGCTTGATCAACGACCCGGAGAAGCTGGCCTGGGTGATGAACATGTATCCGATAGGCCGGCCGGGCAAGCCGGAGGAAGTGGCAAGCCTGGTGCTCTATCTGGCTTCGGACGAATCGGCTTGGGTGACGGGCGGCCTGTTTCCGATCGACGGCGGCATGACCGCCCAGTAAACGGAGGGCATGATGGACAGGACCAGATACCGGCAGAGGCTCTCGCATCACCTGGCCGTCGCCGTTCTGTTTGTCGGCCTCCTGCTACTCGCGACAGGAACTGTCTGGGCCCAGGCCGGGGTGGAATTTCCTGGGACCGTCCTGATGGTTGACCCGGCCGGGGGCAAGCTGGCGGTGAAGAAGGACGGTGGGGGCACGCGCTTTACCTTCGTAGTGAACGAAAAGACCCAGTTCGAAGGGACGATCAAGAGCCTGAAGGACGTAAAGAAAGACGACAAGGTCACGGTCCTCTACGCTGTGACGGGAAGCCAGTATCTGGCTCAGAAAATAACCAAGAAATGAAGCCGTCAGCTTTCGGCCGTCAGCCACGACAAAGAGCTGATTGCTGATGGCTACTCGCTGAAAGCTCAACCATGGAGATCAACGCCCGGACCCAGCTCTGCGGACTGCTCGGCAATCCGGTGGAGCATTCCCTCTCGCCGGCCATCCACAATGCGGCCTTCCAAAAACTGGGGCTGAACTTCGTCTACCTCGCCTTCAAGGTTGAGGACCTCGACGGCGCCGTCCGCGGTATCCGGGCTCTGGGCAACCTGCGCGGGTTCAGCGTGACGATTCCCCACAAGGTGGCGGTCATACCGTTCCTCGACGAGGTGGAGCAGACGGCCAAGCACATCGGCTCGGTCAATACGATCCTCGTGGAGCACGGCAAGCTGATCGGCTACAACACCGACGCCTCGGGCGCGCTGCGGGCCCTGCAGAACGGGGGCGTCGCGCTCAAGGGCAACCAGGTCCTGCTGGTCGGCACGGGGGGCGCCGCCCGCGCCATCGCCTTTGCGCTGGCGGCTACCAAGGAAGTCGGCGGGCTGATTCTGCTGGGCATCCACGAGAAGGAGCGACTCAAGCTGGCGGAGGATTTGCGGGACCGGACCACGCTGAACGTGGAGTCCGGCCCCCTCACGGACCAAACCCTCCGCAGCGGCATCAAAAACTCGCAGGTCCTCATCCACAGTACGCCGATCGGCATGCATCCGAAGGTGGACGAGACCTGCATTCCCTCCTCCTTGCTCGCTCCGCACCTCACGGTCATGGATATCGTCTACAACCCGTTGGAAACCAGGCTGCTCCGCGAGGCGAAGGCCGCCGGCTGTCGGACGATCAGGGGCCTGGAGATGTTCCTGCACCAGGCGGTCGCCCAGTTCGAGCTCTGGACCGGACAGGCGGCGCCCGTGGAGGTCATGCGAGCCGTCCTGGAGTCCCGGTTCTCCTGATGCAACGCGCGCGCTCAATCTTGTCGCTTCACGCTTCACGCTTCGCGTTTCACGCTGCCTTATGAATATCGTTCTGATCGGCTACCGTGGCACCGGCAAGAGCAGCGTGGGGAAAATCCTGGCGGAACGGTTGGGCCGGCGGGTGATCTCCACCGATGCGGAAGTGGTCCGGCGGGCCGGCCTGCCCATCCCGGAAATCGTCAAGCAGTCGGGCTGGGAGCGCTTCCGGGACCTGGAGTCGGACGTCTGCCGGGACCTGGCCGGCCAGGACGGGTTGATCATCGACACCGGCGGGGGCGCCATCTTGAGACCGCAGAATGTGCGCGTGCTGAAAACCAACGGGACGCTCTTCTGGCTGACGGCCGAGGTGGCGACGATCGCCGCGCGCATCGGCGGGGACAACCAGCGTCCGTCGTTGACCGGCACGAAGTCCTTTGTCGAGGAAATCGACGACGTCTTGCGGGAGCGGACACCGACGTATGAAGCCGCCGCCGACCATGTGGTCGGTACGGACGGTCGCTCGCTCGCCGAAATCGCGGACGCCATCCTCGCCCGGCTCTGAGCCGCCGAAAATCCCGCCCGGAGTTGAACTCGTGTTTTCTCCATGCTATGCTTTTTTTGCAATTCATCGCTGCGGGCCGAGTGATGAAAAGCCAGGCAGAGTGGCCCTGACCCGACGTTGGCTTGCGAGCGGAAGCCGGCCGGAATGCTGAGTGACTTGATGGTGCAGATCGTCGCGCCCCTTGTCGCCTCTCCCTCTTCCCTCCGAACTCTCTTGACGAGACAATGTCATCAGCCGTGGAGGTAGCCGTGGGTACAAAATTGTATGTCGGCAGTCTTCCTTATTCCACCACCGAACAGGAACTGAGCCAGCTCTTTTCCCAGCACGGGACCGTGCAATCGGCCAAGGTCATCACGGACCGCTATACGGGCCAGTCGCGAGGATTCGGTTTCGTGGAGATGGCCACGGGCGAGGAAGCGCAGAAAGCCATCACCGCATTGAACGGCACCGAGCTCGGCGGGCGGACGCTGGTCGTCAATGAAGCCCGGCCGCAAGAGAAACGCTCCTTCGGCGGAGGCGGCGGGGGCGGGGGCGGCGAGAGCCGGGATCGCTGGTAAGGCGCACGGACCGCAACGATATTGCCGGACATTGCTGATTGTGGTGATCTGTGGAAGGGCCGCCAAGGATCGGGCGGCCCTTCCTTTTCGGTCTGAGATATAGATAGGCCCCGAGCACTCAAAACCTGCTATCCTACCCAGGCCGTGCGCCACTAGCTCAATTGGATAGAGCATCGGACTTCGGATCCGAGGGTTGGGGGTTCAAGTCCCTCGTGGCGCACCATTGCGTTCTTGTCTGTCGTTCCGCGCAAGCCCTCGCACGCCTATCTGATTCTGACGCTTGCCCTGGCTGTCCTCCCATCCTAAATTATTGCTCGGTCTGCCCGTTCTGCTGATTGCACCCCGGTTTGCGGACGGGCACCGGGGGTTGGCTTGTTTCTGTCACTATGCTATTCTGCATCTGCGCGCCTGGCGCAGTGCAAGGAAGGATAGTGTGCGTCGGCCGGTCGCTTCGAATCCGCAAGTTCTAGTCGGGCCGGGCGCACCGATACCGAGAGGGATGCGCGCATCACATGGTCTGACGAATCGTGAAAGGTGAACGGTCAAGAATGCACGGTCTGATGGGAGGCCGGCCCAGTCCGCCGTTCGCTCTCTATTTTTCACTGCTCACTGTTTACTGTATACTGTTCACGGCCGGTTGCGGCTACCAGTCCCGCTGGGCGGCCGTGGACGGGGACACGCCGGCGCTGGTCGCGCAACTGAACGCGGGGTTGGGCGTCAACACCCCCACCACCCTCATGGGCACACGCCTACTCATCCTCGCCGCCGCCCACGGCCACACGGACACGGTGCAAGCCCTCCTGGAGAAGAAGGCCGACGTGAACGTCGCGGATGTCACAGGCTGGACTCCCTTGCATGCCGCAGCCTACGGGGGCAAACCGGAGATCATTCAACTGCTCCTGGACCGAGGCGCAACGGCCCCGGCCTCGAACTGGTATACGCCGACGCCGTTGGAGCTGGCGGAAATGCTGGGACATCAGGACGCCGCGGACCTGCTCAAGAAGTCGTCGTCCACCAAAGCGACCCGGTGACGCCGCAAGGGAAAGACGCAATGGGTTCCGACGAAACGCGTCCGTCGATGAAGACCGAACCAGGGAGGCAGCTATGCTGAGCGTGGTGGTGCTGGCCGCAACCTTATGGGTCTGCCCCGGGAACGTCTATTCGAACGAACCCAAGGAAGGCTGCAAACCTTTCCACGAATCGAACAAGGAAGGCTTCAGCACGGTGCCGGAGCCCCGCTTTGAAACGGCACCGTCCGAGACGAATCCACCGGCCCCCAGCCAGCCCCAGACCCAACCGGAGCCGTCAAGCACGCGACCGCCCAGTCCACCAATGCGGAACTGTGCGCCCTCTACGCCGAATACCTGCAGCTGACCATGAAAGTCTCCGGAGGCCATCTCGGCAACGAGTCGGAAGACCTGAACCGCTATGAACAGTTGCGCAACATCTTCGGTATGAATACCCGGCCCAATTGCCCGTGAGGAGGTTGACGATGCAGACACGCATCGGTCTGGTTACGTTGCTCTTCGCCTGGCTGGCCCTGGCCGGGCACGGCCATGCGGCGGCCGACCGGGAGAAGCTGTTGAACGATCCCGTCGTCTACGGAACCTTCGTGGTGTTCAAAGTGGACGAGGCTTGGTGGAAGCTGGACCAGGCGGCGCTGGTTGCGGCGGCGGCGGAGGCGAAGGCCGTGTTTCAGAAGCACGGCGAGCGTCTTACGACCGATATGTATCTGCTTCGAGGACTCACGGAGAGGGCGGATTTCTTCGTCCGCGTCCATTCCACCGAACTACTCCATAACCAGAATTTTCTCGTGGAGCTGATGGGAACCGGGCTCGGCAAACATCTGGCGAACACCGCCACGTTCAACGGCCTGACCAAAAAGGCCAATTACGTGCCGGGCTTCTTCGACGATCTCAAGACCGCCTTGAAAACGCCGCCCGATCCCGGGCCCAAGCCCTATGCGATCGTCGTGCCGATCCGCAAGGATGCGGACTGGTGGCAGGCCTCCCAGGACGAACGTACCGCGATGATGAAGGAACACACCGAGGCCTCGATCGCCTACCTGAAAACCGTCAAACGCAAACTCTATCACGCCAGCGGGCTGGACGACCTCGACTTCATCACCTACTTCGAAACCGCCAAATTGGACGACTTCAACAACCTGATCATCGCCCTTGAGCGGGTGAAGGAGAACCGCCACAACCGGCAATTCGGGCACCCCACGCTGCTCGGCACCATCCGCCCGCTGGATAAGATCCTGGACATTCTGACCCGGTAGGCCAGCTCTCTCTTTCTTCGTCGCGCCGGAGGATGGGGATTGTCCTCAGCCTGTCCCTTGCGCTATCCTGCCTCCGATTTTCCGCACCCCATCCACACCATGGAGTGGTTCCACGATGCCACAGACCGCGCAGCAAGCAGCCGAATCGGTGTTCACCCTGTTTTCTCCCACCTTCTCACCGGCCACGCTGGAGGAGTATGGATTCGAGGCAACCGCCGCCCAGCGCTCTTTGATCACCCGGGAAATCCTCTCCCTGAACCTCTTCTGGGCCCACCATGCCTTGTTGAGCGTGCTGTCCAAGGTCGAGGGGGAACGGGTCTTCGACGAACTGTGCCGGTACGTCCGCGCCGCCTGGGAAACGATGCTCGGCTTGGAACAGTCGGCATTGGCGGGATACTTCGAGGAAGCGGCGGATCGCCGTTCCCTCTACGATCAGATCGTCCAGGAGGGCGGCAGTGCGATCGCGGTCTTCACGGAAGCGGCGGCGATGGCGGAATCGGACGGCACGATCCAACCGGAAGATCGCCAGAAGTTTCTCGCGTTCCTGATCGATCTGATTCCGGTGGAAGCGATCGGAGAGACGGTCGAAGGTCTCGACCTGACACACAAATAGTCGGACATCGCTACAAGTAGCGGTGCTCTCGGACGGCACCGGACGCGTCGAACTCATACAGCAGGGGCGCGCCGGTCGGAATGTTCAGCTCCAGGACTTGCTCCTTCGTCAGCCGATCCAAGGTCATGACCAGCGCCCGCAAGCTGTTTCCATGGGCCGCGACGATGATCGTCTTGCCGGCCAGGACCTCCGGTTTAATCCGTTGTTCATAGTAGGGAAGCACACGCTCCGCCGTGTCTTTCAAGCTTTCTCCACCAGGCGGACGCACGTCGTAGCTGCGCCGCCAGATCTTCACCTGCTGCTCGCCGTATTTCTGCGCCGTCTCGGCCTTGTTGAGCCCCTGCAGGTCCCCGTACATCCGCTCATTGAGCGCCTGATCCTGCTCGGTCGGCACGTTCGTCTGGCCGGTGATCTCCAGCACGATGCGCAAGGTATCGATCGCCCGCTTCAGGACCGACGTGTAGGCCCGATCGAACCGAAAGCCTTTCAGCTTCTCCCCCGCTGCGCGGGCCTCCTGCTCGCCCTTGGGCGAGAGGGGCACATCCACCCATCCGGTAAACCGGTTCTCCAAATTCCACTGGGACTCTCCATGCCGCAACAAGACCAACTTAGCCATTCATGCCTCCCCGCTTTCGGGCTAGAGAATACGAAATTGGCAGGCCAAGTCAAGCGATGACTGACGCATTGCCAATCCCCCAGTGAGGCGGCTTCACGACCCTTCCGCCTCCCCCCGTGCCTTGCAATCATAGGGGTCCGCAGCTACCATGCCGCCATGTCATCTCCACAAGCCACGCCGGAGCCGCCTTGGCAGGACATCGAACGCTGGTGGGTCGGCATGGCGCAGCGCCTGGGTGTCGCCGAGCGGGGGCAGGTCTTTTTCAAGAATGCGCTGGGTCCCGGCAAAGTGCTGGAGCGGGCGGACAAAGTCGGCGGCGACGTCCACTACGTTCTCTTCGTGCTGCTGCGTTACTGGATTCCGCCGGTGCTGCCGCCGCCGGGCCGCGAGCGGACGGCCAAAAGCGACCAGGACTACTGGCTGGAATCGCAGGAGATTCTCAAGACCGCCGTGGTCCGCCTGCGCGAGCTCAAACCGCTGATCGAGCTGTTGACCGCGGGCAATCCGCTGGTAGAGGCAGCCTCACCCGATACGCATGCGACCAAGCCGGTCGTGGAGGTGGAGCTGGCGAGCATGCTGGAAGGGATCGCAGAAGTGGCGGGGAGCTACGGAGGGCCCGACTACACGTCGGTGATCAAGAACTTCGACCCGATCCCGCTGCGGCAGACGCAGCCGTTCAAACACAATAAGAAGAACAGCGCGGAGCTCTGGGTCCTGTTTTTGCTGCGGGAGCATTTCCGTGAGCGGGGACTGGGCAAGGACCGCTACTGGCCGCTGATCGCCGAGGTGGCGGCCGCCGCCGGTATCCACCAGCCTTCCGGCATTCCCTACCAGGCGGACGAACTCAAATCCTGGTGGCAGAAGAACTGGCCCCGCACCTATACGATGCTGGAGCAGAAAAGCACAGCGGCCGAACCATCCGGCACCGCCTACAAGCACGATTTCGAATGGTTCCAGGCTTGGTTTGGCTGGCAGCTCTCCCGCCCGCCACAGGCATAACGGCCGAGGCGACCTAGCAGGCTGTTGACAAACTATTGTGGAACCACTCGGATGCCAATGGCTCGCTGGCCCGAGATGACGGGAGAATCCCCCGCAGGATGGTCAAAAAGGCCGTCCAGCGAGGCCGCAGCGAGCAAAGAGGCGACGCGTACTCCTTGCCGTACGTGGAGCCTCTGAGCGATACGAGAACGAAGCTGGCGGACTTTTTCAACATCCTGCTAGGATTCCAGCGACGCGCGGCTTTTGGATGGAGCCGGCTTCAACGGCGGGAACGTGCCTCCCCCCTGCGGTCCTTCCTGGATCGCTTTGATCAGCACCGCGAACATGAGGATGTGCAAGGCCACGCCGACCCAGACGACGTAAGGCTGAACCCCGCCCAAATCCTTCAACGACTGCTCCTGCGCCCGGCCGCCCAGGCCGGCCTTCTCCTTGATCGCCGCCACATGCTCCCGCACATGCCAGTAGTAGATGTAGTTGGCGCTGGCGCCGGCCATGACCCGCCAGACGACGCCGACCGTCAGATCGCCGGTGAAGTAGGCCGAGAGGACCGGGCCGATGGCGTAGACCGCCGCGTACAGGTACATCTTCCGGTAGAGGAACCACAGGAACGGATCGAAGAGGAAGGCCGGCCAATGCCAGGTCAAGGCGAACCGCGGTTCGCTGCCGCCGGTGAACTTGCGGAACTGTTCCAGGTACCGATCCGCGTTCTGCCCGATGAAGGAGCGCCAGAGCTGTTGTTCGTCCAGGATCGGCGGAGCAGGCTCCTCCGCCGACTGGTCCGCCGGTTGCGCGGCCTCTTCCGCAAACAACGCGCCGCATTGCGAGCAAAAACGAGCGTCGTCCGGGTTCTGCTGCTCGCATTGGGAGCAAGGTTTCATACTCTGAACTTATAGCACTCTTGCCCGAGGCTCACAAGGGCATCGACGGCTCGTCTCGGTGAAATTCCTCAATAGGGAGAATGGGATACGGCATTCCGGCATGGACTTTCATATTGCGTTCGCCGCCATCGATATGTTACGTTCTTTGAATTCTCGCGAGCCTGGAGCGACATGCCGACCGACCTGCTACAAGAGGATGAAGCCCGCTATCTGATGCATACCTATGCCCGCTGGCCGATCTCCATCGTCCGCGGTCGCGGGTGCCGGGTCTACGACCTGGAAGGGCGCGAATATCTCGATTTCGTCGGCGGCATCGCCGTCAACCTGCTGGGGTATTCGCACCCGGACCTGGTTGCGGCCATCCAGAAGCAGGCGCAGCAACTCCTGCACGCCTCCAACCTCTATTACACCGAGCCGCAAGTAAAGCTGGCCAAGACGCTGGTGGACCATTCCTTCGCCGACAAGGTGTTTTTCGGCAACAGCGGCGCCGAGGCGAACGAGGCGGCCATCAAGCTGGCGCGCCGCTATGCCCATCTGAAGTACGGTCCCGACCGGTTCGAGATCGTGACGATGCAGCAGTCGTTTCATGGCCGCACCATGGCCACCCTGACCGCCACCGGCCAGGAGAAAGTGCAGAAGGGGTACGAACCGCTGCTGCCCGGCTTCACCTACGTGCCCTTCAACGATCTGGCGGCGGTCGAACGGGCCCTGAGCCCCGCCACGGCCGCGGTGCTGCTGGAACCGGTGCAAGGGGAGGGCGGAGTCCACGTGGCCGATCGGGCCTACCTGCGGAGACTGAGCGAATTGTGCCGCCAACGGGACATCCTGCTGATCTTCGACGAGATCCAGACCGGCATGGGCCGCACCGGCACCCTGTTCGCTTATGAACAATTGGGCGTCGAGCCGGACATCATGACCCTCGCCAAGGGGCTGGGCAGCGGCGTACCGATCGGCGCCTGCCTGGCGACGGACCCGGTGGCCGCGGCCTTCACGCCCGGGACCCACGCCTCCACCTTCGGCGGGAACCCCCTGGCCTGCGCCGCCGCCCTGGCGGTCTTCGAGGTCTTGCTGGAAGGCAAGGTCTTGGAGCAGGGGCGACGCATGGGGGAGTATCTGGCCAAGGGACTGAAGGACATCGAAGAGCGCCTTCCCGTCGTGAAGAAGGCGCGCGGGCTCGGACTGTTGCAGGGCCTGGAACTCACGATCGACGGCAAGCCCGTCGCCGCGGACTGTCTGGCGCGCGGCCTCCTGATCAACTGCACGGCGGAACGGGTGCTGCGGTTCATTCCGCCCCTCATCATCGCCCAACGCGAGATCGACCGGTTGCTGGAAACCCTGTCCACGGTCCTCAGCAAGCGGGTCTAGCCGGCGGCACGACACTCACTTTCGCGCAAGATCGTTACGATCGGCAGCCATGGGGAGCGGGTCAGTGTTTTCACGAAGAGCACAGACGGGAAAGCGGAGGGGGCCTCGCGGGCTTCGTTCGGCTCTGTCGAACGGAGGCGGGCCGCCGGAAGACAAGGATCTGCTGACGGTGGCGGCGCTCCCGGCCGCCCGCGTCACCCGCCTGCTCGCGCTGGCCGCCAGACTCAAAACCCTGCGGCGGCGGCGCGCCTTGCACCAGCCCCTGCGCGGGATGACCCTGGGCCTCCTCTTCGAGAAGCCCTCCACGCGCACGCGGGTCTCCTTCGAAGCCGGGATGAGCCAGCTCGGCGGGCAATCGCTGTTTCTCTCCGCGGCGGACATCCAGCTGTGCCGCGGCGAAAGCGTCGCGGATACGGCCCGCGTGCTCTCCCGCTACCTGGATGGGCTCGTGATCCGAACCTACGACCATGCGATCGTCGAGGAATGGGCGCGCGAAGCCACCATCCCCGTCATCAACGGGCTGACGGACCTCTGCCACCCCTGCCAGGCGCTGGCGGACCTGCTGACGATCAAGGAACGGAAGGGCCGGTTGCGCGGCATCAAGCTCGCCTACGTCGGGGACGGGAATAACGTGGCCAATTCGCTGATCGAAGCCGCGGCCCAAGCCGGGATGGCGATCAGCCTGGCCTGTCCGAGCGGCTACGAGCCGGATCCGCGGATCGTCAGGGAGGCGCGCGCCGCGGCAGCCGGCACCGGAGCCTCGATCGAGCTCTTCCGGGACCCCCTGCTGGCGGTCAAGGAGGCCGATGTCCTGTACACCGACGTGTGGACCAGCATGGGGCAGGAACGGGAACAAACCCGGCGCCTGAAGGAGCTGGCCCAGTACCAACTCAACGAACGCCTGGCCAAAGAAGCCAAGCCGGACGCCATCGTCATGCACTGCCTGCCGGCGCATCGAGGACAGGAGATCACGGCCGGCCTGCTCGACGGGCCCCAGTCCGTCGTGCTGGACCAGGCGGAAAACCGGCTGCACATGCAGAAAGCCATTCTGGTCGAATTGCTTTCCAGGCGCGGAGCCATGGACTCGGGGCGCTAGGCATTGCCGTTCCGCGCCGCTCGCCCCACGGAGAAAGAAAAAGACATGACGCATCGCAAGATCAACAAAGTCGTTTTGGCCTATTCGGGCGGTTTGGACACGTCCGTGATCCTCCGATGGCTGCTGGAAACCTACGATTGCACGGTCGTGGCCTTCTGCGCCGATCTAGGACAGGGGGAAGACCTCAAGGCCGTGAAGACCAAGGCCCTCGCGGTCGGCGCCTCGAAAGTCTACGTCGAAGACCTGCGCGAGACCTTCGTCAAAGACCATGTCTTCCCGATGCTGCGGGGCAACGCGGTCTACGAAGGCACCTATCTGTTGGGGACGTCCATCGCCAGACCCTTGATCGCCAAGCGACAGATCGAGCTGGCGCAGAAGGAAGGGGCCGATGCGGTCTCGCACGGCGCGACCGGCAAAGGCAACGACCAGGTCCGGTTCGAGCTGACCTACATGGCCCTGGACCCGCGGGTCCGGATCATCGCCCCCTGGCGCGAATGGACGATGAAGTCGCGGCGCGAGCTGATCGAGTACGCGGAGAAATACGGGATTCCGGTCACCGCCACCAAGGCCAAACCCTACAGCACGGACCCGAACCTGTTTCACATCAGCTACGAAGGCGGCATTCTGGAGGATCCCTGGGCGGCGCCGCCCGATGAAATCTTCCAGTTGACGGTCTCGCCGGAGAAGGCGCCGAACAAGCCCCGCTACGTCGAGATCGAGTATAAGCAGGGGGACCCGGTGGCGGTGGACGGGAAGCGCATGAGCCCCGCCACGCTCCTGGCCCACTTGAATCGCCTGGGCGGCGAGCACGGGGTCGGGCGGGTGGACTTGGTGGAGAATCGCTACGTGGGCATGAAGTCCCGCGGCGTGTACGAAACGCCGGGCGGCACGATCCTACATGCGGCGCACCGGGGCCTTGAATCCCTGACGCTGGACCGGGAGGTCCTGCACCTGCGGGACAGTTTGATTCCCCGCTACGCCGAGCTGATCTATTACGGCTACTGGTACGCGCCGGAGCGGGTCATGCTGCAGACCGCCTTCGACCAGGCGCAGCAGGACGTGAGCGGCATCGTCCGCGTGAAGCTCTACAAAGGGTCCTGCACGGTGGTAGGGCGGAAGTCGGACCGGTCGCTTTACCGGCTGGACCTGGCCACGTTCGAGGAAGACGAGGCCTATCGCCAGAAGGATGCGGAAGGATTCATTCGCCTCAGCGCCTTGCGCCTGGCGATCCGGGCCCAGCGGACAAAGAAGAAAGCGTAGTTCGTGAAGCATGTCTCGTGAAGCGGATTGGAAGAAAAACCATGAGCCAAAAGAACCGACCGGGCGCTCATAAAGGAAAGACGGCGGCTTCCGGACGCTCGCGCACGACGCCTCACGTTTCACGCGATACGGTCAAACTGTGGGCCGGCCGTTTCACAGAGCGGACCCACAAGTTAGTGGAGGCCTTTACCTCCTCGCTGGCCTTCGACTGCCGCCTCTTCGCCTATGACATCGAGGGCAGCATCGCCCATGCGAGGACGTTGGGAAAGGCCGGGGTCCTGACGGGCCGGGAAGTCTCCACCATCCTGCGCGGCCTGGCGGCCGTGCGGGCCGAGCTGGAGAAGGGCCGTTTTCCTTTCGTCCCCCGGGACGAGGACATTCACATGGCCATCGAGCGCCGGCTCACGGAGCTGATCGGGCCGGTGGGCGGAAAGCTCCACACGGGCCGGAGCCGGAACGATCAGGTAACCTTGGACCTGCGGCTCTACCTGCGGCAGGAGCTCGGCCGGCTGCTCGAAGGCGCGACGCAACTCCAACGGTCGCTCGTCGGGCAGGCGCGCGCCCACCAGGACGTGGCCATGCCCGGCTACACGCACTTGCAACGCGCCCAACCGGTGCTGCTCGCCCATCACCTGCTGGCCTATGTGGAGATGCTGGAGCGGGACAAGGGGCGTCTGCGCGATGCGCTGGCGCGAGCGAACGTCATGCCGCTGGGATCCGGCGCGCTGGCCGGCAGCAACTATCCGGTTGACCGGGCCTACACGGCCAAGCTCCTGGGATTCCCCCGTGTCACGGAAAACAGCCTGGACGCGGTCTCCGACCGGGATTTTGCGATCGAAGCCCTGGCCGCCCTGGCGCTGATCATGATGCACCTGTCGCGGCTGAGCGAGGAATTGGTCCTCTGGTCCTCGCAGGAGTTCCGGTTCGTGGACCTGCCGGACGCCTTCTGCACCGGCAGCAGCATGATGCCGCAGAAGAAGAATCCGGATGTGCCCGAATTGGTCCGCGGCAAGACCGGCCGCGTATACGGCCATTTGCTCGCGTTGCTGACGACGATGAAGGGCTTGCCGCTCAGCTACAACCGGGATATGCAGGAAGACAAGGAAGCCCTGTTCGACGCGCTGGACACGGTCGCCGCCTCGGTCGAGATCCTGGCCGCGCTGCTCAAGGGACTCACGGTGAACCGCAAGGTCCTGGCCGGGTCGGTCAACTCCGGCTACCTGCTGGCGACCGAGCTGGCCGATTATCTGGTCACGAAAGGCCTGCCGTTTCGCCAGGCCCATGCCGTGACCGGCCGCGTCGTCCGGGCTTGCATCGATCGCAACCGGGACTTGCGCGACTTGACCCTGGCCGACTTGCGGACGTTTTCAGAGCGGTTCGGGAAAGACGCGCTCGCCGTGCTCACGGTCAGGGGCGCCATCGAACGGAAGGCCCAGGTCGGCGGGACGGCGCGCAAGCGGGTCGCGGCCCGCATCAAGCGGTGGGAGCAGGCCTTGCGATGAAGTTCGCGTTCCTGATCGGCGCGCTGTGGCTCGCGACCCTGTCGGGCTGCGGAACGGTCGGACCGCCGATTCCCCCGGAGGAAATCGGCGTGTCAGCCAAGCTGGAGAAGGAAAAGGCCAGGGCCAAGCTGCAACCACCGCCGCCGGAGAAGGACAAAGATGAGGACCGCCCGGAGGATGAAGAGCAGCAATTATCGCTCCCGAGATGAGGCTGTGCGCCCGGGAACCAGGATCTAAGAATGAGGATCGAACATGAACGACTTTCACTATAAAGACGGAGAACTCCACTGCGAGGACGTGGCGCTCAGCCGGATCGCCAAGGAGCTGGGCACGCCTTGCTACATCTACAGCCACGCCACGCTGGTCCGGCACTTCCGGGCCTTCGACAGTGCCTTTCAGAGCGTGCCGCACATCGTGGCCTTCGCCATGAAATCCAATTCCAACATCGGTCTCCTGCGGCTCATGGCCAAGGAGGGGAGCGGTGCGGACATCGTCTCGGGCGGGGAGCTGTACCGGGCGCTGAAGGCCGGCGTGCCGCCGTCCAAGATCGTCTTCGCCGGCGTGGGGAAAAACCGGGAGGAGATCCGCTACGCCCTCTCGACGGACATCCTGATGTTCAACGTCGAATCCTCGGCCGAGCTGCGCGCGATCGACGAGGTGGCCGCCGAGATGGGGTGCAAGGCCCGCGTCGCGCTGCGGATCAACCCGGACATCGATCCCAAGACGCACCCCTACATTTCCACCGGCATGAAAAAGAGCAAGTTCGGCATCAGCGCCGACCGGGCGCTGGAGGAATTCAAGTTGGCCTCCTCGCTCAAGCACATCGAGGTCGTCGGGGTCCACAAGCACATCGGCTCCCAGTTGACCGACATCACGCCCTTCGTGGATGCCTTAAAGAAAGTGCTGACGCTGGTGGAAGCGCTGAAAGCGCAAGGCTCGAACATCCGCTACATCAACATCGGCGGCGGCCTGGGCATCACCTATTCGGACGAAGCGCCGCCCCAGCCGCACCACCTCGCGGAAGCCATTGCGCCGCTGGTGCGGGATCTCAAGTGCATGCTCATCATGGAGCCGGGACGCGTCATCGTCGGCAACGCCGGCATTCTGATGACGCGCGTCCTGTATAACAAAGAAGGCGAGGCCAAGCATTTCGTGATCGTGGACGCGGCCATGAACGACCTGATCCGCCCCAGCCTCTACGGGGCCTACCACGAGATCAAGCCGGTGCGCGAAGCGACGGGCGCCAAAAAGCATCAGGTGGACGTGGTGGGACCGGTCTGCGAATCAGGAGACTTTCTGGCCAAGGACCGGGCCATGTCGGACGTCAAGCCGGGCGACCTGCTGGCGGTGATGAGCGCCGGCGCCTACGGGTTCGTGATGTCGTCGAATTACAATTCCCGGCCCCGCGTCCCGGAGGTGATGGTCAAGGGCGGGGAGATCCACGTGATCCGGTCGCGGGAAACTTACGAGGACCTGATCCACGGCGAAGCCATCCCGGAGTTCTTGCGATGAGCGGCCGGCAAAGAAGGTCGGCGGACGTGAGCGCACCCCAAAAGACCGCACAACCGATTCCGTTCATGAAATTGTCCGGCAGCGGCAACGACTTCATTCTGGTGGACAACCGGAAGAAGGTGGTGGATCCGCGCCGCGCCGGCGCGCTCGCCGCCAAGGTCTGCGCGCACCGCATGTCCGTGGGCGGCGACGGGTTGATCCTGATCGAGCCGTCCAAGCGGGCGGATTTCCGCTGGCGTCTGTTCAACGCGGACGGGAGCGAGGCGGAGTTCAGCGGCAACGGCGCACGCTGCGCCGCCCGGTTCGCCTTCCTCAAGCGGATCGCCCCCAGGAAGATGCGGTTCGAGACCCTGGCCGGGATGATCGAGGCGGAGATGGTCGCGGCCGCTCCCGGGCGCAAACCCGAGGCCGTCAAGGTCCGTTTCCCCGATCCGCAGGGGCTCCGGTTGAATCTGCGGGTGCCGATCGAAGGGACCGAGCGCGAAGCGCACTTTCTAGATTCAGGCGTCCCCCATTGCGTGTACCTCGTGGACGATCCGGACCAGGTCAACGTCGTGGAGATCGGCCGGCCCACCCGCTACCATTCGCTGTTTCAGCCGGCCGGCACCAACGTGAACTTCGTCAAAGTCCTGGACCCGCACCGCATCCGCATCCGGACGTACGAGCGGGGCGTGGAGGACGAAACCCTGGCCTGCGGGACCGGCTCCATCGCCTCCGCCCTGATCGCCAGCCTGGTGGCGAAGGTGGAGTCGCCGGTGACCTTGATTCCCCAGAGCGGGCTGGAGCTGACGGTGTATTTTTCGCGGCGCAACGGGTCGTTTACGGATGTGTACTTGCAAGGAGACGCCAGGGCGGTGTATGAAGGGCGCATTCTTCGGGACGCCTGGAAGTAACACGCCATCAGGTATCAGCCCTCGGCTGTCAGCACGGGACCCAGAGCTGATCGCTGAAAGCTGACAGCTTCTTTTGCGAGGTGGTTATGTTTACCGGCTCACATGTGGCGATCGTCACCCCGTTCCGCAAGGGCCGGGTGGATGAAAAGGCCCTGGGCGACCTGATCGAGTTTCAGATCGTCAATGGAACCAACGGGATCGTGCCCTGCGGCACCACCGGCGAGTCCGCGACTCTGTCCCACGAAGAGCATGACCGGGTCGTGGCCCTGACAGTGGAGGCGGTGCGCCGCCGCGTCCCGGTCATCGCCGGCACCGGCTCCAACAGCACGGACGAAGCGATCATGCTGACCAAGCATGCCAAGGCGGCCGGCGCCGACGGGGCCTTGCTGATCACGCCCTACTACAACAAGCCGACGCAAGAGGGGCTGTTCCTCCATTACAAAGCCGTGGCCGAGGCCGTGGACATTCCCATCATCCTCTACAACATCCCGGGAAGAACCGGCGTGAACATGGCGCCGGCCACCGTGGCGCGGCTCTCCAAGATCCGCAACATCGTCGCGACCAAGGAAGGCGCCGGGTCGCTGCCGCAGGTCTCCGAGATCATCCAGGCTTGCGGGGGCCGGATGACGGTCCTGTCCGGCGACGACGCGCTGACACTGCCCATGATGGCGGTGGGCGCCAAGGGCGTCATCACGGTGACCGCCAACATCGTCCCGGCCGACATGTCGGCGATGGTGGCCGCCTTCCTGGCCGGCAGGCAGGAAGAAGCCAGGTCGTTGCACTATAAGCTGTACCCCCTGTTTACGGCCTTGTTCTTCGAGACCAATCCGATTCCCGTGAAAACCGCGCTGGCCATGATGGGCAAGATCGACGGCGAAATCCGCCTGCCCTTGTGCCCCATGTCGGCGGAACCGCGCGAGAAGCTGGCTCAGGCCATGAAAGATTACGGGCTCATTTAACGTGAGGCGTGAAACGTCAGGCGTCGGACGGAAGAGATGCCCTTACTTTACCCCTTACACCGCACGCCTTACGCCTAACGAGGGAAGCAAATGATCAAAGTCATTGTGGCCGGGGCGGCGGGTCGGATGGGCGGGCGGCTGGTCTGCCTGCTGAAGGAATCCGCCGCGCTCACGCTGGCCGGTGCCATCGAGAGCAAGGGCCATGTGTCCATCGGGGAGGATGCCGGCGAGACGGCCGGCTGCGGCCATACCGGCGTGCCGATCCACGACGACTTCGCGGCCGTCATGGAACGGGGCGAGGTCGTGATCGACTTTTCGGCCCCCGCAGCCACGCTGGAGCATTTGCGGGCAGCGGCCCAGTCCCGACGGGCCATGGTGATCGGAACCACGGGATTTTCCCCCCAGGAGCTCGCCGAGCTCCGCAACCTGGCCAAGTCCATCCCCTGCGTCTTCTCGCCGAACATGAGCGTGGGCGTGAACATCATTTTCAAGGCCATCGCGGAGATGGCCAAGACCTTCGGCGAGGATTACGACATCGAGGTCATCGAGGCCCATCATCGCTTGAAGAAAGACGCGCCCAGCGGCACCGCTCTGAAGATGGCCGAGGTCCTGGCCAAGGCCGTGAACCGGGACTTGGAGCAGGTCGGCGTCTATGCCCGCAAGGGGCTGATCGGCGAGCGCAAAAAAGGGGAGATCGGCATTCAGACGATCAGGGCCGGGGACATCGTGGGGGACCACACGGTCTTGTTCGGCGGCATGGGCGAGCGTGTGGAGGTGACTCATCGCGTGCAGAGCCGCGATACTTTTGCGCGGGGCGCGCTCCGCGCGGCCCGCTGGGTCGTCAAGCAGCCGCCCGGGCTCTACGACATGATGGACGTGCTGGGACTGCGATAGCGCCCCGTCGCCCCGGGAAAAGAAACGGGAGAGGCTGCGAGCAACCCCTCCCGCAGATCCCGCCCCGAATTGATCCCCTTCAACCCTTCGGAAGCAGCATGTACATCCCGACCACGATGAGCGGGGCCGCCACGTACATGGCCTTCTTGCCGAAGACGTCGTAGACCCCATACATCAGGATCACCGTAATGAACGTGAAATAGATCTGGGCGATTCCTTTATAGCTGCCCCCGGCCCCCTCGGCCAACGCCAACGTGGGCATCCCCGCCAGCATCATGCCCGTCACCCATCCGAGTAGTCGCCTCATGTCCCGCCTCCTTTGTCTAGAAGGTCCACCGCAGAAACAACAACGCCTTCACAGGTTGCAGAAACCTGCGAAGGCGCACCAACTGACCGCGATCTGTCTACGAGTGCGGAATGAGAGCTGCTGTCGGCCTACCCCGGTTCCATACGGGCCCTCCAACTGCGGTGAGTGCCGCATAGCTTGCGCCCGGCTGAAGAAAATGTCAACCGGACCGAGTCGGCAAGGAGGAGCCCGGCGATATGGGCCGGAAATCCCCCTTTGCTTGACACCTTTTCAGGCCTGACCTAGGCTAACCTCCAACCGCATCGTAGCTGCAGAGTTTCATGTTTGCAGGTGCACCGAGAAGGAGGACTCCATGACCCGGGCACGACGGATGCTCGCTCTTCCTTTCGCCTTTCTCACCTCATTGGCAATGGCTCAACCCTCCGGAGCTCAGGAGGCCAACCCCGCTCACGATCTGGATGCCATGCATAAACGGCTCGGCGAGGTGCAAGGCAAAAACACCATGCCGGCCAAGGAGGGGCTCAAGCGACGGGACCTCAAAGGGCAGGCCATGTCCCAGCAAGCCGAGCCGGAGGGGCTGACGCCCGAGCAGAAGAAAATGTACGAAGACCTCCAGCAGCAGCTGCAGCAGATCAAAGAAAACCGCGCGAAAAGCGATGCGGCGCTGGAGGAGTTGATGAAAGGGGAGGCGGGACGATGACCGGGGGGCGCAGGGCGTTCGCGGCCGGAGTCCTGCTGGTCTTGGCGGGGCTCGGGGCGTCGACGGACGTCCGGGGAGCCTCGCTGGCCGGACTGGCCAAGGAGCAAGGAAACGGGTCGCGATTCGCGATGCACTCGCAGGGGAGCACCTTCGACCTGAACGTCGGGCTGGTGAAGGTGGACCCAACCTCGTCGCGCGCGGTGATCGAGGTCTATGCCGCCGCCCAGTTGTCCGATCCGCTTTGGCAACAATTCACGCTCGACGTCAAAGGCGATCGCCCGGCCGTGGAGTCCGGGTACATCCAAATCGGCAACAAAGCCCCCATGACCCTTCCCAAACAGTACCTTTCCGGCGTCGGCAGCCTGGATGTCAGTCTCTTTCTCCTTTCGGAATCGGACCTCCGAACCGGAACGACCCGCCACCTGAAGAACGTCGGGCAGGAGACCATCACCACCCCGGCTGGCGCGGTGAAATGCAGCCACTACCGGGTGGAGAAGGCCGGTCAAAAACTGGATGTCTGGGTCAGCGACGAGGCGAGGCCGGTCGGATTGGTCCGGATGCAGTCCACGGGCAAGCAGAAAGAAGAGAACTATGATCTCGAGTTGCAGGAGCTGCTGTCCGGAGTGGCGCCTAAGATCGATCCGGCCAAGGCTGGTCCCCTCAGTGAGGAGATGAAGAGGCTGCTCACCAAGCGTTGATGGGTGATTCGGGCGGCGATCAGCCGGGAACGACGGACTGATTCAGCGATGCGGGCAGGGTCTGTCCCGACACCGTGGTCCCGCAGGCATGACACTGGACCAGGGATTGGAGCGGGTCATAGCTGATGAGTTGATAACGCTCAGGGCAGCAGACAAGCCGGGTCCGCGGCACGGTCGCGACTTTTGTAATGACGGGTTTCATCGAGTTTTTATCCTGCCGCTTCTCTCGTAACCCTGCCTGATTTTCAGACGATTTCCGGACGCCCCGCTCGAAGACAAAGCTTTCCCCCGGCAGACAGAGACACCTCTGCCCTACGGGGGAGGGAACGAGCAAGTCTGGCCTGGGTCAGTGCCGAGCCGTTAAGGGCCGGGGTTCGTTATCCACGGCTTTCCGACGCCCACAGTTCAGGCAGGCAAGGACCGTGATGGCGAGGCCGGCATCCATGTCCACCGCTCGTTCCAGCAGCATGGCGCCATTGCATTTATCGCAGGTTCTCATGACCACAAGGTAACATTGGTCAAGCGCTCTGTCTATCGGTCGGAAGCCCCCACAAGAAAGCGCAAAGGGCCTCCCGTCTCGAGCCGGCCATGGGCCCTTCGTACCCTGGCGCATAGGCTAAAATCAGGCCGGCTGCATACCCCCGTCGTTTCGGCTGTCTTGACAGGCTACAAGGGGTTCCATAGGATGGACGCGCTGCAGACGTCCAGGCCCTTCGTCGGCGCCATTCGCCGGCCCGTGGGGAGCGAGGCAAAGAAAACCGTATGTACCGATTGTTGCTCGTCGTAGGGCTGCTGGTAGTCTTGTACTTCCTCTTGCGCAGCGCGATCCGGGAGCTGAAGGGAAAGAACGGACAGGAGCCGGCGCTACCGGGCAACAACGAGATGCTCCAGGATCCCGTGTGCCGGACCTATGTGCCCCGCGGCAACGCCGTTTCCGCCAGCATCGGGGGCCAGACCTATTACTTTTGCAGCCAGGACTGCGCGCAGACCTTCCGGAAGCAACTGGCCGGGTAACTCCGGACCCCTATCCCGCTAACAACCAGAATAGCTGTACGAACTCAGCTTCTCGTCTTTTCCGAACTTCAGGGTAATCTGACACTGGTTGGGGGAAAAGTTGAAGAGTCCGCTCTGAGCGCCCGCGATGCGGAAATAGGTCCAGGTCTCTCCGCCGAAAAACCGCGGCGCTTTCCCGCTGGGGTCGCCCCAATTCTTCTCGAACCACGCCTTGTCCTTGCCTTCGAACTCGGCCGGCTTCAGAGTGGCATCCAGGTACGGATTCCCTCCGCCGCACCCGACCAACAACGCGAGCGCCAGCAGCAACCCGATCGTTCCCCGCATGGTACCTCATCCTCCTTGGCCCCGTGAGTCACGCCGGGGTGATTGTACCGGCCGGCCGGGACCCTGTCAAAAGACCCGACGAACCCGCCATCGTTGCTTTCGGCTTCAGTTGTTCATAGAATAGCCGATACAGGGAAGTGGATGGGAGCGGCTTGCCCGCGCACGAAAGGATGTCGTCATGAAAATCTATCTCGATACCGCCAGCGTCAAGGAAATCCACGAAGCCGCCAGCTTCGGCCTCATCGACGGAGTTACGACGAACCCCTCGCTGGTGGCCAAAGAAGGCCGCAGCTTTAAAGACGTGATCCATGAGATTTGCAGCCTCGTGGACGGTCCCATCAGCGCCGAAGTTGTGAGCGTCGAGGCCGACGCCATGATCAAAGAAGGGCGCGAGCTGGCCAAGATTCACAAGAACATCGTGGTCAAAATCCCCCTCATTCCCGAAGGGCTGAAGGCGACGAAGAAGCTGGCCTCGGAAGGCACCCGGGTGAATGTCACGCTGTGTTTCTCGCCCACCCAGGCCCTGCTGGCCGCCAAGGCCGGCGCCTGGTGCGTGTCCCCCTTCATCGGCCGGCTGGACGACATCAGCTCCGACGGCATGGCGCTGATCCGCCAGATTCTCGCGATCTATCGCAACTACGATTTCAAGACCCAGGTGCTCGTCGCCAGCGTGCGGCACCCGCAGCATGTCGTCGAGGCGGCGCTGGCCGGCGGGCATATCGCCACGATGCCCTACAGCGTCTTCCAGGCGCTCTACAAGCACCCGCTCACCGACAGCGGACTGAAGAAGTTCTTGGCGGACTGGAACGCCAGCCCGGCGGGCAAGTAACGAGTTCTCAGCGGCCGGGCAGGCAGGCGCGGGCCTGCTCGAACACCGAATGGAGCATCGGCCTGGTCAGCTTGCCGGTGAAGGTGTTCTGCTGGCTCGGATGATACGACCCGATGAGGGTCACGCCCCAAGGCAGGGAGTAGCAGACCCCGTGGCCGAAGCGGGGCAGGGGAGACGAGGCCGGCCGGCCGGTCTCGCGGCAGGTTTTCAGATACTGGTCGAACGCGATCTTTCCCAGCGCCACGACCACGCGCAGCCGCTTCAGCAGGCGCAGCTCTTCCACCAGATAGGGCCGGCAGGCCTCGAACTCGTCGGGAGTCGGCTTGTTGCCGGGCGGGGCGCAGCGCACCGCCGCCGCGACGTAGCAATCCGCCAGCGCCAGCCCGTCCCCTTTGTGCGCGGACTCAGGCTGATTGGCAAACCCGAATCGGTGCAACGCTTCATAAAGCCAGTCGCCGCTGCGATCGCCGGTGAAGACCCGGCCGGTGCGGTTCCCCCCGTGGGCGGCGGGGGCCAGGCCGACCACGAAGAGGCGCGCCTTGGGGTCGCCGAATCCCGGGATCGGGCGCCCCCAGTATGTCCAGTCCCGGAACTGTCGGCGTTTCTCGCGAGCCATGGTTTCCCGATGCGCCACCAGCCGCGGACAGCGTCGACAGGCTACAATCCGTTCGTTGAGAAGCGTCAGGCTGCGCATGGACGGGCAGTGTAGCATACGAGACAAGGGATTCGCGCTTGCCGCTCATAGGGCTTCCTGTTAGCATGGGCCGCCGGCCGGGGAAATCCTGAACGAGGAGGAGGGTTGGATGGAACTTCGACCGATGACGCTGCTCCTGGCCTGCCTCTCCGTCACCCTTGCACTGGACCGGCAACCGGCGCGAGCGCAGCAGGCAAGCGCGCCGTCTGATCCGGCTTCCCACGAAGCGGCGCCCCTCGCTCCCTCGACGAACAGCCCGCCGGCGGCTGAACCGGACAATGCTCCGGCCGAAACCCTGTACCCCAGCCCTGATGCGGAAGACCGGCTGGTGATCCTGCCGGAAATCAAGCGCGAGGGGGAACGTCATTTCTTAAGTTCGTTCAAGCTCCCGGACAAACTGGTGTTTGCCGGCGAACCCGTGCCGCTGGACAACTGGCAGGTCCGCGAACGGCTCGAATACGAGTTCTACCAGTTCCTGGAAGACGAAGGCGACAGCATCATTCTGGCCAAACGGACCGGCCGCTGTTTTCCCCCGGTGGAAAAACAGCTCGCCGAGTCCGGCCTCCCCGACGACCTGAAATTCATGCTGCTCGTGGAGAGCAAATGCGTCGCCGCGGCCTATTCCAAGGCCAAGGCGTCGGGCCCCTGGCAGTTCATCGGCTCCACCGGCAAACGCTACAAGCTGAACAGCAATCAGTGGCGGGACGATCGCCGGAACCTGGAAATGTCCACTGAGGCGGCGATCAAGTACTTGCGCTTCCTCAAACAGGATCTGGGCGACTGGTTCCTCGCCATGGCCGCCTACAATGCGGGCGAGGACCGGATCAGGAAGCTGCTCAAGGAACAGCGTGTGGACGACTATTGGAAACTCCACTACGTGCGGGAGACGATGCGCTACGTGCCCCGGATCATCGTCGCCAAGGAGATTTACAGTCAGCCGGAGAAGTATCTCGGCCTGACCAAGAAGGACCTCTATGCGCCGCTGGAACTGGAAACGGTCACCGTTACGATCAAGGAGCCGCAGCGGCATCTGTCCCTGATCGCCAAGGATTTCGGCTCGTACTTCCTGGAGATCAAGATGCTGAACCCGGAGATCCGCAAAGAATACCTGCCCAAGGGCACCCATCAGCTCAAAGTCCCCAAGCAGGAGTGCCCCAACCGCTGCTTCAAGCAAAACAAGACTCCCTGACCCTTCATGCGCCCGGCCACCAGGCAGTCGCATCCTCCGCGGACGGTGCCCCGTCTCTTGGATCGTCTGATCCGCGCCGCCCTGGCCGCAGCGGACCCGCAGCTCGCCCTGCGTCGAGCCGTGAAACGGACCGGCCCCATCGTGCACATCGGTGGACGGTCATACGACTTGCGCGCCTATAGACGTGTGGTGGCCGTAGGCGCCGGCAAGGCCTCGGCCCAGATGGCGGTCGCATTGGAGCGTCGGCTGGGAAGTGATCTGGAAGGCGGCCTGGTCGTCGTCAAAAACGGCTATGCTTCGCCCGCCAAGACCATTGAGGTCCTGGAAGCGGGACATCCGGTCCCGAATCAGGCCGGGCAGCGATGCGCGGCCCGCTTGATGGCGCTCGTCAACAACCTCTCCCACCGAGACCTGGTCTTTGTATTGCTGTCTGGCGGCGCGTCCAGTTTGTTGCCGGCGCCATGCACGGGCCTGGCCCTTGCGGACCTGCAGCGGACAACCTCCTTGTTGCTCGCCTGCGGGGCCTCGATCCGAGAGATCAACACGGTTCGCAAGCACCTTTCGGCCATTCAGGGAGGCGGGCTGGCGGCGGCGACCAAGGCATGCGTCGTAAGCCTCATCCTGTCCGATGTGTTGGGTGACGACCTGGGCGCCATCGGATCCGGACCGACCGCCCCGGACCCCACCACCTATGCCGAGGCTTGCGCGATCCTCCGGCGACACGGAATCTGGCGGTCCGTTCCGGCCGAGGTCCGGGCCCACTTATTGGCCGGGCGCAGGGGAGGCCGCGGAGAAACGCCGAAACCCGGCGCGCCTCTGTTTCGCCGCGTGCAGAACCAGATCATCGGGAACAATGCGAGGGCCGTGCAAGCAGTTGCGCAGGCAGCCGGGCAGGCAGGGCTCAATCCGTTGATCCTCACCACCAGACTCACCGGGGAAGCGAGGGAAGCGGCCAAGGTGTTCGGGGCGATCGCAAAAGAGATCGCATCCACCGGCAAGCCGATCCGCCGGCCTGCTTGTGTCATCGCCGGGGGCGAGCTGACCGTGACCCTCAAGGGAACCGGACGAGGCGGCCGCGCCCAGGAATTTGCGCTGGCGGCGGCGATGGAGATCGCCGGGTTGCCCAACGTCTGGATTGCCGCCTTCGGAACCGACGGCACGGATGGCCCAACCGATGCCGCCGGCGCATATGTCGGCGGCGACACGGTCCTTCGGGCCACCAGACTTGGCCTCGACCCGATGGCCATGCTTGCCCGAAACGATTCGTACGGCTTCTTCAAGAAAGTCGGCGGGCACCTTCGAACCGGCCCCACCGGCACGAACGTGAACGACCTCTATCTGTTGCTTGCCCTCTAGCCATGGCTGCGCACCTCGTTCTTCCACTAGAATCCTGTGACGATCCGACTCTCGTCGGTGGGAAAGGGGCCGGTCTTGGCCGCCTGATTCAAAGCGGATTCCACGTGCCTCCCGGTCTCTGCGTTACGATTCAGGCCTATCGCGAGAGCCTGCGGGCGGGCGGCTTCGACGACGCCGCCCGGTGGGCCTGCTTGTGCCAAGCATCGGATGAACGACGGCGGGCGCTGGTGGAGGAGGATCGTCGTCTCGTCACTTCCCTTGCTTTATCTCGGCCCCTCCTTGCCCTCATCGACGAAGAATTGCACCGCCTGGGGTTCGGGCGCGAGACGGCGTTCGCCGTCCGTTCCTCCGCTTCCGATGAAGACGGAGCCAAGGCCACATTTGCCGGCCTCTACCGTACCAAGTTGGGAGTGCCCCGCGAGGGATTCTCCCAAGCCATCCTCGACTGCTGGGCCTCGCTCTGGACCGAAGCAGCCTTGGTCTACCGCCTCCGGGTCGGCGGAAGAAGCGCCGCGCCGGCCATGGCGGTCATCATTCAGCCGATGCTGGCGCCGCGTGCCGCCGGCGTTGCCTACTCCCGCCACCCGATCACAGGCGAACCGCAACAGGTGTGGATCAATGCGGTCTTCGGCCTGGCTGAACCGCTTGCTTCCGGGACCGTGACGCCGGATCAGTATGTCGTGGGCCTGGGCGACGGGTCCGGCTCCGGAACGGTCGTTGAGCGGCGGCTTGCCGGACCGGAACAGGGGGCGCCGGTCCTGGATGAACGGGAGATCCTGGCCCTGGCCGGCCTGATCAAAGACGTCGAAAGACGGATGGGCTTTCCCGCAGACATCGAATGGGCCATGGACGGGCAGGGGACCTGGCTGCTCCAAGTCAGGCCGATCCCGACGCCAAAACCGGCGTTGCCTCCCCTTCCCATTGTCTGGTCCCGCGCCAACTTCAAGGAGACGATGCCCGACGTGCCCAGCCCCCTCGGCCTCTCGTTTCTGGAAGCCTTCATGGAAACCAACATCGTCAGCCATTACCGTGAGCTGGGGTGCCGAGTCCCGGACGGTTGGCCGACGGTTCGGATCATGCGCGGCCGGCCCTACATCAACGTGTCCCTCTTCCAATCGTTCACCGTGCAATTAGGCGGCGACCCCAGGCTGGTCGTCGAACAAATGGGCGGCGTGGAACGGCCGTCGATCGAAGGGCCTCCGCGCTTGCCGTGGTGGCGGATTCTGCGCGCCGGGCTGTTGATGGAAAAGAAAATTCGCCGTGCGGCCAAACGGGCGCCGGCCTGGTTTATAGAAATGAAACAGATGGCGGAGGACCGTCCGGATGAGGGGAAGGCCGGGCACCAGCCGGCTGACTTGCTGGCCAGACTGGATCGGCTGAACGGGCGGCTGCGAGAGGCGGACCTGACGTTTGCGATTGTGGCCGGAGTCTCCCAAGGATTGTATGCGCTCGGATTGCTGTTGCCGCGCCGGCTCGGTCCGGATTGGCGGCCATTACTGAACGACGCCCTCCAAGGGATCGGCACCATCATCAGCGCCGCACAAATCCTCCGACTCGCCGAACTGGCTGACAAAGCAAGGCAAGAACCGATTGCGTGGGAGTTTTTACTGGCCGACCCCTGGGATCCTTCTGCTTTTCGGAGCAACCTGGCCGGAACCGACTTCTTGCGCGAATTCGACGCATACCTGGCGGAGTACGGGCACAGGGCGATCGGCGAATCGGACCCCATGGCCACCCGCTTCGCGGAAATGCCGGACTACCTGCTCGGCGTCATCCGAAGCCACTTGCAAGCCCCCCCCACCGAGCCCGGCAGATCGGCCGATGCCATTCGCCGAGAGCAAGACATAGTTCGTACCAACGCGCTGGAGCGTATTCGCAGGGCTTTCGGCTGGCGCTGGCATGAATGGCTCTTGTTCCGCTACACCTACATCCGCCTCTGTCGCTTCCTTGCGCTGCGTGAGGCCAACCGCCACCACTTGATGCACTTCACGGCCGCCGCGCGCCAAGGCGAGCGGCGCGTAGGAGCATCGTTCGTCGCGTTGGGCCTGCTCCAGTCGAAGGAAGATATTTTCTTCCTGACGGCGGACGAGATTCGCGCCGCTGTACATGATCGGCGAAGCAACTGGAAAGACGTGGTGGCCACCCGCCGGACGGAACGGGCCAGGCATGTCTTGCTCGACGCGCCGGACACGGTGATCGAAGGGGTAGGCGCAGCGCCCCGGGAAGCCGTGGCACATGGCGAGACGCTCACGGGCATTCCTCTCAGTTCCGGATACGCGGAAGGCCCGGCGCGCATCATCCGCTCACCGGACGATCTGAAGAAGATTCAACGGGGGGACATTCTGGTGGTCCCGGTGATCGATCCGGGTATGGCGCCGGTGCTGGGCCTGGCGGCCGGGCTGGTCGTGGAAATGGGCGGCACACTCTCGCACGGCGCGATCATCGCCCGTGAGTACGGTCTGCCGGCGGTCGCGAACGTAGGGCTGGCCACCAGGCGCCTGCGGGACGGAGACTGGATGGCGGTGGATGCGTCGAACGGAGAGGTCAAGACACTGGGACGATCGAAAGACCCGGCCGAATAAACGGCGCGGCGTTACTGCACGTACACGTGAGCCCGGCGGTTCTTTTGCCAACAGGCCTTGCTGTGGTCGGTGCAGACCGGCCGTTCCTTGCCGAAGCTGGTGGTCTGGATCTGTGCCGCCAGGACGCCCTGGCTTTCCAGGTATTGCTTCGCTGCCTTGGCCCGCCGTTCACCGAGCGCCAGGTTGTAGGCGCTGGTACCGCGCTCGTCGCAATGGCCCTCGATGGCCACCACTCGCTCGGCGTTCTTCTTGAGCAGTTCCGCCATCTCGCCCAGTGCGGCTTTATCGGTCTCACTCAACTTGAGCTGGTAGCGGTCATAGTCGAAATAGAGGTCCAGCGGCTCCGGCAGCTGCACCACGGGGGGCGGAGGGGGAGGCGGAGGGGGCGGGGGAGGAGGCGCTTCGGCTTCCGCGACACGCGTTTCTTCAACCGGCGCCGGCGGCGCCTGGGCTTCCACCTGCTTCTCCTGCACCTTGGGCGCTTCGACAGGCGGCGCGGCGACGGACACGTCGGCTTGGTTTTCGCTTGTGGCGCAACCGGCGATCAGAAACGAGAGCAGACAGAGGGGCAGGCTCAGACGCATGAGACCGACCAGGATGGCTCTCGCTTTCGGCATCGTACACCTCATCATCAAGCCGGCCGTGGAAGACAGCGTTGCTGTGAGCTGCGATATGAGGACCATATCTACCACAGGCGCCTGTTGGTCGCCAGCGGATACCACACGTCCGGCCTGACCCGATGCGGTTCCTTGACGAGCTTGGACTATTCCCGTACCCTTGCCGCCAACTTCGGTGAGCGCCTGGAGTGCAGGGGATGACGGACTTTTCGATGATCATAGCCGGCGGTGCCGGACTCGTGACCGGCCTGATGCTGGGCGGGCTGCTGGCCTGGCTCTGGAGCAGCGCACGCCTCCGGGCCGAAACGCAAGCCACGCTGATCGATGCCGCCGAGCGGACGCAACGAGCCGAAGCCTCCCTCGCGGAACTCCGGAAGCAGACGGAAGAGGAACGGACGGAGCTGACCAAGCTGCGCGACCAGCTTGCAAGCGCCCAGCAGGCGCGCGCGGCGGCGGACACCCGCAGCGAAGAGGCGCTCAAGAGTTTGCAGGAGCAGAAGGCGCTGCTCTCCCAAGCCCGCAGCGAAATGGCCGAGGCCTTCAAGGCCCTGTCGGGCGAGGCCCTCAAGACCAACAACGAAGCGTTTCTCTCCCTCGCCAGGACCTCGTTCGAACGGCTGCATGCCGAGGCGAAGGGCGACCTGTCGCAGCGCCAGCAAGCCATTGATGAGATGGTGAAACCGCTCCAGGAAGCCCTGACGCGCTACGAAGCCCAGATCCACCTCCTGGAACAGTCCCGTCAGTCCGCTTATGGCGGCCTGGACCAGCACTTGAAAAGCCTGGCCGACTCCCATCAGAAATTGCAGCAGGAAACCGGCAACCTGGTCAAGGCCCTGCGCGCCCCGACGGTCAGGGGGCGATGGGGCGAGATCACGCTCAAGCGGGTGGCGGAGCTGGCCGGGATGGTCGAGCATTGCGACTTCACCGAGCAAGTGAGCGTCGAGGGAGAGGAGGGGCGACTCAGACCCGACATGGTGGTGCACCTTCCTGGCGATCGCCAGATCATCGTGGACGCCAAAGCGGTCCTGTCCGCGTATCTGGAAGCCCATGCCGCACAAGACGAGGCCCAACGGCTGGCCCTGCTGCGGCAGCACGCGGCGCAAGTGCGGTCGCGCATGGAAGACTTGAGCGCCAAAGCATACTGGTCGCAATTTCCCCAAGCACCGAAGTACGTCGTCCTCTTCCTGCCGGGCGAGCAGTACCTGGGGGCGGCGCTCGAACAGGATCCCAAGCTGATTGAGGACGGGCTTGCCCTTAGCGTCCTGATCGCCACCCCCACCACCCTGATCGCGCTGCTCCACGCCGGGGCCTACGGCTGGCGGCAGGAGCAATTGAGCGAGCACGCGCAGCAAGCCGGCCGATTGGGCAAAGACTTGTACGACCGGATGGCGGTCCTGACCGAACATTTGGACGATATCGGGCAATCGCTCGCCAAGAGCGTGCAGGCGTACAACAAGGCAGTGGGCTCGATCGAGACCCGCGTCCTGCCGGCGGCCCGCAAGTTCAAGGAACTGGGGATCGCCTCCGACAAGGATATGGCACAGCTGGAGCCGATCGATTCAGTCCCGAGATCCGCCCCGCCCACGGAATGACAGGCACGGGCATCTCATGAATGGAAAGGACCGCGCATGACCGAAGCGCAGCGAATGGTCGAGGAGTTTCATCGCCGGTTCGACATTGTGGTGGCGGACCGGCCTTGCGTCCCGGACGAGGCGACGCGCGCCCTCCGGGTCAGGTTGATCCAGGAAGAGTTCGAGGAGTTCCAACGGGCCATGGCCCAGAGCGATCTCCAGGGTATGGCCAAGGAATTGGCGGACCTGTTGTATGTGGTGTATGGATCCGCCGTATCGTGCGGCATCGACATGGAACCGGTCTTTCGGGAAGTCCACCGGTCGAACATGAGCAAAGTCGGGGGACACAAGCGAGCCGACGGGAAGTGGGTCAAGCCGCCGACCTATTCGCCGGCCGATCTGCAGGCGATCCTCGCCGGCCAACAGCGCGCCGAACGATCGCCCTAAGGACTGCGGCAGGGCCGACATGGAACGACGGTGTCCGAGCTGCGATGAATCTTACGTGCAGCGAGCCAATCGCGAAGGACGGCTCGACCGGCTGTTGAGCGCCCTCTACATCTACCCCTTCCGCTGCCAACTCTGCTCCCACCGGTTCCGCGTCATGGAATGGGGGAAGCGCTATGCACACGAACATATCGACCAGCGGCAGTATCAACGATTCGAGGTCCAGTGCCCGGCCTGGTTTTCGGTCGGCCAGCAACAAAGGCCTGATCTGGAAGGGGAAGCCACCGTCACCGATCTATCAATGGGGGGCTGCGGGTTGGACACGCGGTTCTTTTTTGAGCCGGGGATGTTGCTGCGCCTGCGGATCCAGACGTGGGAAGATCAACTGCCGGTCACGGTGGAGTCTGCCGTCGTGCGCGTCGTCCGGCCTCGGACGGCCGGCGTGGATTTTCTGGACATCCCGCCGGAGGACAAGCAGCGCCTCAGCCAGTTTGTGAAAGGCCTCCTGCTCATCAGCCGGCGCTAGGGCCCGTCTTTCTCCCGCCTGTCGGCGGTGACACTTTCACCAGCAGATTGTCGATCAATCGGACGCGGCCGAGCCGGATCGCGCCCAGCAGCACGGCCTGCTTGGTGATGCGCGGGAGCGGCTCCAGGGTCTGCGGGTCGCAGCAGGCCAGATAGTCCACCGTGACGCCCGGTTCCTGCTCCACAACGCGCTGCATCGCGCGCGCGACCTGCGCGCCGAATCGAATGCCCCGCAAAATGGCGGTTCGGCCTGCCTGAAGCGCTTCGTGGAGCACCGGCGCGACTTGTCGCTGCGCCCGGGTGAGGTACTGGTTCCGGGAGCTCAGCGCGAGTCCGTCCGTCTCGCGCACTGTCGGGCAGACGACGACGGTCACCCCCAGGTTCAAGTCTTCCGCCAGCCGCCGCACGATCACCGATTGTTGGAAGTCCTTCTGCCCGAAGTAGGCCCGGTCCGGACGGACGATCGAGAAGAGTTTCGTGACGACGGTCGCCACGCCGTCGAAATGGCCTGGCCGGACGGCCCCCTCCCATCGTTTCCCCGCAGCGCCGACGATCACTCCGGTTTCAAAACCGGCCGGATACATCGCGGCGGCGGCGGGAGCGAAGAGCACGTCCACTCCTTCGCGACGACAGAGCGTCGCGTCGTCCTTGAACATCCGCGGATACCTGGCATAGTCCTCGCCTGGTCCGAACTGGCTCGGGTTCACGAAGAGGCTGACGGCCAGGGCGTCGCTGGCCAGGCGGGCCTTGCGGATGAGCGACCGGTGCCCCTCATGCAGCGCCCCCATCGTCGGCACGAAGCCGATGGCGACCCCTTCGCGACGAAGTCCGCGACTCCAGGCTTCCATGGCCGCGACCGATCGGACGATGCGCATCAGGCGGAATCCTTCGCCGCGGCTGCGGAACTGCAGGGAGGACGGCTCCCATAGCGCGAGTTTGGTTGAGGATCGAGAAGGCGCACGGCCGACCGGTCCGTGAGCTGGGCGAGCAATTCCCGCATGGTCTTGTTCAACAGAGGGTGCCGCAGATCGGGCGCCAGCTCGGCCAGCGGCGCCAGGACGAACCGCCGGAGGTGCAGACGGGGATGGGGCACGATCAAGCCAGGCTCGTTGATAACGCGAGCGCCGTAGAGCAGAATATCAAGGTCCAATGTCCTGGGGCCATTCCGATGCTCCTGGTCCCGCCCCAGCGACTTCTCCACTTCGCGGCAAACTGCCAGCAGGCTTTGCGGCGTGAGGTCGGTCTCCAGTCGGACGACGCCGTTCAGAAACCACTGGGGCCCGGGATTGTTCTCCGGCAGGGGCTCGGTTTCGTAGAGGGAGGAGACTCCCGTCACAAGGGAGTGAGGCAGGAGACTCAGGAGCGTGACCGCGCGATCGCAAAAATCCAGCCGGTCGCCTAAATTGGACCCGAAGCCGATGTAAACGATCTTGCGTGACATCTTTTGTCAGAGCCTATGGCTGATGGCTAATGGCTTGTGGCTAATGGCCGATAGCTAAAATCCGGCTTTCTTGATCCGTTCCACCGCCTCCGCCAGCCGTTCCTTCGTCGTGCACACGGTCATGCGGATGTAGCCTTCGCCCGGCGCCCCGAACCCGTTGCCCGGCGTGGTGACGATCCCGGCCGTCTCCAGCAAATGCGCGGTGAAGGAGGCGGAGGTATAGCCCTTGGGCACGGTCACCCAGATGTAGAAGGCAGCCGGGGGCGGGTCCACTTCAAGTCCCAACCTCTTCAGCCCCGGCACCAACACGTCCCGACGCTCCTGATAGACCTTCCGCAGCCCGTCGGTGACCGAGTCGTCCAGCCGCAGTGCCGCGATGCCCGCCTCCTGCACGGCCTGAAAGACGCCCGAATCCAGGTTGCTCTTCACCTTCCCCAGCCCGGTCAGGACCTGCTTATGGCCCACCGCGAAGCCGATGCGCCAGCCGGTCATGTTGTAAGTCTTGGAGAGGGAGTGGAACTCGATGCCGACGTCCTTGGCTCCGTCAACCTCCAGAAAACTGGCCGGCCGCCTGCCGTCGTAGAAAATCTCCGAATAGGCCGCATCGTGGCAGACGATGACCTGATTTTCTTGTGCAAAGGCCACGACCTTTTTGAAATAGTCCTTGCTCATGACCACGGAGGTCGGATTGTTCGGGGAGTTCAGGAACATGAGCTTGGCCTTTTTGGCCACGTCCTTGGGAACCGCGTCGAGGTCGGGGAGAAAGCCGTTCTTCTTTTCCAGCGGCATGAGGTGCGACTGCCCGCCGGCAAAGCTGGTCCCCACCGGATAGACCGGGTACCCGGGGCTCGGCACCAGGACGATATCGCCCGGATCGACGAAGGCCAGGGGAATATGGCCGATGCCTTCCTTGGAGCCGATCAACGTGAGGACCTCGGAGGCCGGGGCCAGCGCGACATTGAACCGCCGCTTGTACCAGTCCGCCACTTCCTTGCGGAAGGCGAGCATCCCCTCGTAGGACGGGTATTGGTGGTTCTTGGGATCGGCGGCGGCGCGGCTGAGCGCATCGATAATCGGCTTCGGCGTCGGCAGATCCGGGTCGCCGATGCCCAGGTTGATGATGTCTACGCCGCGCGCGATCGCTTTCTGCTTCATCTCGTCGATCGCGGCAAACAAGTAGGGCGGCAGGGTCTTGATCCGCCCCGCGAATTCAATCGGAAATCCGGCCATGCGAACTGGCTCCTTTCGTCAAAAAGAGAGTCGGAAAGTCATCACGTCTCAAAGTTGGCAAGTCTTCGGAGGTACGTTCTTTTTCAACAAGACTTTTCGACTTTCAGACTTTCTAACATAGAGACAATGAGCGTCTAGGTTACTTCAGGAGGAGGGACGTAATCAATGGACAGGGCCTGTGAGGTGGGCGATGAGCCGCTTGGCGATCGCATGCATGCGGGGCAGATGCGGCTCGGCGTGGCGGAGCAGGGAGGAGGGGTCCTGCCCCGCCTTGGTCACATCATCCGGACATTCCCGGCACAGGGCCTGGATCCCGTCCCGCTGCATTTCCAGGTGGAACAGGACTCCGTAGGCTTGCGACCCGAAGCGGAAGGCCTGCAAGGGGAATAAGTACGACGAGGCGAGGGGAACCGCTCCATCGGGCAGACCGAAGGCTTCCCCATGCCATTGGAAGACCTCGACGGGTTCGGGCAACGTCCCGAAGACCGGGTCTTCCCGGCCCTGGTCCGTCAAGCGGATCGGCGTCATCCCTATCTCCACGCCAGGCCCTGGCGCCACTTGCGCGCCGAGCGCCTTGGCCAGCAACTGTCCGCCCAGGCAGACGCCCAAGACCGGGGTCCCCTGCTCCACCGCCGCCCGAATGAAGGCCACTTCCGCCTCGATCCACTGGTCCGGATCGTTGACCGACATGGGGCCGCCCATCACAAGCAGGACATCTCCAGGATCGGGCGGCAAACCGACCTTGGGCACCAGGTGGTTGGAAATCACGAACCCCCGGCCGACCTCATCGCCCGCAGCTTTCCGGGCATGTGCCTCACCGGCGATCAGGTGATGGACGGGGAGGAATGGCTGGGACACGGGCTGAACGGGCAACCGGCCCAACGGGGCGCGCCGGATCAGGCCGGAGAAGTCATTCGTCGGATGCAACCGGCGGAGTGACGAGACGTGTCAGTGGGAGGCGTGTCCGTTCCCGTTTCCAGATCCGTTGCCGTTCCCATGGCCGTTCCCGGATCCGTTCCCGTGCTTCCGATTCACGCACTCCACAAGATGCCAGAACCGCAGCGGATTGACTTTCTCCTTCCGCGCCACCAGCAACGACGTACCCTCCAGCACATGATTCAGCGAAAGGTCGGTCCGGAACCCGATGTGCTTGCAGAGCGGGGAGATCACTTTTTCCACCGCGGCGATCAGCTTGTTCCCGTTGCTGAAGTGGTTCAGCATGATGATCCGCCCCCCAGGCCGGCAGACCCGGATCATCTCGGTCACCACCTTGCGATAGTCGGGAACCGCCGTCACCACGTAGGCGGCCATGACCGTGTCGAAGCTGTCGTCCGGAAATTCCATTTGCCCCGCGTCCATGCGGGACAGCTCGACGTGCTCCAGCCCGTACATCCGCACCCGCTCCCGCGCCTTCTCCAGCATGCCGGCGGAGAGATCGATGCCCACCAGGCGGCAATGCCGGGGGTAGAGCGGCAGCGACAGGCCGGTGCCGATCCCGACTTCGAGGATTCGCTCCCCCTGTGCGACGGGCAGCCGGCGAACCGTGGATTCGCGCGACTCGTGGAAAATCCTGCCGAAAATCTGATCGTAGACCCCTGCGTAGTTCGAGTAGACCCGTTCGACTTTTTCCAGATCCATGCATCCTCCGTCCCCGTTTAATCTTGTCCCAGGACTCGACTCCCGGACGAAGCTCGCCGGGACAGGCCTCAGGGCCTTGAGCTGAGACAGCGCGGGGGTGTAACCGAGGCGGGAAACCGAGTTCGTAACACTGAACGATAAGGCCCGCCTGAACAAGAAAACGGGGCTACTCTATCCAAGTTGCGGAGAAGAGTCAACCGCGCCACAGGCGCAGGCCTGCGGCCCATCGCTACGGTCGGCACGCGGTCGGCATATGATCGGATAGCGGAGAATCGCGCCCATGCCCTCGCGCCTCGAACCCCACGCCTTCCGATCTCTCGATCGGTGTGGTATCGTGCGCGACCTGGCGGCTTGATGGAAAGGTGAGGCCATGATCCTGGCGGGATTCTTCGGCGCACTGCTGTTCCTGGCCCTGGTGATCGGGGACTGGTTCTACTTCTCCGGCCAGTCGGCGCAGGCCGGCGCCTACGGATGCCGGATTGCGGGAGCGCCGGACCAGGCGCCCTGGCCGTCCCTGGCGGAGATCGGTTCCCGCTTCGACGCCGACGGCCGGCTCAGGCTGCCGAACGGCTTCGCTCATTTCTTCCCGACGGAACGACGGATCGTCCTGCGTTCGCAGCAGGGCTTCCTCCCCAGCCGGTTCCGGACCGCCTGGCCCCTGAAGGCCTCGTTGGAACTTGCGCCCGAGGAACGGACCGCCCGCGTCACCTGCATCAAGCGGATTCCCTGGTGCTCCGCGATCCTGACCTCCTTGTGGTTCCTCACGGTGGGGGCCGGCACGCTGACCTTCGTCATCATGTACCTGACCGACGGGGGCCTGGCGTCGCTCCAGGGCATTTTGATGGGGCTCGGCATCCTGGGCATCGGCCTGTTGGTGCTGGCCTTCGGCCTCGTCACGATCGCCTTTGCCTACCGGCTGGAAAACCACCGGCTGACCCTGGCTTATCAGGACTTGCGGGCCGCGCTCGAGAAGACGTCAGACCATCAGGACAGCCATTAGGCCAAATAGGCGTCCAGGAAGGCTTGGTGTTCGGCGGGGAGGCCGGTCTTGCCGGAGCGGGCCAGGCCGGCGATGATGCCCCGGTGTTTCTGGCTCAAGCCCGATTCGATGAAGGCGGTCTTGTACTGAGCCCATTTCAAGGCCGGCTCCGAGGCCAGGCGGGCCCGTTCATCCGGGGCCATGGCCTTGAGCGAAGCGGTCAGGTGCGCGATCGCCTTTTCCACGCTGTGGTAGGGCGGCGCGAGCTTCAGCTGCGCATAGAACTGCTCCAGGTGCTCCCGGAACTCGTCGCGGATCGCTTGGGTCTGCCGGTCCTCGGCCATCGTCGCTTGCCTCGCTCGCTACCCAGCAAGATAGCGGATCACCGGCGCCGGAGCAAGGCGGCGAATATGGTATGATCCGCGCATGCCGATGCCCGAGCTTCCCTCACCGTCCATACGTGCGCAACTCAAGGCCACGGCCCTGGAAGCGGCCAGGGTGGCCGGTTCCATCCTGACCGACGCGGCCAGCAACGGATTTCACGTCGAATATAAAGACACGGTCAATTTGGTCACGGACGCGGACCGGCGCTCGGAGCAGGCCGTGATCGAGGTGATCCGCAAGACCTTTCCCGCGCACCGGATTCTGGCGGAGGAGGGGGGCGCGCAAGCGGGCAGCGACCTGGAATACCAGTGGGTGATCGATCCACTGGACGGCACGACCAACTTCGCCCACGGCTATCCCGCCTACTGTGTGTCCATCGGCGTGGAATACCGGGGCCACTGCATCTTCGGCGTCGTGCTGGACCCGACGCGGCAAGAGCTCTTCACCGCTGAGGCGGGGAGCGGGGCCTTCCTGAACGGCGTCCCGCTGCGTGTCTCCCGCACTCCGAGGCTGGACGGGGCGTTGCTGGTCACCGGGTTCGCCTACGACATCCGCGTCAGCGCCCAGAACAATCTGGATAACTTTTCACGCTTTGCCCTCACGGCGCAAGGCGTTCGCCGCACCGGCACGGCGGCCATGGATATGTGCTACGTGGCCGCCGGCCGTTTCGACGGCTTCTGGGAACTCAAGCTGCACCCCTGGGACACGGCGGCGGGCCTGGTCATTCTGCGCGAGGCGGGCGGGCGCGTCACCGACTTCAAAGGCACGCCCTACTCGATCTACGAACCATCCATCGTGGCCAGCAACGGACTGATCCACGACGAGATGCTGGACATTCTGCGCCGAACCTAATCCTTGCACGATTCACGAGGTCCTGCATGAAACGGCATCGGGTGGGGATTCTGATCTTCCCGGACGTCGAGGTCCTGGACTTCTGCGGACCGTACGAAGTCTTCTCCGTCACACGCCTCCATGAAGAGCGCCGCCGAGAAGAACCATCACCGTTCGAGGTGGTCTTGGTCGCCGAAGAGCCGGGACCTGTGACGGCGACCGGCGGCTTGCGGGTGCTGCCCGACCATCGGCTGGCGAACTGTCCGCCGCTCGACATTCTGGTCGTGCCGGGGGGCTGGGGAACGAGGAAAGAGATCGCCAACGAACGACTCCTCGCCTGGATCACCGAACGAAGCACAGAGGTGAAGACCCTCGCCTCGGTCTGTACCGGCGCGATGCTGCTGGGGCAAGCCGGCCTGCTCGACGGGCGCAGGGCCACGACCCACTGGCGGTCGTTGAAGTGGATGCGCGAATCGTTTCCCGCGGTCACGGTGGAGGAAGCTCTACACGTGGTTGAAGACGGATCGGTGTTGACCTCCGCCGGCATTTCCGCCGGGATCGACCTGGCCCTCAGGGTGGTGATGCGTTACTGCGGCGAGGAGATAGCGCGGGCCACCGCCCGTCACATGGAGTATCCGTTCCCCGAGAGCAACCAGCGAAGGGTCTAAACCATCCGCCCGCGGCCATAGGCAGCGGAAACGAAGATGAGGTATGATGGCCAGCTGATTCACCGCACAAGAGGCTCACATGGCGACACAAACTCCCCCCTCAGGAAGGCCGCCGGCCGGCAAACCGGGACAGCCGGGACCTACGGGCCAACCGCCCGGACGCGACACGGAGTTGCTCAAGGTCGTGGTGTCCCGCGCCGGACAACAGGTGAATGCCCAGTGGGCCATTCACCCTCAGATCAAGCACGATCTCAAACCGGAGGAATGGAAAGAGATTTCGGACCTGATGACCAAGGTGACCGGCATCGTCGGGAACCGCTTCTCGAAAGTCCTGGCCGAAGCGGAGCCGGATCAACCGGGGACAGCCTAGACAAAGCAGTGTAGAGTGTTGAGTTGAGAGTGATAAGTGGTCCGAAATTCTCACCTCTCCATTCTCCACTCTCAACTTTATTGGGGAGATTGATCATGGACACCTACTATCATCCCAAGGACCTGGGCAAATTCGCCGACATGGGCAAGGGGAACAAGGACCTGTGGGACAAGTTCATGAGCTACTACAGTGCCGTGTTCGCGGAGGGAGCGCTCACCGAGCGGGAGAAGGCCTTGATCGCGCTGGGCGTCGCCCACGGGGTCCAGTGTCCCTACTGCATCGACGCCTACACGCAAGCCTGTCTGGAGAAGGGGTCGAACGTGGAGGAGATGACCGAAGCGGTCCACGTGGCCTGCGCGATCCGCGGCGGGGCCTCGCTCGTCCACGGGGTGCAGATGCGCAACGTGGCCGAGAAACTGTCGATGTAGTAGGGATAGACCGAGCAAGCTAACCCAGAGGTTAAGCGGTCCGCTCAATAGCTAGCCGCCACGGCTCCCACTCAATAGAGAGAACATTGCTCTTTGCTGCATTAGCTGCAATGCCAGCAAAGGTTCTAAGGCACTAGCGGTGTGGCTCCGTTCAAAGTACTGCAAGAGCCGTGGTATCACAGAGCGCACAGTCGCCCCTATCGCCCAGGCTGCCCTTACCAGTTTGGCATCGAATAAGGGGGATGAATAAAAGGGAACGACCATGTCCCTCCTGTCCGGCACCATAGCCCTTTTCGTTATAGCCACCGTTGTGTGGCTGATTGCGTCGCGCCGCCAGTCTCTGCCCTGCCCGGTCTGGCTCCGCTGGTTCGTGGAACTGGACAATCCCTTCGCAAGAAACAACCGCGCGGCGGTCATTCTCGATCATCTCGATCTGCAACCAGGCATGACGGTGCTGGATCTTGGCTGCGGCCCCGGGCGGCTCACGGTGCCGGCTGCGCAACGTGTGGGGCCTGGCGGTCGAGTGATGGCGGCGGATCTTCAAGCGGGCATGCTCGCCCGAGCGAAGGCAAAGGCTTTAGCCGCAAATCTGTCCAACATCGAATTCGTCCAGGCCGGAGCCGGTGAAGGGAAGTTGGGTCGTGGCCGGTTCGATCGGGCGCTACTCGTCACGGTCTTTGGCGAAATTCCGGATCGTCCCGGCGCGCTGAAAGAGATTTTTGACGCCCTGAAACCGGGCGGTATCCTGTCCGTGACAGAAACCCTCTTCGATCCTCACTACCAAAGCCGCCAGGCCGTCACGAAACTCGCCGGTGCAGCGGGGTTCCGAGAACAAGGCTTCTTCGGCAATCACCTGGCCTTCACCGCGCATTTGGAGAAACCCGCCGGCGGCTTACAGGTCAATTGACCGGCTCGCCTCGCTCGCCAAGAAGTCGGGTTCCTACCCGACAACGCGAAACGCTTCGAACTCCCGGTCGGCCTTGGCGGCCATGTAAAAGTCGCTCTCCGTCAGGCCGTTGATCTTGTGGGTCCAGATTTCCATCTTGCACTTGCCCCAGGCCAGCAGCAGGTCCGGGTGATGGCCCTCTTCCTCCGCCACAGCCCCGACCCTGTTCACGAAGGCCAGCGCCTCGGCGAAATCCTTGAATGTATAGAGTCGCTCGAGGTGCCCGGCCTGATTGAGCGACCAGCCTCGCCCCAGTTGCTTCAACAGTTCCTGGGTCCTGGCTGGCGGCAAAGGTGGGATGCCACCTTTGCACGGCACGCATGTATTGTCCGCAAGTCCCATGATGGCCTCCTCGTGATCATCCCGTTGCGCGCATCTTAGTCCGTCGCCTTGATCCGGCACAAGGTCAACGGCTGCGCGAGCCCGCGCAGCGTCGAGGTCCATTCTGCGACGATGGGCGCCCGGCTCTCCGCCAAGGCCTCGCGAACCAGCGCGTCGTCCAAATATTCCTTCGCCAACACCAGATCGCCGCCCAGGCTTTCGCGGAGCAGGCGCGCGGCGAGGTTCACCGTTCGCCCGAAATAATCCAGTAACCCGTTGGCGTTGATGGCGATGGCCGGCCCGTGATGCAGGCCGAGCTTGACGACCAGGGGGGGCCGGTCCGGCAGGGAGGCATTGAAGGCCGCAAGCTCCCGCTGGATGGTTACGCAACAGCGCAGCCCGTCCGCCGGTTGATGGAACACCGCCATCACGGCATCGCCGATCGTCTTGACCACCTCGCCCTGATGCCGGGCGATCCGTTCCTTCAGGAAATCGACGTGCCGCCGGACGTGCCCGTAGGCCGGGGCGTCGCCCGCCTCTTCGTAGAGGCGCGTGGACTCTTTCAGGTCGCTGAACAGGATCGTGACCGAATCCACGCCAATCTCCAGGCCGGGGGCCAGCACTTCCGAACCGAAAAGGTCGCGGAATTCCTGCAGGGCGGCCACCTTTGCCGCGCTCACCGCCCGGTCGTCCCACCGAAGGCGCTCCAGGACGACCCCGATGGTCTGTTGCGTGTCGTTCTTCCAGGCCAGCGAGAACGGACCAGGATGAAACGACCGTTCGGCTTCCTCCCAGCCCTGCTCGCGATAGATCACCGGCCGGGAGTCGCTCCCGGCCGTCCGCCCCGGCAGCAGCAGCAGCAGGGAGTCGTTGCTCCGGAGCGTTCTGATCCGATAGGCCTCATCATCGAGCGTCGTGGCGCACTCGCGCGTATCGCCGAGTCGCAGCAGGTGCTGGACGAGGATGTGCGGGGCGCTGTAGGGCCCGCCGAAACAGTAGACTCGCTCCTTCGCCGGACGGATCGTCGGATGGACCCGGAAGCGCAGCTCCATAAACCGATCCAGGTTCGCATCGTAAGTGATCCCGCAGGTATCGCAATGGAACTGCTTGTCCACGCCGGACAGGGTCTCCGCTTCGCCTTTCGGAACCCGGCAATTGGGACACATGAGCTGCCACTGGAGGCTGAGCAGGACGACCCGTGTGGCGTGCAGGAAGACGCGCAACGTCTCGTGGGGATCGGTCCCCTAGCGGGCGGCCAGGGCGTAGGGCTGCATGCGGAGGACTTCCTCTTCGCCCGCCTCGTCCAGATGGCGCAGCAGGCGGTCGACGATCTCCCGATCCAACGACGCGACATGCCCCAACCGGCGCGCACCTTGCCGGAGTGTCGTCCCGTCGGCCTGGTTCGCGCGGCCGGCCGGTAACGCCCCCGGAGCGACGGAAGGGCCGGCCTGGGAGGCCCGGAGCCAGGCGAGGGCCTTGGCGCAATAGGCCTTGGCCTTCTTCATGGCGTCGCGGCCGACCAGGGGGATGGCTAGTTTGCCGAGCAGGTTGCGCGGCGTGAGCTCCGCGAACATCCGCACCCGGCAGCCGCTCCCGGCCGGCTCGATTTCCACGCCCCCGCGGAAGCGGACCAGCGGGCCTTTCGTGTAGTCCCGCTGAACGGAATAGTTCGAGCCCCTGATCCACTCGAAGGGGTACTCGACCCACCTCAAGGGGAGCAGCCCGTACAGGCGGGCCTGCACCGGCCGGCCGATGTCTTCGTCTTCGAAGGAGCTGACCTGCACGGAGGGGAGCCCCGCATCGCGATTGAGCCGGTCCGTATGGCCGAGGACTTGCCAGACCAGCGACGCAGGCGCGTCCACGGTCCATTCCTGTTCGACGCGCTGCGGGGGATAGGGCATGGGTCAGTCTGTCTTTTCCGGGGCGCCACCCGAGCGGGCCAGATCGTCCATCTTGATTTTCTCGGGATTGAACTTGGCTGCGGCATTGGCCATGCGATCCAGCGCGTCGTCGAACGACAGGGGCTCCGCCGCTTTCGGCCGGAACCGCACCGGGTTGATCCGCGCCACCACGAAACTTTTCAGGTAGGGACTCGTCAGGCCCTTGGCCTTCAAGGCCTCGACTTGCTGAATCACGACATCGTCCAAGGCCAGCAAGTCCTTGGCCCGCGCCTGCCGGACCTCCAGCGCCGTCCGCAGGGGTTTCTTCAGGAACGTCTCCACACGCTTGAGCACCGGCTGGTAGGCGCCGCCGCTGAAGCGGGGCCGCTCTTCGTAACAGAGGCCCAGCGTGATGAAGGAGGGTTCCTCGAACTCCAGCGCGTAGGTCTCTTCTGTCGCGTCATCCAGCCGGGCCAGCTCCTTGTACATGCGGATCACTTCCAGGGCCTTCTCGCGGAGGTTGTGGGCCTTTTCGGTGTTCAGCGCCAGGATCTGATAGGCTGCCGCCTCCTCCGGCACGACGATGGCGGTGATGCTCTTGGCCACCAGCGTCTTCATGGCCGAGAGCCGGTGGTGGCCGTTGGGCGTCCAATAGGCGATGCCGCCCTCCGCTCCCGCCTTAGCCCGCACCGCGATGATCGGGTCCAGGAACCGGCCGAGCTTGCCGATCACCCCTTCGAGTTTACGCACGTGGGTATCGGAGAGATTTCTCTGGTAGGGGGTCGGAGCCACTTTTTCGATTGGCAGGGCCGCCAGGACCAGCCAGCGACCGCCGTAAGGCTCGCGATAGACGGCCAAGACCCGGCCCCCGTCATCGTCGATCGTCCGGTGCAACGCCGCCACCTCGCCCGGCGGGGCCGCGGCTTGCAGCTCCGTCGCGGCGAGTCCGGTGGAGACCCCGGCCGGTTTCCTGCGGCGTCGGGGGGCCCCGGCGGTCGCCGCCTTCCTGGGTTTCCTGGACTTATTCTCCGCCATGACGTGGTATGGTAGGGGAGTCGGTCGACAAAAGAAAGCCCCGCGTCACCCCCAATGAAAGGCACTTAGCTGATGTTCCGAATCGGACATAGAGGCGCAGCCGGCTATGCGCCGGAAAACACGCTGTCTTCCATCAAGAAGGCCGTGACGCTCAAGGTGAACTTCGTCGAGCTGGACGTCCAAGCGACGAAAGACCGTCAGTTGGTGATCTTCCATGATCGCCGTGTGGATCGCCTCACGATCGGCAAGGGCGCCGTGGCGGATTTGAGCCTGACCGACCTGCGACGGCTCACACTCCCCGGCGGCCATGCGATCCCGACGCTCGAGGAAGGGTTGAAATCGGCGGAGGGCAAGGTCGGAGTAATACTGGAACTCAAAGTGCCGGGCCTGGTGGAGCCGGCCCTGGAAACCCTCAAGCGAAGCGGATTTTCAGGCCCCCTGATCGTTGCGTCGTTCTTCCACGACGAGTTGCTGCACCTGCGCCGGCTGCAGCCGAAGGCGCAGACGCTTGCGCTGCTCGTCGGGCAGCCGATCACTCCCGCCGGATTTGCGCTCGAGGCCAAGGCCACCCACGTCGGCATCGCGTTCGACACGCTCGGCAAGGCCTACGTGGACGCCCTCCACTCGGCGGGGCTCCAGGTCTTCGCCTTCACCGTCAATGACCCAGCCGACATCCAGCGGGTCGCGGCCCTCGGGGTGGACGGGATCATTTCGGATTTCCCGGATCGGATCCAGAAATAGCAGGTCCTCCGACCCGTGTCTGCGGCTGAAGCGACGAAGCGGCCGGCGAGGCCGGCTTGGCTTCGTCCTTGGGCTTGTCCGGAGGAAGCGCGAGGGGCTTGATCCGGATGTGGGTGATGAGGCGCTCGACTTCCGTGATGCCGCGGACCTTGTCGTAGACCGCGTCGTATTCCTCCTCCGTCTGCGCGATGCCGAAGAGATAGACGGTCCCGTTGGTCGCCCGCCAGCGGTAGTTGGGGTAGCGGAAGCCGGCTCCGGACATGACCGCGAACTTCACCTTGAGCTCGATGCCTGAGTCCCGCACCGACTCGCGCATGCCGAAATCTTCCGTGATATGCAGCTCGTTGTAGACCTGGCTGACTCCCTCAACCGTCTTCACCAGCGCTTCGGCTTTCTGATCGTCCCCCGCTGTCTTCACCGCCCCCGTCATCAGGATGTCGCCCTGGTACACGTCCACGCTCACCG
>Ga0233425_10001163_pt1 | contig 61313 bp, 68 predicted proteins | sample Watercolumn_Towu_2_FD_181712 | JGI IMG/M metagenome (GOLD analysis project Ga0233425, IMG submission 181712) | Freshwater microbial communities from Lake Towuti, South Sulawesi, Indonesia - Watercolumn_Towuti2014_140_MG | ecosystem: Environmental > Aquatic > Freshwater > Lake | place...
AGGAAGCGGCGGCGGCGGCGGAAAGCCTGCAGGACCAGGCCGGCAGCCTGGCGCAGGCGGTGGCGGTGTTCAAGCTCGACGGTGGCGGCGGGCGCATCAGCCATGCCCTGGCGGCATCGCCGGCACGTCGCGCGCCGGCCGAGCGCCCCTCCCTGCCCGGCCCCGAGCGCGCCATGCGCAAGCTCTCACCCAATACCAACTCCGGACCCGAGGATGAGTGGGAGGAGTTCTGAACATGGCGGAAGCGGGCATCCCCCACAGGGAATTCATCTTCTCCCGCAAGGACTTCGAGGAAGTCCGCAAGATGATCTACGACCATGCCGGCATCGCCCTGTCCGATGCCAAGGAGGACATGGTCTACAGCCGGCTGGCGCGGCGCCTGCGGGCCACGGGCAAGCGCAGCTTCCAGGATTACCTGGGCCTGATCCGGGCCGGACATGAGGAGGAGTGGGAAGCCTTCGTCAATTCCCTGACCACAAACCTCACTGACTTCTTTCGGGAGATGCACCACTTCACCATCCTGAAGGATTTTCTGAAAAACCGGCGCGACCGCCCCATCACCATCTGGAGCTCCGCCTCCAGTACCGGCGAGGAGCCCTACTCCATCGCCATGACCGCGGTGGAAGCCCTGGGCGCCTTCGGCGCGCCGGTGGAAGTGCTGGCCTCGGACCTGGATACCAACGTCCTGAAGAAGGCGGCAGACGGCATCTATCCCCAGGAGCGGCTGGGCAAACTGACCGAGAGCCAGCAGCGCAAGTTTTTTTTCAGGGGCACCGGCGACAAGGCGGGCATGGCCAAGGTGAAGCCGGAGCTGCGCGAGATGGTGAAATTCTTCCGCCTGAATCTGCTGGATGGCGTCTGGTCCATCCGCCAGCCCCTGGATGCCATCTTCTGCCGCAACGTCATGATCTACTTCGACAAGCCGACCCAGTACGCCATTCTCAAGAAGATGAAGCCGCTGTTGAAGCCGGACGGCCTCCTCTTCGTCGGTCATTCCGAGGCGCTGTACCATGCCACCGACCTGTTCCGCCTGCGCGGGCAGACCGTCTACGAGCACGCCGAAGCGAAGGGGGGCAGGTGAGCCATCCAGGCTTTGAGGAAGTCCTCGCCCCCAACCATTATTTCGACCGCAATTTCAATATCGAGGCGGCGAAGATACTGCCCGGCGAGTATTACGTCACCGGCCGCGACATGCTGCTGGTGACGGTGCTGGGATCCTGCGTGGCGGCCTGCATCCGCGATCCGAAAACCGGTATCGGCGGCATGAATCACTTCATGTTGCCCGAGGGCGGCGGCGATCAGCATGACATGCTGTCCAGTTCCGCCCGCTATGGCAGCTACGCCATGGAAGTGCTGGTCAACCAACTGGTCAAGCTGGGTGCCAACCGGAGCCGGCTGGAGGCCAAGGTGTTTGGTGGCGCCGCCGTGCTGCGGGGCTTCACCACGGTGAATGTCGGTCAATTGAACAGCGAGTTCGTTCTGGATTATCTGCATACCGAACGCATCCGGGTGGTGGCCGAGGACCTGAAAGGCCTGTATCCGCGCAAGGTCTACTTCTACCCCGCCACCGGCAGGGTGATGGTGCGCAAGCTGAAATCCGTGCACAACAACACCATCATCGACCGCGAGAAGGACTACGGCCAGCGCCTCAAGGCGACACCCATTTCCGGCGATGTCGAGCTGTTCTCCTGACCCTACGTCAAGCCAACATGCCAAATGGGAATGGGATGTCGAAAATCAGGGTATTGGTCATCGACGACTCCGCGCTGATCCGGAGTGTCATGAAGGAAATCATCAACAGCCAGCCCGACATGCAGGTCGTGGCCCAGGCTCCCGACCCGTTCATGGCGCGCGAGCTCATCAAGGAGTTCAATCCCGACGTGCTGACCCTCGATGTGGAAATGCCGCGCATGAACGGCCTGGAGTTCCTGGAGAGGCTCATGCGCCTGCGGCCCATGCCGGTGGTGATGGTGTCGACCCTCACCGAGCAGGGCAACGAGGTCACCCTCAAGGCCCTGGAACTGGGCGCGGTGGATTTCGTCACCAAGCCACGCCTGGGCGTGTCCGAAGGTCTGAACGAGCTGGCCATCGAGATCAGTGACAAGGTCCGTGCCGCCGCCCGCGCCCGAATCCGACGACATGGACTCAACGCGGTGGCGCCAAGCGCACCTCGTCCCCTGGCCGGCCAGTTCCTGAACACCACCGAGAAGCTGATCTGCCTGGGCTCCTCAACGGGGGGCACAGAGGCCCTCAAGGAGGTTCTCACGCGCATGCCCGCTTCCTCGCCGGGTATGTTGATCACCCAGCACATGCCCGAATCCTTCACCGCCTCCTTCGCCGCCCGCCTGAACAGCCTGTCCGCCATGAACGTGAAGGAGGCCGAGCACAACGAACGCATTTTGCCGGGCCACGCCTATGTGGCGCCGGGCCACTCGCACTTGTTGGTCAAGAAGAGCGGCGCCTACTACTACACGGAATTGTCCCAGGCGGAACCGGTCAACCGGCACCGTCCCTCTGTCGACGTACTGTTCCAAAGCGCCGCTCAGGTGCTCGGCCCCAACGCGGTGGGGGCCATACTAACCGGCATGGGCAAGGATGGTGCCCAGGGGCTCCTGGCGATGCGCGCTGCCGGCGCCCAGACCATCGCCCAGAACGAGGCCACCTGCGTGGTCTACGGCATGCCCAAGGCGGCGGTGGAATTGGGGGCGGCGATGGAGGTCGTTCCGTTGCCGGATATTGCCGCGCGGATGCTGGATCGCCTGGGGCGCAGGGACTGAAATCGGCGCTAAAGAGATGGCGGATCGCGCCGATATTGGCGTGGTAACAGCAAGCACGGAGCAAGCCATGCAAATCGCAAGTGAAGTGGCGGGCAACAAGGCCACACTGAACCTCAACGGACGTTTCGACTTCCACTCCCACCGGGACTTTCGCGCCGCCTACGAGAACGCGCTGGGCGAGACAGGCATACGCGAAATCGAGGTCAATTTCCGCGCCGTGGATTATCTGGACAGTTCCGCTCTGGGCATGCTGCTTCTGCTGCGGGAAAAGGCAGAGGCCACGGGCAAGAGCGTCGTGCTCGCCGGCCTCCAGGGTACCGTGAAGCAGGTGCTGGACATCGCCAACTTCGGCAAGCTGTTTTCCGTGAAGGGCTGAGGTACGTGTCCGGCAGTAGCCTGAAAATCCTCATCGCAGACGACTCCCCCGCCAACCTTAAGCAACTGGAGGCCGTGAGCCGACGGGCCGGCCACCAAGCCATCCTGGCCACAGACGGCCAGGCCGCCGTGGATCTCTATCAGGCGGAGTCGCCCGACCTGGTGTTCATGGACGTCATGATGCCGGGCATGGACGGCATCGAGGCGGTGCGGCGCATCCGCGCCCTGCCCACGGATAAGTGGACCCCCATCGTCTTCTATTCCGCCCTGGATGGCATGCAGGACATCGTGCGCGGCCTGGATGCCGGCGGCGACGATTACCTGGTGAAGCCGGCGACGATCCCCATCCTGCAGGCCAAGCTCAACGCCTATTCGCGCCTGCTCGCCCTGCAGCAGAAAGAGCTCGGCTATATCGAGGAACTCAAGGCCTGGCGCCAGGATTCGGAGGAACAATCCCGGCTCGGCGCCCACGTCATGGAACGCCTGACCGACGCCGAAGGGCTGCGGGATCCCATGATCCAGTCCTTCAACCTGCCGGCGGACACCTTCAGTGGCGATTTGCTGTGCGCCGCCCGCGGACCAGGGGACGTGCTCAATGTGATGCTGGCGGACGCCACCGGCCATGGCCTGTCCGCTGCTCTCTCCGCCATGCCGCTGACGCAGGTCTTCTACAGCATGACGGCGAAAGGTTTCCCACTGTCTTCCATCGCCGAGGAACTGAACCGCAAGCTCAAGGCCTTGTTGCCGTCTGACCGCTTCGTGGCGGCGACCCTGGCTAGCGTCGATGTGCGCAACCAGACCGTTGAGGTTTGGAACGGCGGTAATCCGGACGCGGTATTCATGGCCAGCAACGGAAAGGTGTCGATGCAGTGGTCTTCCAACCATCCGCCGCTTGGCGTCCTACCCCCGGCGGTGTTCTCGAGCACCACGGAAACCGTGGTGTGCCATGAGCCGGGACAGTTGCTCCTATGTTCCGACGGTCTGGTGGAGGCAGAGGATCCTGAGGGGCGTTGGCTGGGCCTCGCCGGCTCGCTTGATCTGCTGTCTGTGGAGGAAGACCTGAAGCGGCGCTTCGATACCCTGCGCAAGGGTCTGGATCGGCACCTGGCCGGGCGGGCGGGGCGCGACGATATTTCCTGCATGCTGGTCCATGTGCCCGTCGAGCGTCGTCGCGAGGTCCGCTTCTCGCAACCGGTGCCGACCCCGACGCACCAGGGCCGTGTAGCGGACTGGCAGTTGAGTCTGGCCTACAGCTCGCCGGAATTGCGCTACATCGACGTGGTGCCTGCAGTGTTGGGTTTCATGACCCAGGTTGAGGCCCTCAAGCTACACCAGGGCACGCTGTTCCTGGTGATCTCGGAACTGTTCAACAATGCCTTGGACCACGGTCTGCTTGGTCTGGATTCCAGTACCAAGAACCTGGTCGGCGGCTGGGAAATCTACATGCAGCATCGCTCCGAGCGCCTGGCCGAATTGACCTCGGGACGCATCGCGCTGTCTTTCCTGGTACACGAGGACGAGGGGCGCGCCGTGCTGGACATCGATGTCAGCGATAGTGGCCCCGGCTTCGACTACAAAGCCCAGATGGGCACAGCGGACTTGGCGTCCAACGATACCCTGAGCCATGGGCGCGGCCTTGCCCTGGTGCGGGGGATCTGCTCCGACGTGGTGTTTTCCGAGCCTGGCAACCGGGTGTGGGCCCGTTATCTGCTGTAGGGAACCACCGCGATCCTGTTGGTGGTCCGCATCGAGTACCCCCACATTGAATGCATCAGTCAGCGACGCAAGACGCAGCGCTGACCCGATTGCGTCCTTCGCGCTAGACCGATATAGCGCCACGTCTGCGGCATGGATCAGGGATTCCACGTCCATGTAGGGCGGGCACTGGGCCAGGCCTGTTGCTCGATGGCAGCGAAGTTCTCATGGAGGCTGTCGACAACGCCCGTTGCCGCTTCGATTTCCGTGTCCAGCAGCACGATGGCGAACTCCTCCCCGTCGTATCGGCCGATCACGTCAGCGCCGCACAGTCGCTCCCTGAGTAGTCGGGACAGGTTGCGGATCACCCGATCGCCGGCGGGGTATCCCGGATGGCGTCGAGCAAGACCGCGGAATCGTCGAAGAGATGGGTCGCGTAGCCGAAATGGCTGGGTTCGCGGGCTACCTCCCGCATCTCGGCAGCGTTGCTGGGACACAGGTGGAGGCCTTTGCCTTCGCCCGGGTCTGCCGATATGCCAATGTCCGCCATTGAGACCTCGAGAAACCTTTCCCGAAAGGGAAATCGACGCCTTTACGGTGATCTTGATTCGTGCCGCTCAGGCGTTGATGCGTTCCAGGATTTCCAGGATGCGCTCCGGGCGCCCGGCGCGCAGCAGCCGTTTGGCCAAGGGTGCCAGCTCACCGGTGTGGCTGCGCATGACTTGTTGCTTGACCGACAGGATATGGGCCGGGTGCATGGAGAAATGCGTGAGGCCCAGGCCCAGAAGCAATCGGGTCAGGCGGGCGTCGCCCGCCATTTCGCCGCACACCGAGACCGGCTTGCCCAGCTTGCGGCCTACTTTGAGGGTGTGGTCGATCAGGCTCAGCACCGCCGGATTCAGCGGGTCATAGAGGTGTGCCACGGCGTCGTCGGTGCGGTCGATGGCCAGGGTGTACTGGATCAGGTCGTTGGTGCCCAGGGAAAGGTAATCGAGCTTGCGGGCGAACCATTCGGCGGCCAGTGCAGCGGCGGGAATCTCGATCATGCCGCCGATGGGCGTGGCCGGGTCATAGGGAATACCGGCCACCTTCAGACTGCCACGGGCGGCGCCGATCAGGGCCAGGGCCTGGTCCAACTCGGTCAGGCTGGCCAGCATTGGCAGCAGGATCTGTATCTTGCCGTAATGGCTGGCACGGTAGATGGCCCGGATCTGGGTCAGGAAGATTTGCGGTTCGGCCAGACACAGGCGGATCGCGCGCAACCCCAGGGCGGGATTGACGCTGCTTTCCTCCATCCAGCGCACGGATTTGTCGGCACCCACGTCCAGGGTACGGATCACCACTGGCCGGCCGGCCATTTCCCTGGCGACGCTCCGGTAAGCCTCGAACTGTTCCTCCTCACCGGGCAGGTCGCTGCGGTTGAGGAACAGGAACTCGCTGCGGAACAGCCCGATGCCGGCTGCATTCTCGCCCAGAGCCTGCTGGGTGTCCGTAGGAAGGTCGATGTTGGCCATCAGGTCCACATGGTTGCCGTCCAGGGTGGTGGAGGGGCTGGACTTGAGGCGTCTGAGCTTCTTCTGTTCCAGCCGCCACTGGTTCCGGCGCAGCCGGTATTCCTGCAGGATGGCCGGATCGGGGTCGACGATGACCACGCCCGCGACGCCGTCGACGATCAGCCAGTCGCCCTCCCGGACCATGGCCCGGGCATTGTGCAGAGCCATCACGGAGGGCAGGTTAAGGCTGCGGGCCAGGATAGCGGTGTGCGAGGTGGTGCCGCCCAGGTCGGTGATGAAGCCCGCGAAGGTATGGCGCTTGAACAGCACCATGTCGCTGGGGGACAGATCGTGGGCCACCAGGATGCTGTCGCCCTCGTCGGCAGGCTTCAGGGGAGCGTGGCCGGGGTGGCCCATGAGCGCCTTGAGCACCTTGTCGGCCACCTGGCGGACGTCATGGCGGCGTTCCCGCAGGTAGTCGTCGTCGATCGATTCGAACTGTGCGATGAGGGCCTCGGTTTGCTGCGCCAGGGCCCATTCGGCGTTGCAGTGCTCTGCGCGGATCAGGCGCTTGGGCACCTCCGACAGCATGGAGTCGGACAGGATGAGGGCGTGCACCTCGATGAAAGCTGACAACTCCGGCGGCGCGCCATCGGGAATGTGGGTCTGCAGGGCCAGCAGGTCAGCGCGCACGCGTTCCACCGCCTCTGCGAAGCGCGCCACCTCCGCCTCAACGTGCTCGGGTCGCAGGACGAAATGCGGGGCCTCCAGGCGTTCGTGTGAGTAGAGCTGGGCGCGGCCGATGGCGTAGCCGCCAGAGACGCCGATGCCGTGCAGGGAGAAGCTCATTCACCCTCCCCGAACTTGTCTTCCACCAGGGCTACGAGGGCGGCCAGGGCCTCGTTCTCATCGGGGCCGGCCGCCTCCAGCGTGATGGTGGTGCCTCGCGCGGCGGCCAGCATCATGACGCCCATGATGCTCTTGCCGTTGACGCGGCGGCCGTTGCGGGAAAGCCAGACTTCGGATTGGAATTGACCGGCGGTTTGGGTGAGTTTGGCGGAGGCGCGGGCGTGGAGGCCCAGTTTGTTGGTGATCTCGATCTCGCGCTCAGCCACAAGCCGACTCCGGGGTGATGTTGAAGATGCCCGCCTGGCCGCCAGCCACCGCCTTTTCCAGCAGCACCGCCATACCCTGGTCCCGGTAGGTCAGGGCCTTGAGCAGCATGGGCAGGTTGACGCCGGCGATGGCCTCCACCTGACGGGTGTTGAGGAGCTTGCAGACGGTGTTGCAGGGGGTGGCGCCATAGACATCGGTGAGGATCAGCACGCCCTCGCCCCGGTCCACCTCGTCCAGGCGCGCCTGGGCCTGGGCCAGCATCTCGGCCGGATCGCTGCATGCGGACAGGTCCAGGTTCTCCAGGGCTTCCGGGCATTTGCCCAGGACGTAAGTGGCGCACTGGATGAGACTGTCGCCCAAGTTGCCGTGGGCGACGATGAGCAGGGCGATCATGGTGTGGACGGAAACGGAGACGACCGCATTCTACGCCCAGGATCGCGGTTACAATGCTGCCTCGCAGCAAATCACTATCCCTTTGATGGAAAAGGTTGAATTTGAGCCACACCCGGCCTGAACGCTAGAATCCACCCCTTTTCCCACCCAGTCCGGGACCGTTGTCCATGTCCGCCGAGCGCATCCGCGAAATCCCCTACAACTACACTTCGTTCTCCGATCGCGAGATCGTTATCCGCCTGCTGGGCGGCGAGGGCTGGAAGCTGGTAGAGGAACTGCGCACCGAGCGCCGCACCGGCCGCTCCGCTCGCATGCTTTTCGAGGTGCTGGGTGACATCTGGGTGGTGACCCGCAACCCCTATCTGGAAGACGACCTGCTTTCCAATCCCCAGCGCCGTGAACTGCTGATCCAGGCCCTGCGCCATCGCCTGGCGGAGATCGAGAAGCGCCGTCAGGGCAACGAGCGGGTGGGCAAGCTGCTGGTGCTGGCCAACCAGGCTGTGGAACGCTTCGCCGCCGGCTTCGGTGAAACGGAACGCCTGCGCCGTGATCTCCTGCGTCGGCTGCTGCCTCACACCCGCAGAGACAACATCGCCTTCGACGGCATGGCCCGCGTCACCCACGTCACCGACGCGACCGACTGGCGGGTGGAGTATCCCTTCGTGGTGCTCTACCCGGACACAGAAGCCGAGATTCCCGCCCTGGTGGCGGGCTGCGTCGAACAGGGCCTCACCGTGATCCCGCGCGGCGGCGGTACAGGCTACACCGGCGGCGCCGTGCCCCTCACCCGGTTTTCCGCCGTCATCAACACCGAGAAGCTGGACACCCTGTCGGCCATCGAATCCCGCGTCCTGCCAGGCCACAGCCAGGCCACCCCGGTCGTGGTCTGCGGCGCCGGCGTGGTGACGCGCCGGGTCATGGAGGCCGCCGAGGCCAGGGGCCTGGCCTTCGCCGTCGACCCCACCAGCGCCGACGCCTCCTGCATCGGCGGCAACGTGGCCATGAACGCCGGCGGCAAGAAGGCCGTGCTGTGGGGCACGGCAGTGGACAACCTGGCCTCCTGGAAGATGGTGACGCCGGACGCGGACTGGCTGGAAGTCACCCGCCTGGACCACAACCTGGGCAAGATCCACGACGTGGAACTGGCCCGTTTCGAACTGCGCCGCTTCCACGCCGACGGCAAGCCCAAGGGCGAGCCCGAGATCCTGGAAATCCCCGGCTGCGCCTTCCGCAAGCAGGGCCTGGGCAAGGACGTCACCGACAAGTTCCTGTCCGGCCTGCCCGGCATCCAGAAGGAAGGCTGCGACGGCCTCGTCACCCAGGCCACCTTCGTGCTGCACCGCATGCCGCCCCAGATCCGCACGGTATGCATGGAATTCTTCGGCCCGGTGGGCGAGGCCGTGCCCGCCATCGTCGAGGTGAAGAACCTCATGGATGCCCGCCCCGGCGGTGTGGTCCTGGCCGGCCTGGAGCACATGGATGCCCGCTACATCAAGGCGGTGGGCTATGCCACCAAGGCGGACCGCATCGGCCGGCCCAACATGGTGCTGCTGGCCGACCTGGCCGGCGACGACGCGGCTTCCGCCGACGCCGCCGCGGCGAAGATCGTCGAGTTCGCCCGCTCCCGGGGCGGCGAGGGCTTCGTCGCCGCCACCCCGGAAGCGCGTAAGAAGTTCTGGCTCGACCGTTCCCGCACCGCCGCCATCGCCGCCCACACCAACGCCTTCAAGGTGAATGAGGACGTGGTCATCCCCCTGGACCGGCTGGGGGACTATTCCGACGGCATCGAGCGCATCAACATCGAGCTGTCCATCGGCAACAAGCTGGCCCTGCTGGACGAACTGGAGACCTTCCTGCGCGGCGACATGCCCCTGTTCGAGGACGAAGAGGGCGTGGCCGACCCGGAACTCACCGCCGCCCGGCGGGACAAGGCCCTGGCCATGCTGGCCGAGGTGCGGGGCCGCTGGAGCGGCTATCTCGCCGACCTGGACGCGTCCCTGCCGCCCAGCCTTTGCAGCCTTTCCGAGCACGCGCCACAGGCGGAGACCAAGCGCATCTTCCGCGCCCTCCAGGACCACAGCCTGCGTGTCTCCTGGAAGCGGGAGGTGCGGGCCGAACTGCGCCAGATCTTCACCGGCCGGGAATACGAGCCGGTGCTGGCCGAGTGCGACGCCATCCACCAGCGGGTGCTCAAGGGCCGGGTTTTCGTCGCCCTGCACATGCACGCCGGCGACGGCAACGTGCACACCAACATCCCGGTGAACTCCGACGACTACGCCATGCTGCGGACCGCCACCCGGGCGGTGGAGCGCATCATGGGCCTGGCCGAGTCCCTGGGCGGAGTCATCTCCGGCGAGCACGGCATCGGCATCACCAAGCTGGAGTTCCTGTCCGACAAGGTGCTGTCCGAGTTCGCCGCCTACAAGAACCGGGTGGATCCGGAGGGCCGCTTCAACAAGGGCAAGCTCATGAAGGGGGCGGACCTGGCCAACGCCTACACCCCCTCTTTCGGCCTGCTGGAACTGGAATCCCTCATCATGGAGCAGTCGGAGATCGGCGCCATCGCCGACTCCATCAAGGACTGCCTGCGCTGCGGCAAGTGCAAGCCCGTGTGCAATACCCACGTGCCCCGGGCCAACCTGCTCTACAGCCCGCGCAACAAGATCCTGGCCACCTCCCTGCTCATCGAGGCCTTCCTCTACGAGGAGCAGACCCGGCGTGGCGTCTCCCTGGCTCATTTCGCCGAATTCGACGACGTGGCGGACCACTGCACGATCTGCCACAAGTGCGTGAATCCCTGCCCGGTGGACATCGACTTCGGCGACGTCACCACCGCCATGCGCAATTTCCTGCGCGTTTCCGGGCACCTGAAGAAGGCGCCAGCCACGAAGCTGGCCATGGCCTTCCTCAACAGTACCGATCCGGATGCCATCCACTTGCTGCGCAAGACCGCCATCCTGGGCGGCGTCGCCAGCCAGCGCCTGGGCGCGGCGCTCATGCGTACCTTCCCGGCGGTGCGCGATACCATGACCAGGCCGCCCGCCACGGTGGGCAAGCCCTCGCCCCAGGCCCAGGTCATCCACTTCTTCAACCGCCGCCTGCCCGGTACCCTGCCGCCCAGGACCACGCGCCAGATGCTGGGCCTTACCGATCCCAAGGTGGTGCCGGTGCTGCGCGATGCCGCCAAGGTATCCGAGGACTCGGACGCGGTCTTCTACTTCCCGGGCTGCGGTTCCGAGCGCCAGTTCTCCCAGGTGGGGCTGGCGACGCTGGCCTGGCTCTATGAACTGGGCGCCCAGACCGTGCTGCCGCCCACCTACCTGTGCTGCGGCTATCCCCAGACCTCAGGCGGCGACCGGGCCAAGGGCGAGGCCATCACCATGCAGAACCGGGTGCTGTTCCACCGGGTGGCCAATACCCTCAACTACCTGGACATCAAGACCGTGCTGGTGTCTTGCGGCACCTGCCTGGACCAGCTCCAGGCATACCAGTTCGACAAGATCTTCCCCGGCTGCCGGATCATGGATATCCATGAATACCTGGTGGAGAAGGGTGTAAAGCTCGAAGGCGTGAAGGGCACCCAGTACCTCTACCACGACCCCTGCCACACCCCCATGAAACTGAAGAGCCCCATCGCCACGGTACGGAACCTGGTGGGGGAAGGCGCCCGCCTCTCCGAGCGCTGCTGCGGCGAGGCCGGCACCTTCGCCACCTCCCGCCCGGACATCGCCACCCAGGTTAAATTCCGCAAGGCCGAGGAACTGGACAAGGGCCGCGACGCCCAGTTGGCCGCCGGCGCCGGCGAAGTGAAGGTGCTCACCTCCTGCCCCGCCTGCCTGCAAGGGCTGTCCCGCTATTCCGACGACAATGGCATGGCCGCGGACTACATCGTCCTGGAACTGGCGAGGAAACTGCTGGGGGAGGACTGGATGGCGAAGTTCCTGGACAAGGCCAGCAGGAACGGTATTGAGCGGGTGCTGCTGTGAAAGACGCCAACTGCCCCCTATGTGTCAGCGAAGCCGGAGAGATCCTCTGGCGCGATGGTTTCTGCCGGGTAATCTGGGTGGAGGACGCGGACTATCCGGGTTTCTGCCGCGTCATCCTCAACGACCATGTGCGGGATATGACCGATTTGTCGGCGGCGGACCGATGCCGGTTGATGGATGTGGTGTTCGCCACTGAGGCGGTGGTGCGCACCGTTTTCGACCCGGTGAAGATCAACCTGGCCAGTCTGGGAAACATGGTGCCTCATCTGCATTGGCACGTGATTCCCCGCTTCGCCGACGATCGCCATTTTCCCGATGCGATCTGGGCGTCGCCCCGGCGGGAGTCGTTACCGCCGCGACTGCCGGCGACAGACTTCAAGTCCCAGTGTGTGGTGCTGCTTCGTCAGCGTCTGGGGCCGCCACGGGAATGACCCGCTCGGCCGGAAACACAGCCGAAAAGGTACTGCCCTTGCCGATGACGCTGTCGATGCGCAGGCGCGCCTGGTGCCGCTGCAGGATGTGCTTGACGATGGCCAGGCCCAGGCCGGTGCCGCCGGTGGCGCGGGAGCGGCCCCGGTCCACCCGGTAGAAGCGCTCCGTCAGACGCGGGATGTGTTGGGGTTCGATGCCCTCGCCGGTATCCGTCACCGAGAACACCATGCCCTGTTTTTCCCCGGCTGCCCAGCGCAACCCGATGTGCCCCCCGGTCGGGGTATAGCGCACTGCGTTGGACACCAGGTTCGCCAGGGCGCTATAGATCTCCTGGCCATTGCCGATCAGGCGCATGCCACTTTCCAGGGACAGTTCAATGTGATGCCTGCCCTGGCTGATGGCATTGGCCTCATCGGCCAGACGCCGGGCCATGGCGGGAACATCGACGCTTTCTTCCTTATTCTCCGGCTCGTTTTCCAGGCGCGCCAAGGTGAGCAGATCGTCCACCAGGCGGCGGATGCGGTCGGACTGTTCGCGCATCAGCGGGATGTGCTTGCGGAACTCGACGGGATCCAGGTCGGGCATGTCGTCGAAAGCTTCCAGAAAGCCGACGATCACCGTGATGGGGCTGCGAAGCTCATGGGAAACATTGGCCACGAAATCGCGACGCATGGCCTCGACGCGGGCAATCTCGGTGATGTCCCGCGCCAGCAGCATCTTCTGGGAGCGGGGCAGAGGCACCAGTTGCAGGGACAGGGCGCGCTCCCGTGCCACGGGCGAATCCAGGGACAGGGGATGGGCATAGTCCTCGGTCAGCAGCCAGTCTGCGAAGCGCGAATGGCGCAGCAGGTAGACCACGAATTGCCCCAGGTCGCGCTCGGGCGACAGACCCAGCAGGCGTTCTGCAGCCTGGTTTAGCCATTGGATACGATTGTTGGCGTCCAGGATCACCACGCCGTCGGGGAGGTTGCGCGTGGCTTCCAGCATCTGTTCCAGATCCGCGGCGGTTTTCTGCTGGGCACCCTGGCGCTGGCGCAGCAGCTTTTCCAGACGGTAGAACGCGTCGCCCCACAATCCGTCCGTAGCCGGGACCGGGCGGTTGCCGTCGGACAACCATGTAGACAGCTTGCGCAATTGGCGAAGGTGGTAGACGAGGTAGACGGCGAGTCCGGCAGCATACAGCGCCCAGCCGGTGCCCGCCGGGCGTCCGCTGGACAGAAGCAGGGACATGAGCGCCAGTGCCAGCGCAAAGCTCAGGGGGCGCCACCAGAAAGACAACATCAAGAGCCCATTTCGTTTGGAATCATGTCCCGTGATGTAACCGGGATTGGAGGAATGACACGGGCCATGGAATACACGGCCATTCTATCCGCGTCACCGGTTCAAACGGGAGCGGTGGAAAACCGGTAGCCGGAGCCCCGCACAGTCTGAATCAGGCGGTCGTGCGCGGTGGCTTCCAGGGCCAATCGCAGGCGCCGGATATGCACGTCCACCGTGCGCTCCTCCACGAACACGTGGTCGCCCCAGACCTGGTCCAGCAATTGGGAGCGGGAATAGACCCGCTCCGGGTGGGTCATGAGGAAGTGCAACAGGCGAAACTCGGTGGGTCCCAGGTCCAGGACCTTCTGATTGCCGAACACGCGATGGGAAAGCGGGTCCAGGCGCAGGCCCTCCACCTCCACCGGGTCCTCGGTCACCTGCGGCGCCCGGCGGCGTAGCACGGCCTTGATGCGGGCCATGAGTTCCCGGGGCGAGAAAGGCTTGGTGATGTAGTCGTCGGCACCCGTGTCCAGGCCCTGGATCTTGTCGCGCTCCTCGGCCCGGGCGGTGAGCATGATGATGGGGATGCCCTTGAGGCGGCTGTCGGAGCGAATGCGTTGGGCCAGATCGATGCCGGACTGGCCGGGCAGCATCCAGTCCAGCAGGATCAGGTCGGGCAAGGCGCCGCGCAGCAACCGCGTGGCCTCCTCGGCGTCGGCGGCGACAAGGACGTCATGGCCATGCTGGCTCAGGTTGAAACTGAGGACTTGCTGGATGCCAGGTTCGTCCTCGACGACAAGAATGGTGGCGGGCATGCGCGCCTCTGCAGTGCTGGAATACACACCATGTTATGACGGTTTCGTGAAGCTTTCGTGACAGCTTCCCCGCCCGGACGAGCGAAAAAAAGGGCGCCTTGCGGCGCCCTTGAACTCACGGGTGTGAGATGGATTCGATGCGGCGCTCAGTAATTGTAGGCCCGCTCGCCGTGGCTGGCGGTATCCAGCCCCTCGCGTTCCTGCTCTTCCGGCACGCGCAGGCCGATGGTCCAGTCGATGAGCTTGTAGCAGACCAGGGCCACGACGCCGGACCAGACGATCGCTGTGAGGACCGCCTGGGCCTGGATCCAGACCTGGCTGGCGATGCTGGTGTCGACGATCTTGTTGGCGACGTAGTCGGGGATGCCCGTGCCGCCCAAAGACCAGGTGTTGAACACGCCGGTGAGCAGGGCGCCCAGGATGCCGCCGACGCCGTGGATGCCGAACACGTCCAGGGAGTCGTCCGCGCCGAGCATCTTCTTCAGTCCGGTCACGCCCCAGAAGCAGGCGATGCCAGCCAGCAGGCCGATGACCAGGGCGCCACCGACACCGACCCAGCCGCAGGCGGGGGTGATGGCGACCAGGCCGGCAACCGCGCCGGACGCCGCGCCCAGCATGGAAGGCTTGCCCTTGAGCAGCCATTCGGCGAAGGTCCAGGACAGGGCCGCGGCGGCAGTGGCGTTCAGGGTGTTGACGAAGGCGAGAGCCGCCGTGCCACCCGCTTCCAGGGCGGAACCGGCGTTGAAGCCGAACCAGCCCACCCAAAGCAGGGACGCGCCGATCATGGTCATGGTCAGGCTATGCGGGGTGAAGGCTTCACGGCCGTGGCCGATGCGCTTGCCGATCACGAAGGCGCCGACCAGACCGGCCACCGCAGCGTTGATGTGAACCACGGTGCCACCGGCGAAATCGAGGGCGCCCTTCTGGAACAGGAAGCCGGCTTTGGCGGTTTCGGTGGCCAGGGTCGCCGCATCCTTGATGGCGTCGGGGCCAGTCCAGAACCAGACCATGTGCGCCATGGGAAGGTAGGCGAAGGTGAACCACAGGGCCGCGAACAGCAGCACGGCGGAGAACTTCATGCGCTCGGCGAAGGCGCCCACGGTCAGCGCCACGGTGATGGCGGCGAAGGTGGCCTGGAAAGCGACGAACACAAACTCGGGAATCACCACGCCCTTGCTGAAGGTGGCCGCGTTGGCGACGCTGCCGTCCATCGGGTTGAAGATGCCCTTCAGGAACAGCCGGTCGAAGCCGCCGATGTATGCGTTGCCCTCTGTGAACGCCAGCGAGTAGCCGTAGATCGCCCACAGCACGGTGATCAGCGCGAAGATCGAGAACACCTGCATGAGCATGGACAGCATGTTCTTGCTGCGCACCAGGCCGCCGTAGAACAGGGCCAGGCCGGGGATCGACATCATGATCACGAGCAAGGTGGCTACCAGCATCCAGGAGGTGTCACCCTTGTTGGGCGTGGGAGCAGGAGCCGGGGCGGCCTGGGCGGGCGCCGCGGCAGCAGCATCCGCGGCCGGAGCGGCGGCGTCAGCCGTGGGGGCGGGCGCAGCCACCGCGGTCGCGGCAGGCGCGGGCGCGGGCGCAGGTTCCTCGGACAGGGCGACGCCGGACAAGCCCAGCGAGCCCAACAATAGCAATGTCGCAAACAGGCGCTTCATGATGTTCTCCTTAGATCGCCGCTTCGCCGGCTTCGCCGGTGCGGATGCGTACGACCTGTTCCAGGTCCCAAACGAATATCTTGCCGTCGCCGATCTTGCCGGTCTGGGCGGCCTTGGAGATGGCCTCGATGGCTTGGTCGAGCAGATCGGCCTTGATGGCGATCTCGATCTTCACCTTGGGCAGGAAGTCGACGACGTACTCGGCGCCGCGGTAAAGCTCGGTATGGCCCTTCTGCCGGCCGAAGCCCTTGACCTCGGTGACGGTTATGCCGGACACCCCCAGGCCGGACAGGGCTTCGCGCACCTCGTCGAGCTTGAAGGGTTTGATGATGGCGGTGACGAATTTCATGGATGTCTCCTGTGTGGTCGACCCGCTCGCCGCGGCCCGCTCCAAGCAGGTGGAGCGGTGCGGCCGGGCCGGGCTGGTTTAGAAGCTCTTGGAGAAGGAAAGGGCGAGCACACCTTTGCTGACGTCCTTGCCGTTCCAGCGATAGGCTTGGCCGATGCCGCCTTCCGCGTTGGTGTCGGAGTAAGCCAGGGTCACTACGCCGAAACCCACATCCTTGGTGACGCCAACTTTCCAGTCGGTGTAGTCGGCCTTGAGAGGTGCCTCGTTTTTCACGACTTGATGGCCCAGGTGGGCGAGCACGCCCCAGCCATCGCCCATGTCGTGGCTCCAGTTCAGTTCAGCGTAGTTGCTGTTCTTGGACTTGGCCGTGCCGCGCGTCCCCCAGCCGATGAAGTAGGGGGAAGTGGTCTGGCTGTACTTGAAGGAGACTTCCTTGTAGCTCACGCCCACATAGGCTTCGGTGGTTTCCGGCGTGGGTACCCCGCCGGTTGTGGCATTGCGGTCGCCGTCGTAGGCGTAATGGATCAGGCCGATGTCGTAGCCCAGATCGCCGGCGCTGCCCTTGTAGCCTCCATAGACGTCCCACTCGAAGTCGCTGCCAGCTTTGTAAGGGGTGGCCGGAAAAGAATGCGAAACCCATTTCTGAGTGGATACCCAGGTTCCGGCATACAGACCGCTGGCATGGCTGTAGTCCGCCCCGGCAGAGATCGCGGGATCGTGCTGGGACTGGGAAATGCCCCGGAAGATGTAGTCGGTGGTGATGCCGACGTTGAAGGAAACGGTATGCGGGGAGGCGGGTGGCGCATCGGCCGCAAAGGCGGGCGCGCCTATCAGGCCAGAGAGCATGAGCAGGTAAGGCAGGTTTTTCATGACGATTCTCCACAGTGAAAAGTGGTGCGAAGGTGCACGTCCTGCTTCAGCATTTACCGTGCCAGGATAAAATACACAATAAAAACAAATAGATGCATGTTGTTGCGCGATGTTGGCGCATGCTGCCGCCCCATCGCAGTGCATGGTGAGCAGTCGCCGCACCGAGTTGGCGCCCTGGCGGGGGCGGGGGCTGCTATAAAATCGACCCCACCCTGATTCCCGGAAAGCACGCCATGTTGAAACAGAAACTCACGCAAGAGGTCGCCGCCAAGGTATCCGAGGTACTGGCATTGAGCCCAGGGCGCGACATGGAGAAGAACCTCAAGGCGGCCCTGTCGGCCTGGCTGGCCAAGCTGGATCTGGTCACCCGTGAGGAATTCGACGTGCAGGCCCAGGTGCTGGCGCGCACGCGGGAAAAACTCCAGGAACTGGAAGACCGCCTCGCCCGCCTGGAGGGCGAGGCGGTCCGATGAGGCGCGGGCGCCGCCTCTCTCCGTTCCTGCTGGCAGCGGGCCTGGCGGCCTGCGCCACCAACCCCATGACAGGGCGCAGCCAGCTTTCCCTGATGCCGGAGAACCAGGTCATCGCCCAGTCCGTCAGCGCCTACCGCGCGGAACTGGCGCCCCACGCCAAGAAGGGCAAGCTCAACCAGGACGAGGCCGTGCTGCGCCGGGTGCGTGCCATCACCGACCGCCTGGTGGCCCAGGCCGTGCGCTACCGGCCCGATACCACGGGCTGGGCATGGGAAGTGAATGTCATCGATGACCCCAAGACCCTCAACGCTTTCTGCATGCCGGGGGGCAAGATGGCCATCTACACTGGCCTGATCGACAAGCTGAAGGCTACCGACGACGAGATCGGCCAGGTCATGGGCCACGAGATCGGCCATGCACTGGCCAACCACGGTGCAGAGAAGATGTCCGTGGGCATGGCATCGGACATCCTCGTTGCCGTCCTCGCCGGCAACAGCCGTGGACGCCAGCAGACCGGGGATATCGCCAGCCTGCTACTGTGGCAGTTGCCCAACAGCCGTAGCGCAGAAAGCGAGGCGGACCGGATCGGCATCGAACTGGCGGCGAGGGCGGGTTTCGATCCCGCCGCCGCGCCCGGATTGTGGAAAAAGATGATGCAGGCCACCGGCGAGAAAGGTCGCTTCGACCTGCTGTCCACCCACCCCGCGTCGCAGGAGCGCATGGCCGCCCTCGACGAACTGGTTCCCCACATGCGGCCGCTCTATGCCGAGGCCGCGCGCAACCCGGTGAGCCTGCCCAGCCGGCTGGCTGCCAACGTGCGCGACGTGACCCCGGGCGCGCCCCCGCCGGCCCCGGCATTGCGGCCGCTGACCCTGGTCAACCCGGCCCTGCAGGCCTTCAGGCAGGGCGAGGCGGTGCTGGGCTGCGACAGCTGCGCCATGGCCTTCTCCAACCGCCAGGGCAAGTTGCGCGTCTACCATGAGCAACGGGCCTGGGAAGCGCTGGCGCGGGAGGTGCTGGAGATCGGCTATGTCCAGGACATCAGCTGGTATTACCTGGGCGCCGCCGCGGAAGGGCTGGGCCTGGGCGCGGCCCGGCAGTATTACCGCCAGGCCGTCAACCTGGCCGGGAACAAGGAAACCCACTGCAAGGGGGCGTTTGCCGATCTGTGCAACGGCGTCGATCTCCCCCGCCAGGCCGCGGAAGCGCTGGCCCGCCTGCCGCAATGATGGCGCCCCGCGTCGAGGTGGCGGCCGCCGTGATCGAGCGCCCCGACGGCGCCTTCCTCATGGCCAGCCGGCCCCAGGGCAAGGCCTATGCCGGATGGTGGGAGTTTCCGGGCGGCAAGGTGGAGGCCGGCGAGACCGCGCGCCAGGCCCTGGAAAGGGAATTGCGCGAGGAACTGGGCATCGAGACGACCGAGGCCTGGCCCTGGATCAGCCGTTCATTCGAGTATCCCCACGCCCACGTCATGCTGCGTTTCTTCCGCGTGACCGGCTGGCGCGGCGAACCCCATCCCCACGAGGGCCAGGACCTGGCCTGGACGCGGGCGGAGGTCCCGGACGTCGCCCCCATCCTGCCGGCCAACGGGCCGGTGTTGCGCGCCCTGTCCCTGCCGCTGGAATACGCGATCTCCAATCTGGCCGAACTCGGCGAGGCAGGCTTCTTCCGTGCCCTGGAGGCCCGCCTTGCGGGGGGGCTGAAGCTGGTCCAGTTGCGGGAAAAACAGCTGGCCGGGCCGGCATGGCGTCGCCTCGCCGCCGAGGTGGCGGCGCGTTGCCGTGATCATGGCGCCAGGCTGATGCTCAACGCCGACACCGCCCTGGCCTCGGAACTCGGCGTCGGTGCGCATCTCACCGCGACCCAGTTCATGGCCGCATCCTCCCGCCCAGACGTGGCCTGGGTGGCCGCCTCCTGCCACGATGCGCGCGAACTGGCCCGTGCTGCGGAACTGGAGCTGGATTTTGCAGTGTTGTCGCCGGTGTTGCCCACCGCCAGTCACCCGGGTGCGGCGACCCTGGGTTGGGCACGCTTCGGCGAATGTCTGCGTGATTGCCCTCTACCGGTGTATGCCCTAGGCGGCCTGGGGCCGGACGACCTGGGTACGGCGCGGCGTCACGGCGCCCACGGCGTTGCTCTGAAAGGCAGGGCCTGGATGATCGCATCATGAGCGCACCGCGACATCTCCTCCGATTGTTGCCCCTGGTGCTGATCGCGCTGATCGGTGTGGTGGTCTGGCTGAACGCGGACCGCCATGACAGTCCCCCAGTCAGCGTGGCCTGCCACGATCTGGTGGCCGGCTGCGTCGCCCGGGTTGCCGGGCACGAGGTAAGGGTGCGCGTCGATGCACCCGTCAAAGCCCTGCGGCCTTTCGAGTTGTGGGTGGAGGCGGCCAGTGCGCGGCGAGTGGAGGCTCGCTTCAGCATGGAAGGCATGGACATGGGCTTCAATCTCTATGTCCTGCGTGACGAGGCACCTGGCGTATTCAGGGCCAGGGTGACCCTGCCGGTCTGCGTCAGCGGCTCCCGGAATTGGCTCATGACCCTAGAGCTGGACGGCACGCGTCTGGTGCTGCCATTTGTCACCGAGCTGTAATAATCGGGGCGTCCGGGACGCTTATAATCCAGCGCTACTGCCGTAAAGCCGAGATCGAGGAGAGGCCATGCCCAGCGAACATATCTATAAGCAATTCGATGCCGACATGGAGGCGGTGCGCGCTCGTGTGTTGGAAATGGGCGGCATGGTCGAGGAGCAGGTGAACCAGGCCGTTGAGGCGCTGATATCCGGTAACACCAAGCTGGCTGAACAGGTCATCGAACTGGATCACCAGGTCAACGCCCTGGAAGTGGCCGCCGACGAGGCCTGTACCCAGATCATCGCCCTGCGTCAGCCTGCTGCCAGCGACCTGCGCATGATCCTGACCATCATCAAGACCATCACCGACCTGGAACGCATCGGCGACGAGGCGGCCAAGATTGCGCGCTTTGCCATCAAGGTCTATGACAACGACCGCATCATCACGCCGCGCTACAACGAGATCAAATACATGGCCGGGATGGCCACCAAGATGCTGCGCGAGTCCCTAGACGCCTTCGCCCGCCTTGACGTTTCCGGCGCCGCCGGCGTGGCACGCCAGGACATCGAGGTGGACGAGGAATTCCACCTCATCACCCGGCATCTCATCACCTTCATGATGGAAGACCCGCGCACCATCTCCACTTTCATCGACCTGCTTTTCGTGGTGAAGGCTATCGAGCGTATCGGCGACCATGCCAAGAACATGTCCGAGTATGTGGTATTCATGGTCAAGGGCAAGGACGTGCGCCATACCAGCATTGAGGAACTGGAGCGGGAGATCCAGTAGCCTCTTGCCGATCCCGCAAATGAAAACAGCCGGTCGCGACCGGCTGTTTTCATTTGCGGGGCAGGCTCAATGACCGCTGGTGCGGCGCGCCTCGGCCTCCACGCCGATGCTCCTCCGCTTGCCGTCAGGGCCCTTGACGCTCAAGGTCAGGGGCACTTTCTGGCCTTCCCGGATCGGGCTCTTGAGGCCGATAAACATGACGTGCAGGCCACCCGGCTCCAGGCTCACGGCCTTGCCCTTGGGCAGGGGGATTTCCTTGAGTTCGCGCATTTCCATGACACCGTTCTCCATCCTCATGAAATGCAGTTCGATGTGCTTGGAGGCCGGGCTGGCGCCGCCCACCAGGACCATGTCGGCGTCAGCCGTCAGGGTCATGAAGCCCCCCGCCACTTTTTGACCGGGCGCCGTGGCGCGCACCCAAGGATTGTCCACTTTGACGGTGTCGGCCAAGGAGGCGGCGGAAAACAGGGTTGTGGCGATCAGCCAGGGCAATGTGCGGGTCATGGCGGGTCCTTACAATATCCATTCCAGTTGAACAAAGGCGAAGCGACCGGCTCCAGGAAGTCGGGCGTTGACGGCGACATCGCTGCCGGCCACCTGGTTGATGCCGACGAGGTGGTCGTAATACAGCTTGTCGAACAGGTTGTCGATGCCAAGGTTGATGTTTACCCCTTTGCCAGCCTGCCACCGGGCGTGCCAGTCGAATACGGCATGGCCGGGCGTGGTCTTTTCGTCGTTCAGTGCGGCCGGCGCGTACAGGGCGACCTTGTCCTGGCGCGCGGCCAGGCGTGCCGTAACGGTGTTGCTGAGTCCGCCGGCCACATGGCGGGCGCTCAGGTTCAGGCGCAGGGGCGCGATGCGGTAGAGATCGCTGTCGCTATCCAGGTTGCGGCCTCGGACATAGCTGAGGACGCCGCCATAAGTCCAGTTGTCGTCCTGAAAGCGCCATGACGCATCCAGACCATGCAGCCGGGCATCGTGGTTTTCGAAGCGCAGGGGGGTGAAGGCGGTGGCGCTGCACACACCCGGCGCGCAGGGCGTGCCGACGATGTAGTCGTTCACCCGCTGGTAGAACAGGGTGGCCTTGAATTCGTGCTGATTGCCCTGGTGCCGGAACCCCGCGCTGAGGGTATGCGCGACCTCGGGCTTGAGATAGAGATTCCCCATGTAGCGGTTGTTGTCCGCCTGGCCGGCGCTGGCGTTGAGCGGCGTCCATTCGTAACGTTCGAGCAGGCTGGGCGAGCGGGTCTTCCGCGTCAGTCCCAGTTCGTATTCGAGAGCGGGTGTGACCCCATACTGGAACAGGGCGTTCCAGTCGGCGTTGTGGTCGGTGCGCTTGTGGGACACGGCGTTGAAGGCTGCGCGGTCGGCGGCATTGCCGCCGCTGACGTTGCCGGTATCCATGCGGACTGTGTCAGACCGGATTCCAAGGTTCGCCCGCCAGCCGGTAGCCAGCGTGCCTTCCCATTCGCCGAACAGGCCCAGGCGGTCACGGGAGCCATCGCGCAGGATGTCGGAGTTGAAGACGCCGGCTGAGGTCCACTGGGAGGCATTGAACTCGTTGCCGAGCCATTCCGCCCCGAAGCGCGCCTTGCCGCCGGCCATGGTCCGGTCGATGGCCGCACTCAGCCCGGCGTCGCGGCTGGTGGCCGGTGCATACATGCCGGCGAGCAGGCCACGCAGGCTGTAGTTGTCCATCAGGTGGTCGATATCGTGCCAGTAGGCGCGCACCTTCACGTCGCTCTCGCCCACTTTTCCGGCCCAGGCCATGTTTATCCAGTCGGCGTCGTCCTGGATCATGTCCATGGGTAGCGACGGGGTGCCCGCATCGCGGGTACGCTGCTGCCCGACGCTGGCGTCCAGACGTCCGCCGGTGGTGGCTCGGGATAACGTGATCCTGTGGCGGCCACTTTCGAAGCCGGTATCGCGAACCCTGCCCCCGGGGAAGCGCATGTCGTTGGATTCGGCATGATTTCCCGAATAAGCCAGCGCCCAATCACGGCTGGCGCCACTGATGGCGACGCCCATGTCCCAGCCATCGCCGGCACTGCTGTATCCGGCATGCAAGCGGGCCGTGTATTTCCAACTCTCTTCGGTATTGAAGGCGGGCAAGCGCGGTTTAGCCAGGACGCTGGCCCCGAGGCTGTCACCGCCGGCGGAGACCGGACTGGTGCCCGCAACCAGGGTGAGGGATTCCGTGTCCGCCGGAGCAGCGTAGTGCAATGGCGGGTCCATGTGGTTTGGGCAGGCTGGCGTGATCTCCATCCCGTCCACAAGCACGTTCACCCGGTCGCCAGCCAGACCTCGCACCTGCACGATGCCGGTGAGGGGGCCGTTGCGCACCACAGCGGCACCGGGCATGGCGGTCAGGCTGGCACTCAGGTCATGAACCCCCAGGCTCACCTGGCGAGTGTCCGTGGCAAAGGCAGAGAAGGCGGGTCGTTGGGCGGTGACCACGATCTCACCGAGGGTGGGGATGTCGGCGGCCATGGCTTGCATGGGGGAGAAGGCCGCGAGGAGGGCGATGAGGGGTTTGATGCGCGGGTGCATGGTGCTGACTCCGAGGTCTGAACGGGCCGCGCATATTAGGAACCGCTGATCCATTCTGGAATGCGGCATCGTGTCGCAGCTGCCATAAAAAAATGGCCCGCGTTGGCGGGCCGGAAATACGTGTATACGTATGGAAGCGGCAAGATGCTAGAGCGCTTGCGGGTGTGCGGGAATGCGACATGTTGCCGCAGGCTCCGGTCGAAGCGGGCCGTTAGAATTCGATCATGGCGGCGAAATCCAGACCCTCCCCGAGAACCCGCGAAGCCCTGCCGGCCGAGGCGCAGCATCGATTGATCGCGGTACGCGGCGCCGTCATCCTGGGCGAAGCCCTGATGGTTCTTCTCCTTGCCTTCCTGCTGGATGCCAGACTGCCCGGTGGCGCGCTGGCAGGCATTCTGGTGCTGCACCTCACCCTCAACGTCGTGGCCTGGATCCGCCTGCGCCAGGGCGGCCCCGGCCCTCTGGAACTGGCCCTGCAGCTCGCCGCGGATGCGGCCGCCATCGCCGGGCTGGTGTTTCTTACCGGCGGCTATGCCAACCCGTCCATCTCCTTGTTGCTGGTGCCCCTCATCCTGGCGGCCGTGACCTTGCCTGGCACCCATGCCTGGGTCATGGCCGCTTGGGTAGGGCTGCTCTACACCTTGCTCATGCGCTACTACCATCCCCTGGAAACCCGCATCTCCGCAGCCGCGGCCGTGGATCTGCACCTGGCTGGCATGTGGCTGAGCTTCCTGCTCACCGCCACCCTGGTGGCGGCCTTTGCCGGGCATCTGGCGGCCGCCCTGCGCCGGCGCGATGCCGAACTGGCCGAGGCGCGGGAGCAGCGACTGCGGGACGAACAGCTGTTTGCCCTCGGCCTGCAGGCGGCCGCGGCCGCCCACGATCTGGCCACGCCCATGGCTTCGGTGCGTCTTACCCTGGACGAGCTGCGGCGCGACTATGCCGGCGACGACGAACTGGAACATCCCTTGTCGGTACTGTCCGCGCAGCTGGCGCGCATGGAGGCCGTCCTGTCCCGGCTCGCGGCTGCGGCGCAAGGGCGCGAGCGCTCTGCGGGACCGCCTCTGCAGGTGGGGGACTGGCTGCGGCGGATGCTGGAACGCTGGGCCTTGATGTGGCCGCGCACGCGGGTCGATCTGGACCTGGCGGAGCCCCTCGGGGATATCGAGGACGATGTGGCGCTGGAGGCGGTGTTGATCACCCTGCTGAACAACGCGGCGCGGGCCTCGCCGGCAATGCTCGCCCTCGCCGCCACACGGCAGGGAGACCGGCTGTTGCTGACGGTGACGGACCGGGGCCCGGGCTTGGCCGCCAGCGCCGGCCAGCCGGGGGGCTGGGGCGTCGGCCTGGAGCTCGCCGAGGCTACCTTGACCCGCCTGGGTGGGGGGCTGCGCCTGGAAGACGCACCCGAGGGTGGCGCTGTGGCCCGTCTGGAATGGCCGCTTGCGACCGGGAGCGCGATATCGTGACCTCGCCGTGGCGCATCCTGGTGGTGGACGACGATGTGATGTTCGCGGGTATCCTGGCGCGTGCCCTGAAGCGGCGTGGACATGAGGCCATGGTCGCCAGCACTGTGGAAGATGCCCTCACCCTGGTTGAGCGGCATAGGGATTTCGATGCCGCCGTCCTCGACCTGCGCCTTGCGGCGGACTCCGGCCTACGCCTGATCCCGCCGCTTAAGGCAGCCTGTCCGGAGATGCGCATCCTGCTGCTGACTGGCTATGCCAGCATCGCCACCGCCATCGAGGCGATCAAACTGGGTGCCGTGCATTACCTGGCCAAGCCGGCCGGGGTGGATGAAATCCTGGCGGCGTTGGGCCGGGTCGGGGGGGATACGGAGACGGCGGTACGCGACGAACCCATGTCAGTGGAACGGCTGGAATGGGAGCACATCCAGAAGGTGCTGGCGGAAAATGCCGGCAACCTGTCCGCCACCGCCCGCGCCCTGAAGATGCACCGGCGTACCCTGCAACGCAAGCTGGCCAAGCGCCCGGTCAGGGAATGAGAGTTTCGATGGTGAGGTTGCGGTTGGTGTAGATGCAGATGTCGGCGGCGATGCCGATGGCTTCGCGGACGATGGCCTCGGGCCCCAGGTCGGTGTGTTCCAGCAGGGCGCGCGCCGCGGATTGGGCGAAGGCGCCACCGCTGCCAATGGCGGCGATACCCTGTTCCGGCTCCAGCACGTCGCCGGCGCCGGTGATGATCAGGGTGCTGCTGCGGTCGGCCACCGCCAGCATGGCTTCCAGGCGGCGCAGCATGCGGTCGGTGCGCCAGTCCTTGGCCAGTTCCACGGCGCTGCGCACCAGATGCCCCTGGTGTTTTTCCAGCTTGGCTTCGAATCGCTCGAACAGGGTGAAGGCGTCAGCCGTGCCGCCGGCGAAACCGGCCAGGATGCGGTCCTGGTAGAGGCGGCGCACCTTGCGGGCGCCGGCCTTGATGACCACGTTGCCCAGGGTGACCTGACCGTCACCGCCCATGGCCACGGCCTCGCCGCGACGGACGGAGAGGATGGTGGTGCCGTGGAACTGTTCCATCCCGGTCTTCAGGCGCGGGTGCGGCCGAGGATGAGCGCGAACTGGTTGACGCCGACGATCTGCAGCAGGGTGTTGACCAATTCATTGCCTTCCTTGAACAGCACCTTGCAATCAGCCTGGGAAAGCTCGATCAGGGTTTCCAGAAGCAGGCCGATGACGGCGAAATCGATGCGCGTGACCTGCGAGAGATCGATTTCCACCTGTTTCTTGCCTGCCGCGAACTTTTTCAGCGCCAGGAACTGGCCTTCATTGCCGGGAACGATGGCGCCGGTGAGGGCGAAGCAGATCCCCGCCACGGCGGGGCCGGGCGTGTCGCTGCCGGAACGCGGGGGCATGTCCCGGGGCGGCGTATAGGACGGGGGAGAGACCTCGAAGGCGACGGCATAGTCCACCGCCACGTTCTCGAAATCCTCCTGCTTGCCGAGCAACTGCAGGATGGCCATGAGCAGGAACCAGCCCGATTCGGTAAGGCGGTTGCCCTGGCGGGCGGCATCCAGCCGGACGGCGAAGCCCGGACCGCCAATCAGTTCGACCGGCTTTTTCATGTCGTTGAGTTGGACGATGTCGGCGAGCAGGGCGCGGGCGGTTTCCTCGTCGGGCGACTGTGTCTTGGAAAAGTCCAGGCGCACATAGGGCGCTTTCCCCGCATCCTGGAGAAATCGCCCCTGCTTGATGCGTTCCAGGCTGCCATATTTCTCGCCATATGCCATGACCGGCGCGGGCTGGCTGGCGGCCTGGGGAAGATTGCGAGGCGCCCAGGTGGGAGGGGAGCGCTCGAATTTCACTGCGAAGTCCACCGCCGCGTCCTCGAAGGGCGCGTCCTGGCCGCTGGCTTCATAGAGGTCGAACAGCATGTACCAGGGCAGGGGATCGCGGTTGTCCGGCTGGTCGAGCAGGTAGCGGTTGAGCAGGGCCGCAGTCTCGCCCACCTTGCCATTGGCGTAGAGCACGGCGGCCTCCTCCAGTTCCGGTGCCAGGCCGCCCACCGCCTCCTGCACCTCGATGCCCGCATCGAGGTCGCGCGCGGGCTTCGCCTGACTGAAGGACGGACCCGGCCCGAACTCGGGCTGCCCTTCCTTGAGGAAGGCCATCAGATCTTCGGATTTGTCCTTGCGGAAGAAGGAGAACACGCCCAGCCCTAATGGATATTGTCGATTTTCAGGATAACAGAAGCTCGCCCTGATGATGGTGAGCGGCTTCACATACGTCATGGTACCGGATCATGGCCGCCGGGGTGCCAGGGATGGCAGCGAAGTATGCGTTTCACGGCCAGCCAGCTGCCTTTCAAGGCGCCGTGCCTTTCCACCGCTTCCCGGGCGTAGTGGGAGCAGGTGGGCGTGAAGCGGCACTGGTTGCCCACGAAGGGTGACAGTACGAGCTGGTAGAGGCGGATCAGGCCGATCAGGAGGCGTTGCGCGGGATTCACGGTCTGGGTGCCTGGGCGGGCAGAGTATTCAACGCGGGTACCGGCTTGCCACCCGCTCCGCCGTCTTCAGGTCCTCTGGGGTGTTCACGTTGAGGAAGGCGTAGGGGTCGCTGCCGAAGTAGACGGTCTCGCAGGGGTGCCTTTCCTGCCAGGCCTGGACTCGCCTGCCGCCCTGAGCGACGTAGTCCTGGAGGTCATCCATCAGGTCGCGATGGACCAGCATGACAGCGTAATGGGTGCCGGTTTCGTCGGCGGCCCGGACCAGTGGTACCTGGCCGGCGAGTGCATGGTCGTGGAGGTGCATGACCAGGTCCAGGGGCAGGAACGGTGCATCGCAGGGGACGGTGAGCAGCCATTCCTGCTGGGCCGTGCGGGCGGCAGCCAGCAATCCCGCCAGGGGGCCGGGGTAATCGGGCAGTTCATCGGGCACTACCGTGTATCCCAGGCGGCCATAGCCCAGCAGGTTGCGGTTGGCACTGATGACGATTTCGGCAGCATGGTTCCTCAGACTGGCGGCCACCCAGGCGGCCAGGGGGCGATGGGCAAGCTCCAGCAGGCCCTTGTCCTCGCCACGGAAGCGGCGGGCTAGCCCCCCCGCGAGGACGATGGCGGTGACCGGCCGGGGATCAATCCTGGCCATGCTTCTCCAGGCGGTAGAGCTGGGCCTTGTAGCGCGGCCGATAACCTTCCCATATCACGGTCGACTCGCCGACAGCCCGCGCGTTCTTGCGCCCCACCAGCCTGAGGGTCCAGGGACAATCCGGCCGGTCTGGCAAGGCCAGGTGATAGCGAAGCATCACCGCCATGGCTGGATCCACGCGGCTCTTCAGGCAGGCACCCTCTGGCAGGTGATGGGCCATATCCACGATGAGCGGGCGATAGGCCCAGCCGGCCTCCACCCAGGGGCGGAACAGGCTGGAGAGCAGTACCCAGGTGAGGATCATGCCTGTGGCCCAGACCAGCACGGGGCGGGTCTTGGCGCGAGGGAAGAGGGGGATGGCGATCAGCCAGACCAAGGTCGCGGCCGCGGCCAAAAGCACCGCGCCTGGCTCGACGCCGCCCGGCCGGTATCCGGGTGTCAGGCGGGCGACGTGGGCGGCGAGTTTGGGGGGAAGCCCCCATTCGATGGCCGCAAAATAGGTCCAGAACGCTACGACGAAGAACAGGAAGCACAACACCCCGAACCAGTAGAAGGCCTGCGCTGCACCGCGCCGGAGATGTTCCACGGCGAAAGCGGACAACAACGCCAAGGGCAGCAGCACCGGCAACAATGCACCATCCCGTGACCAGGCGGGGAACAATCCCGCCAGCAGCAACAGAGCCAGGGCTAGCAGCGGTGGGTGCAGTTCCGGCGTCCGGGCCAGGCGGCGGTGGGTGTGCCAGACGGCCCAGGCGGCCAGAGGCCAAAGCGGCCAGGCGAACCAGGGCAGTTCCGCATAGACGTCGGCAAGGGGACGCACGGGCCAGTAACGGCCCGGCCCATGCCCTGCCAGCCAGGCGCCCAACAGGCCGGCGCTCCATAACCATGATAGAAATGCCAGGATCAGGACGGCTGCCAGGACCGCGCCCAGAAGCGCCGCCTGCCGGTATTCCCGGCTTTGCCACTGCCTGGACGCAAGAGGCAACAGCAGCACCAGTCCTCCCGCCACCAGATCGGGGGCGCCGCGTAAACCCAGGGTGAGGGCGGCCAACGCCAGGCCGATGGTGATGCCGCCGCGCCGGGCGTGATCGCGAGCGATGCTCACGCCATAGAGCAGGGCCGCCCACGCCGCCAGCAGCGCGGTTTCCGGCAGCAGGGCGTGGGCGCGGAGCATGAGGCCAAGCCCGCCCACCAGCGACAGCACGGCCGCCGCGCCGAAGCCGGGCCCGAACAGGGCGCGGGCGCCCATGCCGGTGAACAGCAGGGCGAGGAGGGTGAACGCCCCGCTGGCAAGGCGGGCGCCATCCTGAATATCTCCGTGGCCGGAAAAAATCTTGGCCAGGATGCCGGCTACCAGGGTGTAAAGGGGTGCGGGGGTGGCCCAGGCACTAATTCGGCTGTCAAGCCAATCCAGGATGGGGGCCAGTGCCAGGGCTTCTTCGCCTTTCCAGGCATCCCGGCCGACCAGGCCGTAAACGGCCCAGCCCAGGGCCAGTACGACCAGCCAAAACAGATTGGCGCGGGGAGTGGGATTCATGGGGCGGGAAGGTTAAACAAAAAAGGCAGCGCGCGGCTGCCTTTTCAGCGTGGACGCCAAGGCGTCACTTCTTGGCGATGCCGTACTTCTGGCGGAACTTCTCGACCCGGCCGGCGGTGTCCACGATCTTCTGCTTGCCGGTATAGAAGGGGTGGCAGGCGGAGCAGACTTCCACGTGCAAGGCCTTGTTCATGGTGGAACGGGTGGTGAAGTTGTTGCCGCAGCTGCAGGTGACAGTGATCTCGTTGTAGTCGGGGTGGATGCCGGATTTCATGATGCGCGTCCTGGAAAGGAAACCTGGAAAGCGCGAAATTATCCACAAAAAATGCTGATCGGGCAAATAGTTAGAGAGATGTTCACTTCGCTTCCGCCAGCAGCCGGTCGATCATTGCGCGGGCCTGCCCGGCATAACCGCCGCCAAACAGGTTGTAATGGTTGAGGACGTGGTAGAGGTTGTACAGGGTCTTGCGGGTTCCATAGCCCGGGTCCAGGGGCCACGCTTCCCGGTAGGCCGCGTAAAAGTCCGCCGGAAAACCCCCGAACAACTCGGTCATGGCCAGATCCGCCTCCCGGTCGCCGAAGTACACCGCCGGGTCGAACAGCACCGGTGCACCGTCGGCGTAGCCGAAATTCCCTCCCCAGAGGTCGCCGTGCAACAGGCTGGGGAGAGGGGTATGGCCGGGAAAGAAATCCGCCAATCGGGCGCGCAGGGCTTCTCCCCGATCCACGGTTTGCCGGCCGATGCCACTTTGGCCAGCCAGTGCCAGTTGATGGCCCAGGCGATGGGAGGCATAGAAAACCAGCCAATCGTCGCAGGGTGGATTTGGCTGATGTGTGCTGCCGATGGTGTTGTCCTGCTTCCAGCCGAAGGCAGTCCCGGTGGTCCTGTGCAGGTTCGCTAACCGGCGGCCCAGTTCGACGCCGCTGCCCCGGTCCCCCAGGGGCAGCCATTCCAGTACCAGGAAGGCTTGGCCCCCGGCCACGCCCCGGGTGACGGGATGGGGTACGCGGATGGCGTCGGCGGCCTCCAGTTCCGCCAGGCCTGCCGCTTCAGCCGCGAACATGTCGGCGTGGCGGGTGTCATTCAGCTTGACGAAGAAGCGGCGGCCGTCCAGTCCAGTCAGAATCTCGGCGTGGCTGATGCAGCCGCCGCCAGCCGATTGCCGCACGTCCGCCTCGAAGCCCCGGCCAGTGGCCTGGCTGATGGCTTCGGCGATCGCCGCGCCGACGCTCACACCAGGGCTTTGGGCTCGCGGGATTCCCCAGCCTCTTCCAGGCGGCGCAGATAGGCCTGCCAGTAGAAGTCCTGCTTGCGGCCCAGGTCGTAGAGGTAATCCCAGGAATAGATGCCGGAATCATGGCCATCTGAGAACACCAGCACCACCGCATACTGGCCTACCGGCTCGATGGCCTTGATCTCAACATTCTTCTTGCCTATCTGCAGGACTTCCTGCCCAGGGCCGTGGCCGCGCACCTCGGCCGAAGGAGAAAACACACGCAGGTATTCACAGGGCATGTGGAAGCGGCTGCCGTCGTTGAAGGCGACTTCCAGGATGCGGGATTGCTGGTGCAGCTTGATCTCGGTGGGAATCGGGGTGTCTTGGGTCAGGCCGCCCATGGCGACTCCTTAATAAGCGTTCAATGATGGACGGGTAGTGTGCCAGCCACCGCTATGACGGACAAGTCCGACGTTATTCGTCAGGTATTCCTGGCCGAATCGGCTGCGGAGTCACGGCTTTCGCGCCTTGACGGCCTGGACGCTTTCGCGATTAAATGCGCGCCTTCTTTCGGCCGGGATCCCCGGCCTGTTCGACAAGGCCAGGTAGCTCAGTTGGTAGAGCAGCGGATTGAAAATCCGCGTGTCGACGGTTCGATTCCGCCCCTGGCCACCAAACAAATCAAAGGCTTGCATGGTTTTGTCGCCAGCAAGCCTTTTTGCTTTGTGTAAATCCTGTGTAATTGCGCCAGAAATACCTGGGAAAAGCGACCGATCATCAAGCGAGCTTGAGACGGCTTTCCAGCTTGTCCATGGCACCTTCAATATGCGCCCCATTCTGGTGGGCATAGCGTTCCACCATCGCCAAGGTCTTGTGCCCACTGATTCGCTTCACGGTGGGAAGATCGACGCCAGCCTGAACCAGATGGGTGATGGCTGTATGCCGAAGGGTATGCCGGACAACCTGATCCGGGTCTAGACCGGCTGCCTCGACAACACGGCGGAACGGCTTGCGAATGTCCATCGCGTGCCCCGATACCGCGCCCGGCGAGGGAAACAGCCAGGGGCTACCCGGCTGCAAGGCGGCGATGTAGCCGGCGAGGAAATCGGCAAGGTGTTTCGTGATGGGCTGTTCCCGCGCTCCGGCCTTCGCCTTGGGGATGAATATCGTGCGGCGCTGCAAGTCGACATGCTCCCGGCGGATGGAAAGAATCTCCATCTTCCGCATGGACGTTTCTACCCCGATGACGATGAACGGGTAAATGATGGGGCTGGCATCTGCCTTCGCGCATTCCACCAGGCGGGCGACCTGATCCGCCGTCAGGTAGGTAATGCGCCCCTGCCCTTCCTGGAAGCGGTTGAGCTTGGCGGGGCGGCGATCCATCCATCCCCACTCGATAGCCTTGTTGAACAAGTGCGACAGCACGGCCAATTCCCGGTTGATCGTGCCCGGCTTGGCGGCCGTGACTTTCTCCGGCGCGCGTTCGATGGCCTTGCCCCTGGGGCGGACGATGACGGGTTCCTGCTGGCGCTGGCGCTTGTAGCGTTCCACGTCGAAGGCGCTGACCTTGGACAAGGGCATATCGCCAAAGAAGGGGACAAGATGATGATTCAGGCGCGCGGCCTTCATCTTCAAATCCTTCCCGCCTGACTCGCCAAGCCGTTCAAGGTATTTGCCGGCGGCTTCCCGGAACGACAAGGCGACCTTGCGCCCCTTCGGCAAGGCCAGTCGATCATGCTTCGCATCGTTGCGAACCTTGGCGATGAATTCTTCCGCCTGGGTGCGGGTGGTTCCTTCCGGCTCGCGGCCGATGACGCGGTGAATACGCTGGCCGTCGACCATGATATTGACGGTGAAAACCCCGTCCCCGCTGGCCTGGCGTTCAAAGGTGATGCCATGCTCATTGATCTTCTCGCCTGGGGCGAGCCTACGCATGGCGGGGCGGGTTAGCTTGGTGAAGGTCTTGGCCATGATGTCCCCGTCAGAAAGGAATGTCGTCGTCGGGAATCGCCGGAGTGCCCTTTGATGTCTTCGGCAAAATGTCGCGCTCGGCCTCACCCGATGCAACTTTCTTGAGGTCAGCCCAGTAGGTACGCAGCCGATCAAAGACCAGACCTCTAGCAGTCACCGACCACTGCCAATCGCCCTCGCTATCGTGCCGACCACGCCAGAGGTGCCCTGTCTCGCAAATGACCTTCCAAAGAACCTGTTCCTCATGAGTAAGCATGTATTCATAGGAAAGGGCCAGCTTGGCGAACCTGTCAGGCTCGTCAACATCCCAGAGGTTCTCTGCCGCATCCGCAAGCGACGTGTTGTTGTCGAGGAGCACCCGGTCTAGAGATTCCTCGACAGCCCATTCTATGAAGCTGGATACCGTCCTGCGCTGTTTGCGCGCCGCCAGTTCCGCCAGATAGCGCAACTTGGGGTCGAGCCGCACCGTCACCGTCTCCGAACGGGAGAGCTTGCCCCCGCCTGCTTTCCGCTTTTCCTGCTCCGCCATGGCATGTCCTCCAAGTCAAAGGTTCCAAAGATTTCGATATGATTCTATGCGCACATGTATTCTATTGCAACACATGTATTGCTCTAGTAATCTCGTGCTGTCTGTGATTTTTGGAGAAAACAACATGGCCGGTGACATTCATAGCCTGGAAGTAACCATGTACCCCGATGGCCGCATGGATCGGAAGAATGCAGCCCGTTATCTCGGCCTGTCCGTCAAAACCCTGGCCATGCACGCCTGCCGGGGAACGGGGCCGAAATTCGTAAAGCGGGGCCGGGTCTTCTATTTCCGGCAGGAGTTGGACGCATGGCTCAAGGCGGGCGAGGCCATCAGTACCGCCCAAGCCACACAGAAAGCTGTGGCCTGAGGAGGCCAACATGGCATCCGGGGAAGAGTTGCCCAGCCAAGGGCGGGACGCACCGGCCTATCAAGAATTTGCTGCTTCCATGATGGCCAGGATGTCATACCGACAAATGAGCCTTGCCGAACGGGGTTTGCTTTACACCTTGCGCAACGAATGTTGGGTCAACCGCAAAATGCCGAGTGACCCCGCAAAGCTGGCCCGAGTTCTTGGGTATGTGGTGGATGACATCCGTTCTACGTTGCCTGGGGTAATGGAGTTCTTCGAGGTACAAGGTGAAGAACTTGTATGCCCCGAACTGGAAAAATACCGCCATTACCAAGATGCCAGGCGTGAACGCATGAGCGAGGGTGGCAAGAAAAGCGCGGATCAACGACGTCGTGTCAAACAGCATGTAGAAGACGAAACCACCTCGGCAAGCACCTTGCATCCACCTTCAAACCACCCTGCACCGGGCCTGCAAGCCCTAAGACAAGACCAGACCAGTCAAAACAAGTCAAAACCAGTTTCCAGTGAGGCGAATATCCAAGACCCCTGGTTACAGGACTATGAACGTGCATCAGCCAACGACTACGCTCATGCCAGCCGGGGCTACTGAGCATCAGGTGAATGCCATTGCCTATCGACCATAAGACGCTTCCAGAGGGACCACAGAGGAACAAGGCGCTTAATTCCTTTGATAGATGTTATTGCCTCGCGCCAATCTATAGTGTGTCAACAGCAGACAAAGCACGCTCCTTCGGCCCCGTAATGACCGCTCGGGTCAAGTGCATGATGTACCCCGAGTTTGTTTTCATTCCACAGTCTGGATTAATCATCAAGAACCCTGGTGTTATTCGGCTGGACAGAATGTTCTGGAGCCATCTGATGGGTGCAACTGACATAGAAAACCTTTTCGTATCCACAGAGGTGCTAGGGATCGTTTGGAACCAGATACGAATACTTTCCGGTGAAACACCCAGCGAGAACTACTCAGAACTTCGCGATCTCCTACTCTCGTATTTGCCCGAAGACTGCCAGTAGAACCAGACACTCACTGGGAGCCCCTCGGGGCGGATGGGATGGATGGCGGGCGAGGCGGGAACGAGCAGCGCAGCGTGAGCCGCCGGAGCCCGACAGCCTGGGCGGGCGGGGGATCAACCCCGGCCAGACCGGCATTTTGCATAATGCCTAATTATGTGGGCGCGAGCCGCACTGCTGCCCGAAGGGCGAAGCACATAATTCAGCGTTATGTAACTTGCCGGGCTGTCTGATTGCCGTTTCACCACGTTGGAGAGGGCGTAACGGTTCTCGGCACTGACCACGTAGCCACCTGCGAGACGCAAGCCATTGGGCGGTTGCATGCCGAATGGCGCAGTGGCGAAGCGGCGGCGGAACCGGAGGGGAACCACGCCGACCAGAGGCACGAAGCCAAGGGCGAATGCCTTTGGCGGGGTTGGAGAACGGGACAAGGTAGCGCGGGTGCGAAGCACCGGCGCGGACCATGCCCAACGCATGCAAACTGACCACGTGTCACGGCAAGGTTTCGGCTAGGCCGTGACCGCAGGCCGGGCAACAAGGATGGCGAAGGAACGGCGCAACTACGAAACGCGGCTGTCTGTTGGCGCCAACATTCCCAAATCAATGCAGCACGTCCTCATCCTCATCAAGCCCACCGCCATGGACCATCCCCAGCACCCCTACAAGGTTTTCCATTCCCGAGATCAGCATCTTGAGTTGATCCTCGTTGGGTCTATCTATCTCCAACATGGCCAGGGTGTCATCAAGCGGCAGTTCGCCAAACTTGGACTTGTAGTGGGCCAGGTTCAAGGCCAACAGCCTGGCGGTCTCTGCCACATCTTCCTTGGATGATCTCTCGATCAGAAAGTCGGCCAATTCGTTGTACTGCCTGAAAAGCTGCATGTCTGCCATGCTATGTGCTCCATGACCATCAATGCCGGGAGGATAACCGTGCTGCTCAGAGCAATCATTGCTGGCCTGTTGCTCATCAGCCTGCACACCGCCAGTGCGGAGACCCTTACCGGCCGAGTCGTAGGCGTGTCGGATGGCGACACCATAATGTTGCTGGATGCCACCAACCAGCAGCACAAGATTAGGCTCGCCGGCATCGACTGCCCTGAGAAGAGCCAGCCCTTCGGCCAGGCTGCAAAGCAATCAATGTCAGATCAGGTCTACGGCAGACAGGTCAATGTCGAGACAGGCAAGCAGGACCGTTATGGCCGCAATATTGGCAAAGTGTTGGTGGACGGCGTGGATGCCAACCTGGTACAGATCAGGCGCGGGCTGGCGTGGCATTACAAGAAGTATCAGAACGAACAGCCACTTGATGACCGTCTGGCCTACTCGCGGGCAGAAGAAACGGCGCGAGCGTCAAGAATTGGATTATGGTCGGAAGTAGACCCCGTGCCACCATGGGACTGGCGCCATTCCCACAAGTAAACTGAACATCTCAAACTAGGCGTGATGCTAGAGTTTTCTCCCTGTGCGGTTTGTGTAATTCCTGTGTAATCGGGCATGGAAAATTACACAGAAATCGAGAAGGCGGTAGAACGCTGGATAGCGTCACGTACCTATAACGTGTTGATTTATAGAATGGATAGGAAAGTGCTAGAACACCCAAGACGCCCCCTATCAAGTATTGAAAATCCGCGTGTCGACGGTTCGATTCCGCCCCTGGCCACCATTTAAGTATCAAGCAGTTAGGCCACCCATTGGGTGGCCTTTTTGCATTCATGGATCTTGTGTTGTCGTTGTGTCAAGGGCGCTGGTGAACAGGCCCCAAGCGTTGTCTGCACGGGCCATCGGAGTGCTTGCAGGTCACGTCCATATTCTGAAGCAGGTAGATCGGAACCCCGTCATTCCAGATCGGAAGTGTCCGCGACGATTCCTCAACATTTCCGATAGTTTTCGAACAGCAGGCAGCAGCTGCCGAGCCATGTTTCCCCTGCGGACATGGAACCCCCTTGACTGATATTCGATGTCGTGCGTGTCCTTATTGGTGGCACCCCGCGACAATCCTGGGCTTGCAAGGGCTCCCAAGGGCGCCAACGCCGTTGTTGCGCTATCCAGCGCTGTTCGGAGCACGTCACCATCGGGCTGGCATCAAGGTTGCTGCAATGGCCTGGCACCCGGCGACAAGGGAAGCCCCCCGACGCTTGGCACCTGTAACCCTCAGGACGTTCGCCATGGCCAGCTTACTCAAGCATTTCCCGGAGCGTGAAACTGCGCACGATCTGTGCGGCAAGACACCGTGGATTGGCATCCGCGTGGATCTCGGTGGTGGCGATTTTGCCTACATAGTGGCCGCCGGGGCATCCCTGGGGTGTTTCCGGGAAACAGAGATTCCGGAATGGGTGTCCACCTCCGATGGCAAGGTCTACCGCTTCGAAGGCGTATGCGGGGACATCGAAGACGCATCTTTCCATGACGGCTTGCTGACCTTGCCACCCGGGTTGTTCATGCGCTGACTTGCACCATATCGACCCCGGAAACCTGCGCCAACATAATCAAAGACTTGGCCTTTACCTGGGCCATCTCTTTCACTGTTGCGTGACAGCAAGATGATAGGCAAGGCTTGCCTGCCTTGATTGTCGGGCCAATGACCTCATGCGTGAGCTATCCAGGACGAGGAGCGTGAACGGGCTTATTCCGTTGGTTGCGCATATCGACGCTGGGCTAAAATAAACGTCTTTTTCAGCGCCTTCCGGAGTTTCTATCATGTCCATGGCCGACCGCGACGGTCTCATCTGGTACGACGGCAAATTTGTTCCCTGGCGGGATGCCACCACCCACGTCCTGACCCATACCCTGCACTACAGCATGGGCGTGTTCGAGGGGGTGCGGGCCTACGAAACCCCTCAGGGCACGGCCATTTTCCGCCTGCCGGAGCATACCGACCGGCTGTTCAATTCCGCCCATATCCTGGGCATGAAGATGCCCTTCGACAAGGCCACGCTCATTGCTGCCCAAATCGCGGCGGTCCGGGAGAACGGCCTCAAGTCAGGATATATCCGCCCGATGGCCTTTTACGGCGCCGAGGCCATGGGCATCTCGGCCAAGACTCTCAACGTCCACGTCATCGTCGCGGCCTGGCCCTGGGGTGCGTATCTGGGCAAGGAGGCGCTGGAGAACGGCATTCGTGTGAAGACTTCGTCTTTCGCCCGTCATCACTCGAATGTCACGATGTGCCGGGCCAAGGCCAACGGCAATTACATGAATTCCATCCTTGCCCACCGCGAGGCCGAGATGGACGGCTACGACGAGGCGCTGCTGCTGGACGTGGACGGCTTCGTGGCCGAGGGCTCCGGTGAAAACGTTTTCATCGTCCGCGATGGCAAGCTCTACACGCCCGATCCCAGTTCGGCCCTGATCGGCCTTACCCGCGACACCATCATCCAGTTGGCGGGCGAACTAGGCATCCAGGTGATCGAGAAGCGCATCACCCGAGACGAGGTCTATATCGCCGACGAAGCATTCTTCACCGGCACCGCCGCCGAGGTGACCCCCATCCGGGAACTGGACAACCGGGTCATCGGCGCGGGCAAGCGCGGCCCCATCACGGAAAAGCTGCAATCTCTGTATTTCGACTGCGTACAGGGCCGTTCCCCGTTGCACGCCGGCTGGCTGACCCACGTCTGAGGAGGTGGCCATGAGCAACAACCAGCGCGTGGTCGAAGTCGCGGCGTCCGATTTGCCCCTGCATTGTCCCATGCCGGGCCAGCAGGCCTGGAGTTCCCATCCACGGGTGTTCATTGCGGTGGAGGAGAAGGGCGAGGCACTTTGCCCCTATTGCGGCACGCTGTACCGGCTCAAAGGGTGGCAGGGGTCATCCGGTAAGCACCATTGATCACATCGAAGAAATCATGCGTACCTTGTCCATGAAACTGGTGATTCTGCTGTTCCCCTTGACCTTCCTTGTTGCAGGCTGTGCCTCGGTGCCCATGGCCGGCTTGGAACAGGATGCCGCCGCAAAGGCTTTCCAGGCTAAGCAGGGGAAATCCAATATCTACGTCTACCGCAACGAGAACCTGGGTGGGGCCATCAAGCTGACCTTGCTGATGGATGGCCGACTTGTGGGTGATACCGCCGCCAAGACCTTCTATCTCCTGGAAGTCGATCCTGGCCGCCATACCTTGCTGTCGAAGGCGGAAAACGACTCCATGCTGGACCTGACAACGGAAGGCGGCCGCAATTACTTTGTATGGCAGGAAGTGAAAATGGGCATGTGGCAACCGCGCAGCCTGTTGCAACAGGTGGATGAAGCAACAGGCAAGGCGGCAGTCATGGAATGCAAGCGCGCCTCGACAAATCCGTAACCAATTTCTTCAGGACAATTATGAGCAAACATCTCTTCGGATGGCTAAGCGCGGTCTTGCTGGCCGCTTCCCCAGCGCTTGCCCAGCAACCTACTGCGCCCACCCCCGAGCAGCAGAAGCAGATGCAGGAAGCCATGGCCCGGCAGATGCAGATGATGTCGGTCATGTTCGACCTGAAGAAATCCAGGCTGGGGTTTGACGAGACCGTCAGCGCCATCCGCGCCGGCGCCCAGAAGCGGGGCTGGAAGCTGGGCGAGACTCAGGACATGGGTGCGGCCATGAAGGAGGCCGGGTCCAAGGATGCAAAACGCATGAAGGTGGTGCCCCTGTGCCCGGCGGGCGCCAACGAAAAGATCGCCAAGGCCGGCGGTGGCAAGACGCCGCCCCTGCCCTGCCGCGCCACGGTGTTCGACGGCAAGGACGGCAAGATCTACATCATGCGCATGAACCTGGCCAATGTGGCCAAGACCATGCAGGGTGACCTGGCCAAGGCCATGGCCGAGGTGGCGGCCGAGGAGGAGGCCCTTTACAAGGACATCACCGAGTGATGCGCTGAACGCATTTCGCGAAAAACGCCGGCGCTGCCGGCGTTTTTTATGCGGTACGGGAATAGCGCGGTTGATCGGTGGACGCTTGCTTGAGGTAGGCGTCGAAGCACATGGCGATGTTGCGCAGGAACAGCCGGCCCAGGTCGGTGACCACGATCTTGCCGGGTTCCAGTCGGATCAGACCGTCGGCGGCCAAGGGTGGCAGGTCGGCAAGGCCTTCGGCAAATTGGCTGTCGAAATCGATTCCGAATTCCTTGCCGAAGGCGGCGGTGTCCATTTCCAGGTCGCACATGATGCGGGTGATGGCCTCCCGGCGGATGTGGTCCTCGCGGGTGAGGCGCAAGCCCCGCTCCACGGGCAGGTGGCCGGCGCCGACGAGCTCCTGGTACTTCTTCAGGTTCTTCTCGTTCTGCATGTACACGTCCGGCGTCTGGCTGATGCTGGAGGCGCCGAAGGCGTAGATGTCGCATTCCTTGTGGGTGGTGTAGCCCTGGAAGTTGCGCCACAGGGTTTTGTTGCGCTGGGCCTTGACCATCTCGTCGTCGGGCTTGGCGTAGTGGTCCATGCCGATGTTGACATAGCCGGCGGCGCCCAGGCGCTCGTGGATGAGCTGCTGCAGGTCCAGGCGGGTGGCGAAGGCCGGCAGGTCGGCCTCGTTGATGAGCTTCTGGTGCTTCTTCATCCAGGGCACATGGGCATAGGCGAAGATGGCGAAGCGGTCCGGCCCCCAGGTCAGCACCTTGTCCAGGGTTCCGGCGAAGCTGGCGGTGTTCTGGTGCGGTAAGCCGACGATGAGGTCCATGTTGATGCTGGAAAAGCCCAGTTCCCGCGCCCAGCCGTAGACCTGCTCGATCATGGCCTCGGGTTGCACTCGGTTCACCGCTTTCTGCACCCGCTCGTCCAGGTCCTGGACCCCCAGGGACAGGCGGTTGAAGCCGGATTCGCGCAGGGCGGCAAGATGTTCCCGGGTCAGTTCACGCGGGTCGGCCTCGCAGCCCATCTCCGCATCCTCGGCGATGCAGAAACGGGCGCGGATCATGCTCATCAGCCTGCGAATATCGTCCGGACGCAGATAGGTGGGTGTGCCGCCGCCCCAGTGCAACTGCCTTACTTGGCGGCGTGGGTCGGTCAATGCCGCGACCCGGTCCATTTCCTGCTCCAGGAAGCCAAGGTACTGGGTCGCCTTGCCGTACTCACCGGTGGCGATCATGTTGCAGCCGCAGTAGTAGCAGAGGGTGTCGCAGAACGGGATGTGGACGTAGAGAGAAAGGCCGCGCTCCGGCGATTGCGAGGCCTTGAGTTCTTCGCGCCAGTCGGCTTCCCTGAATTCGGTATGGAAGTAGGGCGCGGTCGGGTAGGAGGTATAGCGGGGTCCCGGCTTGCTGTACTTCTCCAGGAGTGCGGTGAATGCGGACATGGTCTTGATCTCGAAGCGGTTGCGCATTGTAGGGGCGGCGCGAAAAGGGGGGCAAGGACGGCCCCTGATCGGGGTCAAAACCCACACATGGGCAGAAAGGCGATTACGCCGTTGCCGTAACACCCGCGCAAACAACGTGTGACTAGGTCAAATTGACTACCCTGAATTCGACAAAGGGGATGAATTCTTGTCGGAATTGATATATCTTTGGTTATATCGATCGATCAAGTCCATGTATGCGGCTGGCCTTGATGGGGCAATCCGAGTGGCATGGCGATTGCGTGGCAAGGATCGGTTGGGAGGCGCGGCCTCCCCAAGCAACCTCCCTGACCGCCGCAATGGCGGTTTTTGAAGCGGCATCGGTTTCCGATGCCGCTCTTTTTTTGTATCGGCCGTGAGGGCGGCGCGGGAATCTCCGATAATCCGCCCGCTGCAACGGAGGCCGCCATGCCAGTTGTTCCCGCCGAAATCTTCAAGGCCTATGACATCCGCGGCGTCGTCGGAAAGAACCTGACGACCGAGATCGTCGAACATATCGGCCGCGCCATCGGCAGCGAGGCGCGTGCGCGCGGGCAAAGCGAGATGGTGCTGGGCCGCGATGGCCGTCTCTCCGGGCCCGAACTTGCCAGCGCCCTGGCGCACGGCCTGCTGGAGGCAGGCATCGATGTCGTCGACATCGGCCGGGTGACCACGCCCATGGGCTACTTCGCCGCCTGCCACCTCGGCTGCAACAACGCGGTGATGGTCACCGGTTCACACAACCCGCCCGAGTACAACGGCCTCAAGGTGGTCCTGGCCGGGGAAGCCCTGTGCGGCGAAGCCATCCAGGCCCTGCGCCGGCGCATCGAGTGCGGGGATTGTTGCCGTGGTCGGGGCGAGGTGAGCGAATACGACATCGAGCCGGACTATGTCGCGCGCATCGTCGGCGACGTCGGGCTCGCCCGCCCCATGAAGATTGTCGTCGATGCCGGCAACGGCGTGGCGGGGGCCTATGCGCCCCGTCTCTATCGGACCCTGGGCTGCAGGGTGGAGGAATTGTTCTGTGAGGTGGATGGCCGTTTTCCAAACCACCATCCTGACCCCTCAGTCCCCAAGAATCTGGCCGCGCTCATTGCGCGCCTGCGGGATTCGGACGCGGAGATCGGACTGGCCTTCGACGGTGACGGCGACCGCCTGGGGGTGGTGACCAAGGATGGCGGCATCGTCTACCCGGACCGCCAGCTCATGCTGTTTGCCGATGATGTGCTGGCGCGCAACCCGGGTGCCCTGGTGATCTTCGACGTGAAGTCCACCCGCAACCTGTATCGCTGGATCGCCGAGCGGGGCGGCCGGCCCATGCTCTGGAAAACCGGGCATTCAGTGATGAAGGCCCGGATGCGGGAGACCGGCGCCCTGCTGGCCGGGGAGATGAGCGGACACATCTTTTTCCAGGAGCGCTGGTACGGCTTCGACGACGGTCTCTATGCCGGGGCGCGCCTGCTTGAATACCTTTCCCGGCAGGACGATTGCCAGTCGACCCTGCGCGATCTGCCGGATTCCGTGTGCACGCCGGAACTGCACATCACCATGGAGGAAGGCGAGCCGCAGCGGTGGATGGCCGAGTTGGCGAGAACCGCCCGCTTCGAGGGTGCGCAGGAAGTCATTGCCCTGGATGGACTGCGTGTCGAATTTGCGGATGGCTTCGGTCTACTGCGCGCCTCCAACACCACGCCGAGCCTGGTGCTGCGCTTCGAGGCGGACAACCCCGGGGCCCTGGTCCGAATCCAGGACGCGTTCAGACGCATCCTTATCGCCGGCAAGCCTGGCCTGCGACTGCCTTTCTAGGCGGTGTCTGCGCCTTGGGCACCCGGCGTCCTTTTTTTGCCGTGCCGGCCCCCGTATCATGCGGGCCTGTCTTCTAGCCGGATATCTTCCATGACTTCCCCTCTGGTCGGTCTCATCATGGGCAGCGTGAGCGATTGGGAAACCATGCAGCACGCCGCCGAACTGCTCGGGCAGTTGGGCGTTCCCTTCGAAAAGCGGGTGGTCTCCGCCCACCGCACGCCGGACCTGCTGTTCGAGTACGCAGCTTCCGCCGCCGATCGTGGCCTGCGCTGCATCATTGCCGGGGCCGGCGGCGCGGCGCATCTGCCGGGCATGGTGGCGGCCAAGACCCATTTGCCGGTGCTGGGGGTGCCTGTGATGTCCAAGTTCATGACCGGCCTTGATTCCTTGCTGTCCATCGCCCAGATGCCCAAGGGCATCCCCGTGGCCACCTTCGCCGTCGGCCCGGCCGGCGCCGCCAACGCTGCCCTGTTCGCGGCGGCGCTGCTGGCCAACGACATGCCGGAGGTGCGAGAGCGGCTGCTGGCCTTCCGTCGCGCCCAGACCGAATCGGTGCTGGCCATGGCCCTGCCGGCGCAGCCATGACCACTCCGGCCCCCCTGTTGCCGGGCGCGACGTTGGGCGTCCTCGGCGGCGGCCAGCTTGGGCGCATGTTCACCCTGGCCGCCAAGGTCATGGGCTACCGGGTGGTGGTGCTCGACCCGGACCCGGCGAGTCCCGCCGGCCTGCTTGCCGACACCCACCTCAAGGCTGACTATCGCGATGCCGTCGCCTTGCTGCGCATGGGCGGCCTGTGCCAGGCGGTTACCACCGAATTCGAGAACGTGCCGGCGCAAAGCATGGACATGCTTGCTAAGCATTGCCGGGTGGCGCCGGGCGCCTCGGCTGTGGCCGTGGCCCAGGACCGCCTGGCGGAGAAGACCCATGCCCGCGCCTCCGGCTGTGAAACGGCACCTTTCGCCAATATCGAGTCCGCTGCCGACCTGGATGCCGCCTGGGAAACGGTGGGCGCCCCCGCCCTGCTGAAGACTCGCCGCCTCGGCTACGATGGCAAGGGCCAGGCCCGGGTGGACAGCCGCGCGGAGCTGGCTGCCGCCTTCGGGCAACTGGGCGCCGTGCCCTGCCTGTTGGAGGGATTCCTGCCCCTGGAGCGGGAAGTCTCGGTGGTTCTGGCGCGCAATGCCTCTGACGAGATCGCTTTCTTTCCCGTGGCGGAGAACAGGCACCGCAACGGCATCCTCGACATCAGCATCGTTCCCGCCCGCATTCCCGGGAATCAGGCCGAGCGGGCGCGCGACATGGCCGCCCACTTGGCGCGGGAAATGGACTACGTGGGTGTGATGGCGGTGGAATTCTTCGTGCTCAGGGACGGCCGCATCGTCTTCAACGAAATGGCGCCGCGCCCGCACAACAGCGGCCACTACACCCTGGATGCCTGTGCCACCAACCAGTTCCAGCAGCAGGTGCGTGCCCTCTGCGGCTTGCCTCTGGGTGACCCGCGTTTGCTTTCGCCGGTGGTCATGGTCAACCTGCTGGGCGATGCCTGGCGGCCCGAACCGAACTGGCATGCCCTGCTGGCGCACCCTGGCGTGCAGTTGCACCTCTATGGCAAGGCCGAGGCGCGGCCGGGCCGCAAGATGGGGCATTACAACTGCTTGGCACCGACCGTGGAGGCGGCTTTGCAGGTGGCCGAGGCGACGCGGGCCGAGTTGGGCATAGCCTGAGCAGCGTCGACGCGGGTCGGCTACTCCACGGTTTCCAGGCTTAGCACCAGGGCTTTGCCTTTCTGGTCCAGGGTGCGGATGCGCGTCGGCAGCCAATGCCGGGATGGTGCCAGCCAGACGTCCAGGCTGCCGGCGCCGGGACGGCCGCCCAGCAGGTGCAGGGTCTCGACCGTGTCCTCGCCCACCGCCAGCGTCTCGTGGCCGACGATGCGGAAGCCGTATTCGCGCAGCGTCTTGCCATTGGTCACAGGCAACCGCCATTCCCCGTCGCTGTCGCGGACGGTCATGGCCAGATGGAAGGCAAAACTCAGCAGATCCTGGGCCAGGTCCGGCAGCGCGATGCCGCCGCCCGGCAGCAGCAGCCGTTTCTGCCCCCAGTCGAACTGCACCGGCGGCTGCCCGCGGTCACCCTTGGCCATCGTGTACAGCTCCGGTTGCAGGCCGCTTGTCGTCACCCGGCCTTCGCTACTCTGCATGATCTTGCCGCTGACGAACAAGGCGATCAGACCAGTGGCTTCGGCGACACTGACCAGGCTGTAGCGGCCGTCCCGCGCCTGCCAGGTATACACGGCGCGACCGACGCCAAAGCCGCCTTCCCCAGCTTGCAACGCATAGCGTAGCGCGAGCTTTTCCGGCAGCGCGCGCAGGGCCCGGGGGGGGGGCGCGGCGGGCGCGGGCTCGGGTGGTGGCGAGCTTGGCACCACCTGGGCCGGAGCCTCCACCTGGGGGAGGGCGGCCGGCCTGGTGGTCTCCGCTTCGGGTGCCGCAGGAGCTGGTGACGATGCCGGGGCTGGGATGGCTTCGACTGCTTCGGACGCGGTAGCCGCCACTTCGGGAAGGGGGCGCGGGACAGGCGTACTGGCCTTGGCGGTCGGTTGCGGGGTCGGCATGGCGGTGGGCGTGGCCTGGTCGAGCAGATGCGCCTCGATGGGAAAGGGGATTTCCCGCATAGGCGCCTGCCACCAGTGCGCCGCGTTACCGGCCAGCAGAATGTGTATCGCCAGGGACAGCAGCAGGGCCGAAACGAAGACGTGCCGCCCGCGGCTCATGGGAATCTAGGCGGCTGGGGAAACCAGGGCGTGCTGTTCCGCGTCGCCGTCCGCGCCGCTGACCAGGGTGGTGCCATCCTCGCGCAGCCGGACCCGGCCCTCGGCCAGCCAGCGCACAGCCAGCGGGAAGATGCGGTGTTCCTGGCGCAGGACGCGCGCCGCCAGGGATTGCGGCGTGTCGTCGGCGCGCACCGGCACAGCCGCCTGGGCGATGATGGGTCCGGCATCCACCTCGGGGGTGACGAAATGCACCGTGCAACCATGCAGCCTGACACCCGCGGCGAGGGCGCGGGCATGGGTGTCGAGGCCGGGAAAGGCAGGCAGCAGAGCCGGATGGATGTTGATCATCCGCTTGGCGTAATGGCGTACGAAATCCTCGGTCAATACGCGCATGAAGCCTGCCAGGATGACCAGGTCGGGCCGGTGCCGGTCGATTTCCCCCGCCAGGGCGGCATCGAACTCGGCCCGACCGGGATGGTCGCGATGGTTCACCACCGCCGTGGGCACGCCGAGATCGGCAGCAACCCGCAGCCCGGCGGCGTCCGGCCGGTTGCTGATGACGCAGGCGAACTCCACCGGCAGACCGGCCTCCAGCAGGGCCTGCATGTTGCTGCCCCGGCCGGAGATGAGGATGACGGCACGCATGTCCGTCAGAGGATGAGGGTCTGTTCCTGTCCCGCCTCACGGGGACGGATTTCGCCGATCAGGTAGACGGTTTCACCCCGGGCGGCAAGGAAGCTGCTGGCGGCCTCGGCATCGCCGGCATCCACCACCAGCACCATGCCGATGCCGCAGTTGAAGGTGCGATGCATTTCCGGCAGAGCCACCTTCCCTTGGGCTTGCAGCCACTGGAACGCGGCAGGCCAGGTCCAGGCATCGGATTCGATGACGGCGGTGACGCTGTCCGGCAGCACGCGCGGCACGTTGCCGGTGATGCCGCCGCCGGTGATGTGGGCCAGGCCCTTGACACGGATTGACTGCATCAGCGCGAGCAGCGGCTTGACGTAGATGCGGGTGGGCTCCAGCAGGGTTTCGCCCAGGGTGCGGCCGTCGAAGGGGGCGGCCAGATCGGCACCGGTGACCTCGACGATCTTGCGGATCAGCGAATAGCCGTTGGAGTGCGGGCCGCTGGAGGCCAGGCCCAGTACGGCATCGCCCGGACGGATGTCGCGGCCGGTGATGACCCTGGATTTTTCCGCCACGCCGACGGCAAAGCCGGCAAGGTCATATTCCCCGGCTGGGTACATGCCCGGCATTTCGGCGGTCTCTCCGCCGATGAGCGCGCAGCCGGAAAGCTCGCAGCCTCGGGCGATGCCAGCCACCACCTGTTCCGCAACGTCGACGTCCAGGTGGCCGCAGGCGAAGTAATCCAGGAAGAACAGCGGCTCGGCGCCCTGCACCAGGATGTCGTTGACGCTCATGGCCACCAGATCCTGGCCGATGGTGTCGTGCTTGTTCATCTGGAAGGCCAGCTTGAGCTTGGTGCCGACGCCGTCGGTGCCGGAGATAAGCACCGGCTCCTTGTAATTCCGGGGCAGCTCCATGAGGGCGCCGAAGCCGCCGATGCCGGCGAGTACCTCGGGGCGCATCGTGCGCTTGGCGTGGGGCTTGATGCGCTCGACCAGGGAATCGCCGGCATCGATGTCGACGCCGGCATCGCGATAGGAGAGGGGAGTGGGAGAGGTCACGGCGGATGGCCAGCGGCGGGCGGGGTGGAAAAAAACGGTGCTATTCTAGCCCACATGCCCGCCGAACCCGCTTCCTCCGTCAGCCGCTGGTGGCCCTACGCCGCCGTCGGCGCGGCCCTGGCCTACCTGCTCTACCTGCTTTCGCCCATCCTATCGCCTTTCCTCCTGGCGGCGGCCCTGGCCTATCTATGCGATCCCCTGGTGGACCGGCTGGAGAGGCGGGGCCTCAACCGCACCTTGGGCACGGTGGTGGTCCTGCTCGGCCTGGCGCTGGTCTTCGTCCTTCTGGCGCTGATCCTGACTCCCCTGGTGCAGGCGCAGATCCGCCTGCTCATGCTGCAGGTGCCCAGGATGGTGGAGTGGGGCAGCCAATCCCTGCTGCCCTGGTTCGCCGCCACCTTCGGCATCGACCTGATGCGCGACCAGGAGCAGATGATCGGCTGGCTGAAGGGCCACGTCTCCGAGTTGTCCCAGTTCACCCGCTATCTGCCCAGGCTCGCCGACAGCAGCCTGGCCGTCCTGGGCTTCCTCGCCAACCTGCTGCTGGTGCCTGTGGTGCTGTTCTATCTGCTGCGCGATTGGGACAAGACCGTGGCCCACCTGGCGGGCTGGATCCCGGACCCCCTGCGGCCGCGCACCGAGGCCATCGTCCGCCAGATCGACGGCGTCGTGTCTGAATTCGTGCGCGGTCAGGTCATGGTCATCGTCGTCATGAGCCTGTTCTACAGCGGCGCGCTCTGGCTGGCCGGGCTGGACTATGCCCTGGCGGTGGGCATGATCTCCGGCATTCTGGTGTTCGTGCCCTACCTGGGCGTGGTGGTGGGCGTTCTGCTCGGCACCCTGGCCGGCTGGGCACAGTTCGGCGAACTGGCCGGCCTGTTGCCGGTGTGGGGGGTGTTCGTCGCCGGCCAGTTGCTGGAAGGCATGGCGGTGACGCCCTGGCTGGTGGGCGAGCGGGTCGGCCTGCATCCGGTGGCGGTGATCTTCGCCCTCATGGCCTTCGGCCAATTATTCGGATTCGTCGGCCTGTTGGTGGCCATCCCCGCCGCCGCAGCAGCCTTGGTGGCCCTGCGTCATCTCAAGACACAGTTGGACTGACGCAGGAGTGGATTCAAGGTTTCTTTCCTGCCGGAATCCGTTCCACGAACTCTTCCTCCCGCCGGAACTCCCCCTCGATGACGTCGTCATCGCGTCCCGACGGCCGCGAAGGCGGCAGCCTGGGGCCCGGCCACAATAGCAGCAGCAGCCCGATCAGGTCGCTGAAGATGCCCGGAAAGATCAGCAGGGTGCCGGCGAGGAAGTGGCGACCGGTGGACCAGACCACGGCGAGGGGTGTTTGGCCGGCCTGGGCTGAAGCCAGCAGGCCCGTCAGGAAGCCGCTGCCCGCGCGCCGGATCACCGCCACGCCGGCAATGCCGGCGGCCAACAGCCAGAGGAGGGTGACCGCCCAGCCGATATCCTGCGCGACACGGTATATCCCCACCATTTCCAGGGCCAGAAAGGCCACGGCTATAATCCCGAAAACTCCGAATCTCATGCGCCCTCTCCGTGTCATCCATACGCCTCGTACTCACCACGCTGCCCGACGCCGAGATTGCCGGCGTTGTGGCCAGGAGTCTGGTGGAAGCGGGGCTCGCGGCCTGCGTCAACATCCTCACCCCCTGCCGTTCCGTCTACCGCTGGCAGGGGGATGTGCGGGAAGATGGGGAGGTTCCCCTGTTCATCAAGACCACGGCGGAACTTTATCCCGCCCTGGAGACCTATTTGCGTAGCCGGCATCCCTACGAACTGCCGGAGATCCTGGCCCTGGACGTGGCCGCCGGACTGCACGAATATCTCGTGTGGGTCGCCCAGTCCACTTCCATCCGGACAGCCGACAGCGCGCCAGCCGCGTCGGCCGGCCAAGCCTGAGCGGAGTTCTTCATGCGTTTCCTCATTGCCCTGTTGCTGTTGTTCGCCGCGGTTGCCCACGCCGATGAGGATCTTCTGGAACCGGAAAAGGCATTTCGCCACTCCGCCCGCATGATCGATGCGGCCAACGTCGAGGCCCAATTCCAGATCGCCAACGGCTACTACCTTTACAAGGACAAGATCAGGTTCTCCGCCGACGGCGATGTGAGACTCGGTGTTCCCATCCTGCCGGCCGGCAAGATGAAGCAGGACGATCTGTTCGGCAAGGTAGAGATCTACCGCGGCGAGGTCCGCGTCCGCATCCCGGTGACTTATCCCGCAGGAAGCGCCAAGCCCTTCAATCTCAAGGCGAATTTCCAGGGCTGCGCCGACGTGGGCGTGTGCTATCCACCCCAGTCCGCAGCAGTGTCGCTCAAGGTTGGCACCGATCCCTCCGCGCCGGTGCCCGCCGCCGGTAACGCGCCATCCCTGCAGCAAAGCCCGGAGGTGCTGGCCCGCCTGAAGGCGCTGGCCGGCGGCTTCTCCACCTCGGAGGAGCCGGCGTTCCTGCCGCCCGAGGAGGCGTTCAAGGTCACCCTGACCCCCGCTCCTGACGGCAACCTGAACGCCCGCTTCAGCATCGCCAAGGACTATTACCTCTATCGCGACAAGATCAAGTTCACGGTCACCGAACCGGCGGGCATTGCCGTCACTGGCATGGATCTGCCCAAGGCGGACGAGAAGGACGATCCCAATTTCGGCAAGATGTTCGTCTATCACCAGGACTTCAGCGTCCTTGTCCGCCTCGCCGGCGTGCCTCCAGGTACCTCCCGGCTGAAGGTGGAAGCGACCCACCAGGGCTGCAGCGAAAAGGGCATCTGCTATCCGCCGCAGGAGCAGGCGCTCAGCGTCGATCTGAGCGGCGCGGCCGCCACCGCGGCGGGACCGGCCGCAGCTCCAAGCCGGAGCGATGCGTCCGACACCGGACGCGTCACCGCCATCCTGCAGGGCGGCAACTATTGGCTGGTGGTGATCAGCTTCTTCGGCTTCGGCCTGCTGCTCTCCCTGACGCCCTGCGTTTTCCCGATGATCCCCATCCTGTCGGGCATCATCGTCGGCCAGGGCGGCCATATCACCAAGCGGAAGGGGTTTCTGCTCTCCCTGGCCTACGTCCTGGGTATGGCGTTGACCTATGCCCTGGCCGGCGTGGCCGCCGGCCTGTCCGGCACCCTTATCTCCAACGCTTTGCAGAACCCCTGGGCACTGGGCCTCGGCGCCGCCATATTCGTGGCCCTGGCCATGTCGATGTTCGGCTTCTACGAACTGCAGATGCCGAGCTTCCTGCAAAGCCGCTTCACCGAGGCCAGCAACCGCATCCAGGGCGGCCGCTTCGCCAGCGTTTTGGTGATGGGCGCCATTTCCGCGCTCATCGTCGGGCCCTGTGTCGCCGCGCCCCTGGCCGGTGCCCTGCTCTACATCAGCCAGACCGGCGACGTGGTGCTGGGCGGCGTGTCCCTGTTCTCCCTGGCTATGGGGATGGGTGTGCCACTGCTGCTGGTGGGTCTTTCCGCCGGCGCCCTGTTGCCCCGGGCCGGTGCCTGGATGGACGCGGTCAAGCGTTTCTTCGGGGTGGCCCTGCTGGCGGTGGCGATTTGGCTTTTTTCGCCGCTGCTGTCGAATATCACGCAGATGTTCATGTGGTCGGCCCTGTTGATCATCTCCGCCATGTACCTGCATGCCCTGGAGCCGCTGGCAATCAACGCCCGCGGCTTTGCCCGCTTCTGGAAGGGCGTCGGCATCATCTCCCTGGTGGCTGGTTGCGCCCTGTTGCTGGGCGCCCTGGGCGGCAGCCGAGACCTGTTGCAGCCCCTGTCAGTCTACAAGGGCGGCGTCGCCAGCGCGGCAGAGGAGGGTGCGCGTCTGGACTTCCAGCGGATCAAGACGGTGGCCGAACTGGATGCCGCCGTGAAGGGCGCCGCCGGCCGCAACGTCATGCTGGATTTCTACGCGGACTGGTGTGTGTCCTGCAAGGAATTGGAACGCTTCACCTTCGCCGATGCGAAGGTCCAGGCCCGGCTGAAGGACGTCCTGCTGCTCCAGGCGGATGTCACCGCCAACGGCGCGGACGACAAGGCCCTGCTGGCCCGCTTCAAGCTGTTCGGGCCGCCAGGCATCATTTTCTTCGACAAGGCCGGCAACGAGGTGGCCTACCGGGTCATCGGCTACGAGCCGCCGGAGAAATTCCTGGACAGCCTTTCCAAGGCCATTCCCTGACGGCGGACCGGCGTGAAGTCGCCCAAGGCCATGCTGGTCCCGGTGGCGCTGGCCCTCGCTGTCGCCGGCCCCGTCGTCCTGCGTTTGGGCTCCCCTCCCGAGCCTCTGCTGGGGGCGCCCGGCGAGGTTCGCCTGGCTGAGGTCTGGGACAGCCGCCTGCCCGATCTGGCCGGCCGCATCCAACACATGAGCCAGTGGCAGGGCAGGGTGCTGGTGCTCAACTTCTGGGCGCCCTGGTGCTCCCCCTGCCGCAAGGAAATCCCGGACTTCATCCACCTCCAGGAACGCTACGGCCAGGCCGGCCTGGTATTCGTGGGTGTAGCCCTGGACGAGCAGGACAAGGTAGCGGCCTTCGTGGATAACGCCGGCATCAACTACCCCATCCTCCTGGGGGGCGAGGAGGGTTCCGCACTTTCCGTGGCCGCCGGCAACCGTCAGGGCGGGCTGCCTTTCACTGCCGTGTTCGACCGGCGCGGCAACGCCGTCGCGACCCTCACCGGCGGCGTGTCGGAGGCGCGCCTTGAGGCGCTGGTGAGGCCGCTGCTGTGAGCGTCGTATTGTCCCCCGCCGTGTCCGCGCGGACGGTGACGCCCTCACGCTCCCTGGTGAGCGCCGCCGGCCGGGCAATCGGCGACTACGCCATGATCCGAGATGGCGACCGCATCCTGCTCGGCCTGTCCGGCGGCAAGGACAGCCTGTCGCTGCTGCATGTTTTATTGAATTTGCAAAGGCGCGCACCGGTGAAGTTCCAGCTGGCCGCCTGCACCGTCGACCCCCAGTCGCCGGAATACGACCCCAGCCCCCTCAAGGCTTACCTGGCCGAGTTGGGTGTGCCCTACTTCTACGAATCCCAGCCCATCGTCGAATCCGCGTCCGAGCACATGAAGGGGGACTCCTTCTGCGCCTACTGCTCCCGCCTGCGTCGCGGCATCCTCTATCGGGTGGCGCGGGAGAATGGTTATAACGTGCTGGCCCTGGCGCAGCACCTGGACGATCTGGCGGAAAGCTTTCTCATGAGCGCCTTCTTCGGCGGCAAGCTGCGCACCATGCAGGCCCACTATCTCAACGATGCCGGTGACGTGCGCGTGATCCGGCCTTTGGTTTACGCCCGCGAGCGGCAGACCCGGGATTTCGCCGCCAAGGCGGGCCTGCCGGTGGTCCACGAGAACTGTCCCGCCTGCTTCGCCATGCCCATGCAGCGCTTCCAGATGAAGGGGCTGCTGGCCGAGCAGGAAAAGCTGCACCCCAAGTTGTTCGCCAGCCTGCTTACAGCGATGAAGCCGCTGATGGCTCTGCAAGGCCCGGAGGCGGAGACGTGAGCACCTACGTCATCGGCGACATCCAGGGCTGCCACGGCGCCTTTCTGGAACTGCTCGACGCCCTGCTCTTCGATCCTGCCCATGACAAGGTGTGGATCACCGGCGACCTGGTGAACCGGGGCGAGGATTCCCTGGCGGTGCTGCGCTGGTGCCGGCAGCACGACCACTGCACGGTGGCGGTGCTGGGCAACCACGACCTGCACCTGCTGGCAGTGGCGGAGGGCTATGTGCCACCGCACCGCAAGGACACCCTGGACATGATCCTGGGCGCGCCGGACCGGGAGGATCTCCTGACCTGGCTGCGCCACCGTCCCATGCTGCACCGGCAGGGCCCCTGGCTGATGGTGCATGCGGGCCTGCCGCCGGAATGGAGCGCCGACCAGGCCACCCTGCACGCCGCCGAGCTGGAGCACGCCCTGCGCGGCCAGAAATGGCGGAACTTCCTCAGGCACATGTACGGCAACGAGCCACGCGCCTGGCACCCCACCCTGGACGGCCAGGAACGGCTGCGCTATATCGCCAACGCTCTCACCCGCTCCCGCTACCTGCACCCGGACGGCAGCCTCGAGTTCCAGCACAAGATGGGGCTCGCCGAGTCGCCGCCCGGCCTCACGCCCTGGTTCGATATCCCCGGGCGCCGCGCCACCGACGCCCGCATCCTGTTCGGGCACTGGTCCACCCTGGGCCTGCTGTTGCGGGAGGACGTGGTTGCCCTGGATACGGGCTGCCTGTGGGGCGGCGCGCTAACCGCTTTCAGGCTGGAAGACGAACAGTGCTTCCAGGTGCGCTGTCGGGCTCGGCATGCGCCTCACGGATAGCCGCCTCGGTCAGTTTCGCCAGTTCCCGCCGCGCCAGGCCGCGGCTTTCGATGGGTGGCAGGAAGCTCAGTTCCGCCTCCAGGCCCCTGAGTCGCACGATGCGCAGGAAGGATTCCCACAGGCTCATGTCGCCATGGTAGGCGGCCGCATCGCAGGCATCGCCGTCCGGGGTGAGATAGCGGATGCGCACCGGCCAGACCTGGGCGCCAGCCTCCACCGCCGGCTGGAACAGGGAGGGATAGAAGGGGAGCAGGTCGCTGCCGTCTGAGGTGGTGCCTTCCGGAAACAGAGCCAGGCAATCGCCCAGACGCAGGTGTTCCGCCATGATCTGGTTGACGCGCATGGCGTCGGCTTTTTTCTCCCGTACCAGGAAAACCGTGCCGGCGGCTTCGGCCAGCCAGCCGATGAGCGGCCAGCCGCGCACCTCGGCTTTCGATACGAAGCGGGCCGGGAGCTGGCTGTGCAGCAGATGGATGTCAATCCAGGATACGTGGTTGGCCGCCAGCAAGGCGCCGCTACCGCGCACGCTCGGCGGCCGTCCCACGACCCGCACCCGGACGCCCAGGATGTGCAGGTATTGGCCGGCCCAGCGCGTTACCCGGCGGGCGCGCTCCGGCCGGTCCAGATGGGGAAACAGCAGCAGCACGGTGAGGGCGCCAGCCAGGAGATGGCCGGCGGTGCGCAGGATTTTCAGGACGGGCGAAAGCATGCGCTGATTGTAGCCGCGACCGTCCGGCATGCCTGTGCCGGCGGGCGGCATCAGGCCTGCTTCAGGAAGTGCCTGGCGTAGATCGGGTTGAGGTTCTTGATGGGCAGCAGTATGGGCAGGTCGGCGGTGTTGAAGTCCGGGTCCCAGGCCGGCTCGCCGCAGACGTAGGCGCCGGCGCGCAGGTAGCCCTTCACCAGGGGCGGCAGCATGGGGGCGGCAGCGGAATCCAGGGCGTCCAGGGGCAGGGGGCAGCGTGGGAAGACGCGCCACTCGATGGGGGAGAGGTGTTTCTCCCTGGTGGCGTGCCAGATGCCGGCGGCGTTTTGGCCGCCGTCGGCCATGCCGATGCTGGCGCAGCCGATCAGGTATTCGTGGTTGCCCTTGAGCATGTATTCGGCCAGGCCGGCCCAGAGCAGGGTGATGACGCCGCCGCTGCGGTAGTCGGCGTGGACGCAGGAACGGCCCAGTTCCACCATGCGGTCGCGCAGGTGCTGCAAACGGGTCAGATCGAACTCGTTTTCCGAGTAATAGCTGCCCAGGCGTTTCGCTGCAGCAGGACTGAGGATGCGGTAGGTGCCCACCACCTCGCCGCTGTCCCCGTCGCGCACCAGCAGGTGGTCGCAATGGGCGTCGTAGAGGTCGATGTCCAGGCCTGCCTCGGGGGAGTTCAGGCGGGCGCCCATTTCCTCGGCGAAGATCTTCCAGCGCAGGCGCTGGGCTTCCTTCACTTCATCCTGGTGCCGGGCCAGAGCAACCAGGAAATTCTTGTGCGCCCGCTGTTCCTGCCCGATGCATTCCTGGAGCATGGAATTTCCTTTCCTTTGCGTTGATAGGGCAAAGGTAAGGAAATGGCGTTACCGGGCAGTGACGCGGAGATGAAGAAACGGTTAAAGCGCTCGGAGGGGCGTGTGTAGGGCCGGCGTGCCGTCGAGTCAGTGCGACACCCTGGCTTGTCCCCCGGACTCGAGCAGGCGGACCCGCTCGCCTACCGCGAACTTCTCGCCGGTATCTTCCTGCACAACGGCGAGCACCCGGCCGGAATCCAGTCGTACCGTGATTTCCTGCCCTGTCTTGCGGGTAATGACTTCTTCCGTCGCCGCGCCGGCGACGCCGCCGACCACCGCGCCCAGGACGGAACCCACGACCTTGCCCTTGCCGCTGCCGGCGGTGCTGCCCGCGACGCCGCCGATGACACCCCCGGCAGCGGTGCCGACGCCGGAGTCGGTGCCTTCCAGCTTGACGCTGCGTACATGCTCCACCATACCCATCTTCACCTCGTAGGCGCGGCGGGCTTCCTTGCGTTCGTAGTCGCCGCTGCCGAGGCCGCTGGCGCAGCCCGCCAGCACGGTGGGGATCAACAGTATCCAGATCGCTTTCATGTTCGCTCCTTAAATGGTGTAGCCGTATTCCGCCCTGAATCGGTCGGCGATCTCGTCCCAGCCGAAGCGGTGGTTCTGGCCGCCCCGGTGACCGATCTTGATGGCGCCCATCAGGCCGGCGAGGCGTCCGCAGGTCGGCCAGTCCAGCCCCTTCTGCATGCCGGTCATCAGGCCGGCCCGGTAGGCGTCGCCGCAGCCGGTCGGGTCCATGATGGCACGCGCCCTGGCGGCCGGAATGTGATGCACTTCACCTTCGCTGTAGATGCGCGATCCCTGGGCGCCCAGAGTGACGATCAGGGCCTTCACCTCCTTCGCCAGTTGCTCCAGCTTGTGGCCGGTGCGTTCCTGCAAAAGCTGGGCTTCATAGTCGTTGACCGCCACGTAGTCGGCAAGTTCGACGAAGCGCTGCAATTCCACGCCGCTGAACATCGGCAGGCCCTGGCCCGGATCGAAGATGAAGGGGATGCCGGCTTCGTGGAACTGGCGGGCATGGTCCAGCATGCCCTGGCGGCCGTCGGGCGCGACGATGCCCAGGGTGATGCCGCTGGCGTCGGCCACCTGGTTCTCGTGGGCGTGGTTCATGGCGCCTGGGTGGAAGGCGGTGATCTGGTTGTCGGAGAGGTCGGTGGTGATGAAAGCCTGGGCGGTGAAGGTCTGGGGGATGAGGCGAACATGGCCCGTGTCCAGGCCGAACTGGTTCAGCCGCTCCCGGTAGGTGGGGAAGTCGTCACCGACGGTGGCCATGATCACCGGCTCGCCGCCCAGCAGCTTCATGGTGTAGGCGATGTTGCCGGCGCAGCCGCCGAATTCCCGGCGCATGTCCGGCACCAGGAAGGCTACGTTCAGGATGTGGATCTGGTCGGGCAGGATGTGGTTCTTGAAGTGGTCGTGGAACACCATGATGGTGTCGTAGGCCATGGAGCCGCAGATGAGGGTGCGCATGGAGGTCTTCAGGGGTGTGGGAGGATGAAGATACGGAGGGGGACTCTAGCCCGTAACGCCCGAGCATGCCACCGGTATCAATGGCTGTTCAGGCGTGATTTCGCCAGCCGCGCCTTCAGCTCCGGAAGCAGTGCGGCGGCGGCTTTCTCGCCGGCCAGGATAGCAGCGTGGCGGGCGTTGAAATCCGTGGAATCCACGTCCGGCGTGGCGGGGCGGATCACCAGGTCCGCACCCTCCATCTCCAGGCGGCCGATGCTGGTGCCCATGATGGTGAAGGTGCGCAACAGCACGTCCAGGGTGCTGTCGCTCTTGCCCCATTGGGGCTTGTTGCCGACGTCCACGGCAATGACAAAATCCGCCCCCATGGCCTTCGCCGCCCGCACCGGAACCGGCGAGGTCAGGCCGCCGTCGACATATTCCCGCTCGCGGATCAGCACCGGCTTGAACACACCGGGCACGGCGCTGGAGGCGCGCACGGCCATGCCGGTATTGCCCGTGCGGAACACCACCATCTCGCCGTTCTTCAAATCCGTGGCCACGGCGGCGAAGGGCTTGCCGAGTCGCTCCAGGGGCCGCTGCCGGACCAGGCGGTTGATCCAGTCCTGCAGGGCCTCGCCCTTGAGGATGCCGCGGCTGGGAAAAGAGATGTCCGCCAGGGTGTTCTCGTCCAGTTCCATGCCCACCTTGTGCAGTTCGAAGCCGTTCAGGCCGGAGGCGTAGAGTGCGCCCACCACCGAGCCGGCGCTGGTGCCCACGATCAGGTCGGGCAGGATCCCCTGGGCCTCCAGCACCTTGATGACGCCGATGTGGGCGAAGCCTCGCGCGGCGCCGCCGCCGAGAACCAGGCCGATGCGCAGGGGGCGGGGCGACGGCGTGATAGTAGGCGGTACGACGGCGGGTTGCTCCGCGGGCGGGATGACGGGCGGCATGGCGCAACCGGCGAGCAATGCCAGCATCAGGGCAGGGATGGCTAACAGGCGCATGGCAGGGATGGATCTGGTTGGGATCTGCATAGCCTATCCGAAGCAGGCTCTTGGCGGCGGGCAAGAAAAAGGCCCGCGCGGGGCGGGCCTGATAAAAAGAGGCGAAAGCGATCAGGGCTTGACCTTGTCGATCACCAGCTTGATGTCCTTGGCCCCCACCTTGACGCCCTTGATCTCGCCTTCCAGATCGCCACTTCCCCCTTTGGGGTCGCCTGACTTGGAAACGCGCGCCACCAGGCTCACTTCCTTGAAGTTGGACAGCTTGTTGTCCGGATTCATGGCCATGGTGTCGTTAAGCTCGAACTCGATCGGGAAGTTGCTGGTGGTGGCGCGGATCGCTGCCACCGGCGTGCCGCCGCCGGCGGCGCGGGCAAACAGGAAAATGGGGTCGTTGGCGCCCACCTTGCCCTTGAGGGCCGGGGCGATATCGACCTTGCCGTTGATGGTGGCGCCGTGGGGCGGGGCCTTGTCCTTGCCCGCGCCCGCGTCTGACAGGTTGTCCAGGCCGGTGACCGCACTGCGCGACAGGCGGGTGGCCTCCTTCTGGGCCTCGAGGATGTCCTGGGCGTAGGGGGACTCGGGCGGCAGCAGTTTGTGCAGGTGCTTGAAGTAGAAGGCGGCCTTGGCGAAGCTCTTTTCCTGGAAGGCGGCGATGCCCGCCAGTTCCAGGCCCTTGAGGTCATTGGGATCCTTCTCCAGGGCCTGCAGGACCAGCTTGATGGGTTCGCCCTGCAGGACGCGGTTTCTGGTGATGGCCAGGGCTTCGGCGTAGCCGGTCATGACGGCAGGCACGTCGGGCTTGAGCTTGATGGCCTTCTCGTAGGCATGCAGTGCCTCCGGCCAGTGGCCCACCACCGCGTAGGTCTTGGCCAGCAGGGTCCAGGCCTCGCCGTCGTTGGGATCCTTGCGGGTTTTTTCCTCCACCTGCTGGATCATCTTCATGACGTCGTGCTCGCCCTGGGCGGCGCCGGCGGCGGCCGGGTTGGCCTGGGCCTCGGCGATGCTGATCAGGGACATGGGATTGCCCAGCACGAAATAGAGGCCGAAGGCGGCGATGGGAAGCAGCCCCGCCAGGCCAAAGCCCAGCCGGCGGCTGGCCACCGGGGTCATGGTGGTGTCGGCCTGGGCCAGGGCGTCCTCGGCCAGGCGGGCTTCCAGTTCAACCTTGGCGGTCTGGAACTGGTCCTCGGACAGCAGGCCGTTGGCCCGGTCGGCTTCCATCTCCTTCATCTGGTCCCGGTAGACGGCGATGTTGATGTCCTTGCGCGCGGCTTTGGCGGCGGCCTCCTTGCGCCGCAGCAGGGGCGGGAGGACGAAGGCCAGGGCGATGGCGACGCAGACGGCGGCGCCGATCCAGAAGAAGGTGACGGTCCAGAAGGGGTTCAGAGCGTTCATGGGGGCTTATTTCTCATCCAGGAGTTGGGCGGCGGCGGCGAGTTGCTTTTCGTCCACCGGGGTATCTTTCAGGGCGCGGCGTTTCTTCAGGGTCAGGTACCAGATCGTGCCGCCCAGGCCCAGGAACAGCACGGGGCCGAGCCAGAGCAGGTAAGTCACCGGCTTGAAGGGCGGCCTGTAGAGCACGAAGTCGCCGTAGCGGGTGGTGAGGTATTCGACGACTTCCTTGTCATTCTTGCCGGCCTTCATCTGGGCGCGGATTTCCTTGCGCAGGTCCTCCGCCAGTTCAGCATGGGAGCCAGCCAGGGATTCATTCTGGCAGACCAGGCAGCGCAGGTCTTCCGCCAGCTTCACCATGCGCTGCTCGATGGCCGGGTCTTCGCCGACGGGCAGGGCTTCGCCGCCATGGGCGGAAACACTCAGGGCGGCGAGGAGGGAGAAGAAAAGAGATTTCATGCGCCCAGCTCCTTCAGCTTCGGTTCGAACTTCTCTTTCCATACGTCAGGGCTGATGGGGCCCACATGCTTCATGCGGATGATGCCGGCCTTGTCGATGACGTAGGTTTCCGGGGTGCCGGTGACGCCGTAGTCGATGCCGGTCTTGCCGGAGATGTCGTCCGGAACCGCCAGATAGGGGCTGCCGTGCTGGTCAAGAAGCCGCTCCGCCTCCCGGTCCCGGTCCTTCCAGTTGAGGCCGACGATGGGCACCGGCTGGCTCTTGGCCAGGCCCATGAGTACCGGATGCTCCTGGCGGCAGGACACGCACCAGGGTGCCCAGACGTTGAGCAGCCAGACCTTGCCCTTCATGTCCTCGGGGCTGAAGGTCTTGTCGGCGGCGCCCACCACCGGCAGCTTGAAGGCCGGCGCCGGCTTGCCGATGAAGGGCGAAGGCACCTCGCGCGGGTTGAGAAACAGGCCTTTGGCGAAGAAGCCAACCAGGACCGCGAAGATGATGAGGGGAATCCATCGTTTCATGCTCAGGCTCCTTGCGCGGCGGCACCGGCGGGTGCCTCCAGCTTCTTGACCGCGATGCGGTAACGTCGGTCAGAGGCGGCCATGAAGCCGCCGATGACCATGAGCACGGCCCCGAACCACAGCCAGTTGATGTAGGGCTTGTGGAATACGCGCACGGCCCAGGACTTGGCTTCGTCGTCCAGGGGCTCGCCCAGGGCCACGTAGACGTCGCTGGCGAAGCTGTAGCGGATGGCGGCCTCGGTCATGGGCATGCCGGATGCGTTGTAGATGCGCTTTTCCGGATAGAGGCTGTAGAGCTTCTTGCCGTTCCGGCTGACTTCCACCTCGCCCTTCGCGGCGCGGTAGTTGGGGCCGGGGCGCTCGGTGGTGCCCTTGAAGGTGAAGGTGTAGCCGGCGAGTGTGGTGTGGTCGCCCACGTTCATGCGCACATCCCGCTCCTCCTGGTAGTTGGCCACCAGGGTGATGCCGGCGACACCCCAGGCCAGGCCCAGGTGGGCCAGCTGCATGCCCCAGAAGGTGCGGGGCAGAGCGGAAAGGCGGATACCGTTCTTCATGCGCTCGCGGAAGCCGATGAGCACCGTGAGGGCGATCCAGACGGAAAGGAAGAAGCCCAGCGTGGCCCAGGGGTTGAAGCCCTTCAGGGTCATGGGCAGGGCGAGGCCGGTGACGATGGCGACGCCTAGCGCCCATTTCAGGCGGGTGATCACGTCGGGCAGGCTGGCGTCCTTCCAGCGCGCCAGGGGGCCGACGCCCATGAGGAACAGTGCCGGTGCCATCAGCGGTACGAACACGGCGTTGAAGTAGGGCGGGCCCACGGAGATCTTGCCCATGCCCAGGGCATCCATGAGCAGGGGGTAGAGGGTGCCCAGCAGCACCGAGCCCATGGCCGCCAGCAGGACGACGTTGTTGGCCAGCAGCATGGCCTCTCGGGAGAACCAGTTGAAGGCGCCGCCGGTGAGCATCTTGGGGGCGCGCCAGGCGAACAGGACCAGGGAGCCGCCGATGACCACGCCCAGGAAGCCCAGGATGAAGGCGCCCCGGGCTGGGTCGGTGGCGAAGGCGTGCACCGAGGAAAGCACGCCGGAGCGGACCAGGAAGGTGCCCAGCAGGGACAGGGAGAAGGCAGTGAGCGCCAACAGCACGGTCCAGGCCTTGAAGGCGCCGCGCTTCTCGGTGACGGCCAGGGAGTGGATCAGGGCGGTGCCGGCCAGCCAGGGCATGAAGGAGGCGTTCTC
>Ga0233425_10001165_pt1 | contig 61189 bp, 63 predicted proteins | sample Watercolumn_Towu_2_FD_181712 | JGI IMG/M metagenome (GOLD analysis project Ga0233425, IMG submission 181712) | Freshwater microbial communities from Lake Towuti, South Sulawesi, Indonesia - Watercolumn_Towuti2014_140_MG | ecosystem: Environmental > Aquatic > Freshwater > Lake | place...
ACCGCTGGGTCGGGCCCGGGGCCAACGACTACGACGAGATCGGCTGGCGGGAGTACGCCTCGAGCGGGCCCATGCTGGAGCTCGACGTCGGCGCGCGCGTCAGCCGTCACTACAACGTGTTCTTCACCTGGGAGCACGCGAGCCTCGGCACGGGTACCGCGGATCCCGGTCCAGACGGCGAGCAGACCTCGGCGAGCACCGACTACTACGCGCTCGGTTTGCGCGCGTCCTCCAACGCCGACCGGGTTGGCTTCCTCACCGAGATCAACCTCGGATGGCGACGCTTCAACGTCGAGTGGGAGAACGGCGCGCAGCTCCACATGTACGACGCGCCGCTCGAGTTCCGCATCGGGCTCGGCGCGGACATCCGCGTCACCCCCTTCTTCTCGCTGTCACCCATGGTGTCACTCGGCGCGGGCGGCTTCCGCACCGCCGAGTACGAAGCGCCCAACGGGCAGAAGTCCGATGCCATGGGCTCCCGCGACGAAGTCGGCGGGCACTTCTGGTTCACCTTCCAGCTCGGTGGGCACTTCGACATTCCAGGCGGGAACGGAGACTGACGCTCACAGCCCCTTCGGCTCGTCGCTGCCGGGGTCGCCGGGCTCGCTCCCGCCGCCACCGCCGGGTCCGGGGTTGCCGGGCTCGCTGCCACCAGGTCCGCCGGGCTCGTTGCCGGGCGGGCAGCTGACGGTCTCGGTCTTCGTCTCGACGTCGTACGACACCACGCAGTCCGGCGGGTAGCAGACCTCGAACTCCTGCCCGGAGGAGTCCACCCCGACCGCGCACGGCGCGTCGCCGCAGCTCTCGAACGCGCCCGCGATGGGCTGGCAGTCGCCGCCGCCCGTGCCCGGGTCCTCGTCGGCGCAATACTCGAAGCACTGGGGAGGGTAGCTCTCGGCGCAGATGCTCTGCACGTTCTTGCAGCCCTCGGTCACACCTTCGAGGCGAACGCGCTTGCTGTCGCTCGGCTCGTTCGTGTCGCTCGAGCAGCCGCCCAGGAACAAGGAACCCATCACCACCGCCAGGATCGTCATGTGCTTCATCGTCGTTCTCCGTTCTCTCTCTTCGTTGAATTGGACAAACCCGTCCCGCGACGCGCGCGAGGCGCGTCCGTCGTTCTTCAGAGCTGAGCGGCCGGGCTAGCTGCCCGAGCTGCCGTCCGCCCAGCCCGCGGCGTCGCTCGTGCCCGCGTCCGAGCCGTTACCGCAGTGGATGGTCTCCTCGCCCGTGCTCGCGTCGTAGGAGATCGCGCAGTCCATCCCCACGCAGACATGCACCAGCTTGCCGCTCTCGTCCTTGCCGACCACGCACTGGGAGTCGCCGCAGGTCTGCACGTCTCCGCTGCCGGTGCACGGGCTCCCCTTCTTCGGCGCCTCGTCGGCGCAATAGTCGAAGCACTGCGGCGGGTCGGTCGCCAAGCAGACCTCGCTCACGTTGGCGCAGCCCTCGGTGTTGCCCGGGTAGAAGACGGGCTCGGGTTGCGGCGAGCCCGTGCTGCCGCTGGGCGAGCAGGCGACGACGACCAGGAGCGAGAGCCAGGACCAGTTCCACCGTGCCATGCCTCACGCTATTGCAGTGCCCATGCCACAGGCAAAGGTGAGTATTTTCGTTACCTTGACTTCTTGAGCTGCGGCTCGATGTGTCTCATGAGACGGCGGCACATGTCTCATGGCACGATCGAGACACTTTGCCAGAGCTGATCGGGGGCCGGTACCGGGTTCTTGGCCCGCTGGGCGAGGGCCGCAGCGGCTCGGTCTTCTTGTCTGAGGACCTCACGTCGGGGGGCCGGGTGGCCCTCAAGCTGCTCGGCGCGAGCGATCCGGCCGCGGTCGCCATGCTCCACCGCGAGCTCGAGCACCTGCGCCTGGCCCGCCACCCCCACCTGGTGGACGTGCGCGACTTCGGCTTCGACCGGCAGCGCGGTCGAGCGTTCTACACCTCCCGGCCCGTCGAGGGCGTGGCGCTGGATGCCTACGCAGCGGGTCGCGACTGGCAGGAGCTCCTGGTTCCGCTCGGTCACGCGCTCGACGCGTTGGGGCACCTCCACGCGCTGGGGCTGCTGCATGGCGACTTCAAGCCCTCGAACGTGATGGTGTCGGAGGGCGGTGAAGGCACGCTCCTCGACCTCGGGGCGAGCGTGCGCATCGGTGGCGGCGCCACACCCGCCATGGCGACGCCAGGCTTCGCCGCACCGGAGCTGCTCACGGGAGCTGCGGACGCGCGGAGTGACCTCTACTCCGTGGGAGCCGCTCTGCGCGAGCTCGCGGCGCTCGCCAGTGACGTGCCGCGTTCGATCGCCAAGCTGATCCGTCGCCTCACGGCCACCGACCCGCGCGCTCGTCCGGCCGACGTCGAAGAGGTGCTCGCGCTGCTCGGTGTCGAGCCGCGCGCCCGCGCGGCGGTGCTGCCCTACGCGTTCGTTGGACGCAACGCCGAGCTCGCCCTCGGCATCGAGCGGCTGCTGGGGCCCGAGCGCCAACGCTCGCTGGCGATCGTCGGACCGCCGGACTCCGGCAAGAGCACCCTCTTGGGGGAGCTCGTCGCACGCGCGGAGCTCAGCGTGTCGGTCGTGCGTTGCGACGCTTCACGCCCCGAGCCGTTCGCGCCGCTGCTCCGCGAGGCCGGAGTGGACGGACTTGCCGACGCGCTCGCGGTGATGGACGCGCTCGCGGCGCTGGAGCAGCGGGGCGAGCCCGTCGTGCTCGTTCTCGACGACGCGGAGGCGCTGAGCTCCGACGCGCGGCGACTCCTCGACGCCGTCGCAGAGAGCCGGATCGGTCTGCTCTGCGCCAGCACGGAGTCGCTGGGCTTGGCAGCGCACGAGCTCGTGCTGGCGCCGCTCCGCGACGAAGCCACACGGGCCTGGCTCGGGTCCGCGCTGCAGCCCGAGCTGGTCGGAGTGCTCGTCGAGCGCGCGCGCGGCCTGCCCGGCGTCGCGCGCCGGCTGGCGCTCGTGGCGCTGAGCCAGGGCCTCGGACCAGAGGCGCTCGCGGCACTGCGCGACCCCGCCGACACCGTGGACGGGCTGAGCCTCGAGGAGCTGGTGGCGGTCGGTGCCGCGCTGGCAGCGGGTGGGGCGCTCGGCTCCCGCGCCGTCCAGCTGCTCGAGCTCGATTCGGAAGGCTTGCATCACCTGGAGCAGCTCGGCTTTCTACGCGCGCGCGGCGACGGCTGGCAGTTGGCGCGCCCACCCGCTTTGGCACCGCTGGTCGCCCGCGTCGGCGGCGGGCGCTGGCGAGCCTTGAACGCCGAGCTCGCGGCGGCGCACCCCGGCCGCGAGCTCGTCGCGACGAGCAGCGAGCAAGCCCAGCTCGTCGGCGAGCTCCTGGGTCACGCGCTCGCCTCCGGCTCGGTACCCTTCGTGCTCGCGAGCCTGGCCGCGAACGACGCGGCGATCGAGCGCTGGCCCCAGGCCTTCGCGCACCTGGCTCGGCTCGGCGACGGCGTACCGGAGCTCGGGCTCGCGCTGGCGCGGGTCCAAATTGCCAGCGGAAATCCAGCGGGGGCGCTCTCGAGGCTGACCGACTTGTTGCGGACGCGTCCCGACCCGAGCGTTCGCGCGCGGCTCCGCGAGCTCGCCGGGCGCGCCTACGCCGCGCTCGGGAACCCGAGGCGTTCGGTGCTGGCCTTCTCGCATGCGGAGCGGCGAGATCCGGAGGTCGCCCACGCCCTCGCCAGCGTGTTCTCGAAGCAAGGTCGAAACCGCGAGGCCCTGGAGCACGCGACGCGCGGGCTCGCTGCTGCCAAGGGGCTGATTCGGGTCGATCTGCTCTGCGACGTCGCGCAAGCGGCAAGCTACCTCGGTGACGCGCAGGCAGCCCACGACGCGCTCAGCGAAGCGAGCGTGCTCCTGCCCGACGACGCGGGCGCCGGTCGCACCCGCGCCCGGCTCGCCGCGGCCCGCGGCCTGGCCGCGCTGCGCGCCGGGGACTCGGAGGCCGCGGGCCGATGCTACGCCGAGATGCTCGAGCTCGCGCTCGCACACCGCCTGGACGATCTCGTGGCCTTCGCGGGCATGAACTACGGCGCGGTCTGCCACCAGGCCGGCGCCTGGGCCGCGGCCCTCACGGCCTACGATCGCGCGCTGCGCGCGGCGCGCGCGCGGGGGCTGCTCTCGGCCGAAGCGCGCTGCCTGTACAACCTCGGCACGCTGCACTTCGAGCTGGGCCAGACGGAGCTGGCGGAAGAAGAGCTCGGCCGCGCGCTCGACAAGGCGGAGCGTGCTCGCCTCCCCTTCGTGACCGGCTCCGCGCTGCTCGTCTTGGGCGAGGCGTCGGTCCGGAACGGCAACGCCGCCGAGGCTCGACTGCGCTTCGAGCGTGCGCGGGCGGCGCTCGTGGGTTGCGACGCTCAGCGAGAGCTCGGCGAGCTCGCCGTCGAAGAGGTGCACTTGGCCCTGGTCGAGAACGACCTCGAGCGCGGGGAGGCGCGGCTCAGGGAGGCGGACCGCGGCGCCGAGGCGCTCGACGCGGACGATCTGCGCGCGCGTGTGGGGCTCGCGCGCGGGCTCGTGCGCGCGCGCCGAGGACGCCACGACGAAGCGCTGCTCGAGCTCGAGCGCGTGCTCGCCGTCGCGGAGCGCATCCACCACCCGCTGCTCTCCGCGAAGATCAGCGGAGCGCTGGCGGACGTGTGCGACGCGGCCGGCGCGACAGCGCTCGCCGAGCGCCACCGCGCGCGCGCTCGCGAGGCTTGGGAGCGCCTGACGCTCGGCCTTCCGGAGGCGGTCCGTTTGCTGCGCGTCGCGCCGAAGCCGAGCCCCCGGGGCGACGCCGATCTCGACGCCCGGCGCCTCTTGGCCATCTACCGGCGCCTGACGAGCGCAGAGACTCCGCGCGACATCTTGCGGGAGACCCTGGACGCCGCCATCGAGCTGACGCGTGCCGAGCGCGGGTTCTTGATCACGGTCGAGCAGCGCAAGGGGGAGCGCGTGCTCAGGGCGCCGGTGGCGCGCAACCTGGACCGCGAGGCGCTCGAGCGACCGCAGCTGAAGTTCAGTCGCAGCATCGCCGAGTCGGTGATCGAGTCGGGCGAGCCTGTCCTGACCGTCGACGCCGAGCGTGACCCACGCTTCGCCGACAATGCCTCGGTGCACGCGATGCAGCTCCGCTCGGTGTTGTGCGTACCCATCGTCGCAGCGAGCGGCGTGCTCGGATCCATCTACCTCGACAACCGCTTCCGCGCCGGTGGCTTCGGCCCGCGCGAGACCGAGCTCGTGGTGACGTGCGCCGACCAGGCCGCTCTGGCCCTGGAGAAGGCCCGCCTGCTCGAGGACCTGAGCGCGCGCACGCGCGCCCTGGAGGCGGAGCGACAGCGGGTCGAGGAGCTGATGCGCCAGCAGGCCGACGAGCTCCGCGAGCTGTCCCAAGAGCTCGGGCGCCAGCGCGAGAGCGCCGAGCTGGACGGCATCGTGGGCACGAGCGCCGCGATGCGCCGGGTCTATGCGCTCGTGGAGCGCGTCGCGGGCACGGACATCACCGCGCTCGTCACCGGCGAGAGCGGCACCGGAAAGGAGCTCGTGGCGCGCGCCATTCACCAGCGGAGTCGCCGCGCGCAGGCGCCGTTCTCGGCCATCAACTGCGGGGCCGTGCCCGAGGCGCTGCTCGAGGCCGAGCTCTTCGGCTACAAGAAGGGCGCGTTCACCGGCGCCAGCGCGGACCGCGACGGCCTGTTCGTCTCCGCCCGCGGTGGCACCGTGTTTCTCGACGAGCTCGGCGAGATGCCGCCGGCGATGCAAGTGAAGCTCTTGCGCGTTTTGCAGGAGCACGAGGTGAAGCCGCTCGGCTCGGAGCGGTCGACAGCCATCGACGTGCGCGTGATCGCGGCGACCAACCGCGAGCTCCGCCGCGAGGTCGCCGCGGGCAACTTCCGCGAGGACCTCTACTACCGAGTGGCCGTGGTCGAGCTGGCGTTGCCGCCGCTGCGCGAGCGCAAGGACGACCTCCCCGCGCTCGCTACGGCGCTGCTCGCGCGCATCGCCGCCGAGCTGGGGCGCCCGAGCCCGCGCCTCGGCGCCGACGCGCTGCGCGCGCTCTTGGGGCACGCTTGGCCGGGCAACGTGCGCGAGCTCCACAACGTGCTCGCCCGCGCGGCGGTGCTGACCACGGGTGACGTCATCACCGCGGCCGACCTCGGCCTTGGGCCCAGCGCCGCTCCCCGCGCGAAGCTCGACGCAGCCGCCATCGAGCAAGCGCTCCGCGACAGCGGCATGAACGCCGCCCGCGCAGCGCGGCGCCTCGGCATCGGCAGGGCCACGCTCTACCGATGGCTCGCCAAGACCGGCGTCGATCGCACCCGGGTCGACGAGCGCTGAGCTACGAGAAGCAAGAACCCGATGCGGGACATCGCCTGCAGGCTAGCTCGGGTCCGCGGCATTTTCGAGGCAGCGGTCGGGTCACGCGCTCGCCATTTCAGGCTGCCTGCCCTACGTTCGGGCGGGTGATCCGCTGTCGCTCGCTCGCGGTCGGCGCCCTTGCGCTGGGCGTCGCAGCCGAGAGTCGCGCCGACCCCGGGAGCCTCACCGACGCCGAGTGGCAGCCAGGCTCGAGCGGAGTCACGCCGGCGAGCGAGCGCCCAGCCGAGCGGCGCGATCCGACGGCGCTCGACCCCGCGCGACGGGCGCTGAACACCGCCGCGGCAGTGGGCCCCGGCGCCATCGTCCACGGTGCGGGTCACGCCGCCGCCGGGAGACCCGACACCGCACGAAGGCTCGCGCTGACTCAAGCAACCGGCTTGGGGCTGATGGTAGGCGGGCTCGCAGGGCTCGCGCTCACCGGTGCGAGCCGGTACTTGGTGGCCCCCCTCGCGCTCGGTGTCATCGCCGGCGGCGGGTTGTTCTTCCTGCCGTGGGCTGCCGACATCTACGGCACCGCGATCTACCCCGACGCCGCGGAGGTGGCGCCGCGCCGAGCGCCGCGCCTGGTGAGCGAGCTCGGTCACCGCTACGTGCACGATCCGCAGTTCCGCTACCGACACTTCCTCGCGCAAGGCACGGAGCTGCGCTTGGGCCCGGGGCGAGTGAGCTACGGCGGCTGGTTCGCGCTCGACGACCAGAACGCGCGCGTGCGCCTGGCCGGAGGCTACCGGCTCTCCGGCCCCACTCCCGAAGCAGCCGCCCGCGACGGCAGCTTCGTCGAGGGCGAGCTCGCGCTGACGCACCATCGCTTCGACTCGGACGGCTTCCGTTCCGCAACGGCCGAGGTGTCGCTGGGAGCGCGCCGCGACCTGGTGCGCTGGGATCGCGCGCTCGCCGGCTCCTTCGTCGAGGGCTCCTTCGGGCTCGCCCTGCAGCGCTTCGAGTACCGCGTGCCGGGCATGGCGATCCCCGCCGATACCAACGACCTCCTGCTCGCGCGCTACGCCTTCGGCTTCTACCTCGGCCAGGGCGAGAGCTCGGGGGAGGCGCAGGTCTTCTACGACCACCGCCACGACGACTATGCAGCGGGGCTCCAGCTGACCGGCCTCGGCAGCGGCGTCGCCGGCCACTTCGGCGTCGACGCGCGCTGGTTCTGGGGAAGCTTCGGCCTACGCGCCGAGGCGCAGGTCGGCTCGGCCTGGCTGGGCGGGCTGTCGCTGATGTTCCGACGAGGAGAAGCACGATGAAGAGAGCCCGAGAGATCACCTTCGCGCTGGCGCTGGGTCTGGCCCTGGCAGGGGGCTGCGTGCGCGCTGCCGAGCAGCGGGCGGAGCGGGACCTCGAGATCGGCAAAGCGAACGCGCATGGGTTGAGAGTCGGCGTCTCGGACGGGCTCGCGGCGGTGCGCCGCCTCGACGACGGCGAGCTCGTGCTCTGGAGCAGCGCACCGGCCTGGAGGCTCACGCTCGAGGCGGAGCCCGGCGCGCGCACGGACTGGAAGGTGTCGCTGGAGAACGTGCTCCCGGACGCGGAGCTCCTCGCCGGCGGCGCTGAAGCTCAGCTCCTCGAGGGCGCGCTGCCGACCCGCAAGAAGTATTCGGTGAAGCTCGCACCGGGGTCCAGCACCACCCTCACGCTGGCGCCCAAGGACGCGAACGACACGGCGAAGTGGCGCTTCGCGCTGATGAGCGACGTGCAAGAGGCCATCGACGACGTCGGCGACATCTACCGCAAGGTGAACCAGGTCCCCGACGTGCGCTTCCTACTCGGCGCCGGTGACCTGACCCGACAGGGCCACGACGAGGAGCTGGGTCGCTTCAAGCAAGAGCTCACCGCGCTGAACGTGCCGTACTACACCACGCTCGGCAACCACGAGCTCGGCGACGAAGGCCCCGCGTATCAGGACTGGTTCGGTCGGGCGAGCTTCAGCTTCGTGTTCCGAGGCGTGCGCTTCTCGATGCTCGACTCGGCGAGCGCCAGCATCGACCCGTTGGTCTACGACTGGCTCGACGGCTGGCTCGAAGCCGGGCGCGACGGCGTCCACATCGTCGCCATGCACATTCCGCCCATCGACCCGGTGGGGGTGCGCAACGGCTCGTTCGCCAGCCGCAACGAGGCGGCGAAGCTGCTCACGCGCCTTGCCAAGGGCCGCGTCGACCTCACCCTGTACGGGCACATCCACAGCTACTACTCGTTCGAGAACGCGGGCATCCCGGCCTACATCTCCGGCGGGGGCGGCGCCATCCCCGAACGCTTCGACGCGGTCGGCCGCCACTTCCTGGTCGTGGACGTCGACCCGAAGAAGGGCGTCGAGAACGTCGACCTGGTCTCGGTCGACTGATCAGCCCGCGACACGCTCCACTTCGTCGAGCTGCGCGTTCATCATCGCGATCAAGAGCGGACGCAGCGCGCGGACGGCGCGGGCCCGGTGGCTGATGTGGTTCTTCTCGGACTCCGAGAGCTCTGCCATGGAACGCCCGCCGGCTTCGGTCGCCAAGAACAGCGGGTCGTAGCCGAAGCCCCCGCTGCCACGCGGGTCGCGGGCGATGACGCCCTCGACGCGACCCTGCGAAGTCTTCACGTCGTCCCCCAGCCAGGGGCTGGAGAGCGCCAGGACGCAGCGAAAGCGCGCGCTGCGCTCGTCGTCACCCTCCGCCTCCTCCAAGGCCCGAAGCAGGGCAGCATTGTTCTCGGCATCGGTCGCGCGATCATGCGCGAAGCGTGCCGAGCGCACACCGGGTCGACCGCCTAGTGCCTTCACCTCCAGCCCGCTGTCGTCGGCCAGCGCGATCATGCGCGTGGCGGCGCTGATGGCCTTCGCCTTCTGGATGGCGTTGGCCTCGAAGGTGTCGCCGTCCTCCGGCAGCGTCATCCTCTCGCCCAAGACCTCCGCGGTGGTGACGAGCTGGACCGGCAGGTCCGCGAGCAGCGCGCGGAGCTCCGACGCTTTGCCCTCGTTCGAGGTCGCAAGGACGATGGTCACGGCGGGGAGCATGACAGAGAGGATTAGATCGACTCTCGGTCCGTGGGAATAGGCTCACCAAGTCACCAGCTGGCGACCGCGAGCGTAGCGCCAGAGGCCGACCATGGCCGCCGCGTTCAGGACCACGAAGGTCCTCGCGAGCGCGCCCAGGCGGCCGGCGCGGGGGCCGAGCAGCGCTAGAAGGTAGAACGCCAGCTGGGCGCCGAGCAGCACGCGCCAGAGCGGGACCGGAAGCGCGACTGAAACGCCCAGGAGGAGTAGCAGAGCCCAAGGGCAGAGCAGCCGCAAGAGCTTGTGCGAGACCAGCGGCAGCCAGGTTGGACTGCGGGGCGAGAGCAGCTCGGGCATCAGCCGCAGCAGTTGGAAGTTGCCTGCCAGAGTGCGGACCTTGCGGGTGAACTCGCGCTCGTCGTCCTGGGCGTGATCGTAGGCACGCGCCAGGTCGGCGAGGACCACGCTCTTGCCCTTCGAGGCCACGTGAAGTGGCACGTACATGTCGTCGAGGATCACGTTGGGGGGCAGCCGCGGGAAGTCGCCGCGGCGCACGGCGTACAGCGCACCGCTCACACCGACCATGCGGCCCAGCCGTGCCTCGGAGCCGCGGATGAAGCGCTCGTAGCGCCAGTAGGCGCCCGCGCCGGTCTCCCCGTCGAGCACCAGGTTGCCGGACACGCATCCGACGCTCGGGTCCGCCAGCGGTGCCACGAGCTCGCTCACTGCGTCCGTCGAGAGCGGCTGGCGCACATCGGTGAGAACCAGAACGTCGTGGCGGGCGTGACCCAGCAGGCGGTTGAGCGACGTCGGCTTGCCCAAGCGATGCGGGTTCGACGCCACGAAGACGCGCGGATCGCGCCGCGCAGCGCGCTCTGCGATGCTCAGGGTCTCGTCCGTCGATCCGTCCGAGCAGATGAGGATCTCCAGTCGCTCGCTCGGGTAGTCGAGCGCGAACAGGCTCTCGAGCTTCGCCGGGAGGTGCTCCGCGCCGTTCACCACCGAGAGCAAGATGCTCACGCTGGGCTGGTGCTCGCGCCGAGCGTTCACGGGGCGCGGTCGGAGGCGCGCCCAGAGCGCCACGGCGAGGGGGTAGCCCGCGTAGGTGTAGAGCAGCAACGCCATGACCAGACCGCCGAGCAGCGTGAGCGCCGTCATGCAGCCAGCCCTCCGCCGCGGGCTCGGGCGTGCCGCAGCCGGGCTGCGCCGAGCAACCTCTGGTAGAGTCGGAGGTAGGACGCCGCCATCTCTTCGGCGGAGTGCCGCTCGCGCACTCGGGCGTCGCCCGCGCGGCCCATGCGCCGCGCGCGCGCGCGGTCGGCCGACAGCTCGGCGAGCGCAGCTCCGAGCCTCGGGGCATCACCTGCCGGAACGAGCAGCCCCGTGACGCCTTCCTCGACCAGATCGGCGACACCGCCGACACGCGTGGCCACGACGGGCAGCTCGGTCGCCATCGCCTCGAGCAGCGCCAGCGGCAATCCCTCGCTGCGCGAGGAGAGCGCGAACACGTCGAACGCCGCGAGCCAACTCGGGACGTCGCTGCGCATCCCGGGAAGGTGGACGAGCAGCTCGCCCTCGAGCCGCGGGCGCTCGGGCCCTTCTCCGACGACCAGCAGGTGGACGCCCGCCCGGCGCAGACCCTCGCTGGCGCGGAGCAAGAGCGCGTGGTCCTTCTCCGGCGCGAGGCGTCCCACCGTACCAATGACCCAGGCGTCACTCGGGATGCCGAGCTCGCGTCGGATCTGCTCCCGCGCCGCAGCGTCCGGACCGAAGGCGGAGAGCTGGATGCCGTTCGGTACCACCTCGATGCGCTCGGGGTCGCACTCGTGAGCCGCGCGCGCGAGCCGTGCAAGAGAGCTCGTGACCGCCACGTAGGCATCCACGCACAGCGCGGCCCCGCGCCGGAGCACCCGGCGACGCAGCGGATCGGGGTTCACGCCGTGCTTGCTGTGCACCACCACGGCACCAGCGAGCTTCCCGGCCGGGGCTCCGTAGACCAGCGCTCGGGGGTTGTGGGTGTGGACGACCTCGATGCCGTCGCTGGAGAGGACTCGGGCGAGCCTCGGGACCAGGCTGGGCTCGAAGCCACTCTGCGCGCCGAGCTCCCGGATGGCGATCTCGGCGGCCACGAAGTCCCGCCTCAGCGCCCCACCCTCGGCCAGCGAGAGCGCCGCCACCCAATGCCCCTGTTCGCGCTGCGCCCGAGCGAGATCGAGAGCGACGCGCTCCTGCCCGCCGAGCTCGAACGACGAGAGCACGTGCGCGATCCGCATCAGCGACCCGCTCCTCTCAGCATCACCCAGGGCGTCTTCGCGATGATCGCCAGCTCGAGGGGGAGCCAAGTCCAGAAGCGCTCGAGCGCCACCGAGTACGCCAGGTCGTAGAGCAACTTCACCCGCATGTCGTCGGCCAACGACTGCTCCGTCAGGTCCAGGTGGAACGGGTCCGTGAGGGCCTTCGCATGGGGTGAGAGCGGGCTCCCCGCCGGGATGCGCCCCGCGTAGCCCAAGGAAACCTGTGCGTAGCCGGTGAGCCCCGGCTTGGTGTCGTGAAGCCGCTCTTCGAAGAACGGAATGGCCAGCGCCAAGTTCTCGAGTAGCTCGGGCCGCTCGGGCCGCGGCCCGACCAACGTCATCTCCCCGGTGAGCACGTGCCAGAGCTGGGGTAGCTCGTCGAGCCTCGTCTTGCGCAAGAAGTGCCCGACTCGCGTGACTCGCGGGTCGTGCTCCTCGGCCAGCACCGCGCCGGTGAGCTTCTCGGCGTCCACGCGCATCGTCCTGAACTTCAGCATGTCGAGCTCGCGGAAGCTCAAGTGCCCGTGAAGGTCTCGCCGTGTCACTGCGCGCACGCGCTTCTGCCGGTAGAGCACCGGTCCCGGCGACTCGACGAGGATGGCGAGGGCGATGAGCGGCGCGATCGGGACCATCGCGAGCACGCCGGCGACACCGATTGCGATGTCCAGCCCTCGCTTGACGACCTGTACCGAAAGCGGAATGCTTCGGCGGCGAGACTTCCTTCGGGTCTCCCTGAGTGGCGCGTACGCCGCCGTATGGGTCGTCATGATTCGGCTCTCAGTGCCCGGAACGCTGACGCATCGCGACCTCGTGTTGAGGGTGGTGGCCTCCAGCTGCAAGCTGCTGCGCTCACAACAGACGCAAGAAGCGAGCCACGCCGACGATCACTCCTTCGACAACGAGGTGGTGTCCGCGGTCGGTGAGATCTTCAACAACATCGCCATCCACGGCTACACGGGCCCGCACCGCGGGGCCGTGGAGCTCACGATCGAGATCGACGGAAACCGGCTGGAGGTGCGCCTGGCGGACACCGGCAAATCCTTCGACTTCGAGGCGGGCGGCGAGGAAGTGCCGCCGAGCTTGCCGGAGAGCCACATGGGCTTGTTCATCGTCCGCTCGTTCATGGACGAGGTGCGTTACGAGGCGGGGAACGGCTCGGGTCGCCCGAACGTGTTCGTCCTGACCAAGCGCTACTAGCGCCGGTTGCGCGCGGTTCCGGGCGAGCCGCAAGAGCTGCGCTCTGACGGAGCACGCGCGCGAACCGCCCGGCCTGCCGCCGGCGATCGTAGCGCTCGGTCTCGCGCGGCTCGCTCTCGGAGGGAAGTCTACCGGAGCGGAAGCTCTCCACGAGCTCCGCGAGGGCGCTGGCGATGGCGCCGGCGTCTCGCGGGGGCACGACGCGCCCGAGCCGCTGAGCGCGCACCAGATCGGCGAGCACACCCTCCGGGCAGAGCGCCAACACGGGGCGTCGAAGCCCGAGCAGCTCGAAGACCTTCGCCGGGTAGACGCGTTCCGCGCCCTCACGCTCGTCGAGCAGGCAGAGCGCGACGTGGCACTCCGCCATCTCCCCGATCGCTCGCGCGTGCTCGACGTAGCCCAGCCTCCGCACGCCCAACGCGTCGCTCCCGTCGAAGAAACGCTCTTCGGTGTCGACCACCCGACCTACGAAGCGCACCTCGAGGTGGCGCGCGAGCTCGGGCGAGCGCGCATGGAAGAGCCGGAGTCCCGCCAGAAACCCCTCGGCGCTGGTGAGGCGGAATACGGTTCCGACGTAGGTCAGGACGAGGCGATCCGAGGCGCGTCGTGGCGAGGCCCGCGGGAGATCAGCGGGATCGAATCCGTTCTCGATGGTGACGACCGAGCTGGGGTCGAGGAACGAGAAGCGATCGAGCAGGCGCTCGCGAAACGCCTCGGTCGCCGTCGTGACCCGGTGGGCCGCGCGCAGGCAAGCGCGCTCCAGCGCCACGTCGACGGCCGCCGAGCCCGCCATCTCGTAGACGCTTCGTGTGGTCGTCCACTCGTCACGGTAGTCGAGAACGACGCCGACGCCCGACTGCAGCCGTGCCAGCAGCCCGAGCGCGTGCGAGGAGAAAGGAGGCCCGCTCACCAGGACCGCGCCCACGGAGCCCAGGCGCCGGCAAAGTGCGAGCGCAGCTGCCGGCAGCCAGAGCACCTGCGCGTCCGGGACGAGCAGAGACTTCGCCAGCCGCGTCGCGCTCGTGGTCAGACGCTTCCTCAGCCCGTCGTCGCGGTTGGCTTCGGCCTTCCATGCCAGCGCCTTCGCCGCGTAGGCGGGCTCCAAGGTGCGTGCGCGTTCGATCTCGAGCTCGGGGGGGAGCTCCGCCAGCAGAGACGCGTCCAGTAGCGGAACCGACGGGTTCTTCACGCTGAGCACGACGGGGGTGATGCCGTGATCCGGCAGGTACTTCGCGAGCTTGAGCACGCGCTGCACGCCGGCCCCCCCTACGGGCGGAAAGGCGTACGAGACCAGGAGCGCTCTCATCGCTCACTCCTTGCAGGGGCGCGGCGCGATGCGGACGAAGCCACCTCGGGTGGCGACCAAGCCCGCGCCGTCCGCGTCGAGCTCCACGGACAGCTCGCAGCGTGCCCCATGCTTCTCGGTCACGCGATAGGTCCGCCCCGGCTCGAGCCCGGCGATGATGGCGATATCCACCGGCGCGCCCAGCTCGACTCGGCCCGTGTCAGCGTCGGAGAACAGCACCGCGATGCGCTCGCCGGCGCTCGTTCCGACGACCCCGCGCAGCTTCGAGCCGCTCACCCGCCGCGCCGTCCCGGGCGCGGCGTCCTTGCGGTCGACGCTGATGAAGGCGAGGAAGCTGCGCTCTCGCTCGACCTTCTCGCTGCGTACCTCGATGCGCCACATCGGACCCCAGGGAGAGCTCTTCTCGTGGGGTCCGTCCTTCGACGGCGTCGGCTCCTTCAGCGCCACCCGCTCGGCGGCCGCCGGCTCGAGCATCCGGATATCCACGCGCGACTCGCCGACCACGGCGCTGATGCGATCCGCGGCGATGGTCGGCTCGACCGTGACGTGCGCCGCCCAGCTCGAGCCGTAGCTCGACCGCTCGAGCTCCAGTCGGTCCTCGACCACCAGGAGCGCGGGTCGCACGTACACGAAGTGGCGCAAGAAGCGCAGCACGGAGCGCCCGCGACAGCCTTCGAGCGCACACTTCGGGGAGTAGGCGTCCGCGATGTCGCCGAGCGCGACGACCACACGCCCGTCGTCGGCGAAGCGCGACGTCTTCACATGCCGGCCCCAGACGCCCTGGTTCGGAGGGTAGTTTTGGTGCCGACCGGCATCGTCGACGAGCACGGTGTTGTGGTTGATGGTCGCACTACCCTCCGAGTCACCGCCGTCGACCAGGAGCGCGTCGCCGCCACGCCAGAGCTCGAAGTGTCCCTGGTCCTTGTGCTGGTGATCCTCGGCAAGGAAGGGCCCCGCCTGGAAGGACACCCAGACGGCCTGCTTCGACCAGTCGCTGCGCGCGAAGCTCAGCCCCTGGCCCGACAGGTGATGGCTCGCGAGCGCGCCTTCGCGTGGGTCGCGCAGCGCCGCGCCCGGGCGACTCGCCAAGAGGCCCACCCAAGCGTGCTCGCGAGCGAGGGGCGGGAGCGCGCGCTCCACGAGCCAGCGCGCCTGGGCAGCGTTCGCGTCATTCGTGCCGTCGAGCGCGATGCTGACCGCCGCGAGCGCGAGCGCTGACGGCCGCGCGGGGTGCTCGCCCCAGGTCCCGCCGTCGTAGACCGAACGCTCGTCGGGCAGGAGCGCATGCACGTGATGCGGAACGACGTCCGCCAGCCAAGGCATCGCCAGTGGGACGTCGATGCCAGCTGCGCTGCTGAACGCGCGGGCGACCAGTGCGATCTCCGCCGTGGTGTATTCGCCGTACTGCCAGCCCTCCGGGTAACCTCCGCCGCGGAGTTGATCACGGAAGCGCGGCAGCACGTTCTCCGAGATCTCCTTCCTGGCTCGCCCGAGCCAGGCATCACCGAGCGGAGACTCGCCCGCTGCCGCCAGCCCCGCGAATGACAGCGCCGACAGGTAGCCCCAGTAGTAGTTCGCGAAGGGGTGCTCCCGCAGGTACCCCTCGCGTTCGTACCAGCCCAACCACTGCGACAGTCGCTCGAGGATGCGCGCCCGAAGCACGGCGTCCGCTCCTGGGGCGTCGCGCAACCAGTCGTAGCCCAGCGCGGCATAGCTCCCGAAAGTTCGGATGCCGTAGCCCGAGTCGTGCCGCACGACCCCCTCGCCGCCCTTGCCGTCGCCGAGCTCGAAGCGATCGTCGAGCAGCGCGCGCACGTAGCCGAGCGCGGCCGTCGCGTGGCGCTCGTCACCGGTCGCGTGCCAGCACAGCGAGAGGTTGGCGACTGCGTCGGCCCACTCGAACCCCTGGTAACCCGAGCGCAGCCCGTCGCGCCAAGCCTCTTCGCAGCGCGCCTCGACACGTCGAAAGGCGGGGGTCTTCGCCTGCGCGGCGCTGCGCAGACGCTCGACTGCGGGAGCGTCGAGCAGGATGCGAGCGCGACCCCGGGTCGGCTCGAGCCTCGGGGCCGGTAGCGCCACCGGCGGGCCCTTGGGCTCCAGCGAGTCCTTCGCCAGCTGGCGCTCCACCCCGCAGCGCTTGCACGAAGGAGAGAGCACGACCGCCGCGAGCAGCGGCAACGCGCGCCAGAGGGTCATGCGTACCCGCGAAGCATCGGGCATGCCACGGTCAGAGGACCGCACGTGTGTACAGCCACACCACCGCGATGACTGCGACGCTGCCCGCGAGCACCAGGCCGAGGTCCCGACGCTCGAGATGAACGCGCCGAGTGACGTCGTGCCGTTCGACCGCCGCTGCGAGTGCGGCCGAGAGACCCAAGTAGATCCAGAGCACGTAATGGTAGGTGAACGACAAGAAGAAGATCCCGACCGCCAGCCCGGCGAACGCCGATAGAAGCGCGATGGCCCAAGGGCGCACGATCTCCGATTCGGCGGAGCCCTCGCTGCGTGCGCCTTCCGAGCGCTGCCAGAGCGTGAAGGGGACCTTCGCACCCGTGTAGACCAGCCCGCTGAAGAGCAGCATGCCGGGGAGCCCCAGCTCCGCCAGAGCCAGGAGGTACGAGTTGTGTGCCGTGAGGTAGTGGTAGCGGCCGAACTGGCCCAAGCCCGCGCCGACCAGCGGGTGCGCGCGCCAGATCGACAGGGCCTCTGCCCAGCAGTCCGCGCGTTCGACGCTGGAGCTCGAGGCCTCGCCCCCAGCTCTGCCCCCGAGCAGGAGCAGCGGCGTCGCGAGCAGCGCTCCGAGGGCCAGACCCCTCCAGCCGAAACGCCGCGCGAAGGGCACCGCCAGCACGGCCAGGAACACCAGCTGTCCGCCGCGGGAGCGGGTCAGCACTGCAGCCGAGAGGACGAGGGCGAAGACGAGGGACAAGAGAGCGAGCGCCCACAGCGTCCGGCGACGCGCGAAGCCCACGGCGAACGCCAACGGGAGCCCGATGCTCGCCACGAGCGCCAGCTCGTTGGGATCCTGGAGAACGCCTCGATAGCGAATGCGCCCCTTGCCCACGGTCGTGGTCCCGAGCCAACCGACGTGCTCGCACATGTACTGAGCGCCCGGCTCGGCGTCGCCCAAGTAGCAGTCGCGCGCGACCTTGCAGGGGCGTCCGTCGTGCTTGCCACTCGTGGTGTCTCCGGGAGTGCTCTCGTCGATCTGGACACAACCCATGGGCTCCAGGCGCTGCTCGACGGCGACGCTGGACACCGCGACCACGACGCAGAGCACACTGCCCGCGACCACACCCAGACCGCGAAAAGTCTGCACGCCGTGGGCGACGACCAGGTATAGAGCCGCACACACCGCCAGCTCCAGCGCTTGCGCGGGGACGCGCCCGGGCGTGCGCAGGAGGGAGACGGCGACCGCCCAGAGCACGAAGCCGATGACCCAAGCGTCGAGCGGCGACCAGCGGAGCTTCGTGAACCCGACGCGCAAATCCAGCACCCAGCCGAACACCGCGAGGCCCAGCGCGAAGTGGAGCAGCGGGACCGACGCGAGCGGTACGAGCACCTCTTGCGGCCGCAGGTAGATGGCGGCGACGAGCAAGACGATGCCTGGGATGGCGAACATGGCGTCGGGGAATTACGGTGGCGAGCGGAGACCGGTCACATGCATCCGATCGGCTGGCTGGCTAGGGTTGGCTCGGTGCTCATCGCCGTCGCGTTGACGGCGTGCGGGACGCGCGAAGCGCGGGTCGACTATTCGGCGTGGTCTCAGAACGACCCTCGGAAGGTCGCCTATCGCGTCGGGGTTTCGGACGTTGTCCGAGTCACGGTGTGGAAGGATCCATCGCTCTCCACCGACGCCGCGGTACGCCCGGATGGGAAGATCACGGTGCCCTTGGTCGGGGAGCTCGACGCCGCCGGGCGCACCGCCGACGAGATCCAGGCCCAGTTGATGCGACGCATCTCGGCCTACGTGAAGGATGCCATCGTCACCGTGGCGGTGGTCGAGGTGAACAGCTATCGCTTCACCGTCGCTGGAAACGTCGAGCGGCCGGGCATGTTCACGCCGCGCTACTACGTGACCGTCTCCGAGGCCCTCGCGCTGGCGGGCGGCCCGAACCGCTTCGGCGAAACGGGCGAGGTCGTGGTGATCCGCCCGCGCGGCGCCGGTGCGCCCATCCGCATCCCGATCGACTACGACCGCATCCTGTCCGGCGAGCGGCCCGACGCGGACATCGTCGTCCGCGCGGGCGACACGCTGCTCGTCCCCTAGCCGCGCGGAGGCGACGTGAGCCTGGTCCGAGACACCGTCCGCGGCGCACTCTGGACCATCCTGGCGGGCGTCGGCTCGCGCGCCTTCGGTCTGGTCGGCACGCTGATCGTCACTCACTACGTGAGCCCCGGCGACTACGGTGAGGTAGCCGTCGCCGCCGTGTTGGTGATGACCGCGAGCCAGCTCTCGACCGTGGGCCTCGGTCAGTACCTGGTCTCGAAGCCCGACGCGCCGCCGAGCGCGGCCTTCGTCGCCAACCTGATCCACGTGTCGTTCGGCGTGGTCGCCCTCGGCACGTTGCTGGTGCTCGGACAGCGGCTCGCGCCCGCCCTCGACGCGCCGGGCATGACCCGCTTCCTCGCCGGGCTCTGCTTCGCTGCGCTGCTCGAGCGGGCGAGCTTCGTGCCCGAGAGGCTGCTCGCGCGCGATCTCCGCTTCGGCAGCATCGGTGTCATCCGCACCGTCGCCGACGTCGCTCACACCACGACCTGCATCGCGCTCGCGATGGGCGGGCTCGGCGCAGCGGCGCTGGTCTGGGGTAACGTCGTGCGCGCCGCGCTCCGACTCGTGCTCGCGGGCGGCGCCGTCGGCGGGCGGGCCTTCCTCACACCACGTCGGCCCGAGCCCGGCCTGATGCGTGAGCTGTTCGGGTTCGCCTTGCCCATCGCCCTCGGCTCGCTGGCTGGCTTCGCGTCGAGGCGCTGGGACAACCTCTTGGTGTCCCGCTTCTTCGGTCCTGCCGTGACCGGTACCTACAATCTCGCCTACAACCTCGCCGACGTGCCGGCCATCCACGTCGGCGAGCAGATCGGCGACGTGCTTCTGCCGTCGTTCGCGCGCCTGAACCAAGAGCGTCGACCTGCCGCGCTGGTCCGCGCCTTGGGACTGCTCGCGCTCCTGGTCTTCCCCATGGCGATCGGGCTCGGGGTGGTCGCGCCGACTCTGGTCAGCGTGCTGTTCGACCCGCTCTGGCAACCGGTCGCGCCGATGCTGGTGGTGCTCTCGCTCCTGAGCATGACCCGCCCCGTGAGCTGGGTCGTCGCATCCTACGTGCAGGCCCTCGGCCGCACCCTCCCGCTGATGTGGCTCGAGCTCGCGAAGCTCGCGCTGCTCGTCACGGGCCTGATCGGCTTCGGCCGGGCGAGCCCCCTGACGACGTGCGCCGTGGTCGTGGTGGCCTACGCCGTCCACGCTCTCGCTTCGCTCGCGCTGGTGGCGAAGCTGGACCGGGTGCCCTTGCTCGGGTCGCTGGGGAGCTTGGCTCCGGCGGCTGCCAGCTCGCTGCCGCTCGTCGCCGCGGTGCTGGCCGTGCGCTCCGCGCTCGGCGCGCCCAGCGCGCTCTCGCTGTGCGCCGAGATCGCTGCCGGCGCGCTGGTGTACGCGGCCAGCGCGAGGCTCTTCGCCCGAGGCGCCGTGCGCGACCTGCTGGGCCGGCTTCGTGAGGCCCTCGCCCGCGAGCCGTGACGGTGAGCGCTCAGCGGGCACAGCGGAACCCCAGGCGCTCGCCGAGGTCGTAGGTGTCGTACCAGTCGCGCGACGAGGCCCGCATCCACACTGCGGTGCTCTTGAACCCGCCGCCGCGCCCGACGTAGGTCGAACCCTTGAGCGGGCCCTTCGGGTCGACGTTCGGTGCGACTTGGTAGTACGCCTCGTCGTACCAGTCCGAGACCATCTCGACCATGTTGCCCGCCAAGTCGAGCACGCCGTAGGGGCTCGCCCCTTTCGGCAAGGAGCCCGCCGGCTTCGCCTTCTCGCCACAGCCGGTCATGTTGGCGTTCTCGCAGGTCGGCTCCTGGTTGCCCCACGGGTACTTGCGCCCGTCCGTGCCCCGCGCCGCCTTCTCCCACTCGGCCTCCGTCGGCAGTCGCTTCTTGGCGAAGGCGCAGTACATCTTGGCGCGACTCCAGTCGATGCAGCTCGCGGCGTAGCTCTTCTTCGAGCAGTCCCAAGCGCAGCTCGGCGGATCGCAGGCGCCGGCCTGCACGCACGCGGCGTACATGTCCTGGGTGACCTCGGTCTCGTCGATCTCGAAGCCGCTCAGCGTCACGTTGCGCATCGGCTTCTCGTCGGCGGAGCAGTCCTGGTCGACGACCGAGTTGCAGCCCATCACGAAGAGCCCTGCCGGGACCTCGATCATCTTCATCTGTGTGCCGCTGCTCGTGCACGCGAAGCTCGTGCTGCCGGTGCCGCCTGACGCGCCGCCGCCGAGACCACCACCAGCATCGCCCCCGCCGCTGCCGCCGCCGTCGTTCACGCTGCCGCCGCTGCCGCCGTCCACGCCGCCGCTGCCGCCATCCACGCTTCCACCGCTCCCGCCGTTCGCGGTGCCGCCGCCCGACGTAGTCCCCGCGCTCCCCCCGCTCCCGGCTGCGCCGGTCGTGGGGACCTTCGCTTCGCCACACGCGCCGAGCAAGAACGCCACCGTCGCGAGTGCCGCTCGATTCGACATGGCTTCACTCCTGGGTGATGCAAGGAACGGCAACTCGTGTGCCACTCGCCGCTTGCTCGCGACGGGCGCGCAATTCCGGGGCGAACATCGACAGCTTTGCGCGTCACCTGTCGAGGTGAAATCCAGCGCGCGAGCTCCGGAAGCGACCGTCCCGCGCACTGGCGGCGTGCCCCAGTACATCGCACGCAGAACTTGCTCGGTTCGAGCGCGAGCCGACGCGCGACACCTGTGGCACGCAGCGTGCACCACCCCTTGCAGCCGCATGGGCACTGAAAGCCGAATCACTTCGCTTCCCTGGAGCTCCGAGGGCTTCCGGGTGGCGGCGGAGTGCCGGCCCGCCGACGAGCTCGCGGGCGACTTCTACCTCGTGACCGCTCGCGCTGCGGGGCGCCTCATCGTGGTGATCGGCGACGCTTGCGGACGCGGGCGCGACGGCGCGGCGCTCCTCCCGGCGATCGTACCGCGCGCACGCCAGCTCGCCGCTTCGGTACTGCCACCGGCGCGACTGCTCGGCGAGCTCAACCGCGTCGCGGCGGCGGCGTTGCCCATCGACCGCTTCGTGACCGCCGCAGCGTTGGAGCTCGACTCGGAGCTTTGCACCATCACCATGGCCAACGCGGGCCACGTTCCCGCGCTGATCCGCAGCGCGTTCAGCAACGTGCGGGTGATGGGTCGCTCTGCGGGCCCGCCCCTCGGCGTGGTCCCCGGCGCCGAGTACGCCGAAGAGTGCCTGCCGTTCCGCGACGGCGACACGGTGGTGCTCATGACCGACGGAGTGCTCGAGGCGATGGAGTCGGACCTGCTCGGGATGAACCGCCTTCGCGCAGTGATCGCCCACGCTCCTGGCACGGCGCGCGGGCTCAACCACTCCATCCTGGCCGCTCTGGACAAGCGCTTGCGCGGCCGGAGCCGCGACGACGTGACGTTGGTCACCGTGGAGATGACTCGCGCCGCGCACGGGCGATCGAGGCACCTCGAGAGAGCGAGCTGAGCATGCGCGCCCTGGTCCTGACCAAGATCTTCCCCAATCGCGCCGAGCCGACCTCCTCACCGTTCAACCGCCAGCAGTTCGCCGCCCTGTCCCGGTTCTGCGAAGTCGACGTGCTGGCGACCATCCCGTGGTTTCCCGGTGCGCGGGGCTTCGCGCGCTGGTCGCGCGCGGGGCGGTTGGGCGACGTGCCGAGCTTCGAGCGCATCGACAACCTGAGCGTGCACCACCCGCGCTACGCCTACGTGCCCAGGGCCGGACTCTCCATCGCGGGTCCGCTCTACGCGGCGTCGGTGGCGACGCGCGTGCTCCCGTACCGAGGCCAAGTCGACGTGCTGCTCGGGTCCTGGGCATACCCCGACGGTTGGGCGGCGGTGACGCTCGCGCGCTGGCTGGGCGTGCCCGCCGTGGTCAAGGTCCATGGCTCCGACGTCAACGTGCTCGCGGACGACCCCGGCGCAGAACGCCGGCTTCGCTGGACGCTGAGCCACGCCGACCGCGTCGTCACCGTGAGCCGAGCCTTGGCGGAGCGCGTGACGAGCCTCGGAGCCGCCTGGACGCGCGTCCATGTGGTGCCGAACGGGGTCGATCGCGGGCTCTTCCACCCGAGCAGCCGGCGCTCGTCACGCGAGCGGCTCGGGCTGGGCAAGCGGCCCGCCGTGCTCTACGTCGGGCACCTCCTGCCCGACAAAGGAGTGCTCGAGCTGGTGCGAGCGCTGGCTGGGCTCGACGCGGAGCTGTGGTTGGTCGGCGCGGGGCCTGCGGAGGCCGCGTGCAGGCGCCTGGCTCGGGAGCTCGGGACTTGCCTGCGGCTCTTCGGAGAGCGACCGCACGCCGAGATCCCGGAGTACCTCGCGGCCGCCGAGGTGCTCGCATTGCCGAGCCACGCCGAAGGCTCGCCCAACGTCGTCGCCGAAGCGCTCGCGTGCGGGCGCCGCGTGGTGGCGACGCGCGTCGGCGGCATCCCGGAGCTGGTGAGCTCCGAGCTGCTCGGCGAGCTCGTACCTCCGCGCGATCCCGACGCGCTCCGGGCTGCCCTCCGCGCCGCGCTGGTGCGCCCGGAGAGCCCGCGGGCCGTGGCCCGCGCGGCCGACATTTCGAGCTGGTCGGACAGCGCGCGCCGCTTGTACGAGGTGCTGCTCGACGCCACTACCGAGCACCGAGAGGCGGTGGCCGCGTGAACGCGCTCCTCCCACGCCACCACGCGCTGCGCCGGGTCGTCGAGGCCGCGTTGCCTCGAAGATTGCTCGTCGCGCGCGGCCCCCGCGGGCAGAGGCGAATCGCGCTCACTTTCGACGACGGCCCGGGCGAGCTGACCCGCGCGTACCTGGAAACGCTCGAGCGTCACGGCGCGCGCGCTACCTTCTTCGTGGTAGGCGCCGAGTGCGCGGGACGAGCGCCGTTGTTGGCAGAGATGCTCGAGCGCGGTCACGAGCTCGCCGGCCACGGATACAGCCACGAGCGCTTCCCCGTGCTTGCAGCGCGCGGCGAGCTCGAGAGCGAGCTCGCCGCGACGCGGGCGTGCCTGCCCGGCCAGCCGCGAAGAGTCCGACCGCCCTACGGGGCACTGTCGGTCGGCAGCCTGCGTGTCTGCGCGCGCGCCGGCGTCACGGTCGTGCTCTGGTCCGTCGACTCGGAGGACTGGCGCCGGCACGACCCACCCGAGCTCGTGCAGCTCGTCTCCCCCCACACGGTCGAGCCCGGCTCGATCGTGCTCATGCACGAGGGTCAGCCCTGGACCCTCGACGCCCTGGCCGAGATCGTCCCCGCGCTTCGGAGGAGCGGCTATGACCTGGTCACCGTGGGCGAGCTCCTCGCAGCGTGATGCCCGGTGGGCGGATCGCGAGCCGAGCCTCGGCGAGGCCGCAGGCCGTGCGCGCGAGCTGCTGCTCGCTGGCGGGGCACGCCCGCTCCCCACGCTGATGCTCTGCTTCGCGCTCGCGCTCGCGGCGGCGGCGGCGTTCGTGGTGCTGCGCCCCGATCATGCGCCGCGCTTCGTACTCCGCGTCGTCGAGCCGAACACGGATCCGACGACGCTTCCCCGCACCCGCCGGCGCCTCGCCGAGTACGTGAAGGACGGTGTCCTGACCAGCGAGGCCCTGCTCGGCGTGATCGACCGCCACGGCCTCTACCCTGCGCTGCGCTGGACCAACACACCGGCGGCGGTGGAGTCGTTCCGCGAGGACATCACGCTCGAGGTCCACCAGAACTACTTCCTCGAAGAGCGCACCGCGGCCGAGGCGCCACGCAGCGCGCGCCTGTCCGTGAGCTATCGTTCGAAGGACCCCGAGCTGGCGCTGGCGGTGACGCGGGAGCTGGGGCGACTGATCGTGGAGCGGGAGCGTGGCGCGCGGAAACGTCAAGCCGAGGTCGCGCTCGCCCGGGCGGCTGACGCGCTCGAGCGCAGCGGCCGGACACTGGTCCAGCATCGCGCCGAGATCGCCAGGCAGCGCGCGCGCCTGCGCTACGCGACGGAGCCGGACGCTTTGGGCGAGGCACGCTTGGTCAGCCTGCTCGGCTCGCTCGAGTGGCGCGAGCGCGAGCTCGAACGCGCGCAAACGCGCAAGGCAGCCCTGGAGCTCGGCTCTTCCCGCGAATCCCGCTGGCTCGGGCTCGCCTTCGAAACGGTCGACGAAGGCTCAGTGCCGAAGTCGGAGGAGCGGAGCGTGACCTTGGCCCTCTGGGTCGGCGTCGCTTCGTTCGTGGCCGCGCTGCCCTTCGCCGCGGCCTTGATGGGAGCGTTCGCTCCAAAGCGAGGTGTCCCGTGAAAGCCCGAGACGAGTCGCAGCGCGTCGAGCCTCGCCGTGAGCTCGAGCGCCTGCTCAGGTTCTTGCGTCGCGCGCTCCACTCCTGGCGCTGGGGCGTCAGCGTTCTCTTGCTCGGCGAGCTCGCATGCCTGGCGTTCCTGCTCCTGCGCACTCCGCTCTACCGCTCGCAGACCGTGCTCTTGTACACCGAGACCGTGCGCGCGGCCGAGACCGGCGAGCCTCAAATGACCCAGAGGAGCGTCGCGGCGCGCATGCAGGAGCTCCTGAACTCGCGCCAGGAGCTGGGCCGGGTCGTCGAGGAGTTCGACCTGTACCCGGACGTTCGCAAGGTCTATGGCAATTTCGACGCGGTCGACGAGCTGCGCAAGCACATCGAGTTTCGTGCGCCGGGCGGTGACACGTTCAGCATCGCGTTCGAGGGCACGTCGCCCACCCAGGCACGCGACGTGACCGCGCGCCTGGCGGAGCTCGTGGTGACGGAGGACGCGAAGCTCAGGAAGCAGAGCGCCGTCGCGGCTCGGGAGTTCCTGGCGGAAGAGAAGAAGCGCGGTGCGGACAGGCTCAAGACTGCCGAGCAGGACCTGGCCGCGTTCATGGCCGAGCACCCGAGCTTCGCCCTCGACGCCATGCCCCTCGCCACCGGCGCGGCGATCCGAGCCGCTCGGGCCAAGCCCGCGACCCCTACGCCGCAACCACGTGTGATCGCGCTACCGGTTCCGGAGAACGCCACGGCGGAGGCGCGGCCTCCGCCCACCCCGCCCTCGGATGCGGAGCAGCGAGCCGCGCGCGACGCCGCGGAGGAAGTTGCTCGCTCAGCGGCCTCGCTCGAGGCCGCCCGGCAGAGCATGGCAGACAAGCGTGAGCGCTACACCGACGTTCACCCAGACGTGCGCGCGGCTCGCGACGCGGTCCATCGGGCCGAGGCACGGCTCGAGTCCGCCAGGAGCAAGCTCCCCCGGGCGGCGCCGATGGCAGCGCCAGCTACGGCACAACCCAGCGAAAAGCCAGCGCAGCGTTACGTCACCGTGCCCGGCGCGCCGCGCCCAGCCAGCGGCCCAGAGCCGAAGGCAGAGGATCTGGTGGCGCTCGAGACGGATTGGGCTCGCCTCACCCGGGCGGTGACCGAGGCCCGCCAGCGCCACGACCAGGTCGAGGCAGCGCTGTTCAAGGCTGACATCGCGGAGAGCTCCGCGAACGTGGAGCAAGGTGCGGAAGCGACCATCATCGACCCGGCGTACCTGCCGCAGCGCCCTGTGCCACCCGGTCCACGCACTCTCGCGCTGCTGTTCTTCGCAGCCTCTGTCGCAGCCGGCATCGCGACGGCGCTGGCGCGTGCCGCACTGGACGATCGCATCTACGAGGCCGAAGGCGCCGAAGGTTTGATCGACGTCTTCGTGGAGATCCCCGCTGCACCCGGGAGGAGAGCCCATGCCTGAGCAGGGCTCCTCGCTGCGCCCCATCGCCAAGCTCGCGCGCTCGCGCGCGCCGGAGGTCGCGCTCCAGATCTGCGCAGCGGACCCGCCCGAGCCCCTCGACGCTCGACTGGTGCTCCTGGTCGAGCCGCGTTCGGCCCGGGCCGATGCCTTCCGACTCGCGCGCCACCGCCTGGAGCGGCGCCAGGACCCGCGGCTCATCGCGGTGACCAGCGCGTCAGCGGGCGACGGTAAGACCACGCTGGCGGTGAACCTGGCCCTGGCCATCGCCGAGGAGCACGGTCCGAGCGTGCTGCTCCTGGACGCCCACCGGGCACGCCCTGCGCTCGCGGATTTGCTGGGGCTCTCGAAGCAGCACGACGTCCTCGGCGAGGGCGCCTCGCGCGGCTACCCGCTCGGACGCGTGAGCGGAACCGAGCTCTGCGCGGGGCTGTCCTTGGGCGAGCCGGGGCACATCACGCAGACCGAGCGCGACGCGCTGCGCCGCGCGCTCACCGAGCTCCGTCTGGCCTTCGACTACGTGATCGTCGACACCGCACCCGTCGGCGAAGGGCTCGACGTGCACTGGCTCGGTGAGCTCGTCGACGGTGTGCTGTTCGCGGTGAGGCGCGGCGTCACCGATCGCCGAAGTCTGAGCCGCGCCATCTCGGGGCTGATGCCGGTGCCGCTCGCCGGCGGTGTGCTGCTCGATTTCTGAGGCGAAACATGCTCGCGCTCGCACTCTCCGGCAGGCACCTGGGACGCTGGCTGGTCGGCTGGGTGAGGAGCCTCGCCGATCGCGTCGACCCCGGCGGTCCACGCCACGTGCTGTTCGCGCTCTGCGATCACTTCGAGCCACTCTGGGCCCACGCCGACGCCTCCACGGGTCTCGCCCGGGTAGAACGCTGGCGTCGCGCCTACCCCGACCTCGCGCGCGCTCATCGCGACACCGGCGGACGACCACCGCGCCACAGCTTCTTCTTCCCGCTCGAGCAGTACCGCCCGGAGTACCTCGAGGAGCTCGCAGAGCTCGCCGCTGCCGGACTCGCCGAAGTGGAGATCCACCTGCACCACGACCACGACGACGCGACCCACCTGCGACGCACGCTCGAACACGGCGTTGCCGATCTGTGCCGCCACGGGCTCCTGGGTCGAGATGCCGACGGACGCGCGCGCTACGGCTTCATCCACGGCGACTGGAGCCTGGCGAACTGCCGCCGAGACGGACGCCACTGCGGCGTGGACGCCGAGCTCCCGGTGCTCTTCGAGACGGGCTGCTACGCCGACTTCACCTTCCCGTCCGCGCCGGACCAGACCCAGCCCGCCATCGTCGACAGCATCTACTGGCCGACGGGGGACCTTCGGCGCGCGCGCTCGCACGAGCGCGGGCAGCGGGCCCGCGTGGGGGTGGTTCAGAACGACCGCATTCTGTGCATGCAAGGGCCGCTCGCCCTCGCCAGCGGCGGGCGCTTCGGTCTTCGCATCGAAAACGGCGCGCTCACCGCCCGCGACCCGGCAACCGCGATGCGCGTGCGCAGTTGGGTCGCGCAGTGCATCCACGTCGACGGGAGACCCGAGTGGATCTTCATGAAGGTCCACACGCACGGCGCCCCGGAGGCGCAGGCCGATGCCTTGCTCGGTTCCGGCGGACACGCGCTTCACCAAGCGCTGGGCATGCTCGCGGGCGACGGGCGCACCCTGCTCCACTACGTGACGGCGCGAGAGCTCTTCAACGTCGCGCTCGCGGCCATGCACGGGCGTTCGGGGGATCCCACGTCGTACTTGGACTTCAGCATCACGCCACCACCGGTGACGACATGACCGACGCCTACGGCACACTGTTCCGGGAGGTGCTTCACCCCGCGTGGGAGAGCGGCCTGCGCCGTCGACCGACGCTCGGCCTCCGCGCCGAGCTGGAACGCACCCAATGGCTGGCTGAGGAGGAGCTCCGCGTGCTCCAAGGGCGCGCGCTCGAGCGGCTCTACCGGCACGCCCTCGCCAACGTGCCGTACTACCGGCGCGCGTTCCAGGTCGCCGGGTTGACCGCGAGCAGCGTCAGGGACCTCGACGACCTCGCGAAGCTCCCGCTGCTCTCTCGAGACGCAGCGCGGGAGTCCCTGGCCGATCGCTCGTCCAGGCTCGACCCGCTCCCCGTGATCCGCAAGATGACGAGCGGCACGACGGGCCGCCCGCTCGAGCTCGCCTACGACTCCGGCTCCGAGCACTGGCGCGCCGCGACGAAGCTCCGCGGCTACGGCTGGGCGCACTACCAGCCCGGGGACCGGAGCTTGCACTTCTGGGGCAACGTCGCCGCGCTCCACCCCGTGGCCGCCACCCGGCGCGCCAAGGTCGCCCTCGACCACCTGCTGCGCCGCGAGCACTTCGTGGACTGCACGGACCGCTCCGCCGAAGCCCTGGACCGCGTGGTGCGCCAGCTCGCCGCGCTGCGCCCGAGCGCCCTGCTCTGTTACTCCCAGGCCGGCGCGGCGCTCGCGCGCCACGTCGTCGACGCGGGCACACGCTTCGACTTCGAGCTCTCCGTGATCTGCGCCGCCGAGCGCCTGTTCCCCGCGGACCGCGCCGTGCTCGAGCGCGCGTTCGGCCCCCGTGTCTTCGAGACCTATGGGAGCCGCGAGGTCATGCTGATCGCCTCCGAGTGCGACGAGCACCGGGGCCTGCACACCTCGATGGAAAACCTGGTGGTCGAGCTCCTCGTGCGCGAGGGCTCGAGCTGGCGGCCCGCGGCACCCGGCGAGCTCGGCGAGGTCGTGATCACCGATCTCCACAACTTCGGCGCACCGTTCATCCGCTACGTCACCGGTGACCTCGCGCTCGCCATGGCTCCGGGCCAGTGCGCGTGTGGGCGAGGTTTGGCCCGCATCGCCGCGGTGGAGGGGCGCGTGGCGGACACGCTGTACGACGGCGCGGGTCGCCCCGTGAGCGGGTTGCTCTTCAACGTGCTCTTCTCGGTGATGGCGGATCGCGTGCGGGAGTTCCAGGTGGTGCAGCGTCGTGACCGCTCCATCGACCTCTTGCTGGTCCCGGTGCGGGAGCTCGACGGCGAGACACGGGGCCGCATCTTCGGCGCTGCGGCGAAGTTCCTGCCCGGCGTCGAGCTCCGGGTCGAGGTCGTGCCCGGTGTTCCGCCCGACGCCGGCGGCAAGCGCCGTGTCGTGAGAGTCGAAACGTGACCCGCCCGAGCGTCGCCCTCGTCACCCTCGCGCTGCTCGCAGCCGGCACGAGCCGCGCCGAGACCGAGGTCACTGGGACCCTGGACGCTTGGCTCGGCTTGACCGACAACGCTCAGTCGGCGCCAGACAACAGCGTGCCCGGTGTGCCCGAGAAGAAGGCCGACGGCTTCGGAATCCTGGCCCCGGGCCTCGCGGTGTCCGGCGGCAGCCGCCGCGTGCTTCACCGCCTGGGAGCGACGACCAGCGTGACCTTGCACTACAGCGAGCGCGACGCAGACACCTGGTCGAACCGGCTCGAGTACCAGGGCTTGTTCGCTCTCCATCCCAGGACGTCGCTCTTCCTCGGAGCGAACGCCATGACGACACGGGCTTGGAGCGCGTCACTGATCTCACCCGCGACCGAGCTCGGCGCGACGCTGCAGCACTCCGGCACGACGCTCAGCCTCGCGGCTGAAGAGCAGCTCTCTCACGACCTCACCCGGAGCTTCTCCGGGACCCAGAGCGCGCGTTTCGCGTTCGGCTCGCCGCTCGAGGGCGAGCGTCGCCCCTACTCGACCGACACGCTCGTGGGCGTCGGGCTCGAGCGGACCTTCCGTGGCGACGCGGTCGGCGCGGAGCTGCGTGAGGAGCTCGCGACCATCTCCGAGCCCCGCGTCCGCCAGCTCACCAGCACCGGGGTGGCCATTCACCGCCACGACTTCGGGCGTTCGTTCACCAGCCGCCTCGAGGCGGGCGTCCTGCGCGTGGACAGGCTGACCTCGGGAAGGCATTTCTGGCACCCGAGCGCGCTGGCGGCGCTCGCATTCGCCGAGCAAGGGGGCAGCGCGGAGCTCCGCTACTCCCACCGCGCCGCGACGAGCGTTCAAGTCGGACAGACGCTGCTCGTGGACGAGGTTCGGCTGACGGGGGTGCTGCCGCTGGTCCAGCCTCGCACCCTCGTCCTGGCGGGCGCGTGCGCCTACCAGCGTGGCCGGGTGATCGAGGAGGACGCCTCGCGCGGAGCGCGGCTCGACGTCACGCTCGTCGATCTCGCCCTGGCCTGGCAGGCCGCGCCGGGCCTGGGGCTCGGCCTGCGCTATCAGCACACCCGCCAGCTGTCGGACGGCACGGTACCGCCCGACCCGCTGAGCTACCGCCGCAACACGCTGCTCGCCGGCGCGACCTTGAGCTGGCCGCCCGAGACCGAGACACGACGCCCCTTGCGGCCGCCACAGCGCGTGGACCGCAGCGACGACGTCCTGCGTTCACGCGGCGAGCAGCGCCGGGTGGACTAGCATCGCGCGGAACTCGGCGGCGTCGGTCCCGATGTCGAGGCACACGCGGCCGATGTCGAAGGGCTGGACCCGCGCTCGTGATCCGGCCACACCCGTGGAGAAGCCCAGCTCGTAACCCGCCCTCTGCACGCGCTCGACGAGCCCGGGCCGCTCGCCGATGGGGCGTCCGACGGGATACGAGATGGCGCGAGGAGCCCTGCCGACGGCGTCGCGGATGTCGCAGCGCGAGCCCACGAGCTCCGAGTCGAGCTCCGCCTCGGGCAGGTTGAGCAGGATGCGGTGCGTGCGCGTGTGCGAGTGGATCTCCATGCCTGCCGCTGCGAGCTGCCGTACCGCGCCCCAGTCCAAGACCAGCTCGTCGGCGACGCGCTGCTCCAGCGCGCGATCCCAGGCCACGCCGGCTGCTCGCCCGACCTCCTCCACGAAGCGCTCGACGTCGATGTCCCAAGTCTGCTTGAACGCGACCAGCAGGCGACGCACGGCGCTCTCGCTTCCCGCGTGGAGATCGATCGTCATCGAGCTCGGGTAGTGGATCTCGAGCCGCTGCGCCTGCGAAGTGCGCACGAGGTAGCTGAGCCTGTCCCACCAGAATGCGCGCCGCTCGCTCACCAGCGCCGTCGGCACGAAGAACGAAGCGCGGACCCCTCGCGCCTGCAGGATGGGCAGCGCCCGTGTCAGGCACTCGCGGTAGCCGTCGTCGAAGGTCACCAGCGCCGGGCGCTCGGGCAGCGGCTTCCCGTGAGTGACGTGGTCGGCGAGCTGGTCGACGCCGATGGGGGTGAAGTACCGGGTCAAGATCGCCATGTGGCGATCGAGCTCCGCTGGAGTCGCGTCGATGACACCGCGGTCGAAGGGTTGTGCCTCGGGCTCGGGGTGGATGCGGTGGTAGTTCAGCATCGGTACCCAGCCACTGCGCACCCGCAGCAGGAGCCCGGCAATCCCCGACGCGTCCAGCAAGCGGGCGAGGCGGCGCCGCAGCATGCCCTCGGGGTCTGCAATCGACGTGCCTGGATCGCAGCTTGCATGGCTCTGGACCAGACATGAAGCACTGGGTCGAAGACATGGGGGACGAAGTCGTCCTACATCTGAGCGGAGAGCTCGACGCGCTCACTGCCGCCGACCTGCGACCCACGCTGGACACCTTGGCGGGGCAGCCAGGGCGCCAGGTGGCGGTCGACCTCTCGGGGCTGCGCCTCATCGACAGCTCGGGCGTCGGTGCCCTGGTGTCGCTCTACAAGCGCGTGCGCGAAAACGGCGGCAAGGTGCGCTTCGACGGGGTCGTCGACCAGCCTCTCGCGATCTTCAAGCTGCTTCGCCTCGATCTGGTGTTCGGTCTCTGACGCAAATCGATCGCCCGTTCCGGGGGCCGGCGAAGGCGTTTCGCGCGCGTTCAACGCGCCGACCACGATGCCTGCAGCTCCCGCATCCTGCGCTCGAGCGAGAATCGCGCGAGCGGCCGCTGGATGCGTGCCCAGATCATGCTCCGGTTGGCCGTAGCGAGGCTGTGCTTGTAGCGCGCCGCGCCCGCCAGGAAGTCGTACGCGTGGTGCCCGAGCGCTGCGTTGAGCTCTACCGCTCGGGCGTGGCACACGTAGCCGGGCTTGAGCCGCGGGTCCGCCTCTTCGACGAGGCCGCTCTGGTAGAACAGCACGCTGCCGCGCCAGACGAAGTTGTACAGGCACCCGATGGTCCTCTGCCTGCTCCGAACGCGCAGCAGCTGGAGCTCGCCGTGCGCGAAGCGCCGCTCGACGAGCGTCTGGTGAAACTTCACGAACCAGGGGTCGGCGAAGACGCCGGGCTCGCCGCGAGCACGCCAGTGTCGCTGGTGAAGCTCCGCGAGCTCCGCGAGGATCTCCATGGCTTGGCCCGTCGACTCGGCGACCTCGAGCGCCAGCGCACCATAGCCGCGCTCGGCGCGGCGGATTTGCGCCCGCGTGCTGGCACCGAGCAGAGACGCATAGCCACCCTTCGCGGCGCGCGCGCGGGCGAGCTCGACGACCGGCGCCTCCACCACGCGCTCCACCAGCACTCGCAAGCTCCCCACGGGCTCGGAGAGCGCGCTTGCCGGGAATGCGTCGTCGGCCAGCGCCGGCAGGAAGAGCTCGTCCCAATCTCCCGGTAGAAGCTCCAGCCACTCGCGCAGGGTCGGCGCGGCACCCGGCTCGCACAGCACGGCGTTGTGCTCGAGGGTGAGCTCGTCGTAGCGCGGGTCGCCGCTGGTGTTGAGGAAGCGAGCTCGGCTCGGGAGCACGCCGTGCCGGAACACGCGCCGGCTGCCCAGGAAGAAGGCCGCCACGGGCTCACCCGCGCGGCAGACAGCGCAGAGGCGCGGGCGCACACGCAGCGGGAGCTCGTCGAGCCACACCTCGACGAAGCCTGGGCTGAGGAAGTAGTGGCAGCGCGCGCGGCGCCCGAGGTCTTCCCAGAGAGAGCGCGCACCCGCCGCCGAGAAGCTCAGCTCGACCAGGGTGAGCTGCGTCACTCTCAGCCTCCCTCGAAGCTCAGCCAGTCCTCGTGCCAGAGCAGCGGACACTGGCGGTCACAGGGCCCCTGCTCGAGCTGACCCGAGCAACCCACGCCCTGGAGGATCCAGAGTGGCCGGCGCGCCGGCACCCATGCGTCGTACTCGAACACGCGATCGATGCACGCGAGGGCCTGGAAGCGCTTCTCGGCGTGCGCGGCCATTTCCGGCACGAAGCTCACGCCGTCGCGACGACCCAGGAGGTCCAGCCCCGCACGGATCTCCTCCAGGCTCCTCACGCGTACGCGGCGCAGTCTCGACGGCCCGTGCGGCTCCTGGCGCGCTGCCTCCGCTGGCTCGAGCCACTCGTCCCGGAACCAGAGTGGACAGTGGCGCCCGCAACCCATGGGCTCCGGACCATGGCCAGCGCAGGTCAGCCCCTCGAGCAGCACGGTAGCGGAAATCGGACGCCAGCGCCCTCGCTCTCGGATCCGACGCACGTGCCGGGCGACGCGGTAGGCGTTTCCGCAACTCTGCCACTGCGCGGGGACGAAGCTGAGCCCCCTCAGGCGCTCGGCCGCGTCGAGCGTGACGCGGATCTGCTCCGCGTCGCGCACGCGTACCCAGCTCCCGACCGGGAAGCTCGACTCGCGCCCGAAGCGTGCCTGCTCGGGCGCGCGCCGGCCGAGCGCCCTCGAGAGCCCGCTCTTGATGCCGAGCCCGCGCTCGACGCGACCTACCGTGCTCTCCACGAGCGTGTGACGCCCGACGACGTCGTCGCGCTGACAACGGTGCTGCAGGAGGAGCTTCGGGTCTCGCACACGCTCGGGCAATCGGGGCTTCAACTGCTCGCGCAGCGCCCACAGCGCGAGCCCACGCGGCGAGCGGCGGTAGACCAAGATCGAGACCTGTTCGTGACACGTGTCGGTCCACTTTCGCTTCCAGTCATCCTCCCGTCCGACGAAGTCCAATTGCCCGAGACCCCGCTGCTCGGCGTCCAGCGCGAGCTTCCAGATCATGAGCTGGCCCGGGCTGAGCGCCGACCAGCTCGGGTCGTGGCCGATCTTGAGCGCATAGAGCCTGCGCCCGTCCTCCACCGAGAGCAGCATGGCGATGCGCTGCCCGTCGACGCGCAGAAACGAGAGCGCAGCCCTGTTCCGGCGCCCGAACGCGCGCGCCAGTGCGGCGTACAGGTGGGCGACGCGCGGGTCCGCGCCGATGCTGGTGCCGGCCTGACCTTTCCAAGCCATGGCCTCGATCTGGAGGGCCTCGAGGAAGTCCGAGCGCGTCGGTGAGGTCACTCGCTCGAATCCGAGCTCCCCAGCCTTGCGCTCGACGCGGCGCAGGTTGGTCAGGAATTTCGGGCTGAGCCGTGACTCGAAGCCCGGCAACTCGATGTAGTAGTGGCGAGAGCCCGGGCGTACTACCACAGGGCAGCCATCGCGCTCCGAGAGCTCCGGCAGCCGGCGCGCAAGCGCCGAGCCCGCCGGCACGTTCTTGAGCAGCATCACGTCCCAGCGCTTGTCTCTCCTGAGAACCTCCCACGCGGCGTCGAGCCCAGCCTCGTCACCCCAGTAGTCGAAGCCAGGAGTGTGGTCGCTGCGCAGCGCCTCGAGCTTGCGTCCGTCGAGCAAGAGCGGTAGCGCTCCCACGAGCTCGGAGTCGCGCCGGGCCTCCACGACCAACGGCGCGCCGGGCCCGGCCAGCGGCTCCGTCAGCGCGAAGAACTCGGGAGTCAGGAACGGCGGAGCACTGCGAGCGAGCTCGTGCCACTCGGCCCAGTCCGGGCCCCTCCGCACCTCGTGCAACGGGCGGAGCACCGCGGTTTCCATGACCTGCCAGCGAAGCAAGCGCCGGGCCGACCGCATCCGGCTCCAACCACAGGTGGAGCTGCGCCGAGTTTGCGTCGGGGCGCAGCGGTTGCGGACGCGCGCCGGTCTCCCTCGAAGGCCAGAACGCCCGCTGGTCCGCGCCGCTCGGCGTGAAGACGTCGCGCTCCCGGCACGGGCGCGCTATGGTTCTTGCCAATGCTCGGCGGGTGGCGTGCGTTCGAGACGGCTCGCACAACGGCGTCGCTGTTCGTGCTCGTTCCGTTGGCGTTTTCGGGCTGCCGGGAGCCCACGCAGATCACGCTCACGCTTCGCACGGACATGCCGTGCGCTCAGGTCTCCGAGACCGCGGTGAGCGTGGGGTCGCTCACCAACCTGGCGCAGAAGCCGCCGGTCTCGAGCCGGAAGGGTTGCAGCAACGAGGCTGGACGCATCGGCTCGCTGGTCGTGGTCCCGAGCGGCGGCGACGACGAAGAGGTGGCCATCCAGGTCGTCACCACCGCCGGCGGGCTGCCCGCGAACGCGTGCGATCCCAAGAGCCCATCCAGCTCTTGCGTCGTCGCGCGGCGGGCGCTGCGCTTCGTCCCGCACACGCCCCTGCAGCTGCCCATCGAGCTGAGCTCGAGCTGCCTCGGCAAGGTGTGCCCAGACGACCAGACTTGCTTCGACGGCCAGTGCCGAACCGCGAAGCTGCCCGACCCCGAGGGCTGCACCACGCCCGGCGGCTGCACCGAGCCGCCACCACCGAGCGACGCGGGGACGGACGCGGCACCGGACTCCGGCGCCGACGCGGCGCCCGGGGATCTGGTGGCCTGGTTCGACTTCGAGCAGACCGGTGCGAGCGTCCCGGATCTCTCGGGCAACGGGAACCTCGGCACGCCCATGAGCGCGTCCGTGAGCCCGTCCGCGGGTCGTGGGGGAAAGGGCGGCCTGGTGATGACGCCCCCGGGAACGTTCAGGTTGGCGCCATCAGCTAGCCTCGCCGCAGTCACCCAGCTCACCGGAGCGACGGTAGCGGCATGGATCCAGGTCAAGTCGGCACCGAGCAACTCGAACAGCCTGGGCTTCATCTTCGATCACGATCCGTTCGGCGTGGACGACCTGGAGATGTGGGTCGGACCGTCGCTCGAGCTCTGCATCGACGCGGTTCCCGCTCATGACTACTCCTGCTCGTCCAACGTCGTGAAGCTCGGCACTTGGCTCCACGTGGCGCTGGTGGCGAACGCGAGCATGATGAGGGTCTACTTCGACGGGGTGCCCACGAAGGCTCTGACGGTCCCGCTGCCCAATTTCGCGCTCAGCCAGGAGTCGTACTTCGGGGGCATCGGCTTCGACGGAGTGATGGACGACATACGCATCTACAAGCGCGTGCTCTCCGACTCCGAGATCGCCGCACTGGCGAAGTGAGCCATGACGCAGCCGTCCTCCGCCCACGACTTGAAAGGCAGCTTGCTCGCTGGCAAGTACGAGATATTGCGGAGCGTGGGGGAGGGCGGCATGGGCGTCGTCTACGAGGCGCTGCACCAGCGCCTCGGCGAGCGCGTCGCCATCAAGCTGCTGCGCGAGCAGGACCGTCAAAGCCCCGAGATCGTCGCGCGCTTCGAGCGCGAGGCGCGAATGGCGGCCAAGCTCAAGAGCGCCAACGTCGCGCGCATCCACGACGTGGACACTCTGCCCGACGGTACCCCTTTCATCGTGATGGAGTTCCTCGAGGGGCACGACCTCGACGCGGAGCTGGCGCAGCGCGCGCCGCTGCCGACGCTGGAAGGTGTGGGTTACGTGCTCCAGGCCTGCTCCGCCGTGCAAGAGGCGCACGAGCGCGGAATCATTCACCGCGACCTCAAGCCCCATAATCTGTTCCTCTGCGGTCAGGGCAAGGACCGCAAGGTCAAGCTGCTCGACTTCGGCATCTCGAAGCTGTCCGAGGCCGACTCGTCGGTCACCGCGACACGTTCCGCGCTCGGCACTCCGCTCTACATGAGCCCCGAGCAGATTCGCTCCTCGCGCCGCGCCGACGCGCGCTCCGACATCTGGTCGCTGGGCGTGATCCTGTACGAGGTCCTGACGGGGACCACGCCCTTCACCGGCGAGAGCCCGACCGCGGTTGTCGCGGCCATCACGGCCGATCCCGTGCGGAGCCCGCGAGAGCTCCGGAGCGAGCTCCCAGACGGCCTGGTCGAGATCATGATGCGCGCGCTCGAGAAGGACCCTGATCGTCGTTTCCAGACGGTACGGGACCTGGCCGAAGCGCTCGCTCCCTACAGCGCGCTGGGCGCTTGGGTACCGGAGCCGGTAGTGAAGAGCGACCCACGTGCCGTGCGGGTGCTCACCGACGCGCCGACTCTGCCCGTGGCGTCCCTCGAATCCGCGCACGCTCCTGTCTCGAACGTGGCTCAACCCGCTCTCACGGCGTTGGAAGAGACGCCGAAGCCTCGTCGGGTCGGTGTGAGTGTGGCTGTCGTCGCGCTGCTCCTGATCTGCTCGTCGACCGCCGCGATCTTCTGGGCGAGCCGCGGCGCGCCGCGCGCCGAGCCGGCATCCAGCACCCACGCCATCGCTCCCCTGGCTCCGCCGGCGCCGACACCCAGTCCGTCGCTGACTCCAGCGGTGGAGCCCGCGGTGGGGCCCGCAGCGTCCTCCAGCGTCAGGCCACCACCGCCGAGCTCGGGCAGGCCCGCTCCTCTGACCGGGAAGCCCGTTGCCCCGAAACCGCCGGCAGCCGCGCCCGAGCCGCCACAGCCCAAGTCGAAAGACCAGAACATTCCGCTCACGCTATGACCCGTTTCGCCTCGCTCCGCCTGCTCGTGATCGCTCTTGCGCTCTGCCTCGCCACACCGGCCCCGGCGGAGGGTCCAGATCCGAAAGCTCAGGCACGAGACCTCAAGGCCCAGGCCGACGATGCGATGCAGCGCATCGAATACGAGCGCGCGATCGAGCTCTACGACAAGGCTTACGCGCTCGACCCTTCACCCGCTCTGCTCTACAACCGCGGGCGCGCCTACGAGGCGCTCGCCCGGTATCCGGATGCCCTCGATCAGCTCGAGCAGTTCGAGCGCTCGGCGCCGAGCGAGCTCAAGGCCCGAGCGCACCGCTTCGACGAGCTGCTCGCGCGCGTGCGCGCGAAGGTCAGCGAGCTCGACGTCACCTGCAACGTGCCGGGCGCGCGAGTGCTGCTGCGCGCGAAGGTCGTCGGGAGCACCCCCTTCGACAAGCCCCTGCGGGTGAACGCCGGCAAGGCCGTGGTCGAAGTCAGCGCCGACGGCTACCACCCGTTCCGCCGCACGCTCTCCCTCGCCGGGGGCAAGAAGCACACGGTCGCGGTGAAGCTCTTGACCCGAGCGTCGGGGGGCTTGCTCGTCGTCAGCTCGCCGGTCGCCGGAGCCACGGTGTTCGTGGATGGTGCGCGACTCGGCGCTGCTCCGGCGCAGACCGTGCTCGCCCCCGGTAAGCACAAGGTGACCGTTCGCCACGACGAATACGACGAGGCCCACACCAGCGTCGAGATGGTCGCGGGAGGTCGAAACGAGATCAACGTCCCACTGGACAAGCCCCCGGCGATCACCTCACGCTGGTGGTTCTGGACCGGCGTCGGCGTCGTCGCGGTCGGCGGGGGCGTCCTGGTGTACGCGCTGCTGACCGAGCGCGAAGCCGACAAAGGCGACATGCCACCCGGTCAAGTTGCAGGGCCGCTAGTGCGGTTCTGAGGCGCGTCATCCTGGGCCGAACGCCGAGCCGAGAGCTCAGGCCTCGGGCTCCAGCGCTTCCCCGGGCGCCGGCAGGTGGATCCAGAAGCGCGTGCCGCCGTCGGGTCTCGCTTCGCAGGCAATCGTGCCGCCGTGGTCCTCGATCACCTGGCGCGTGATGGCGAGGCCGAGACCCGTGCCGTGGCCCTTCGTCGTGAAGAACGGCTCGAACAACTTCGCGCGCGTCGCTTCGTCGATGCCGCTGCCCTCGTCGTCTACGACGACGTCGACACCGCCGCCTGCCGCCCTCGACACCGTCACTTCCACCTTGCCACCCGAGGGCATGGCCTCACGCGCGTTGCGGAGCAGATTGAACAGGCACTGCTTGAGCTGCGCCTCGTCGAGCCGCACCAGCGGCAGGTCGTCGTCCGAGCGCACGCTGAGCTCGACGCCGTGCCGTTTCATGTCCCCGCTCATGAACGCGCAGGCCTCGGCCACCACCTCGCCGACCTGCTCTTCCTCCAGCCGCAGCGGGCGTCGCCGCGCCACGGAGAGGTACTGCTCGGTGAGCCCGGTGAGCCGCTCGACCTCGGCCTTGATGGCCCGGAGCAAAGTCGTAGCCTCCTTGGCGTCCTCGCGTTCGGCGAGCTCCTCCTCCAGCAGCTCGACATTCAGCGCGATGCTGGAGAGCGGGTTCCGAACCTCGTGGGTGACGTGAGCCGCCATCTTGCCGATGGTGGCCAAGCGCTCCGAGCTCAAGAGCTGCTCGTTGGCTCGCGCGATGGCGGCGACCATGCCCTCGAAGGTGGTCGCGAGCTCGCCGATCTCGTCCGGCGAGGCGACGACGGGTTGCGGCGTGAGGTCACCGTGCGCGACGGCCTCGGCGCGGGCCGTGACCAGAGCGAGCGGTTTGAGCACGCGGCGGGCGTAGAGCGCCATGGCGATGCCCACCAAGAGCGTGAAGCCGGACAACGCCAGAAGCAGGCGAATGGCCAGGCGCTCCCGGGCTCGCGCCGCGTCGAGCAGGAGGTCGACGTTCTGCTCGACGCGCTGCTCGAGCTGGCTCATGCGCTTCTTCCCCTGCGCGCCCCGGGTGACCAACTCGTCGCGCAGGCTGTCGGCACGCACGCTCTCGCCGCGGTCCAAGGCGTCGAAGAGCTTGGTCAAGAGCTCGCGGTCCTGCCCCAGGAGCTCCTCGGTGGAGGACGCCTCGCGCAGCAAGTCTTGGCCGACCGCGCGCACCGCTTCGTCGCCCGACTTGGCGAACGCCCGAGAGATGGCCGCGCGGACCTCACCGAAGGTCTTGGGGCGGCCGATGCGCAGCGAGGTCTCGAACCAGACACGCTTGTCCGCCGGGTTCCGCGCCGTAGTGATGTGGTTGAGCTGCGTGTTCCAGGTGTCCTGGTTCGCGACCAGATCGCGGAGCGCCAGCGACAAGGGCAGGTAGCCCGAGCGCATCAGGTCCGCTTCTTTCGCCGCGCTGCGCTGCGCGAACACGCCCCAGCCCGCCGAGAGCGCGAATGCCGCCGTCAACAGCGCGTAGGAGAGCAGCACACGCCTCGCGACCGTTCGGCGCCTCGATCGTCGCTCCTCCTCAGGCATCGCTCGGCCGCGAGCTCTCTTCCAAGAGGCTGATCAGGTCCACGACGTCGGCCCCGCTCTTCCGCAGGCGCGTGAGGCTACCCGCGCAGGCCGTGACCAAGAGGCCCCCACCGAGCTCGCGGTGCTCGTCGAGCCGCCGCCGCGCGATGCCCGCGGACACCTCGGGCATGGTGACGGGCAGGAGCCCGCCGCCACCCGTGCACAGCGCGTCTTCTCTCGCCCGCGCGAACTCGTCGGGCGCACGCCCCAGCGCACGCCCGAGCAGCTGCCGGGGCGCGTCGTAGACGCCCAGCCCACGGCCGAGCTTGCACGGGTCCTGCCAGCGCACGGGGGAGGCGCCGGTCAGCCGCGGGACACGCGCGAACAGGTCCAAGCGCGCGCCCGCGAGCTCCACCAACGTCTTCGCGCCGAGCTCGCCGAACGCCAGCGCACAACCGGGGTCCAGCACGACGAAGCGCGGCGCGCCGGCGACGGCCGCCCGCGCCCGCGACAGGCTTCGCGCGAACCCGTCGCGATCTCCCGCGAGCAGCAGGGGCAGCCCGCAGCAAGCGTCGACGAGACGCACCCCGCCGAAGAGGCGCGCCGCCACCGCCACCGCCGCGCGAGCCTCGGCGCGGTGCTCGAGCGTGTAGTCGCAGCCGAGCAGGAGCGCGGTGTCCGCGACCTCGCTAACGCCGGGCTCGTGCCGAAGCTCGGTGAGCGCCGCAGAGACGTCAGCGCGGCGCTGCTCGAAGCCCTCGACCACAGCCTCGGACGCCCTCGGCGCCAGCCCCGACGCTCGGTACTCGGCGCGCGCTGCCCCGAGCGTGTGCGCCACCTCGTTCCTGTGGTCGCAGTGCTCACGACAGGCGAAGCAGCCCGTGCAAGCCCAGGCCGTAGCGGCGTGATCGCGATCCGGCTCGAGGTCACCGCGAGCCGCGAACCAGGCCAGGCTCATCTTGCCCCAAGGCGTGAGCGACTCGCGAGGCTCCGCCTCCGACACCGGGCACGCCGCGCGGCACAGCTTCGGGCAGTAGCCGCAGGTCTCGAGCGCGGCGCGGCGCTCGTCGAGCAGGGGGAGCGGGCGCTTCATCCGTTCGTCTTCTGGGCGCCGGCGCCGACGGCGCCGGACTTCTTGGCCGCCGGAGGCTTCGAATCCCTGCCTTCGTCCTGGGGCAGGCGCAGCACGAACTCGGTTCCCTCGCTCGAGCTCGTCACGCCGACGCTGCCGCCGTGCTCCTCGCTGATCTTCTTCACGATGGCCAGGCCGAGCCCGGTGCCGCCCTCCTTGCCGGCGGTGACGAAGGACTGGAACAGGCGCCCCTCGATCTGCTTGGGAATGCCCGGACCGGTGTCGCGCACGGCGATGACGAGATCCGTGCCGTCGAGGCGCGCGCTGATGGTGAGGCGGCCGCCTTGCTCGGCCATGGCCTCGACCGCGTTTCGTGCCAGGTTGTGGATGGCGCGGGCCACGCGGTTCTCGTCGAAGCGCGCGACGACCTTCGTGTCCACGTCGAGCTCGAGCTCCACGGCGCGACCGTCCACTTCGTGGCCCAGCTGCCGGGTGATGTCCGCGAAGAACTTCTTCAAGAACACCCGACGAATGAAGATGGTGCGCTCTCCGCGAGCGAACTCCAGCACCTCGCGCTGCATGGCCGTCAGCAGATCGAACTGCTTCAGGATCTCTTCGGCGTACTCCGCGCGCTGCTCTCCATCTTCGGACTCCGCCATCAGCTGCGTGTAGCCGCTGATCACGGTCATCGGCGTCTTGAAGTCGTGAATGACCTGCGACAAGAGCTTCCCGATCGTGGTCAGGCGCTCGCCCAGCTCGCGGGCGCGGTTGGCTCGGAACAGGCGCACCGCGGTGGACACGTTCGCGCTGACCAGTCGCACCAGCGCCAGGTCCTCGTCGGTGAACGGCGGCGCACCGACCTCGCCGAAGAGGCCCACGGCTCCGAGCGCGTTGCCGTCCCCCTCCAGGTGCAGCGCCAGCACCGGCTCGACGTCGAAGCCGAAGGCGGTGTGGCTGCCGCGCGAAGAGTCGCGCACGGACAGGAGCCGCACCGGGTCGCTCTGCTCCATCGCGGTGCTCAGCACGTCTTCCCCAGCCTTCACCCCGCGCCGGGCGAGCCCGTCCGAGGACTGGCGGTCCAGCGCGTACTCGACCAAGTCCCCGCTGTCCTCTTCCGCCAGGAGCGCTGCCGCGCCGCGCGCGCCGCACGCTGCGGCCAGGCGCCCGAGCGCCACCTCGAGCAGCTCCTCGATGGATCGCGCGCCCGCCGTCGCGCGCTCCAGGTCGAACAAGAGCTCCAGATCCCTGAGCTTGCGCTCGAGCTGATCCTTGATATCGAGCAGCTGCTTGTTCTTCTGGATCAGAGATAGGAACAGCCGCGAGTTGTCGATGGCCACCGCGGCCTGGGTGGAGAGCGCGTTGAGCAGGGCCTCGTCCTCGTCGGTGAACTCCTCGCCGCGCTTCTTGTTCAGCACCTGGATGACGCCGATGGTGCGCCCGAGGTGGTTCTTGAGTGGCGTGGCCAGCATGGTCGAGGTCCGGTAGCCGGTGAGCTGGTCCCACTGCCGCTCGAAACGAGCGTCGGCGTAGGCGTCACTGATGCGGAACGGTCTGCCCGTCTGCGCGACCGTGCCCGCAATGCCGTGCCCGACCTTGAGCCGAATCGAGCGCACGTTCTGGCCGACCACGAAGCGGCTGACCAGCTCGTTCTTGGCCTCGTCGAGCAGGTACAAGGTGGCGCGGTCCGCCTCCACCAGCTCGGTCACCCGATCCAGGATGAGCTCGAGCAGCTCGTCGAGCTCCAGGGTGGTGCCGATGGCCACCCCCACCTCGCGCAGCGCCGCGCTGACGCGCTGCTCGCGGGACAGCGCGGCGCGGAGCTCGGCCGGGTTGGCCTGGCCCGGCTTGGTGTCAGCCTCGAAGGCCACTTCGGGAATGACATCACGGACGGGGAGTCGAAATCCACCGGCCCTGACCGCACGTTCAGACCGTCTCTCGTCGCCTGTTCCATCAGGGCAAAACATGCTCTAACTGGGCGGCGATGGCGCTGAAGCAGCTGAACCTGACCATCCGGGGTCGCGTGCAGGGCGTCTATTTCCGCGCTTCGGCCCAGCGCGAGGCGCGTCGCCTCGGTCTGACCGGCTGGGTCAAGAACCGCAACGACGGATCGGTGGAGATCCTCGCCGAGGGCGAGGAGACGAGCATCCGCGAGCTCTATGGCTGGGCACAGAAGGGCCCGAGCGCGGCCCGCGTCGACCGAGTGGACACGCGATGGCGCAGCTTCAGCGGCGACTTCCCCGACTTCCGCATCCTGGACTGATCGCCGCGGCTCTGGTGGCCGTCGCGCTCGCCGGGCCGCCCGTTCACGCGTCCGCGCCGTCCGGGTCCGCGCCCGCCGAGCCGCGCGCCGCTCGCGCACTCGCCGCGCTTCCCGAGGCGCCGAAGATCGGGCTGCCGGAGCCCACGGCCTCGGAGCTCGAGGATCTGGATGCGGTGCTCGGTCGCCTGCGCTCCGAAGACGCCACCACTCGCGAGTCGGCCGCGACCGAGGTGCTCGAGGCGAAGCCGAGCTGGGTGGCCGCCATCGATCGGCGCATGAACGGCATCGCCGACAAGGCGAACCGCGACGACATGCGCCGCGTGTTGGAGAGCGCCCGCACCAAGGCGCGCAAGCTGGAGCGTGAGAAGCTCGAGGCCGCCGGCAAGCGCGGCAAGGTCGAGACCCCGGACTATCTGAGCCTCCTGGTCGCTGACGCGCAGCCGAAGAACAAGGCCTGGCAGGACATGGTGGCGGTCGCGGCCATGACGCGAATGCTCTCGACCATCGGCAGCGTCGAAGCTGCCCGGGAGCTCATCGACGTCCACACGCGCTTCGGCGATTTCCTGCGCGTCGACGTGCAGCTGCAGCTCACGAAGATGGAGGACAAGGCGGTAGCCGCGCTGATCGAGGCCAAGAAGCACAAGGCCGAGAAGATCGCGAAGTGGGCCGCACGGCACCTGGACAGCATGGGCAAGGCCATCCCGAGCGAGGCCGTGCAGACCGAGGACCACCAGGTGCTCGCGGACGTGCTCCGTGCCTACGGTCGCGTTCGCGATCCGGACGCGGCCCGCATCGTGATTTCCTTCGCCAACACCGAGCGGGCGCAAGTGCGCGAGGCCGCGCGACAGGCCGTGGCGATGATGGGCGAGGTCGCCGGCTGGCAGCTCCGCGACAGCTACGAGGACTTGCTCGGCAAGAAGCCGCCTCGCGACTGGACCTGGGATCGTACCGCCCGAGAGCTCTTCGGCGAGCTCGATCGCCAACGCCTCGCTCAGGTCTACGCGCTCTTCGACGAGGGCACGAAGGCCGGCAACGAGGGCAAGCTCGATGCGATGCGCGAGGCCTACGACAAGGTGCTCACGCGCAACCCTAGCTTCGAGCACCGTGAGGAGATGGCTCGCGGCTACCTGGAGCTCGCCCGGAAGAAGCTCGACGACGATCGCCCCGCCGCGCTCGCGGCCTTGCGCCGCGCCGAGCGGCTCACGCGCGAGCCCACGGACAAGAAGCGGATTCAGAGCTTGGCGCTCACGCTCGAAGGCGAGGAGCTGGCCGAGAAGGGCATCGCGGACCAGGTGCTGTTCAACCGCGCCCTGGAGCTCGACCCCGACAACGGCCGCGCAAAGGACGCCCTCGCGCGGCTCGCCCGGGGCGAGACCCAGAAGAAGAGCGCGCTCGGGCGCTGGGCCGGCGCCGTCGCCATCGCTCTCGGAGCGCTGGTCGCGATGCTGGCCATCGCGCTCCGACGGGGCAGGCCGGAGGAGGCTGGCCCGGCGACGCAGGAGACGCCGCGGGGCGAGGGCGAGAGCGCCCCGAGCGAGGGCGAGGGCGAGAGCGCCCCGAGCGAGGGCGAGGGCGAGAGCGCCCCGAGCGAGGGCGAGGGCGAGAGCGAGCGCGCCCCGAGCGAGGGCGAGGGCGAGGGCGAGAGCGCCCCGAGCGAGGGCGAGGGCGAGAGCGAGCGCGCCCCGAGCGAGGGCGACTCGGGCGAGCAGAGCGAGAGCCCACGAAGCGCGGGCGAAGGCGAGGACGGGCAGAGCGCCGGAGACGGCGACAGCGAGCGCGAGAGCGAGCCCTGAGCCGCGCCGCCGGTCAGATCCGGAACTCGCCGCGCGCCACGACCACCGCCGCGCCGCCGACCTCGACGCTGTCCACGCGGTCGCGCATGCCGGTCACTCGCGCGTGAAGCTGGCTCGGCCGCCCGAGCTCTGCGCCCTGCTCGATGCGGATCTCGTCACCGAACATCGTGCGCCCGTGCCGCGCGAGGTGCAGCGCGAGCGGCCCCGCCGCCGAGCCCGTGGCCGGATCCTCGTTCACGCCGCCGGCCGGCGCGAACATGCGCGTCTTGTACTCGTCCCCGGAGCCCGCGAAGGCGCTCACCCCCAGCGTCGGCAACGTCGCCAGCCGGGGGAAGTCCGGTTGCAGCGCGGCGACCTCCTCCCGCGACCCGAGCTCCACGTAGGTGTGCGCGATGCCGTTGTCGTAGGTCTCGACCGGGCTCTTCGACTCGCGGACGCCGAGCGCGGCGAGCAACTCCTCCACGCGCTCGAACGCGCTCACCTTCGGCAGTGGCTGCTGCATCCACCCGAAGGTGACCCGCCCGCCTTCGCGGGTCAGCTGGACGGGCACCACGCCCATGCCGGTCTCGAGGCGGACCACGTCCACGGTGATGGGCCCGCCGACTACGAAAGCCGTCCCGAGCACCGGGTGCCCGGCGAAGGGCACCTCTCGCACCGGCGTGAAGATTCGAAGCTTCGCGTGCCCGCCCTGCTCCGGGCGGCCGACGAACACGCTTTCCGAGAAGCTCATCTCCCGCGCCAGCGCCTGCATCAGCTCGTCCCCGAGCCCCTGAGCGTCCGTGAACACCGCCAGCTGGTTCCCCGCCAACGGACGATCAGTGAACACGTCGCAGACTACGTAGCGCAGGGTCTTCATGTTCGTGCTCGTACTCGTACTCGTACTCGATATTCCGAACGCCCATCCCCCAAATGCACGACGGGCGCCCCAGTCTCCCAGGACGCCCGCTCGTGACGACGACCCTCGCTCTCAGCCCTTGGCCTTCAACGCCTCGACGAGCTGCGACTTGTTCATCTTGCTGCGGCCCTCGATCTTGGCGGCCGCAGCGAGCTCCTTGAGCTCGTCGACGCTCTTCGAATCGAGGTCGCCCGCCGCCTTGGCCTTCGGGGCCTTGGCGGGCTTCTCGGCCTTCGGCCCCTTCTCGGGCCTCGTGCCAGCGGGGGTCCGCTCCACGAACTCGATCAGAGACATCGGCGCGTGATCGCCGCGGCGGTGGCCGAGCTTGATGATGCGCGTGTACCCGCCGGGGCGCTTCTCGAAGCGCTTGGCGAGATCCACGAACAGCTTCTCGACCAGGTCGACCTTTGCCGAGTCGCCGTTGGACTGAACGGTGGCGAAGCGGCGCAGGAACTGTCCGACCTGCTGCTGCGCCGAGACGCGGCGAGCGCGGTCCTTGTCGCTGAGCTGGTCATTCGGCGTGTACGCGACGGTCCCGAGGCGCTTGGCCCGGGTGATCAGGCGCTCGGCCACGCGGCGGAGCTCCTTGGCCTTCGCGTCGGTCGTCTCGATGCTCTCGTGCGCGACGAGGTTCGCCGCGAGCGCACGGAACATCGCGCGACGGTGGGAGGTGTTGCGGCTGAACTGCCGCCCTGCTTTGCGGTGACGCATGACTTACCGTCTCAGTTCTGGGCCTGCTGCTGCTTCCAGCGCTCGACCATCTGGGGCCAGCTCTCGAACTTCATGCCCAGCCCCAGGCCCATCGTGGAGAGGATCTCCTTGATCTCCTTGAGCGACTTGCGGCCGAAGTTCTTGGTCTTCAGCATGTCCTGCTCGGTCTTCTGCACCAGCTCGCCGATCAGCGTGATGTTGGCGTTCTGCAGGCAGTTCGCCGAGCGCACGGAGAGCTCGAGCTCGTCCACGGAGCGGAACAGGTTCTCGTTCAGCGGCTCCTCGTCGCTGCCCGGAGCGTGGTAGGTGGTCTCCTCGCTCTCCTCGAAGTTGATCCAAATGGAGAGCTGCTCCTTCAGGATCTTGGCGGCGAAGGCCACCGCGTCGGCCGGCTTCACCGCGCCGTTGGTCCACACCTCGAGCACGAGCTTGTCGTAGTCGGTCTGCTGCCCGACGCGAGCGTTCTGCACGGTGTAGTTCACCTTGCGGATCGGCGAGAACAGCGCGTCGATCGGGATGGTCCCGATGCTCATGGTCGGGGTCTTGTTGCGCTCCGCCGACACGTAGCCGCGGCCGACGGCCACGGTGAGCTCCATCGAGAGAGGGCCCTTCTTGTCCAGGGTCGCGATGGGGTGATCTGGGTTGAGGATCGAGAGCCCGTCCACCAGGGCGATGTCGCCGGCGACGACCAAGCCAGGTCCCTCCTTCTCCAGACGCACGGTGTACGTGCGCGGAGACTCGGCCTTGAACACCACCTCCTTGAGGTTGAGGATGATGTCCGTGACGTCCTCGACGACGTCGGGGATGGTGGTGAACTCGTGCAGCGCACCGTCGATGCGGATGGCCGTGATGGCCGCGCCCTGCAGCGACGCCAGGAGCACGCGCCGCAGGCTGTTGCCCACGGTGATGCCGAACCCGCGCTCCAGGGGCTCGCAGGTGAACTTGCCGTAGAACTCCGAAGAGCTGTCGGTCTCGATGTGGATCGCCTTCGGGCGGATCAGGTCGCGCCAGTTACGGCTCATCATTTGGGTCACCATGCTCATGCCTCCTGTCGTCTTGGGTTCAGCGCGGCCGTCCCGAGCCAAGGAGGAAACCCGCTTCCTCACGAGGCTCCGCGGCCTGCCCGCTCTTTTCGCCTTTCGGCCTCTTGGATCTTCGTATCGATGACCTTCTCAGGTCGCCGCGCGGGGTTGGGGCCCCCGCGCGGGGTATGGGGCGAAGCCCCATCGCGAATGCCGGCGAGGCCGGCGGATGCTTCGTTGTCTCTTGGAACAGTCGCCTGGCCTCTCGGTCGTCCAGGCGTGGATTGATCACCTCGAGTAGTACTCCACCACATACTGCTCACGAACCATCGGCTCGTTCAGGTCGTCGCGCACCGGCATGCCCTTGAACACGCCGGAGAAGCCCTCCTTGTCGACCTCGACCCAGCTGGCGCGCGGCTTGTTCTCCGCCGCGGCGAGGGCCGCCGCCACGTAGGCGATCTTGCGGCTGCGCTCGTGGATCTCGATCTTGTCGTTCGGCTTGACGGTGTAGCTCGGGATGTTGACGTGTTTGCCGTTCACCAGGATGTGGCTGTGGCGGACGAGCTGACGCCCCTGGCGCCGGCTCACCGCGAAGCCCATGCGGTGCACCACGTTGTCGAGGCGGCGCTCGATGAGCCCCAGCATCTCCTCGCCGGTGCGGCCCTTCATGCTGCTGGCCTGGGCGTAGTAGCGGGAGAACTGCCGCTCGAGCAGGCCGTAGATGCGGCGCATCTTCTGCTTCTCACGCAGGCGCAGGCCGTACTCGCTGAGCTTCACGCGCCCCTGCCCGTGCTGCCCGGGCGGATAGGGACGGCGGGTGACCGCGCACTTCTCGGTGAAGCAGCGATCGCCCTTCAGGTAGAGCTTCATGCTCTCGCGGCGGCAGAGCTTGCAAACGGGACCTAGGTATCGAGCCATGACTTCCTCACACCCTCCGGCGCTTCGGGGGGCGACAACCGTTGTGCGGGACGGGGGTGACGTCGCGGATCAGCGACACCTTGAAGCCCGCGCCCTGGAACGCGCGCAGCGCGCTCTCGCGACCGGCGCCCGGACCCTTGACGAACACCGCGATGGAACGCATGCCGTGCTCCGCCGCGCGCCGGGCCGCCTCTTCGGCCGCGAGCTGCGCCGCGAACGGCGTGCTCTTGCGCGAGCCCTTGAAGCCACGCGACCCCGAGCTCGCCCACGAGATGACGTTCCCATTCACGTCGGTGATGGTGACGATGGTGTTGTTGAAGGTGGACTTGATGTGCGCAATGCCGGTGGCGATGTTCTTCTTCACCACCTTCTTCTGGACGCGCTTCTTGCCGGTCGCGGGCGTGCTCATGACGTCTCTCTCTCAGCTCAGGTGGTGGGACGGCGCACGGCGGCGCCCTTGCGCGGGCCCTTGCGGGTGCGCGCGTTGGTGTGGGTGCGCTGGCCGTTGACCGGCAGGCCCTTGCGGTGGCGGAGCCCGCGGTAACAGCCGAGGTCCATCAGGCGCTTGATGTTCTGCTGGATGTCGCGGCGCAGATCGCCCTCGACCTTGTAGCCTGCCTCGATGGTGTCGCGGATGGCCTTCACCTCCGCCTCGGTCAGCTCGTCCACCTTCTTCTCGGGGGCGATGCCGGCCTTCTGGCAGATTTCGACGGCGTTGTTGTGGCCGATGCCGAAGATGTACGGCAGGGCGAACGCGACTTGCTTGCGGCGGGGGAGATCGACTCCGGCGATGCGTGCCATGGTGTTACCTGCTCAGCCTTGACGCTGCTTGTGGCGGGGGTTCTCGCAGATCACCCGAACCACACCCTTGCGGCGGACGATCTTGCACTTCTCGCAAACCTTCTTGACGCTGGGACGAACTTTCATGGCGCTACCTGCTCGTTCTCGGAGTCAGAGCTTCCGGGTGACCTGACCACGGCTCGGGTCTTGGCTGGAGAGCTTCACTGCCACTCGGGTCCCGGCGATGAGCCGGACCGTCGAGTGCCTCGCCGAGGCGGAGGTGCTCACACGCACCGTCCTGCCGTCGTCGAGGCGAACGCGGAACATCGCGTTCGGTAGAACTTCCTCGATCACTCCTTGGGCTTCTGTGTCTCTTCGCTTCGGGCTTTCCTCCGTCACCGCTCCAGAGCCTTCTCGATCCGAGCGGTCACCTCGTCTGGGGTGCCGACGCCGTCGACCCGGCGAAGGAGCCTCAGTTTTTCGTAGAACGGCAACAGTGCCGCCGTCATCGCGTCGTACTCGTCGAGACGGCGCTTGACGGTCTCCTCCTGGTCGTCGGCTCGGTGCTCGAGCTCGGCACCCGGGGGCGGGGGGTTATACTTCAGGTGGTAAATTTGTCCAGAGCGCTTGTCGATGCGCCGGAGCGTCGCGCGCTCCAGCAAAAGCTCGCGAGAAACGTCGATTTGGAGCACGCACTGAAGAGGTGTTCCGCGTTTCTCGAGCAGCCCCCCCAGGGCCTCTGCTTGGGGCACGGTGCGGGGGAATCCGTCGAGGATGAAGCCCTTCTTGGCGTCGTCCTGCTCGAGCCGCTCGTCCACCAGGCCGATCACGACCGCGTCGGGCACGAGCTTGCCGGCGGTCATGAACTTCTCGGCCTCCTTGCCGAGCGCCGTCCCGGCGGCACGCGCCGCCCGCAGCATGTCGCCCGTCGAGATCTTCGGCACGCCGAAGCGGGCGGTGAGCCTGTCGGCCTGCGTTCCCTTGCCGCACGCTGGCGGCCCTACCAAGACCAGTCTCATCTCGCCCTCCCGTTCAGGTCGCCCGACGGCCGCTCAGCCGCTGGGTCTGTGGGCCGGTGAGGCCCTCGTAGCTCCGCGTGATGAGGTGCGCTTCGATCTGGTTGACCGTCTCGAGCGCTACGCCCACCACGATCATCAGGCTGGTTCCGCCGAACTGGAACGGCACGCGCAGGGACTGGGCGATGACGCTCGGCACTACGCAGATGGCGGCCACGTAGATGGCGCCGCCGACGGTGAGCCGGGTCAGCACGCGATCCAGGAACTCTGCCGTCTGCTTGCCCGGGCGGATGCCGGGGATGTTGGCCTGCTGCTTCTTCAGGTTGTCGGCGACGTCCACGGGCTGGAAGGTGACCGCCGTGTAGAAGAAGCAGAAGAAGATGATGAGCCCGGCGAACAGCGCGTTGAACATCCAGTCGCCGCGGTTCAGGTGGGCGGAGAACCAGGCCATGCCCGGAACGTTGAAGTTCGCGAGCGTGGTCGGGAAGAGCAGCAAGCTGGAGGCGAAGATCGGCGGGATCATGCTCGCCATGTTCACCTTCAGCGGCAGGTGTGCGCTCTGGCCACCGTAGATGCGTCTCCCCACCTGCCGCCGGGCGTACTGGATGGGGATCTTGCGCTGAGCGCGCTCGAAGAAGACCACTACCGAGACGCTGACCAGCATCACCGCGAGCAGCATCGCCACCGTCAGCGGCTGGATGTCCCCCGCGTTCGCCTGCCAGTACCCGCTCAGGTTCTTCGGAACTCCGCTCACGATGCTGGCGAAGATGATCAGCGAGATGCCGTTGCCGATGCCGCGCTCGGTGGCCTGCTCGCCGAGCCACATGATGAGGGCGGTGCCCGTGGTCAGCGTGACCATGGTGAGCAGGCGGAAACCCCAACCCGGGTTCGCCACGACGTCGCCGAAGCGACCCCCGCCGACGTCGGCGTCGTTCAGGCCCTCGAGATACAGCGCGACGCCGAAGGACTGGAAGCCCGAGAGCACGATGGTGCCGTAGCGCGTGTACTGCTCGAGCTTGCGCCGGCCGCTCTCGCCCTCTTTGCGCATTTCCTCGACCTGCTTACTCACCATGCCGAGGAGCTGCATGATGATGCTGGCCGAGATGTAGGGCATGATGCCCAAGGCGAAGATCGACAGGTTCTCCAGCGCGCCGCCGCTGAACAAGTTGAAGAGCCCGAGCAGGCCACCCTGGCCGCTCACGATGCTCTTCATCACCGCGCGGTCCACCCCCGGGGTCGTGATGAACACGCCCACGCGGTAGATCGCGATGATCATCAGCGTGAACAGGATGCGCCGGCGCAGCTCCGGCACCTTGGTGATGTTCGAGAATCCGCGAACGACGGCCATACCTGAGCTTCACCTTCGAGCGCCGCTGGGGGCGGCGCCGTGCGCGGGAGTCATAAGCATCGTCCGGGAGGAGGGCTAGAGAGCGCCCTCAGCTTTCGGCGGCTTGGGGGACCGAAGACGGGATGAGGACCACCTTGCCGCCGGCCTTCTCGATCTTCTCTTGAGCCGACTTGCTGAAGGCGTGCGCGCTGACCGTCAGCGCCTTCTCGAGGTTGCCCTCGCCGAGGATCTTGATGCGGACATCCCGGCCCTGGACCAGGCGGGCGTCACGCAGGGCTGCCTCGTCGACGGCCTGCCCCTTCTCGAAGCGGTCGAGCGCGGCCACGTTGATGGCCACGGTCTGGACCGGGAAGGGCACGTTGAAGCCGCGCTTCGGCAAGCGGCGCTGGATCGGCGTCTGGCCGCCCTGGAAGTGCGTCTTGCCGAAGTCGCCGCCGTGACGGGCCTTCTGGCCCTTCTGACCGCGGCCGGCGGTCTTGCCGAGACCCGTCCCGACGCCGCGACCCAGGCGCTTCTCCTTGGTGCGCGAGCCGGGCGGTGGGGCCAGGCGTGAAAGGATGTCGCTCATGACTTCTTCTCCTGCACTTCCACGAGGTGCAAGACCTTCTTGATCATGCCGCGGAACGACGGCGTGTTGTCGACGACGACGACGGAGCCGGGACCACGCAGGCCCAAGCCCTTGATCACGGCGCGCGTCGTGTGCGGGCGGTTGGAGGTGCCCACACGCTGGCGGACTTCGAGCTTGCTGGTCATGACGCCGTGCCTCCGGACGAGCCACCGCCGGTGGAAGCGACGATGGAGCTCGCCGCGGCCGAGGAGGCGCTCATGCGCTGAACGGGGTAGTCGTGACCGACGTGATCGAGATCCTTGCTGCGCGCGCTCGCCACGTTCTCCACGCGGCGCAGGCGGCACAGCGCGTCGACCGTCGCGTTGACCACGTTGTGCTTGTTGGTGGTCCCCAGGCACTTCGACAGAATGTCCTGGATGCCCGCGGACTCGACGACGGCGCGCACCGCGCCGCCGGCGATCACGCCCGTGCCCGGGGCGGCAGGCCTGAGCAGCACCCGACCGGCGCCGAACTGGCCCACGATGTCGTGGGGGATGGTCGCGCCGACCATCGGCACCTTGAACATGTTCTTGCGCGCCTGGTCGTTGCCCTTGCGGATGGCTTCGGGCACCTCGTTGGCCTTGCCGAGGCCGACGCCGACGTGACCGGCCTCGTCCCCCACCACCACGAGCGCGGAGAAGCTGAAGCGCCGCCCGCCCTTCACGACCTTGGCGACGCGGTTGATGTGGATCACCCGCTCCTTCAGCTTTTCGTCATCAATGTGATCGAACGACATCTGGATTCTCCGAGCTCAGAACTGCAGGCCGGCCTCGCGGGCGGCCTCGGCGAGGGCCTTGATGCGGCCGTGATAGAGGTAGCCGTTGCGGTCGAACACGACCTTCTCGATCTTCTTCTCGAGGCACATCTTCGCCAGGAGCGAGCCGACCTTCTTGGCCGCGTCGGTCTTGGTGTCCTCGCCGAGCGTGGTCTTGAGATCGCGCGACAGCGTGGAGGCGCACGCCAGGGTCTTGCCCGAAGCGTCGTCGACGACCTGCGCGTAGATGTGCTTCGCGCTCCGGAACACGGAGAGGCGCGGCCGCTCCTCGGTACCGGAGATCTTGCTGCGGATGCGGAGCTTGCGGCGCTCGCGGCCTTGTAGCGTCATTGCCATGCGTCAGCCTCTCGTCACTTCGCCTTGCCCTTGCCGGCCTTGCCCGCCTTGCGACGGATCTTCTCGTCGCGATAGCGGATCCCCTTGCCGCCATAGGGCTCTGGCGGACGGAAAGAACGGATTTTCGCCGAGAACTGCCCGAGCAGAGCCTTGTCCGGGCACGCCAGCATCAGCACGGCGCCCTTCGAGTCGGGGGGGATGGTCGCCGTCATCTGCGGGGGCAGCTCGATCGCGACTGGGTGAGACAGACCGAGCTGGAAGTGCAGGGTCTTGCCCTTGAGCTCGGTGCGGTAGCCGGTGCCGACCAGATCGAGCGTCTGCTCGTATCCCTGGGCGACCCCCTTCACCATGTTGGCGATGAGAGCCCGACCCAGGCCCTGGAGGCGCGCCGCGTCGCGGCCCGTGGCGTCCGCCTCGACCTTGATGGCGTCGCCGTCCTTCTGGACCTTGATCTGCGGGTGGAAGGTCTGGCTGAGCTTGCCCTTCGGACCTTGGACGTCGACCTTGCCGCCGCCGATGGTGACGGTGACGCCCTTCGGAACGAGAATCGGGCGCTTGCCCACGCGCGAGAGCTTCTTCGCTTGAACCTGTGCTTCGGCCATCACCAAACCTCACACACCAGCTCGCCGCCGAGCTTCTGCCGGCGCGCTTCCTTGTCCGTCATCAAGCCGTGGGACGTGCTCAGGATGGCGGTGCCCAGCCCGGAGAGGACGCGGGGGATGGCGTCGTGCCCGACGTAGACGCGCCGGCCCGGCCGCGAGACGCGCCGCAGGCCCTGGAACGCGGAGTCGCGCTCACGCCCGTACTTGAGCACCACCGTGAGGGTCTCCTTGGTCCCGCCGTCGCCCCACTTCTCGGTGCGAACGTCGGCCACGTAGCCCTCGGCCTTCAGGATCTCGGCGATAGCCACCTTCACCTTGCTGGAAGGCAGGCGCGCCACTTCGTGACGCGAGCGCGCCGCGTTGCGGATGCGGGTCAAGAGGTCGCCAATCGGATCGGTCATCATGGCTTCACCAGCTCGCCTTCGTGACGCCCGGGAGCTCACCCTTCAGCGCCAGTTGGCGCATGCACAGGCGGCACAGGTTGAAATCGCGGTAGACGGCGCGGGACCGGCCACAGACCTTGCAGCGGTGGACCGCGCGAGTCGAGAACTTGGTCGGGCGATTCACCTTCGCCCACTGAGATGCACGAGCCATGGTTCTGTCAGCTCCTGAACGGCATGCCGAGCTGACCGAGGAGCTCCTTCGCTTCCTCGTTGGTCCCGGCGCTAGTGACGATGGTGATGTTCATCCCCTTGACCTTGTCGACCTTGTCGAAGTCGATCTCGGGGAAGACGATTTGCTCTTTGAGGCCCAGCGTGTAGTTCCCCGCGCCATCGAAGGCGCGGTGGCTCACGCCGCGGAAGTCGCGCACGCGCGGCAGGCTGAGCGTGACCAGGCGGTCGAGGAACTCCCACATGCGCTCCTTGCGCAGCGTGACCATGACGCCGATGGGCAGGCCCTGGCGCAGCTTGAAGTTCGCGATGGACTTCTTCGAGCGCGTGACGACCGGCTTCTGACCGGCGATGGCGGTCATCTCCGTCACGGCCGAGTCGATGATCTTCGGGTTCGCGACGGCCTCGCCGAGGCCCATGTTGAGCACGATCTTCCGAAGGCGCGGCACCTGATTCGGGTTGGTGTAGTCGAACCGCTTCATCAGCGTGGGGACGATGTCCTGCTTGTACTTCTCGCGCAGGCGCGGCGGGGGCGCGGGCTCGGCGGGCTCGGCGGGCTCGGCGGGCTCGGGCGCGGACGCGGCGGCGGGAGCGCCCTTCTTGCCTGCGGATTCCTTCTTGCCCGCGGATTCCTTCTTGCCCGCGGATTCCTTCTTGCCCGCGGATTCTTTCTTGCCCGCAGATTCTTTCTTGCCCGTGGCTTCTTGCTTGCTCATGGCTTCATTCCTGCGGAGTGGGCAGGGCCGCGCCGCTCTTAGCGATGCGCTGCTTCTTGCCGTCTTCTTCCTTCACGCGAACCCGCGTCGGCTTGTCCGTCTGCGGGTCGATGGGCATGACCTTGGAGAGCGCGATGGGGGCCTCGACCTCGAGGATGCCGCCCGGGCTCATCTGGGTGGCGCGGACGTGGCGCTTCACCTGGTTCACGCCCTCGACCACGACGCGGTTTTTGTCCTTGAGGACGCGCATGACCTTGCCGCGCTTGCCCTTGTCGTCGCCGCTGATCACGGCGACCACGTCGCCGACCTTGATGCGATTCATCACAGCACCTCCGGTGCGAGCGAGATGATCTTCATGAAGCGCTTGCCGCGGAGCTCGCGGGCGACGGGCCCGAAGATGCGGGTGCCGACTGGCTCCTGCTGGGCGTTGATCAAAACGGCGCTGTTGTCGTCGAACTTGATGTAGGAGCCGTCCTGGCGGCGGTACTCGCGCTTGGTGCGGACGACGACGGCGCGGGCGGTGTCACCCTTCTTCACCTTGGAGCCGGGGAGCGCCTCCTTGATGCTGACGACGATGACGTCGCCCAGGGCGGCGTAGCGCCGCCGCGAGCCACCCAGCACCTTGATGCACTGGACGAGCTTCGCGCCGGAGTTGTCCGCGATGTCGAGGAACGACTGCATCTGGATCATGTGACCGGCTCCTTCTGGGTGAGCTCCACCGCGGGGCGCTCGACCAGGCGGACCACCTTCCAACGCTTGTCGCGCGACACCGGGCGGTGCTCGATGATCTCGACGCGGTCACCGGTCTTGTAGAAGTTCTTCTCGTCGTGCGCCTTGTACTTGGCGCGCACGCGGACGTACTTCTTGTACATCGCGTCCATCTTGTGGCGGACGACTTCGACCACCACGGTCTTGTCCATCTTGTCGCTGGAGACGCGACCGATGAGGCGGCGGCGCTTGCTCACGGGCTTGGTGTCCGAGGCGGTCATGGTCAGTTACCCTTCGCGCTCTTGCGCTCATGCAGAATCTGCTCGATGCGCGCGATGTCCCGGCGGGTCTTCCGGAGCACGCTCGTGTCCTCGAGCTGGTTCACGTAGTTCTTCATCCGGCTGCCGAAGAGGTCCTTCTTGAGCTGCTTCATCAGCTCGCCCAGATCCTCCGTCGTGCGCTCCGTGAGCTCTTTCGCCTTCATCACAGGTCTCCTCGCACGAGCACGCGCGTTTCGATGGGGAGCTTGGCGGACGCGAGCGCGAAGGCGTCGCGCGCCTCTTTCTCGGAGACGCCGGAGATCTCGAACAGCACCCGACCCGGCTTGACCACCGCGACCCAGCCCTCGACGGCACCCTTGCCGCTGCCCATGCGGACCTCGAGGGGCTTCTTGGTGACGGGCTTGTCGGGGAAGACGCGGATCCAGAGCTTGCCCGCGCGCTTCACGTGACGCTGGATGGCCATGCGGCCCGCCTCGATCTGGCGGCCGGTGATCCAGGCGTTTTCCATGGACTGGAGAGCGAAGTCCCCGAAGGAGACGTCGCTGCCGCGCCAAGCGACGCCGCGGTTACGACCCTTCTGCTGCTTCCTGAACTTGGTTCGCTTCGGTTGGAGCATGGCTCGTCACTCCGGGATGCGGCGCGCCTTGCGCTGCAAGACCTCGCCCTTGAAGATCCAGACCTTCACGCCGATGACGCCGTAGGTAGTGCGGGCCTCGGCCAGGCCGAAGTCGACGTCGGCGCGCAGCGTGTGCAGCGGCACGCGACCCTCGCGGTACGTCTCGACGCGACCCATCTCGGCGCCGCCCAAGCGGCCGGCGCAGCGGATGCGCACGCCCTTGGCGCCGAACTTCATCGCCGTGGTCAGCGCCTTCTTCATGGCGCGGCGGAAGGCGATGCGGCGCTCGAGCTGCGTCGCGACGTTTTCAGCCACGAGCTGCGCGTTGGTCTCCGCCTTGCGCACCTCTTGGACGTCGATGAAGACCTCGTTGTCCGTGAAGGACTGCACGCCGGGGAACTTCGTCTCACCCTTGGCGGCCGAGTCCAGGTTGCCGCTCTTCAGGATCTCGATGCCCTTGCCGCCCTTGCCGATGACCATGCCGGGGCGCGCCGTGTAGACGATCACCTTCGCCTTGTTGGCCGCACGCTCGACCTCCACGCTCGCGACGTTGGCGTTGTAGAGGTAGTCCTTGACCGCGCGCTTGATGCGCAGGTCTTCGTGCAGCCACTTCTGGTACTGGCCGTCTTCGTACCACTTGCTCGTCCAGGTCTTGATGACCCCGAGCCGGAAGCCATACGGATGAGTCTTCTGTCCCATGCTGGTTCTCGTCCTGGTTCAGCGCGCGTCGAGCTCGATGCGGATGTGGCTCACGCCTTTTTCGATGCGGGTCGCGCGGCCCATCGCGCGGGGGCGCCAGCGGCGCATGTGACCGGTGGGTGCCTTGTCGGCGCTGGCGTGGCTCACGTAGAGCGAGTCCACGTCGACGTCGGGGCGCTTCACCTTCGCGTTCGCGATGGCGCTCGCGAGCAGCTTCTTGACCACGGGGGACGCGGCCTTCGGCACGAAGTCGAGCAACTGGAGCGCTTCCGCGGCGTCGCGGCCGCGCACCAAGTTGATGATCACGCGTGCTTTGCGCACGCTGATTCGCTGGTAGTTGGCACTGGCTCGGCTGATCATCGACTCGACTCCTGACAGTCCCGTGCGGGGGCAGCTCACGAGGGAGAGCTCCTCCGTCGCACACGACGTGCGGGGAAGAAGAAGCTGCTAGCCTTCCGGGAGCGCGGGAGCGCCCCCCGTTCGGCACCTTCGCGTGGGTGTTGGGTGGCCCACTGGATAAGGACGAACGTCGAGCCGAATGGCCCGAAAAAGGGGAGGCGCTAAGTAGCAGAGCCCCCCACCCTGCGCAAGCCCCGTGATTTCAGGCGGATACTGAATGAAAGCGCAGGCGATTTAAAAGGGGGGGCCGGTGAAGGGCCTGACGTACAATTCCGTCAGACGGCGAGTCTGGCCCACATCCCTACGGAGGCTTGAAGAATGCGCATCCAGGTCGAGAAGTTCCTGGCCTTGACGGCCTTGCTTGCAGCGGGCTCCATGGCGAGCACGGGCTGCGTCACGGAGAGCACGGATACCAACACCGACGCGGGGATCTCCGGCGGCGGTGGGGCGGGCGGCTCCTCGACCGGTGGCTCCGGCGGCGTGGCCGGTGCGGCCGGCGGCGGCGGGTCGGCCGGCGGCGGCGGCGCGGCGGGCGGCGGCGGGTCGGCCGGCGCGGACGGCGGCGGTGGTTCGGACGGCGGGGCGTGCCTGGGCGACACCGGCACCGAGATCGCCGACTGCGGTCAGCTCCCCTACGCGACGACGACCTGCGGGGACGCCGGCGCCGAGGGCGCGATCAAGCCGCTCGGGTACGACCTCTGCCTGTGGACCCAGGGCTACGGTCGCCTGGGCATCCAGGCACCGATGTGGGACTGCCTCAAGGCCATCACCGGCGACGCGTGCGCGGACGCCGCGGCCCAGAAGTGTGCCGACGACGTCTTCGGCGCAGCCTGCGACCGGGGCTCGATCCCCGACGGCGACGGCGGGACCTACGACGTCTGCAAGAGCGTCACCACGTCGTGCTCGGGCACGGGCGGCGTGACCCAGGCGGAGTGCGACTACGTGATCAACGCGACGAGCCCCGGCGCTGCGGGCGCCATCTGGGACTGCTACGAGCTCGGAACCGGCAACTGCCGCGACGACTTCTTCAACTGCGCGGGCCTGCCGTAGACCCGATCGCGGGCCACTCGAAACGGGCCTCCGCTGGGGGCCCGTTTCGCTTTGTGGTGATACCGTCGCGTTTCGATGAGCGAGCTGGTCCGCCCCACCCCGGCACCCTTCGAGTGGGCGGAGCCGTTCTTCACTGCCGGGGTGACGGGCACGAACGGCAAGACCTCGACCACGCTGCTCCTCGGCGCGGCCCTCGCCGCGACGGGCCGACCGGTCCTCGTGGAGACCACGCTCGGGTACACGCTCGGCGAGCGCGTGCTCGACGTGCCCCGCACCCTGGAGGGTTACAACGCCGCGTTCGAGCAGGCCTCGAAGGCCGGTTGCCGTGAGGCCGCCATCGAGGTCACGAGCCAGGCACTGGCGCAGGGCTACGCCAAGCGCTGGCGCTTCGATCTCGGCGTGTTCACCAACCTGTCGCGCGATCACCTCTCGCAGCACGGGTCCTGGGAGCACTACCTCGCGAGCAAGGCCCAGCTCTTCGTGCACCTCGCTCCGGGCCGGACTGCGGTGCTGAACGCCGCGGACGAGAGCGCGCTGCTCGTCGACCGGGTGACGCCATCCGACGTCAGGCGGGTGTGGTACGCGGCGCCCTCGCGCGGACCGCTGCTGCGCGACGCCGAGCTGGTGGCCCGCGCGGTGACCGTCAGCGCAGACGGGACGCGCATCGAGCTCGAGCCCTCACCCATGGCAGAGGCCCTCGGCGGGTCCCTGCACACCCGCTTGATCGGCCAGGTCTTCGCCGAGAACGCGCTCGCGGCTGCGGCCGCGGCGCTGGCGGCTGGAATCGAGCCGGCGCTGGTCGCGCGGGGCATCGCCGCGTGCCCGAGCGTCCCGGGCCGGTTCGAGCTGGTGGCGAGAGCGCCTGCGCTCGTCGCAGTCGACTACGCGCACACGCCGGATGCACTGGCGCGCACCTGCGACTCCGCCCGAGCCCTCGCCGGCAAGGGACGGGTGATCGTGGTGTTCGGGGCCGGTGGCGGCGCCGACCCCGAGAAGCGCGAGCCCATGGGCCGCGCAGTGGGCGAGCGGGCGGACGTCGCGCTCGTCACCACCGACAACCCGCGCCACGAGGACCCCAAGCAGATCGCCAGAGCGCTCCAGCGCGGAGCGCAGCGGGGCGGGCGCGCGTACGTCACGGCGGAGCCGGATCGGCGCGCCGCCATCCGTCAGGCCATCGAGCGCGCGAAGCCGGGCGACGTGGTCGTCATCGCGGGCAAGGGCCACGAGCGCGGCCAGACCGTCGGGGACGAGACGCTTCCCTTCTCGGACGTGGACGAGGTGAGGGCGGTGCTCGGATGAGGGGCGTTCCGCGCGCAGCCGAACGGGCCTTGGCAGCGCTGCGCCACGACCTGGAGCGCGCCTTCGGCTGGACGCACGTCGCCGTGGAGCTCGAGCTCGCTCCGCACGGCGCCGGGCTCGTCGCGCGCGGGACGGTGGTCGTGCCGCGCGTGGCGCGTCGTCTGCGCGCGGCGCTCTTGGACGCGGTTCCGGAGGGTTGGCCGGTGGATACCAGCGGCGTCCGCCCCCTCGCGAGCGGCGACTACCGCGCGCTCCCCGACGCTCCCGTCTCGATTTGGCAGCGGCACCCGACGCGCGAGCGCGTGCTCTCCACTGAGCTCCTGCCCGGGGACGGCCCGGTCGAGCTCCTGGCCGTGCACGCAGGGGCGAGCCTGGTCCGCGCGATGGACGCCACCGTGGGTTGGGTCGAAGGCGAGCTCGACACGCGCTCGAGCGTGCCGAGCATCGAGAGCGCTCGCGGCACTGCCGACGCCGTTGCGGCGGCCGCCCGCGAGCTCCTCGGTGTGCCGTACCGCCTGGGCGGCGCGACACCCGCGGGCATCGACTGCTCCGCGCTGGTGCAGCGCGCGTTCACACGCGGCTTCGGGGTACGCCTGCCCAGGCACTCCACGGATCAGCTCGTCGCCACTTCGTTCGAAGGGCA
>Ga0233425_10001166_pt1 | contig 61152 bp, 60 predicted proteins | sample Watercolumn_Towu_2_FD_181712 | JGI IMG/M metagenome (GOLD analysis project Ga0233425, IMG submission 181712) | Freshwater microbial communities from Lake Towuti, South Sulawesi, Indonesia - Watercolumn_Towuti2014_140_MG | ecosystem: Environmental > Aquatic > Freshwater > Lake | place...
ACGGACGGTATTTCAATCGCGAACTCTCCTGGCTGGCGTTCAATCGCCGCGTGCTGGAGGAGGCATGCAATTCGGCGCATCCACTGCTCGAGCGATTGCGCTTTCTGTCGATCTCGGGCTCGAACTTGGACGAGTTCTTCATGGTGCGTGTCGCGGGGCTGAAGGGGCAGCAGGCGCAGGATGTCGAGCAGCGCTCGGTTGATGGCCTTACGCCGGGGCAGCAACTGAGTGGGATCGTCGCCGAGGCGGATCGTCTGATGGCCAGCCAGCAGGAGGTCTGGGGCGACCTGCGCAACCTGCTCGACGAGGCGGGCATCTTCGTCCTGCGCCGCGACGCGATCGACGCGGAGGCGAGTGCCTGGCTGGAAACGCATGTCCGCGAACAGATTTTCCCGATCCTGACCCCGCAGGCGCTCGATCCGGCGCACCCCTTTCCCTTCATCCCGAACAAGGGCCTGTCGATGATCTTCGACCTGACCCGCGTGTCGGACAAGGCGCCGATTCGCGAGCTGGTGATGATCCCGGCGACCATGCCGCGCTTCGTCCGCCTGCCGGGGGAGGGTGCGCGCTATGTCTCGATCGAGACGATCCTGCGCCGCTTTTCGGGGCTGCTCTTTCCCGGTTATGTGGTCAACGGCGCGGCGACCTTCCGCGTGCTGCGCGACAGCGATATCGAGATTGAGGAAGAGGCCGAGGATCTGGTCCGCTATTTCGCCAATGCCATCAAGCGGCGGCGGCGCGGCCGGGTGATACGGCTGGAGCTGGAAACCGGGATGCCCGACGAATTGGCCGATGTGCTGCGCGGCGAATTGGGCGGTGCCGACGCGATCATCACCGAAAGCGGCAACCTGCTTGGCATCGGCGATCTCGACATGCTTGTCGACGAGGATCGGCCGGATCTGAAATTCCCGCCCTATAGTCCACGCTTTCCTGAGCGAATCCGCGAATTTGCGGGCGATTGCTTCGCCGCGATCACATCCAAGGACATTGTCGTCCACCATCCTTACGAGACGTTCGAGGTGGTGATCGCTTTCCTGAAGCAGGCGGCTGCCGATCCGGATGTGGTCGCGATCAAACAAACGCTCTACCGCGCCGGCAAGCAGTCGGCGATCATCAACGCGCTGATTGCGGCGGCCGAGGCGGGCAAGTCGGTGACCGCTATCGTCGAGTTGAAGGCGCGGTTCGACGAAGAGCAGAATCTCTACTGGGCCTCGGCGCTGGAGCGGGCAGGGGTGCAGGTCGTGTACGGCTTCATCGACTGGAAGACGCATGCCAAGGTGTCGATGGTCGTCCGGCGCGAGGGCAGCAATTTCCGCACCTACTGCCATTTCGGCACCGGCAATTATCATCCCGTCACCGCGCGGATCTATACCGATCTCAGCTTCTTCACCGCCGATCCGCTGATCGGGCGCGACGCGGCGCAGATGTTCAATTACATTACCGGCTATGTCGAACCGGCGGCTATGAACCGGGTCAGCCTGTCACCGCGGGACCTGCGTCACAATCTGATGGCGCTGATCGATGCCGAGATCGCCCATGCTCGCGCCGGGCGGACCGGCAGCCTGTGGGCCAAGGTCAATTCGCTCGTCGACCCGCAGGTGATCGAAAAGCTTTACGAGGCCAGTGGCGCCGGGGTCGAGATCGACCTGATCGTGCGCGGCATCTGCTGCCTGCGTCCCGGCGTGCCCGGCATGTCGGAGAATATCCGGGTCAAGTCGGTCGTCGGCCGCTTTCTGGAGCATAGCCGCATCTGGGCGTTCGGCGACGGCAAGGCGCTGCCCCATGACGCGGCCAAGGTCTTCATCTCCTCGGCCGACTGGATGCCGCGCAATTTCGACCGCCGGGTCGAATATATGCTGCCGATCCTCAATCCGACCGTTCACGACCAGATCCTAGATCAGGTGATGGTCGCCAACCTGCTCGACAACGAACAGAGCTGGGAATTGGAGCCCGACGGCCACTATGTCCGGGACGAGCCCGGCGATCGCCCCTTCAACCTGCATCGGTATTTCATGACCAATCCCTCGCTTTCGGGGCGCGGCGCCGCGCTCGACACCAGCAAGGCGGTGCCCACCCTGTCGCTGCGGCGGCAGCGTTGACCGGCGCGCGCTGAGCGATGGCAGGTCCCCGCGCGCCGCGTACGGCAATCATCGATATCGGCTCCAACTCGGTGCGACTGGTCGTCTATCAAGGACCGCCGCGCCTGCCCGCCATCCTGTTCAATGAGAAGGTGATGGCGGGACTGGGGCGCGGGCTGGCCGCGACCGGGGCAATCGATCCGGCATCGCTGAACAAGGCGCAGGTCGCGCTCGCCCGATTTGCCAGTCTGGCACGTGAGATGGGCGTTGCGACGCTGCGCACCGTTGCGACGGCGGCGGTGCGGGATGCGGCCAATGGCGGCGAACTGATTGCCTGCGCCGAGTCGCTGGGGTTGGAGGTCGAGCTCCTGTCGGGTGAACAGGAGGCCAAGGCGGCGGGCGAGGGGGTTCTCTCCGCCATTCCCGATGCCGACGGGATCGTCGGCGATCTGGGCGGCGGCAGTCTGGAGCTGGTGCGCGTCCGGGACGGCGGCGTCGAGGACCGGGTGTCCTTTCCGCTTGGCGTGCTGCGTATCCCGGCGCTGCGCGAAAAGGGCAGCAAGGCGTTCGAGCGGCATATCGGTCGCTTGATCGAGGACGCAGGCTGGGAAGGGCGCGGACGTGGCTTGCCCTTCTACATGGTCGGCGGATCGTGGCGGGCGCTCGCGCGGCTGGACATGACGCTGGCCGATTATCCGCTGCCGATCATCCATCATTATGAACTGACCCCGCTCGACATATTGCGTCTGTCGCGCACCATTCCGCATCTCGGCAAGGCGCGGCTTCGCGAAGTGAAGGGGCTGTCGTCCAGCCGTGCCGCGACACTGACCGACGCGACCGCGCTGCTCAGCGTGTTGCTGAAGCATCTGGGCAGCAGCACGACGGTCGTTTCCGCCTTCGGCCTGCGCGAAGGGCTCCTATACGGTGGGCTGGACGCCAGGACCCGCGTTCTCGATCCGCTGATCGTCGCGGCACGCGAGGAAGGGCGGCTGCTCGGCCGTTTCCCCGAACATGGCGATTTGCTGGAAAGCTGGATCGCGCCGTTATTCGCAGGCGAAGCTGCGGCGGAAGCCCGGCTCCGCCACGCGGCGTGCCTGCTCGCCGATGTGGGCTGGCGCGCCAATCCCGAATTTCGTGCCGAACGCGGCGTTGAGATTGCGCTGCATGGCAATTGGGTCGGCATCGATGCGGAGGGGCGTGCGATGCTGGCGCAGGCGCTCCACACCAGCCTGGGCGGTGGCCTCGACGTGCCTTCGCCGCTCGCCGAGCTGGCCAGCCCCGCGCAACTGAAACTCGCAACCAGTTGGGGCCTCGCGATCCGGCTGGGCCAGCGGTTGAGCGGCGGGCTGGCCGGGCCTCTTGAGCGGACGGCCCTGGTGCTGGACGACGGCCGTCTGGGGCTGGAGATGCTGGAGGCTGACCGGGGTTTTTACGGGGAAGCGGTGGAGCGTCGCCACGCGACACTCGCGACCGCCTTTGGGAAAACGCCGGTTCGGCTTACCCACAGCCGAGGCGGGTGATCCGGCCCTTGGCATTGGTCTCGATATTTAATCGATCGGGGCTGTAATCGAGCGTGACGGGCATGCCTCGTACATAGACCCGCAAGCGTCTGGCGCCGGATCGCTGTAGAACTACGGCACGGTCCCGTTCTGTCCATTTCTTGCCGACCAGTGCTGCTATCCGGTCGCTATCGCAGGCTTGGGAACCGGAATTCGACGGAGCCGGTGGTGCCTGGATGGCGGCGGCCAAGCCGATCGCTACGATCCAGGTGGCGCCCTGCATCACGCCTCTTCCTCGGCGGTACGGACCATCTTCAACTTGCCGCCCTTCACGACGAAGCCGGTGCGCCCCTCGACTAGATCGAGCGCATCACGGCCGAACTGCTCGAACCGCCATCCGTCGAGCACCGACAGGCCGGAGCGTACACCCGCCGCCAGCATCTCCAGATCATCTGCGCGGGCCAGCAGGCGTGGCGCGACGTCGATGTCACGCGCGCGGATCTTCAGCAGCAGCTTGAGCAGATCGGCGACCAGCGCGCCCTCACGCCCCAAGCCCGGCTTGCGGTCGTCGCGCGCAGGCAGTTCGTCGGCGCCCAGCGGCTCGGCCCGCTCCAGTGCGTCCATCAGGCGCGCGCCGATATCGTTGCTCGCCCATGTCGCCGACAACCCACGCACCTTGGCCAGATCAGCCTGCTTGCGCGGCGGATGCCCGGCGAGGTCGGCCAGCGTCTCGTCCTTGACGATGCGACCACGCGGCAGGTCCTTGGCCTGCGCCTCCAGCTCGCGCCAGCGGGCGAGCGCCTTCAACCGGCCCAGCATATCGGGCTTGCGGCCCGACACACGCACCCGCTTCCAGGCGACATCGGGGTCATTGGCGTAATGCGCCGGATCGGCCAGCCGTTCCATTTCCTGATCCAGCCACGCGCCGCGCCCGGTCTTGCGCAGCCGCTCCAGCATCTTGGGGAAGATCGCGGCCAGATGGGTGACGTCACCGATCGCATAATCGACCTGACGCTGGTCGAGCGGGCGTCGCGACCAGTCGGTGAAGCGCGCACCCTTGTCGACGGCGATGCCCAGCCAGCTGTCGACCAGATTGGAATAACCGATCTGCTCGCCCTGACCCAGTGCCATCGCCGCGATCTGGGTGTCGAACAGGGGGTGGGGTGTCTTGCCGGTCAGGTTGTAGATGATCTCGATATCCTGCCCACCGGCATGGAAGACCTTCAGGACCTCGTCATTGTTGACCAGCAGGTCGAGAAGCGGGGTCATGTCGAGCCCCGGCGCCTTGGGATCGATCGCGGCGGCCTCTTCGGTGTCGGCGATCTGGATCAGGCAAAGTTCGGGCCAATAGGTACTTTCCCGCATGAACTCGGTATCGACCATCACATAGTCGGCTTGCGAGAGACGGGCACACAGATTGGCGAGCGTGGCGCTGTCGGTAATCAACGGATGAACGTGCATCGTCTGCACATAGCCCGGCCAACGCGGGTTGACAAAGAGGAACGCATATACGCCCAAGTTGGGCACAATGGGATTGACAAAAACCGGGCAGGCGGGGAAGCGGCAGCACTTTCCCCAGACGTACAGAGAATGTCCGCCATGCACGCCTATCGTACCCACACCTGCGCCGCGCTGACTGCTGAGGCGGTCGGCGAGACGGTTCGCCTGTCCGGCTGGGTCCATCGCAAGCGCGATCATGGCGGCGTCCTGTTCGTCGATCTGCGCGACCATTACGGCATTACCCAGATCGTCGCCGACAGCGACACGCCTGCGCTCGCCATTCTGGAGAGCATCCGGGTCGAGTCGGTCGTGACCATCGACGGCGTGGTGAAGGCGCGCTCGGCGGGCACGATCAACCCGAACCTGGCGACCGGCGAAATCGAGGTGTTCGCGCGCGGCGCGACCGTGCTGTCGGCGGCCGAGGAACTGCCGATGCCGGTGGCGGGCGAGCAGGAATATCCCGAGGATATCCGCCTGCGCTACCGCTTCCTCGACCTGCGTCGCGAGACGCTGCACGCCAACATCGTGCGCCGGACCCAGGTGATCTCGGACATGCGGCGTCGCATGGAGACGGCGGGCTTCACCGAATATTCGACCCCGATCCTGACCGCCTCGTCGCCGGAGGGCGCGCGCGACTTCCTGGTGCCGAGCCGCATCCATCCGGGCAAGTTCTACGCGCTGCCCCAGGCCCCGCAGCAGTATAAGCAGCTGCTGATGGTCGCCGGCTTCGACCGCTACTTCCAGATCGCCCCCTGCTTCCGTGACGAAGACCCGCGCGCCGATCGTCTGCCGGGTGAATTCTACCAGCTCGACCTGGAGATGAGCTTCGTCACCCAGGAAGAGGTGTGGGAGACGATGGAGCCGGTGATCGGCGGCATCTTCGAGAAGTTCGCTGACGGCCGCACCGTTACCCCGATCGGCCAGTTTCCGCGCATTCCGTACTCCGAGTCGATGCTAAAATATGGCAACGACAAGCCCGATCTGCGCAACCCGCTGATCATCACGGACGTCTCGGAGCATTTCACCAGCTCGGGCTTCGGTCTGTTCGAGAAGATCGTGGGTTCGGGCGGCGTGGTTCGCGCGATCCCGGCGCCCAAGACCGCCGAGAAGAGCCGCAAGTTCTTCGACGAGATGAACGAATGGGCGCGCGCCGAGGGTCACGCCGGCCTGGGCTATGTAACCCGCAAGGGCGGCGAGTTCGGCGGCCCGATCGCCAAGAACCACGGCACCGAGGGCATGGAGGCTATCTACGCCGCGCTCGGCCTCGGACCCGATGACGGCCTGTTCTTCGCCGCGGGCAAGGTCGAAGCGGCGGCCAAGCTGGCAGGGCTCGCGCGCACTCGCGTCGCCGAGCAGCTTGGCCTCATCGAAGAGGGCGCGTTCCGGCTGTGCTGGATCGTCGACTTCCCCTTCTACGAGTGGGACGAAGACGAGAAGAAGGTTGAGTTCGCGCACAACCCCTTCTCGATGCCGCAGGGTGGCATGGAGGCGCTGAACTCCGCCGATCCGCTGTCGCTCAAGGCCTATCAGTATGACCTGGTGTGCAACGGCTTCGAGATCGCATCGGGCTCGATCCGCAACCAGTCGCCGGAACTGATGGTCGCCGCGTTCGAGAAGGTCGGCCTGTCCAAGGCGGATGTCGAGGAGCGCTTTGGCGGCCTTTACCGCGCTTTCCAATATGGCGCGCCGCCGCATGGTGGCATGGCCGCCGGTGTCGACCGCATCGTCATGCTGATCTGCGGGGCGCAGAACCTTCGCGAAATCTCGCTGTTCCCGATGAACCAGCGCGCCGAGGATCTGCTGATGGGCGCTCCCAGCCTGCCGAGCAACAAGCAGATGCGCGAACTGTCGCTGCGCTCGACCGCGGAAACCAAGAAGGACGTGGATCAGGTCGTCGCCAGCTCGGCGGGCTGATCCTCCCAAGAGCGCAATGAAAAAGGCGGGCGCCGGATGCGGCGTCCGCCCTTTTTTAGTCTCGAGTCCGGGTCGGGGACCCGGACCGAGTTCCTTACGCCGCAGCGAGGGCCGGGGCGGCGGGCTTGAACTCGCCATTCTCGTCCATCAAGTGCAGCACGCCATCGGCAATCGCGAAATACGCGCCGCGCAGAGTCAGCTTGCCCGCATCCTCACGCTTCGTAACGAAGGGGAAGGTACGCAGGTTGGCGATTGAGGTGCGAACCGACTCCAGCTCCATCTCGCGCATCGCGTCGGCATCGGCCGCGTCGCCATGCTTGGCGATGACCTTTTCGCGCGCTTCGTCGAGCAGGCTCACCCAATCGGACACGAAACCGCCTTCACCTTGCGGGGCGTGCGCAAACCCCTGGGTCAGTGCCGCCTTGCACCCGCCGCAGGCGCCGTGGCCCATGACGACGACATCGCTCACTTCCAGCTGCGTCACCGCGAATTCCAACGCCGCCGACACGCCATGATGACCGCCACCGGTCTCGAACGGCGGAACCAGATTGGCGACATTGCGCACGACGAAGATTTCGCCGGGCAGGGTGTCGAAAATCTGGGCCGGATCGACACGGCTGTCCGAGCAGGCGATCACCATCACCTTGGGGCTCTGGCCTTCCTTCAACTCGGCCCAGCGGTCGCGCTGGCGACGCCAATCGGAGGTCCGAAAGCGCTGATAGCCATCCACGAGGTCGTTAAAGTCGGTCATTGGTCTCTCTTATGCAGTGAGGGAACGTACGTTCTAGCACGCGAACCGGACACGGCCGTTTCGGTTCCATATCAAAGTGTGTCTGATGCCGCCATGCGTTGCGTGCGGCAGGCATTGTGTCCAGCCCTCACCATCGCTATTTCGCAAGCCATGAACGAGTTGACACCGTTGGCCGCGCCGGTGCGCGCGCGCAAGCCGGACTGGATCCGCGTCAAGGCCCCGACGAGCGCCGGTTTCGCCGCCACCCGCGAGCTGATGCGGGCCAAGAGCCTGACTACCGTTTGCGAAGAGGCGGCGTGTCCGAACATCGGCGAATGCTGGTCGAAGAAGCACGCGACCGTCATGATCCTGGGCGATACCTGCACCCGTGCCTGCGCATTCTGCAACGTGAAGACCGGTATGCCGCGCAAGGTCGATGCGATGGAGCCGCAGAACGTCGCGGATGCTGCCGCGCAGATGGGGCTGAGGCACATCGTCGTCACCTCGGTCGACCGGGACGACCTGCCCGATGGCGGCGCGTCGCAGTTCGTGAAGGTGATCCAGGCGCTCCGCCGCACGACGCCCGACACCACGATCGAAATCCTGACGCCGGACTTCCGCAATAAGGCGCAGGCGGCGATCGAGTCGATCGTCGAGGCGCGTCCCGACGTGTACAACCACAATCTGGAAACGGTCCCCAGGCTATACCCGACGATCCGACCGGGCGCGCGTTATTATGCGTCGCTCCGCCTGCTGGAGAGCGTCAAGCGCCATGATCCGTCGATCTTCACCAAGTCGGGGGTGATGCTGGGGCTGGGCGAACAGCGGCTGGAAATCCATCAGGTGATGGACGACATGCGTTCGGCCGACATCGATTTCCTGACCATGGGCCAGTATCTGCAGCCGACGCCGCGCCACGCCAAGGTCGCGGAGTTCGTCACGCCCAAGGCGTTTGACGCCTATGCCGCGATCGCGCGCGCCAAGGGCTTCCTGCTGGTCGCCAGCTCGCCACTGACCCGGTCCAGCTATCATGCGGGCGATGATTTCGAACGGCTGCGGTCGGCGCGCGAGGCGAAGCTCGCAAGCGTTCGCTGATGCCCAAACATAGCGAGACGCGGCATCTGCCCTATACGCCGGAGCAGATGTTCGATCTGGTCGCGGATGTCGCGCGTTATCCGGAGTTCTTGCCCTGGGTTTCGGCGATGCGGGTCCGTTCGGACACGCCGACCGAGACGGTCGCCGACATGATCGTCGGCTTCAAGGGCTTGCGTGAGACGTTCACCAGTCGCGTGACCAAGGACCGGCCCGGCGTGATCGACGTCGAATATCTCGACGGGCCGCTCAAATATCTGCGCAACAATTGGCGTTTCCGCCCCGAGGAACAGGGGTGCGCGGTCGACTTCACGGTCGACTTCGCCTTCAAGAACCGGGTGTTCGAGATGCTGGCGGGGCAGGTGTTCGGCACCGCGCTGCGCCGCATGATCGGCGCATTCGAGGATCGCGCCGCCAAGCTTTACGGCATCAGCAGTTCCAGCGCCAACAGCGCGGCCTGAAGCCGGATACCGCCACGCCCGATATCGCCGAACTCATGGCGTTCGGCCTTCACGTCATCCGGATCGCCACCGCGTAGCGCTTGGGCGAAGACGACCGTGCCGACCGGCTTCTTGGCGGTGCCGCCGCCAGGCCCTGCCACGCCGGTAATGGCGACCGCCACGTCCGCGTCGCTTGCCGCCAGCGCGCCCTGCGCCATGCCCCAGGCGGTGGCGGTCGACACCGCACCAAAGGTATCGATGACCTCGGGATTGACGTTCAACAGGTTGATCTTGGCCTGATTGGAATAGGTCACGAACCCGGCCTCGACCACGTCGGACGATCCGGGGATTTCCGTAAGGGCCGCCGCAACGAGGCCACCAGTACAGCTCTCGGCAAGCGCGACGCGACGACCGGCGGCGCGGTTCGCGACGACGACGCGTTCGGCCAGTTCGGTCAGCTCCCGGGGAAGAAGAACGTCCATATCAGTTTCCGTTGGCGCAAAGCGGCAGGTCGGGCACGGCCACCTGCCGCCCGCGTGTCTTTTCAGTCTTGAGATATTGAAGGGCGGTTACGACGACTCCGGCCATGTTGCGCGGGGGCAGGGGGGAAAGTTGCGTCACCAGACGGTCGATCGTCCCGCAATCCTCCAATCCGATGCGCCCGACGATGAACGGCACTAGTAGCGAGGTCAGCAGCGGCCGGGCATAATCCGATTGAAGCAGCGTGTCGATCGCCGGGTCGGACAGCTTGACGATCGCGGCGCGTGCGGCGGGCCAGGCCTGTTCGGCGGCACTCTCATATTTCGAGATCAGCGAGCCGCCACCCCGGATCAAGCTCGTTCCGGGCAGACGCGCACCGCACACCCGGCCCGTTTCCCGCAGGATGTCCGGCATGGCGACCAGCGTCATCGCCTCCGCTTCCGGCGCGGTGATGCAGGCGCGGGCTTGCGCGTTCGCCATTTCGGGTGCGGACAGCGCGATCAGCGCGACGATCAAGCCAAGCCGCTTCATGCCGCTACTCCGCCAGGCAGGCGGACCGTCGCCACCGCCTGAGCTGCAATGCCCTCGCCGCGGCCGGTGAAACCCAGCCGTTCGGTCGTGGTCGCCTTCAGGCTGACGCGGCTCTGCTCGATATTGAGCAGGTCTGAGATCCGCTCAATCATGGCGGCACGGTGCGGGCCAATTTTCGGGGCTTCGCAGATGATGGTCAGGTCGACGAAATCGATCCGCCCGCCCTTGTCAGCGATCAGCCTGGCGGCGTGCTGCAGGAATTGGCCCGACTCGGCGCCCTTCCACTGCGGATCGCTGGGCGGAAAGTGGGTGCCGATATCGCCTGCCGCGATCGTGCCGAGCAGGGCGTCCGTCAGAGCGTGAAGCGCGACGTCGGCGTCGCTATGCCCCGACAGGCCCTGATGGTGCGGGATAAGCACGCCACCCAGCCACAATTCCTCGCCATCCTCAAGCCGGTGGACATCGAAGCCCATCGCGGTCCGGGTTTCCCAGGCCAGGCGCAGATCAGCTCCGGTCATGTCGTCGGGATAGGTAATTTTCTCGAGCATGACATCGCCCTGCACCAAAGCGACGCGCCCGCCAAGCCGTCGCACCATCTGCGCGTCGTCCGTCGCTTCTGCATCAGCTGGCCATGCGGCGTGCGCGGCGACGATGGATTGCAGGTGGAAACCCTGCGGCGTCTGGACCCGCACCACGCCTTCGCGCGGCACGATCGCGCCCAGAGTCTCGTGGTCCGATTGCGCCAGCGTGTCGGCGACGGGCAGAATGGGCATTGCACCGTCCGCCGAGGCCAGGCCCGCCAGCACACGGTCTATCACCTCCGCCGACAAAAAGGGTCGGGCAGCGTCATGAATCAGGACCTTGGTCACGCCCGCAAGCGCCAGATGTCGAAGGCCCAACGAGACCGACTCGCGTCGGCTCGCGCCCCCCGCTTCGACCCAGCCGCCGGGCAGGATCGACCGGACATGATCGATCTGTTCCTTCGCCACCATGGTCAGCACCGTGTCGATCGCCGGATGCGAGGTCAGGGCGGTGTAGCTCCAGCCGAGCATCGGCCGGCCGCCCAGGTCGCGAAACTGCTTCGGCACGCCGCCGCCCATGCGGGACCCGCCGCCAGCCGCGACGATCAGCGCGGCGATCTTTCCTTCCTGGTTCATGGCCATCGCGTAGCGGCTTTTGACCGGGCTCGCCAACCTTGCCATTCAGAGCCTCTTCCCTTATGGCGGCTGCTTAGTTTTCAGGCAGTATGATGCGTAATCTCGCTCCCATCCAGGTCGGTCCGGTGACGATCGACAGCCCCGTCGTGCTGGCGCCGATGACCGGCGTCACCGACATGCCGTTCCGCACCCTCGTCCGCCGCTACGGCTCGGGGTTGAACGTGACGGAAATGATCGCCAGCCAGGCTGCGATCCGCGAAACGCGTCAGTCTGTTCAGAAGGCCGCCTGGCATCCGCTGGAAGAACCGGTGTCGATGCAGCTGGTCGGCTGCACTCCCTATGAGATGGGCGAGGCGGCCAAGCTGAATGCCGATCGCGGAGCCGCGATCATCGACATCAACATGGGCTGCCCGGTCCGCAAGGTCGTCAATGGCGATGCGGGCTCGGCGCTGATGCGCGACCTGAGGCTGGCGTCGGAGATCATCCGCGCGACCGTCGCGGCGGTCGATGTGCCTGTCACGCTGAAGATGCGGATGGGATGGTGCCATGACAGCCTCAATGCGCCCGAACTGGCGCGCATCGCCGAGGATATCGGCGTCAAGATGATCACCGTCCATGGCCGCACCCGCAACCAGATGTACAAGGGCAGCGCCGATTGGGCCTTTATCCGTCAAGTGAAGCAGGCGGTCAGCATTCCGGTCATCGCCAATGGCGACATCTGCTCGATTGACGATGCCGGGGCGGCGCTGGACCAGTCGGGGGCGGACGGCGTGATGATTGGCCGCGGGGCTTATGGGCGTCCTTGGCTGCTGGGCCAGGTCATGCACTGGTTCGCGACCGGGGAACGGCGCGAGGATCCGCCCCTGGACGAGCAATATCGCGCCGTTACCGAACATTATGACGCGATGCTCGACCATTATGGCACCGAGACGGGCGTCAACATGGCGCGCAAGCATATCGGCTGGTACACGCGCGGGCTGCACGGCTCGGCCGAGTTCCGGAACAAGGTGAACCAGGAAGCCAGCGCCGAGCGGGTCAAGACGATGCTGCGCGACTTCTACCTGCCGCAGATCGAGCTTGCAGCGGCTGCCTGACACGGCCGGTCACGGCCGTCCCGGCTTCGGCTCGCTATTTGCTGCATTGCCAGTGGCCGTGGTCGTGGTCGACCCCGACGACCGGATCGCTCACGCCAATGGCTTGGCGGAGCAGTTGCTCAACCTGTCCGAGCGCTTGATGATCGGACAGCCGCTGGCCGCGATCCTGCCGCCGCCGGATGCGCCGCGCAGTCGCGACGGCCATGGCTTTGCCGTATACGACACGGTGATCGCCATGCCCCATGGTCCAAAGATCCGGGTCGACTTCGTCGAAGCGCAGGTTCCCGACCATCCCGGCTGGCGTGCCATAACGCTTCACAGCGCGGGACCATCGCGACGGCTCGCCCATGCCTCGGATCGCAGCGCGGGCGCACGCGCCGCCGTGGGTGCGGCCGCAATGCTGGCGCACGAGATCAAGAATCCGCTATCCGGTATCCGGGGCGCGGCGCAGCTGCTGAACGGCGGCGAGTTGACGACGCTCATCACCACCGAGGTCGACCGGATCGCCGCCCTGATCGACCGGATGCAGGATTTCAGCGATACCCGGCCACTCCCGCTGGCGTCGGAAAATATCTATCCGCTGCTCGGTCATGCGCGGGGCGTCGCGCTCGCTGGGTTCGCGCGCGGCATTCCGATCGAAGAGCGTTTCGACCCCTCGCTGCCCCCGGCGCGGATCAATCGGGACGCGCTGCTCCAGATCGTCATCAATCTGCTCAAAAATGCCCGCGAGGCGGTCCGGGCGGTTCGTAACCCACAGATCGTGCTGACCACCGCCTATCGTCACGGCATGTCGGTCAGCGCCGGGGAAGGGCGGCCCCGCCTACCGCTGCCGATCGAAATCTGCGTGATCGACAACGGACCGGGTGCACCCGCCGACATTGCCGACCACCTGTTCGACCCGTTCGTGTCCGGCCGCCGCGAGGGGCAGGGGCTGGGTCTCGCGCTCGTCGACAAGCTCGTCCGCGACATGAGCGGCATCATTCAATATGCCAGGGAGGGCACGCCGGAAATGACGGTCCTTCGCCTGCTTCTACCGAGAGCCCATCCATGAGTCATGTCCTGGTCGTCGATGACGATGCTGCGATCCGCACCGTCGTGGGTCAGGCGCTGCGACGGGCCGGGCATGAGGTCACGACCGTGGAGACGCTGGCGCGGCTGGATCGTATCCTGGCGGGCGGTGCGCCCGACGTGCTGGTTACGGACGTCATCCTGCCCGATGGCGACGGGATCGACCATATCCGGGCCGTGGCGGAGCAGTTTCCGGCGCTGCCGATCATCGTCTTGTCGGCACAAAATACGCTGACGACGGCCGTTCGGGCGGCGGAGGTCGGCGCGTATGAATATCTCCCCAAGCCCTTCGATCTCGATGCGCTGACCCATGCGGTGGCCGGAGCCTTGGCGCGGCGCGGCGTCCTTGTCGAGGAGGGGCTGGGCGATGACGATCGTGCACTGCCGCTGATCGGACGGTCTCAAGCCATGCAGGGGGTGTACCGCGTCATCGCCCGCGTGGTCTCCACGGACCTCACCGTCCTGGTTTCGGGCGAATCGGGTACTGGCAAGGAGCTCGTCGCGCGCGCCATCCACGACCTGGGTCCCCGCCGCGCGGCGCCCTTCGTCGCCCTCAATATGGCCGCCATTCCACGCGAATTGATCGAGGCAGAGCTGTTCGGCCATGAACGTGGGGCATTTACCGGCGCAGCACAGCGCAATGCGGGGCGGTTCGAGCAGGCGGCGGGGGGCACTTTGTTCCTCGACGAAATCGGCGACATGCCGATGGAAGCGCAGACCCGGCTGCTGCGAGTCCTGCAATCCGGCGAGTTCACGACCGTGGGCGGCGCGCGGACGATCCGCACCAATGTCCGAATCGTTGCAGCGACCAACCGCGACCTCAGCCAGCAAGTCACCTCCGGGCATTTCCGCGAGGATCTGTTCTACCGTCTGAACGTCGTGCCGATTGCCTTGCCCGCGCTTCGCGAACGGCGACAGGATATTCCGCTGCTCGCGCGGCACTTCCTCGAAAACGCCGCGCTCCAGGGATTGCCCAAGCGCCGGATCGATACCCATGCGCTTGACGTGTTGGTCACGCATGACTGGCCGGGCAATGTCCGTGAGCTGGAAAACATGATGCGCCGCCTGGCCGTGTTGGCACGCGACGAGGTGATCGATGCCGAGGCGGTGCGAACAATGCTGGGTGAAGCGCGGTCCGCCTCCGCGCCGAGCGGGGCGGCCGCAGCCGATGGCGATCTGTCGGCGGCGGTACGTGCCTATATCGCGCGTCTTGCACTGGCGCATCCGGCGGCGCTGGACGACGGCACGCTCTATGATCGGGTCATCGCCGAGGTCGAGCGTCCGCTGATCGAGGCGATGCTAGGGCGCCACGGCGGCAACCAGCTTCGCGCCGCCCGTGCCATGGGGATCAACCGCAACACGCTGCGCAAGCGGCTCGACAGCCTGAACATCCCCGTGAGTGGCGATGACGAAGGCGGTGAGGCTTTGGCATAAATTTCTTGAATTGTGGCTTGCAGGACACGCCTCACGTTGTACGATTGCAACGATGTTGGCGCCCCTGAAGCCCGCTGAACCTGCCGAAGGACCGCGCTCTCGCTTTGCGGTGACCCCGCTTATGGAGGTCGCGGTCATCCTGGGAGCGGTCGCGGTCGCGATCGGCACCTATGTCTATATCGCCAGTCGCCATGACACGCAGGGCCTGATCGCGCCGCCGGTCATGGCGGGGCTGCTGGCGCTCAATCTGGTGCCCGGCGTGCTCCTTCTGATGCTGCTCGGACGGCGGGTGGCGATGCGGCGCGCGGCCAGTTCGCCGGTCGGCGGCGGAGGACGGCTCCATGTCCGTCTGGTCGCGCTCTTCTCTCTGACCGCCAGCGTACCAATCCTGCTTACGGTGGTCACCGCCTCGGTGCTGTTCCAGTCGTCGGCAGAGTTCTGGATTTCGGATCGCGCGCGCAAGGCGTTCGGCGACGCGATGGACATCGCGCGTCAATCCCAGCAGCAGATCATCAAGCGCTGGGTCGATACGGGTCGTGCCATGTCGCAGGATCTTGGACGTAACCTGCCCGCGCTTCGCGAGAACCGCCGCGATTTCCACGATTACCTCGTGCAGCAGACGGTGGTGCGTGACACGGTGGAGTCGGTCCTCTTCTCCTACGACCCGAAGCAGGGCTTCAAATTCTACGACTTCTTCAATCAGCCCTCGGACACCACCTTCCGCGAGTTGGTGACGCCTGAGATGATCCAGCAGGCGAGTAAGCTCAGCCGTCCTGAAGTAGGCATCAACGAACAGCGCGTCTGGGTTGTCACGCCCTTGCCCGAGGGCAACGGGTTGATGCTCTATATCGGCACGCCGGTGAACGCCGAATTCCTCAGCAAGCAGCATTTCGCCGCCGAAGATGTGTTCGACGACTATCGCGCGCTTCAGGGGCGGGCGCGGTCGCTTCAATTGAAGTTCAACCTCGTCCTGTTCGCAATCGCGCTGCTGATTGTCGGCATTGCCGTCTGGATCGCGCTGGCGGTGGCGGACCGGCTGGTCCGCCCGGTCGGCGAGCTGGTCGATGCCGCGCGGCGGATCGCGGGCGGCGACCTGACCGCACGTGTGCCCGACCCCAAGACCCGCGACGAGGTCGGTACGCTCGCTAACGCCTTCAACCAGATGACCGGCCAGTTGGAGCGCCAAAATACCGAACTTGTCACTGCGAATGCACAGCTCAACAACCGGCGCGCGCTGATCGAGGCGGTCATGGCCGGCGTGTCGGCCGGTGTCGTGGCGGTCGGCCGTGATCGGCAGGTGCGGATCGCGAACAACTCCGCCGATATCCTTCTGGGCGCCGATCAAGACGGGCTTGTCGGCCGTAAGCTAGGAGAGGTCGCGCCCGAGCTGGACGAGCTGCTCGATCAAGGACGGCGTGAGGCCACCGTACAAGTGGCGCTGCACGGTGACATGCGGACCCTGGCGGTGCGCATCGCGCAGACCGGCGATGGCCCCATTCTGACGTTCGACGACATCACCCAGCAACTCCTCGACCAGCGGCGCGCCGCTTGGTCGGACGTCGCGCGGCGCATCGCCCATGAGATCAAGAACCCCCTGACCCCGATCCAGCTCGCCGCCGAACGCCTTCAGCGGCGCTATGGCAAGGTCATCGGAGTGGAGGACCCGACATTCGGGCGTCTGACCGAGACGATCGTGCGCCAGGTCGGCGACCTGCGCCGGATGGTCGATGAATTCTCCTCGTTTGCGCGGATGCCCAAGCCCGTGTTCCGCGAGGAGGCGATCGCCGATATCTGTGCACAGGCGATGTTCCTGCACGAAGTCGCGCATCCTGAAGTCCGGTTCCAACTGGATCAGGACGAACCCGCACCGACCTTGGTCTGCGACCGCCGCCAGATGAGTCAGGCACTGACGAATATCGTCAAGAATGCGGTCGAAGCGATTGAATCCCGACCCGAAGGTATGACGGGCGGCAAGGTCGTGATGACCGTCGGCCAGCAGGGCGGCATGGTCACCATTACCGTGACGGACAATGGCATTGGCCTGCCGCCCGAGCGCGACCGGATCATCGAGCCCTATATGACGACGCGTGCGCGGGGCACGGGCCTGGGCCTCGCCATCGTCAACAAGATTATCGAGGAACATGCCGGTACGATCGGCTTTTCCGACAATCCCACCGGCGGCACCATTGTTTCAATGATGTTCGATGCCGGCGCCCTGGCGGCGCTGGATCATGGGGGCGCCGAACCCGAACTGGCTGGGGAGGGCCAGCTCACCGCTTTGACTCGTACCCGGACGTAGAAAATCATGGCTTTGGACATCCTCGTCGTCGACGATGAACTTGATATCCGCGAACTGGTCGCGGGCGTGCTGGAGGACGAGGGTTATGAAGCCCGCGTCGCCGCGGACAGCGATTCCGCGCTGGAGGCGGTGGCCGTGCGGCGGCCATCGCTCGTCCTGCTCGACGTCTGGTTGCAGGGATCGAAGCTCGACGGGTTGGAACTGCTCGACGAGATCAAACGGCGCGATCCTTCGATCCCCGTTCTGGTCATTTCAGGCCATGGCAATCTGGACACGGCGGTTGCGGCGATCCGCAAGGGCGCAGCCGACTTCATTGAGAAGCCGTTTGAGGCGGAACGCCTGTTGCTGATGGTGGGGCGCGCGACCGAAACGGAACGGCTGCGGCGCGAAAACGCGTCACTTCGTGCCTCGGCGGGGCGCGAGACCGACCTGACCGGATCGTCGAGCGCGATCAACGGTATCCGCGCCACGCTGAAGAGGGTGGCGGCGACAGGCAGTCGGGTGCTCATCATGGGCGCGGCGGGCACAGGCAAGGAAGTCGCCGCCCGGTTGCTGCATGGCTGGAGCAACCGGGCCGACGCGCCGTTCGTGGTGGTCAGCGCTGCTCGCATGACGCCTGAGCGGGTTGAGGAGGAGCTATTCGGCGTGGAGGAGGGGGGGGATTTGGTCCGCACCGGCCTTCTCGAACAGGCCCATGGCGGCACGTTGTTCCTCGACGAGATCGCCGACATGCCGATCGCGACCCAGGGCCGTATCCTTCGTGTACTGACCGATCAGAGCTTTACCCGCGTCGGCGGCACGCGTGTCGTCAAGGTGGATGTGCGGGTGGTATCGGCCACCGCGCGCGACCTGACCCAGGAAATCGCCGAGGGACGTTTTCGCGAGGATCTCTACTACCGGCTGAACGTCGTGCCGGTGACCATCCCCTCGCTTGCCGAGCGGCGCGAGGACATTCCTCCGCTGGTCGAGCATTTCATGGCGCACTATGCCACCGAGCGAAGGGTCCGCACCCCCGAGATCGCACCCGATGCGATGGTCGCGATGCAGTCCTATGACTGGCCGGGCAATGTCCGCCAACTCCGCAACGTCGTCGAGCGAACAATCATCCTAGCACCGGGCGACCGGGTCGGGCGGATCGACATGGACCTGCTACCCGCCGAGGTGCTGGGCGAGGGGGGCGATATGGGCAGCGGCGGAGCGACAGCGATTATGGGCGCGCCCTTGCGCGAGGCGCGGGAAAGCTGGGAGCGCGAATATCTGCGCATTCAGATCCGGCGTTTTTCCGGAAATATTTCGCGTACCGCCAGCTTCATCGGAATGGAACGTTCAGCGCTTCACCGCAAGCTGAAGCTATTGGGCATCAGCGAAACGCGAGAGGATTGATGATGGGGTGGGCGCCGCCTCTGGACGAATGCTCCTTGAAACCATAGATATTGAGCGCGCCCGGCACACGGGCGCAATTCCGACGCCGGGAAACGGCGCTACTCGCGGGCACGGACCCGCCAAGAACAAGGGCTTGACCATGGCCGACAAACAGGGTTCGCTGCAGGACCTGTTTCTGAATGCATTGCGCCGCTCCAAGGCGCCCGTAACCATGTTCCTCGTCAAGGGCGTGAAGCTCCAGGGGATCGTAACCTGGTTTGACAATTTCTCGGTGCTGCTGCGCCGCGACGGGCAGTCGCAGCTGATCTACAAGCACGCCATCTCCACCATCATGCCATCCGGTCCGCTGGACGTCGCCGCGATCGTCGACGGCGTCAACGAACATCAGCGCAAGAACCCACTCTTGCAGGAAATCTTCCTGAATGCGGTGCGCAAGTCTGAAGACCCCGTCACGATGTTCCTGATCAACGGCGTGATGCTGCAGGGACAGATTGCGGGCTTCGATCTGTTCTGCATGTTGCTGCAACGCGAGGGCATGGCGCAGCTCGTCTACAAACACGCCGTCTCGACCATTCAGCCGGCACGTCCGCTGAACCTGGCCGAAGAGCAGGCGGGATCGGCCGAGGATTGAGCACAGGTTTCGATCGCGACCGGGGTGAGTTCACCCGCGGCGCCCGCACGGTCATCGTCCTGCCCGATCAGGGCGATGCCGCGCGCGACGCGAAAGCCCGTCTGGAGGAAACCGCCGGGCTTGCCATGGCAATCGGCCTGGATGTGGTCGAACGCGTGGCGTTGCGGGTCCGCTCGCCCAAGCCTGCCACGCTGATCGGCAGCGGACAGGTCGAACAGGTTGCGCAGCAGGTGCGGATGGAAGAGGCCCAGCTGGTCGTTTTCGACGCCTCGCTGACTCCGGTTCAGCAGCGCAACCTGGAAACCGCGCTGGAGGCCAAGGTCATCTATCGGACCGGCCTGATCCTCGAGATTTTCGGCGAACGCGCCGCGACGGCTGAGGGCCGGTTGCAGGTCGAACTGGCGCATCTCGACTATCAGGCCGGGCGTCTGGTTCGCAGCTGGACCCATCTGGAGCGACAACGCGGCGGGTTTGGCTTTCTAGGCGGCCCTGGCGAGACGCAGATCGAAGCCGACCGTCGCATGATCCGTGACCGGATGGCGCGGTTGCGGCGCGAACTGGATCAGGTCAGTCGGACGCGCGGCCTTCATCGTGAACGTCGTCAGCGAGCACCCTGGCCGGTGATCGCGCTGGTGGGCTATACAAATGCCGGAAAGTCTACGCTTTTCAATCGGTTGACCGGCGCTCATGTCATGGCGAAAGATCTCCTGTTCGCCACGCTCGACCCGACTCTGCGGCAGATTTCATTGCCCGGTATCGACAAGGCGATCCTGTCCGACACGGTTGGCTTCGTCTCCGACTTGCCGACACAGTTGGTTGCGGCGTTCAAGGCTACGCTGGAGGAGGTGGTTTCAGCCGACCTGCTCATCCATGTCCGCGACATCGCGCATCCCGACACCGAGGCACAGCGCGCGGACGTCGAGGCAGTGCTGACCGAGATTGGCGTCGATCCGGAGACCCCACGCTTCGAGGCATGGAACAAGATTGATCTCATCGAAGGCGATGCGCGCGAGGATGTCCTGATCGAGGCCGAGCGGCGCGCCAATATCGTAGCCGTGTCGGCCATGACGGGCGAGGGGATTGACGACCTGATCGAACAGGTCGCGGCCGCGCTGACTTCGGGGCACCGTCGTTACCGGGTCACACTGGATGCGGGTGACGGGGCGGGAGCGGCCTGGCTTCACGCGCATGGAGAAGTGCTGGATCAAGCTATCGAAGGCGAGCAGGCGGTTTATGATGTCCGCCTTGCGGAGTCCGACTATGAACGCTTCACCCGTCGCGACGCTTGACGGATTGCCATAGCGCTTCCTTGGCTTGCAGATCGAGCGCGGGAAAGGCTTCGCCCGCTTGGGCTTCCATTGCACGAAAGCGGCGCTCGAACTTGCCATTCGCATAGCGTAGCGCCGCTTCCGCATCGACGCCGCAATGGCGTGCCCAGTTGACGACCGAGAACAGCAGATCACCGAATTCCTCCGCCAGCGTCTCGGGCGGGGCTTCGGTGATTTCCTGAATTTCCTCGTCGACCTTTGCGCGCGATCCTTCTGCATCCGGCCAGTCGAAACCGACCCGTGCCGCGCGCTTCTGAAGCTTTTCCGCCCGCATCAAGGCGGGCAGGCCGAGTGCCACGCCATCCAACGTACCGTTCGCTGCCTTGGCCTGGCGTTCCTCGGCCTTGATCTGTTCCCACAGATGATGGCCACCACTGACATCGGCACCGAAGATATGCGGATGGCGCCGCTCCATCTTGTCGCTGATCGCCGCAACGACATCGGAAAAGTCAAAAAGGCCATGATCTTCGGCAATTTGCGCATGAAAGACCACCTGGAGCAGCAAATCGCCAAGCTCGTCTTTGAGATCCGCGATATCGCTGCGCGCGATCGCGTCGGCGACCTCATACGCTTCTTCGATGGTATAGGGCGCGATGCTCTCGAAGCTCTGTGCGACGTCCCATTCGCAGCCCGTCTGCGGGTCGCGTAGGCGCTTCATGATGGTCAGAAGGCGATCCACAGAGCCACTCCTTCAAAGTCGATAATATATATTATGTAAAACAAACTAGGTGGTCGCATTTAGGATCAAAACCCCCCGCTCGACGCGCCACGATCGTAACCGACGAAGGACGTTCATTCCGATAATGTCCTGGCTGCCGAAGCTGGGCGATACGTCCGCGCCGACGACGTTCAACTGGATCGGGCCAATTGCGAGACTGGCGATGGTGGTATGCGATGCCGTGACCCGGCCGTTCGCTGTTTCGATCAAGCTGCCGAACGGACTTTCGTTCAGGTCGAGCCCTGCCGCGCGCGCGGTCGCTTCGGACAAGGCGGTGGTCGTCGCTCCGCTGTCGATCAACATCCGGCGCTCTACGCCATTGATACGGACATCGGCGTAGAAGTGCCCATCCTGCGCGATGGGAATGCGAACGATGCCGTCAGGCGATGCTCTGCCGGGCCACAACTCGGCCAACCGCTCCCGTTGACCGACGACCAATAAGGCAGCGCTGAAAATGCCGATCCAGATCAGGGCCATCCGCAAGGTCTGGCCGATAGGTATGCGCCGCGCCGCCAGAGCGCTGAGCGGGAGCAAGAGGATCAGGCCATAATAGACGATGTCCATGGCCCGGTCCGTGCTCAAGGAATGAGTTCCATGCCGTCATAGGCAGGTTCGACACCGGCTGGGAGTTCGCGACACAGGGTCGCATAATCCATCGACTGATCCATATGGATCAGAACGCTGTGGCGGGGCTTCAACATTTCGATCCACTGGAGCACGGTGGGCAGATCGGCATGGGCGGGGTGTGGACGTCGGCGAAGCGCATCGACGACCCATAGGTCGAGATCGGAATAAAGTTCCGCCATTTCGGGCGTGAGCTCGTGAAAATCCGTCGCATAGCCGATGCTCTTGCCATCGCAGTCGAAGCGAAGACCTGCGGACAGGATACGCCCATGCGGCTGATCTACCGTTCGTACCCGAATCCTGCCGATCGTCAGTTCATCCTCAATCAGCGTCATCGTCGCAGTCGGTGGGTATCCGGTCTTGCCGCGAAAGACATAGCCGAAACGATTTTCGAGCGACGCGGCCGTGGTCGGCCTGGCATAGCCCGATATGGGCTCGCCCAAGGCATGGAAGATCTGACGAACGTCGTCGATGCCGTGGCAGTGATCGGCATGATCGTGGGTCCAGATCACGGCGTCGACCGTCCCGATCCCGGCGACGAGCAACTGCTCGCGCATGTCGGGGCCGGTATCGATCAGGATGCGGGTGTCCTCATGCTCGATAAGAGCCGAACAACGCATCCGTCGGTTACGCGGCTCGGCAGGATCGCAAGCACCCCAGTCATTTCCGATCCGGGGGACGCCGGAGGACGTTCCACAACCGAGGATCCGGATTTTCACGCGCGAGTCTTTGCAAAGAGCCGGTGGAAATTCTCGGCCGTCGCGTGGGACAGTTGCTCCACCGTTTCGCCACGCAGTTCGGCAAGGAATTTGGCGGTGTCGGCGACGAAGGCAGGTTCCCCGGCCTTGCCTCTATGCGGCACGGGCGCCAGAAACGGTGCGTCGGTTTCGATCAGCAACCGATCAAGCGGGAGGCGCGCGGCGGTTTCCTGCAAATCCTTCGCGTTCTTGAAGGTCACGATACCCGAAATAGATATATAAAAGCCTAACGCCAAGGCCTTATCGGCAAAATCGCCGCTGGCCGTGAAGCAGTGGATGACGCCGGGATAGGCCCCCTTCCCCATCTCGTCAGCCAGGATAGCGGTGGTATCCTCCTCCGCATCGCGCGTATGCACGACGAGCGGCAGGCCGGTTTCGCGGCACGCGGCGATATGCGCGCGGAAGCTGGTCTGCTGACGTGCCCGGTCGCTATGCTCGTAATAGTAATCGAGCCCGCTCTCCCCGATGCCGACAACGCGCGGGTGTTGGGCTCGCTCGATCAGCTTGGCGGTATCGATATGGGGATGCGCATCGGCCTCGTTCGGATGGATGCCGACTGTTGCCCATACGTCGGGCTCCCGCTCGGCGGTGGCGATAACGGCATCCCACTCGCTTTCTCGCGTGGAGATGTTGAGCATCGCCGTGACGCCGCGATCCCGAGCGCGGGCAAGGAGCCCCGCCTGATCCTCGGCCAAGCCCTTGTAATTCAGGTGGCAGTGGCTGTCGGCGAGCATCAGCCTTCCGCCTCCGCTGGCATTTCCAGACGAGGAAAGGCCGGGGTCGGCGCGGCCAGCGGTACGCCGCTATCGGCGCGGCGGGCATACCATCCATCATCGTCGATCGCGGCATGATTACGATCGTCGGCGCCCAGGGTGTCGAGGATGAGCCCTGCCCCGCGCGGCGTAACCGGCAGGATCGCGATGGCAAGCATCCGGATCGCGCGGACCAGTGTGCCGAGAACCGCGTGCATCCGGTCGGGATCGGTCTTGCGCAGCGACCAGGGCGCCTGGACGTCGATATACTGGTTGCAGGCATAGACGCCGCGCATCCAGGTCTCGATCCCCTGGCTGAGCATCAGATCCTCGAACGCGGTCTTCAGTCCGGCACAGGCGACGACCACCTCCTCCAGCAGCATGGCGTCGGCAGGATCGCTGCGCCCGGCTTCAGGCAAGGCGCCTTCCAGATTCTTGGCAATGAACGACAGCGTGCGCTGTGCCAGATTGCCGAAGCTGTTGGCGAGTTCGGCATTGACGCGGGTTACGATGGCTTCCGCCGAATAGGACCCGTCCTGTCCGAAACTGACTTCACGCAGAAAAAAATAGCGGAGAGCATCGACACCGAATGCATCGGCCAGCCCCATCGGGTCGACGACGTTGCCGACCGACTTGGACATCTTCTCGCCCCGGTGGAGCAGAAAGCCATGGCCGAATACCGACTGCGGCAGCGGCAGGTCGGCCGACATCAGAAAGGCGGGCCAATAGACCGTGTGGAACCGAACGATGTCCTTGCCGATCAGGTGCAGATTGGCAGGCCAGAAACGCGCCAAATCGCTATCCCGGTTCGGATAGCCGGTGCCGGTCAGATAATTGGTCAGCGCATCGACCCAGACATACATGACGTGGCCCGGACTGTCGGGCACGGGCACGCCCCAGTCGAAGCTGGTGCGCGACACCGACAGATCGGACAGGCCACCCTCGACAAAGCGCATCACTTCGTTGCGGCGGCTTTCGGGGCGGATGAAATCAGGGTTGTCGCGGTACAGGTCGAGCAGCGGCTGCTGATATTTGGACAGGCGGAAAAACCAGGTTTCCTCCGCCGTCCACTCCACCGGCGTTCCCTGCGGCGACAGCTTGGTGCCGTCCTCGCCAACCGTCAGTTCGCCCTCGTCGTAAAAGGCCTCGTCGCGGACCGAATACCAGCCTTCATAACGGTCGAGATACAGATCACCCTTGGCCTGCATCGCCTGCCAGATGGCTTGACTGGCGGCATAGTGATCGGCGTCGACCGTACGGAGGAATCGATCATAGGAGATATCAAGGCGATCAGCCATCACATGGAAATGGCTGGACATTTCGTCGGCGAACTCACGCGTCGAAATGCCGCGCGCGCGCGCTGCCTGCGCCATTTTCAGACCATGTTCGTCGGTGCCGGTCTGAAACAGGACATCGCGGCCTGCCTGACGCTGGAACCGGGCGATGACGTCTGCCGCCACCATCTCATAGGCATGGCCGATATGCGGGCGGCCATTGGGATAGTGGATGGCGGTGGTGATATAGAATGGGTCGGCCATGGCCGGTCCCTAGAACATCCCCTCGCACAGGTGAAGCCCGTCCCGCCCGGTGCGAAAATGCTCAGCCGCGAAGCGACCATGCCAGCCAAAGCCAGCCAAGGATCAAAAGCGTGCCCCCGACCGGCGTGACGGCCCCCAACCAGCGCGGTGCGCCAACGGCCATCGCATAGAGCGTGCCCGCAAAGATCGCGGCCCCGATGACGAACGTCCAGGCGACGCCCCTTGCTTCCATCCGCACGGCGACAAGCGCAGCGACGGCGTGAATGAGCTGATACTGACCGCCGGTTCGCAGCCATTCGACCGCGACACCTTCCGCTCGGTGCGCGCCAAAGGCGCCGGCCGCGATTGCGAGCGCCCCGGACAATGCCGCCAGAATCGCCACCAGCCCCATGATTCAGCCTTTCCGTTCGTCCTGCGTGATGATCCGATCGCTCGCGGCCCGCAGGTCGCCCGCCGCGGCCTGGGCAGCGAGCCTTTCCTTGTCGCGGGCGCGATACATGGTTTCCACTCGGTCGATCTCGGCATGATCGATCTTCAGGCTCCCCAGCGCGAGCCGGGCCATCTTCACCGCCGACTCCAGCACCTCACGCACGACATAGGAGGCGGGACCCCCTTTCAGACGAAGCACGGCGCGCCGGTCATAGGCGCGGACGAAGATCGACGCATCGGGGAAGGCCGCATGTACGCTTTCCAGCAATTCCAGCGTGATCTGGTCATCGTCCAGACAGAATAGAATTAATTCCGCTTCCGCCGCACCCGCCTGGCGGAGCAGGTCGAGCCGGGTGCCGTCGCCATAATAGACCTTGGCGCCGAAGGAAGCCGCGATGTCGATCATCTCGATGTCGCGGTCGATCAACGTCACCGGAATGTCGCTGGCGATCAGCATTTGCGCGACCGTCTGGCCGAACCGGCCATAGCCAACGATCAGGGCATTGGCGCCATCGGTTACCGGCCCGTCGCGCTGGCCGCCGCGGGTGATGACCGGTTCTTCGCGGATGCGGCGCGTGGCTCCCATCAGGAATGGTGTCGTCGCCATCGACAAGGTGATGATCGCGCCAAAAAGGCTCGCCGCTTCCGGTGCGATCAGATAGCCTTGCTGCGCCTGAGCAAAGAGAACGAAGCCGAACTCACCGCCCTGGCTCATGAGCAGACCCAGCGCGAGGGCGGAGCGCCAGTTCATCTTGAACGCCAGCCCGATCAATGAAATCACCAGCGTCTTGGTCGCGATCAGCGCGAGCGCCATGACCGCAACGAAGACCGGCCGATCTGCGATGGCTGGCAGATTGAGCATCATGCCGACCGCCAGGAAGAACAGGCCGAGCAGGATCGAACGGAACGGCTCGACATCCGCTTCCAGCTCGTGCCGGTAGGGGCTGTCGGCGAGCATCACGCCCGCGATGAACGCCCCGAGTGCGGTCGACAAGCCAAGCAACTCCATGACCGCCGCGCTGGCGACGACCGTGAACAGCCCTGCGAAGACGAACATCTCGCGCTCGCCCATATTGCCGATCAGGCGGAACAGGGGCCGCAACAGGAAACGTCCGGCCAGGATCAGGCCGATGATCGCCCCCACCGTCTCCAACGCCAATATCCAGCCCGGTGGTCCGGCATGATCGGCGGGATTGCGCGACATCGCCGCGACGATGGTAATGAGTGGGACGATCGACAGATCCTGAAACAGGAGGATCGAAAAGGCCCGTTCTCCAAAGGGCGTTCGCATCCGCCCGGATGATTGCAGCATCGGCAGCACCTGCGCTGTCGAAGACAAAGCGAGCGGCAGGCCGAGCGCAAAGGCAGCTTCCAGCGAGAAATGCGCCAGCATCACGATACCCGTGATCGCCAGCCCGCAGGCCACGACCTGAAGCAGACCCAGCCCGAAAATTTCGTGCTTCATCCGCCAAAGCCGGGCGGGATTCAGTTCGAGCCCGACGATGAACAAGAGGAGCGTGATGCCGATCTCAGCGATGCCCAGCTTAGACTCGGCGTCCCCGACCAGCCCCAGGACATGAGGACCAACGACCGCGCCAGCAATGAGATATCCCAGCGTGGCGCCCAGTCCCAACCGGCGAAAGATCAGAACGAAGACCAGTCCGAACCCGAACAGGATCGCACCGTCGCGAAGCAGCGATACCTCGGCGTGCATCAGCCGTGCGATCCCGCCGCGGCGGCCTCAGCCGCCTGCGCGGCCGCTTCGAACGCCAGACGGATCGAGGGGTGCCGCGCGGTATAGGTCAGCGCGGGGGCGAAGATATCCAGGCCGGGCCAGGCAGGTGCATCGCCCTGCCCTGCCTCGAGCCACGCGGCGAGTTCGTCCCGGGCGGCGGCCAGTTCGGTGACGCTGCGCCCGATGACATGGGCGGACAGCAGCGCCGCGGATGCCTGCCCCAGCGCGCAAGCGCGGACCAGCATCCCCACCTCCGCCACGCGGCCCGCTTCGTCGAGGTTGACGTCGACCGTCACCCGGCTGCCGCAAATGGGGGACCGGCGCTCGGCGCTGGCCATAGGATCGCGCAGGCGCTGGTCGTGCGGAATCGCCGTGGTCAGCCGCAGAATTTCCGCATTGTAGAGGGGCGCGTTCATGACGAGGTCTCGCTGCTATTGGTCATGCCCGAACCGGCGCCGGGGGTGGGCGCGCCGAAAACGGGCAAGCCGCGACGGCGACGATCGACGAAATCGGCGATCCCGGCGCTGGTTGCGTTCAAGAGCTTGTAGGTACGGCTCTTGACCATCCACTCGGGCCTGCGCGCGGGGCCGCCGCTGACCGTGTCGATCAGAAGGGCGACGACGAGGAAGACCAGGCTGGCAAGGATCAGTCCCTTCAAAGCGCCGAAACCGAAGCCCAGCGCGCGGTCGACCGGGCCTAACACGGAGGTGCGCGTCCGCTGTCCGATGGCCCGTGCGATCATTCGTCCGCCCAGATAGGTGACGCCGACGATCAGCGCAAATGCCAGAACCGCCGCGCCCGACACGGTACCCACCACCCCGGTCAGCGTCTGCGCCAAAGCGATGTGGAACATCTTCAGCGCCGCGACGATCGCGACCCAGGCGAACAGGGCGAGCACTTCGGTGACGAAGCCCCGCATGAAACCCTGTATCGCCGCGCCGAACACCGCGATCAGGACAAGAATATCTAGGGCCGTCAACGCCTGCTATCCCATATCTCGGTTCGCCCATGAACCACGCCCGTTACGGATCGCCAAGTCCGCCATGGGGCAAGGAACGGGCATGGCGTCGCCTGGCCCTTCGCTAACCGCGACCCAGCATATGGTCAACGAACTCCGCCAGGGTGCGAAAGCCCGTCATGCGCAAGCCTCCTTCGTCGCCCGCCATAGCCCGGGGCAACATCGCCTTTTCGAAGCCCAGTTTGCCCGCCTCCTTCAATCGCAGCGCGCCGTGTGCGACCGAACGGATCTCACCCGACAGTGCGATTTCGCCAAAGACGATCGCATCGGCAGGCACCGGCCGCTCGGACAAAGCCGAGATCAGCGCGGCCGCCACCGCCAGGTCAGCGGCGGGGTCCTGCACCCGGTATCCACCCGCGATGTTGAGATAGACTTCCGCCGACGAAAAGCTCAGTCCGCACCGCGCCTCCAGCACGGCCAGGATCATCGCCAGTCGACCGGTATCCCATCCGACGACCGCGCGCCGGGGCGTCGCGCCCGATGCCAGCCGGACGGTCAGCGCCTGGATTTCGACCAGCACCGGCCGCGTGCCCTCCAGTGCGGGAAATACGGTCGCGCCGGTCACCCCCTCCTCGCGGCTCGTGAGGAACAGCGACGATGGATTCCCAACCTCGGTCAGCCCCTCGGTCTGCATCGCGAAGACGCCGATCTCGTCGGTACCGCCGAAACGGTTCTTGATCGCACGCAGGATGCGATACTGATGGCTTCGTTCGCCTTCGAAGGCGAGGACTGTGTCCACCATATGTTCCAGTACGCGCGGACCGGCGATCGAACCGTCCTTGGTGACATGGCCGACCAGCACGACGGCGGTGCCACGTTCCTTGGCGAAACGGATCAGTTCCTGACCCGAGGCGCGGACCTGGCTGACCGTGCCGGGGGCGCCCTCGATCAAGTCGGAATGCATCGTCTGGATCGAGTCGATGATGAGAAGCGCTGGCGGCGTTCCGATCGACAAGGTGGTCAGGATATCGCGAACCGAGGTCGCCGCCGCCAGCCGCACCGGTGCCTGGCCAAGGCCCAGCCGGCGCGCGCGAAGTCGTACCTGATCGGCCGCTTCTTCGCCGGAGACATAGGCCACCGGCTTGCCCGCCAGTGACAGCTTGGCCGCCGCCTGAAGCAGCAGCGTCGACTTGCCGATCCCCGGATCGCCACCGATCAGCGTCGCCGAACCCTCCACGAAACCACCGCCCAGCGCGCGGTCCAGTTCGGCGATGCCGGTCGCCATCCGGTCGGGCAGCGGAATATCGGCGTCCAGGCCGACCAGCTGGATCGCCCGGCCGCCCCCTTGCAGATTATGCTTGGCGGCAAACGGCGTCAGTTGCACCGGCGCTTCTTCGAGCATCGTGTTCCATTCGGAACAATCGGGGCATTGCCCCTGCCAGCGTGACGACACCGAACCGCAGGATTGGCAGACATAACGCTTCTGGATCTTGGCCATGTCGTTCTTCTAGCGGGAGCGGAACGAAAATGGAACGGATTTGATCGGCCAGCAGGAGTGGCCTTTGCGCCGCCGCCCGGCTATGGGGCGGCCTCCATGATCCCAGAAAAGTTTCGTGTCGCGCTGTTCAGCGGCAACTACAATTACACGCGCGACGGCGCGAACCAGAGCCTGAACCTGCTGGTCGGCCATTTGCTCGAGCGGGATGTCGCCGTGCGAGTCTATTCGCCGACCTCATCGACCCCGGCCTTTCCCCCCGTCGGCGACCTGGTCGACGTGCCGGCCATTCGCCTGCCCTTCCGTGCGGACTATAAGCTGGCGCGCGGGCTTCCGGCCAAGGTCCGCGCCGATCTCGAGGCGTTCGCGCCCAATATCGTCCACGTTTCGGCGCCGGAGTTTCTGGGCCATGCCGCTGTGCGCTGGGCTCGGGAAAAGGACGTGGCGTCGATCGCTTCGGTCCATACCCGGTTCGAGACCTATCCGGCTTATTATGGCCTGGGTTTTCTGGAGCCGGCGATCATCAAATTGCTGACCCGCTTCTACAACAAATTCGACCGGATCGTCGCCCCCAGCCCCAGCATGATCACGCTATTGCGCGGTTGGGGCGTGACGCCGCCGATGAGCATCTGGTCGCGGGGTATCGATCACGACCGTTTCCGCCCCTCGCGCCGAAGCCTGGAGTGGCGGCGTTCGCTGGGCATCGCGGACGGTGACGTGGCGATCGGGTTTCTGGGGCGGCTGGTCAAGGAAAAGGGTCTCGACGTGTTTGCCGACGCCCTGGCCGAGTTGCGGCGGCGCGGGGTGGCCCACAAGGTCCTGGTCGTCGGCAAGGGGCCGGCACAGGACTGGTTCGCGAAGGCGACACCCGATGCGATTTTCGCTGGCTATCAAACGGGCGACGATCTCGGCCGCGCGGTGGCGTCGATGGACATCTTCTTCAACCCTAGCGTGACCGAGACGTTCGGCAACGTCACGACCGAAGCGATGGCGGCTGGCGTGCCCGTCGTGGCCGCGAACGCGACCGGGGCGATGGACCTCGTGGCGGACGGGGAAACCGGCTATTTGGTCGGCGCTCGCGACATCAAGGGCTATGCCGACGCGCTGGAGCGGATCGCCACCGATCAGGCGCTGCGCCGCCGGTTCAGCGGCGCGGGACAGGCTCGCGTCGCCGATTACCGGTGGGACAAGGTGAATGATGCGGTGCTGCACGCCTATCGCATGATGTTCGCCGAGCGCTGATCGCTTAACCGTCGCGCCAGTCGAAGGTCAGCGGTGCCTCGCGAAAGGCGAAGCGGTCAAGATGGCTGGCGATGACGTCCTGCATTCGCGCGACGTCGCCGTCCTCGGGCACGGTCAGCACGATGTCGAGCGTGTCGCTGTCGGCGCGCATGGCGAGCTTCGATCCATCCGGAAACAGGATCGTGCCTTCTTCCGCGGTGAAGGAGACCTGCATCTTATGGCTCCAATGCTTGGCGAGCTGCTGGAGATAGCGACTGGCCGACAGGGTCGGCACGCGGGCGACGGAAATGCTCACTTCAGCCGCTCCACCTTCTGGGCCAGGTCGTCGATCATCGCGGCGACCTGATACACCATGTCCTGCGGAGCTTCGCTGCCGCCGAAGCGTTCGACCACCGCCATCTTCAATCCCGCCATTGCCCGCCGGATCGGTGCGGCATCGACTCGTTGACGATGTTCGCCCAATGCCCTGAGCCGAGCGAGCAACGCTTCGACCTGTTCGGCACGCTCTGCCAGATGCGCGCGCCCGGTATCGGTTGCGGCGAAGCGCTTCTTGGCACCCTCGGAATATTGCTCCTCGATAAAGCCCATTTCATCGAGCAAGGTAATCGTCGGATAGATAACGCCGGGGCTAGGCGCATAGGCGCCGCCGGTCATCGCCTCGATTTCGCGGATCAGGTCATATCCATGACGCGGCTCGTCGGCGATCAGCTTGAGCAGGATCAGCCGCAATTCGCCGCCGTCGAACATCCTCCCCCTGCGACCGCCGCCTGGTCCGCGCCGCCCGCTTCGCGGGTCTCCGAAATCCCATTGCCCTTCGACCGGCCCAAAATTCCACCGGCCATGCCGCTGCCCATGGTCGTGGCCTTCTCTGTGAAAGTGCCTCATTGCGATACTCCAAATCCGATCATGATGGGCTCAAGATACATCGTACGAGACGCGTTTCAAGATGCTCCTCGATATATCGTGGACCAAGAAGGTGACGGACCGAGTCAGCGCCCCTACATGTCGGGCATGGCCGATCTCTTCGCCGGTATGGACCCCGCCCCTACCCCGTCCTCCTTGTCACCCGATGCGCCGCTGGCCGATCGGCTGCGTCCCGCGAAGCTGGCCGAGGTCGTCGGGCAGGATCACCTGACTGGGCCGGAGGGCGCGATCGGGCGGATGGTCGCCGCCGGGCGACTGTCCTCGATGATCCTCTGGGGGCCGCCGGGCACCGGCAAGACGACGATCGCGCGACTGCTCGCCGCGGAAGTGGGACTGCGCTACGCTGCGATCTCGGCCGTGTTTTCGGGCGTGGCGGACCTGAAGAAGGTCTTTGCCGAGGCGCGCGACCATGCCCGACTCGGGCAGCGAACTTTGTTGTTCGTGGACGAGATCCACCGCTTCAACCGGGCGCAACAGGACGGCTTTCTGCCCTTTGTCGAGGATGGCACAGTCACCTTGGTGGGCGCGACGACGGAAAACCCGTCTTTCGAACTCAACGCGGCGCTCCTCAGCCGCGCCCAGGTTTTGATCCTGCACCGGCTCGGCCAGACGGCGCTCGAACAGTTGCTGGAGCGCGCGGAAGCGTTGATGCAGCGCCCCCTTCCCCTGCAACCCTCCGCACGCGATGCGCTTCTCGCAAGCGCGGACGGCGATGGTCGCTTCGTGCTCAACCAGGCTGAAACGCTGTTCGCCGTAGGCCTGCCGGAGCCGCTCGACGCCGCCGGGCTTTCGGCGTTCCTGCAACGCCGGGTCGCGGTCTATGACAAGGATCGAGAGGGGCATTACAACCTGATCTCGGCGCTGCATAAGTCGATCCGGGGATCGGACCCTCAGGCCGCGCTCTACTATCTCGCCCGGATGCTGACGGCGGGCGAGGAGCCACTTTACGTGCTGCGGCGGCTGACCCGGACGGCGATCGAGGATATCGGACTGGCCGATCCGCAGGCGCTGACCCAATGTCTGGCGGCCAAGGACGCTTACGAGTTCCTGGGTTCGCCCGAGGGAGAATTGGCGATCGTCCAGGCGTGCCTTTACCTCGCAACCGCCCCCAAATCCAATGCAGCGTACAAGGCGCAGAAACAGGCTTGGCGGACCGCGAAGGAAACCGGATCGTTGATGCCGCCCGCCAATATCCTGAACGCGCCGACCAAGCTGATGAAGCAGATCGGTTATGGTGCGGGCTATCAGTACGACCATGATGCCGATGGCGGATTTTCGGGGGCGAATTACTGGCCCGAGGAACTGCCGCCGCAGAGCTTTTATGAGCCTTCCGGGCGTGGCCTGGAAAAGCGGATCGCCGAGCGCATGGCCTGGTGGGACGAGCGCCGCCGCGCCGTGCAGGACGGCGGCGATGACCATCGCGCCTGACCGGTTCAGCGGCTTCGTCGCGATCGACTGGTCGGGCGCGCATGGCATCGCGCACCCCGGTATCAGGCTTGCCAGCTGTCAAATCGGCAACGCGGCCCCGACGATCGTCGCGCCCCCGGGCCGGGCCTGGTCGCGCGAGGGCGTCGCCGAGTGGGTGCTTGCGCGGGCCGACGAGCCGCTGCTGATCGGGTTCGACTTCAGCTTTTCGGCTCCGTTCGTTACGCGCGGTGCGCATCTTCCGGGTGATCCGCCCACGGCCGACGCGCGAGCGCTATGGGCTTATGTGGACGAGAACAGCGACGATCCAGACCTGGGCGCCCGCAGTTTCGTAGAGGCGCGGCGCGGGCGGCATTTCTACCTTGGCGCCGCAGATGGGGCGAAGGCGGACTTCCTCCACTGGCGTACATGTGAAATTGCCGCCGATGGCGGGCGCAAGCCCTCGACCGTCTATGACGCTATCGGCGCGTCTCAAGTCGCCAAGGCCAGTTTTGCCGGAATGCGGCTGCTTCGGCGTCTGGATGGACGAATCGCGATCTGGCCGTTCGATCCGGTGCCGCCGTCCGGCGCGCTGGTCGTTGAAATCTACACGTCCGTGGCCGCCCGCGACGCCGGACGCCCTAGAGGGCGAAGCAAGATGCGAAACGCCCAGGCGCTGGATGATGCCCTGACCGCGCTCGGCAGCGAGGTGCATGATCCGCTCGATCGCTATGATGACCATAGTACCGATGCGATCCTGACCGCTGCCTGGCTGCGGGCCATGGTAATGCGCGATGACCTCTGGCATCCGACGCGCCTCTCCTGCGAAGTCGCACAAACGGAGGGCTGGACCTTCGGCGTGTCTTGACGCTAGGGGGATGGGAAACGCCGGATTAGCACAGCGGTAGTGCAGCGGTTTTGTAAACCGAAGGTCGGGGGTTCGATCCCCTCATCCGGCACCATTTTCCATTTCCTGACCATTGCGAAAACGGCACCAAAAGCCGGGCACTGCGTTACAGTGGCGGAATGATCAAGGTTGCCAGCTACAATATCCGAAAAGGCATCGGCGCGGACCGACGGCGCAATCCCGACCGCATATTGGACGTGCTGCGGGAGGTCGATGCCGATATAATCGCGCTTCAGGAGGCGGATCGGCGCTTCGGCGAGCGCGAGGGGGTGCTTCCGCTCCGCCTCCTCGATGACCATAGCGACTGGAAACCCATCGTCTATGGCATGAAGGCCCGTTCGATGGGCTGGCACGGAAATACGATTCTGGTCCGCAAGTCGACTCAGGTTCTGGATTTCGAGGCGATCCACCTGCCCTCACTAGAACCGCGCGGCGCCGTCATGGCGGATCTGCGAACCAAGACCGGGGTGATCCGGGTCGTTGGCATGCATCTCGACCTGTCGGGGCTTTGGCGGAGGAGGCAGGCAGCGGCGATCCTCGCGCATCTGGCGAGCTGTCTGCATCGGCATCCGACCGTCATGATGGGTGATCTCAACGAATGGACGCGCGCGGCGGGGTGCCTGAAGGACTTCACCCGCGATTTCCTCGTGGCGGAGACGGGGCCGAGCTTTCACGCCATGCGGCCAATCGGGCGGCTCGACCGGATCATGGTGTCGCCCGAACTGCGGATCGGCGCGTGTGGCGTCCACGCGACCGCGGCCTCGCGCCGGGCGTCCGACCATCTGCCCATCTGGGCGACGATCGGCCCCCGCTGATGCGCGAAAAGGAACTGCGGCTCGCGCTGGTTTGCTATGGCGGAATCAGCCTGGCCGTCTACATGCACGGCATCACCAAGGAAATCTGGCGCATCGTACGCGCCAGCCGTGCTTCGCATGAAGGCGATCCCCCTGCCTCGGCGGTCGATGCCGTCTATCACGAACTTCTGGACGAGATGGCGGAGCGCGGGGGCATCCGCGTGCGCATCCTCGCCGATATCATCGCGGGCGCCAGCGCGGGCGGGATCAACGGCATTTTCCTCGGTCATGCCATGTCGACCGGCCAGTCGCTCGATCCGCTCACCGACCTGTGGCTGGAAGCCGCGGATATCGAGTCGCTGATCGCGCCCGAAGCTGCTCCGACTTCGCGCTTTTCCAAGATGTGGGCGCTGCCCATCGCCTGGATGGCGGCGGGGCGCAGCGGCGAGAAGGTCGAGGCTCTGGATGACGACACGCGTGAGGAAGTGCGCGCCAAGCTCGGCCATCTGGTCCGATCACGCTGGTTCGAGCCTCCCTTTGCCGCCGACGCCTTTACTGGGCGTCTGCTGGAAGCGTTCGACCGTATGGCAGAGGCACCGGCGGGCAAGCGGCTGTTGCCGCCGGGCCAGCCGCTTGATCTGTTCGTCACGGTTACGGACTTTACGGGTCAGCCGCAGCGGCTGCGCCTCCATTCGCCGGGCGAGGTGGTGGAGACCGAGCATCGGATGGTTGTCGACTTCACCGACAGCGGCGATGGCAAATTGGGGGCGATCCCCGAACTGGTGTTCGCCGCGCGCGCGACGTCGAGCTTCCCCGGCGCTTTCCCACCCTTTACCGTGGGCGAACTCGACCGGGTGCTGGCAGCGCGCGATCAGAGCTGGCCCGAGCGGGACGATTTCCTGCGCCGTGTCCTGCCCCGCCATCATGCCGCGGGCGCGGCGGACAAAGCAGTGCTTATCGACGGATCGGTGCTGGTCAATGCGCCCTTTCGGCCCGCCATCGACGCGCTCGGCCGGCGTCCAGCCCGGCGGCAGGTCGATCGCCGCTTCGTCTATATCGATCCGTTTCCGGGGATGCACTTCCGCTTGCCCGGCGGCGGGGGGCATCCCGGTTTCTTCCAGACGATCATCGGGGCGATCAGCGAATTGCCTCGCCAGCAGCCGATCCGCGACAATCTGGAGGCGATCGCGGCGCGCTCGGCGAGGATCGACCGGATGCAGGCGATCCTCGCCGCGATCCGTGGAGAAGTGGAACAGGAGGTCGAGCAGCTGTTCGGCGGCACCTTCTTCCTCGACCGCCCGACTGCCGCGCGCCTCGCCTCTTGGAGAGTGAGAGCGCAAGCCGCAGCCGCGGCGAAGGCGGGGTTCAGCTATGCCGCCTATGGCCATTTGAAGCTGGCCAATGTCATCGACGGCATGGCTGTGATCCTGGCGCAAGCGATCGGCGACGACGTGCCCCAACGCCGTCACCGCCTGCGCGCAATGATCGAGCGGACCATTGCCGTCCGATCCATGGGGGCGGACGCCATCAGTTTCACCGGCGGATCGAGCAACGGTGCCCGCGCCTTTTTGCGCGCCTTCGACCTCGGCTATCGCATCCGCCGTCTTCGACTGCTCGCCCGACGACTCACCGAGTTGGAGGCCGAGCATAGCGAGGCGCAACTGGCCCCTGTCCGCGACGCCATCTACGAATCGCTCGCCGAGTTCTTGCAGCGCCAGAACGGCAGCGCGCAGGCCGAATGGGCCGATGACATCCGAGCGATTCGTGACGATGGCGGCCCGGTGCTGGATCAATTGCAAGCCAGGCTCGACCTGATCCGGCTCGACGGCGAAACCGATGCCCGGCTGGCGGCCGCCTTTTCGGGCCTTCCCCGTGCAGCGCGGCGGACCATGTTGCTCACCTATCTGGGCTTTCCCTACTTCGACGTGGCTACCCTGCCCCTACTTCAAGGCGAGGGGTTGGACGAGTTCGATCCCATCAAGGTGGATCGCATCTCACCCGACGACGCCCCCGCCGTCCGCGCCGGCGGGGCGGAGGCGACGCTCAAGGGCATCCAGTTCCTGACATTCGGCGCCTTTTTCAGTCGGAGCTACCGCGAGAACGACTATCTCTGGGGGCGGCTGCACGGGGCGGAGCGGATGATCGACATTGCCGTTTCGACCTTGCCCTCGACCATCCGACTGAAACCGGGCGCGGTCGCGGCGTTCAAACGGCGGGCCTTTCTTGCCATCCTGGACGAAGAGGAGGAACGTCTCACCGCCATCGCCCCGCTGATTGCCTCGCTTCGCCGCGAGATCGGCTGAAGGCTGGTCATGCCCGACCAACGCGGCTAGACCGCATCGCCAAGCGAGGTTCTGCCGCCCCGTCAGGTGGGTGGCGGACACAGTGATGCGGAGAAACCCATGCAGTTCCTGAAAATGCTGTTCTGGTGTCTGCTGGCCTTTCTGGCCGCGGCCTTCACGCTGGGGAACTGGACGACCGTGCCGATCCGGCTGGTTGGCGGCCTCGTGGCGGACGTGAACCTGCCGCTGCTGCTGTTCCTGACTTTTCTGCTCGGGCTGGTGCCGACGTTGATCTGGCAGCACGCCGCACGCTGGAAGCTGCGCCAGCGGTTGAGCGCTGCCGAGCGTTCGCTGGCCGCCGTGTCGGCTGAGACCAGCGCTTACGTGGCGCCGGTCCAATCTGTCACCCCCAACACCCAGCCGACGGTCTGATCCCTTCATGAGCAATCGCATCTACGTCGCCATTGACACCCCTGATCTGGTCCGCGCTCAGGCGCTGGCGCACAAGGTCCGCCACCATGTCGGGGGGCTGAAGCTGGGGCTGGAGTTTTTCTGCGCCCACGGCGCGACAGGCGTGCGCGAGATGGCGCATATCGGTCTGCCCATCTTCCTTGACCTCAAGCTGCACGACATCCCCAATACGGTGGCCAAGGCGGTTCAGGCGCTCGGTCCGCTTGCCCCTGCCATCCTGACGGTCCATGCCAGCGGCGGGCGCGCGATGCTGGAGGATGCGAAGGCGGCCGCGCCCACAGGGACCAAGGTGGTCGCCGTTACCATGCTGACCAGCCTTGACGCGAGCGACCTCGCCGAAACCGGCGTCATCGGCTCGCCGGCCGATCATGTCCGTCGCCTGGCCGACCTGGCTGCCGAGGCGGGTGTAGACGGCATCGTCTGCTCAGGCGAAGAGGTCGCGGCGGCGAAGAGATCGTGGCCGAAAGGCTTTTTCGTCGTTCCTGGCGTGCGCCTGGCCGATAGCGTGATCGGCGACCAGAAGCGCGTCGTCACGCCGCGCGCGGCTGTCGATGCCGGGGCCTCGATCCTGGTCATCGGCCGTCCGATCACCCAGGCGGAAGACCCCGACGCCGCCGCGCGGGCGATCGCGGGCACGCTCTAAGCACGTTTTTCGGACCCTCCCATTCGGGAAACGATCATGTCGACCACTGCCAAGATCTGCGGATTGACGACGCCCGCCACGCTCGACGCCGCCCTGGGCGGTGGGGCAAGCCATGTCGGTTTCGTCTTCTTCCCCGCCTCGCCCCGCCACCTCACCTTCGATGTCGCGGCGGGATTGGCCGGGCGGGTGCCCGATCACGTCCAGCGGGTCGGCGTCTTTGTCGATCCCGACGATCAGCTTCTTGAGGCGGCGGTGCGCGCCGGGATGCTGGACGCGATCCAGCTTCACCGCACGGCCCCGGCGCGTGTCGCCGCGATCCGCTCAAAGTTCGACCGGGAAGTCTGGGCGGCGGTCGCGATCAAGCTGCGCGCCGATGTCGAGAAGGCCCGCGACTATGCGGGGGCGGCAAGCCTGGTCCTTTACGATGCCAAGACTCCGGACGACGCATCCCTGCCCGGCGGCATGGGCCTGCGCTTCGACTGGAGTCTGCTCGACGGAGTCCGCCATCCGCTGCGTTGGGCGCTTTCGGGCGGCCTGGACGCCGGTAACATCGCCGAGGCGATCCGCCGAACCGGCGCGCCGTTGGTCGACGTATCCTCGGGTGTCGAGAGCGCGCCGGGCGTCAAGGATATGGACAAGATCGCGACGTTCCTTAAAGCCGTTGCGACAAATCAGTGACAGGATCGTTTGCAGGCTTCGCCCCGCAACGCCCAAGGGATACGAGATGAACGCCCCCAACTCCTTCCGCGCCCAGCCCGACGAGCGCGGCCATTTCGGTGACTATGGCGGCCGCTACGTCGCCGAGACCCTGATGCCGCTGATCCTCGACCTGGAACGCGAATACCGCGCATCGCAGGTTGATCCGGCATTCAAGGCAGAGTTCGACAGCCTGATGACCCATTATGTCGGGCGCCCTAGCCCGATGTATTATGCCGAGCGTATGACCGAGATGCTGCGCAACAGCGCGCCCGAAGGCAAGGGGCCGAAGGTCTATTTCAAGCGCGAGGAACTGAACCACACCGGCGCGCACAAGATCAACAACTGCATTGGCCAGATCCTGCTCGCCAAGCGGATGGGCAAGACCCGCATCATCGCCGAGACGGGCGCGGGCCAGCATGGCGTGGCGACCGCGACCGTCGCGGCGCGCTTTGGCCTGCCCTGCACCATCTTCATGGGCGCGCGTGATATCGAGCGGCAAGCTCCCAACGTCTTTCGCATGAAGCTGCTCGGCGCAGAGGTGCATTCGGTCATTTCGGGCGCACAGACGCTGAAGGATGCGATGAACGAGGCGCTGCGTCATTGGGTCGCCAATGTTCACGACACCTTCTACATCATCGGCACGGCGGCGGGTCCGCACCCCTATCCGGAGATGGTCCGTGACTTTCAGTCGGTGATCGGCACGGAGTCGCGTGCGCAGATGCTGGAGGCGGAAGGCCGCCTGCCCGATCTGCTGGTCGCAGCGGTCGGTGGCGGCTCGAACGCGATCGGCATGTTCCACCCGTTCCTCGACGATCCCGACGTGAAGATGCTGGGCATCGAGGCAGCGGGCCATGGCCTGGCCACTACCCAGCATGCCGCCAGCCTCACCGGCGGCAAGCCGGGCATCCTGCACGGCAACAAGACCTATCTGCTGCAGGACGAGGACGGCCAGATCGCCGAGGCGCATTCGATTTCGGCGGGCTTGGATTATCCGGGCATCGGGCCGGAGCATAGCTGGCTGAACGACACCGGCCGCGTCGTCTATGAGGGCATTACCGATAGCGAGGCGCTCGACGCTTTCCAGCTCTGCTGCAAGATCGAGGGGATCATCCCCGCGCTGGAAAGCAGTCACGCCTTGGCCGGGCTCATCAAGAAGGCCCCGACGATGGACCGCGACCAGATCGCGCTGGTCAACATCTCTGGTCGGGGCGACAAGGATATCTTCACCGTCGCCGACGCGATGGGAGTGAAGATGTGAGCCGGATCGCCGATGCCTTTGCGGCTTGCTCTGATGCAGGCCGCGCCGCGCTCGTCGCTTTCGTGACGGCGGGCGATCCAACGCCGGCCGACACCGCCGCGATCCTCGACGCGCTGGTCGACGGGGGCGCGGATGTGATCGAGCTGGGGATGCCCTTCACCGATCCGATGGCCGATGGTCCTGCGATCCAGAAGGCCAATATCCGCAGCCTTGGCGCGGGTACGCGCACCGCCGATGTGCTGGCGATCGCCAAGTCGTTCCGCGAACGCCATCCGTCGGTGCCGCTGGTCCTGATGGGCTATGCCAATCCGATGACGGTGCGCGGCCCCGAATGGTTTGCCGATGTGGCGGCGGAAGCGGGGGTAGACGGCGTGATCTGCGTCGACGTTCCCGCCGAGGAAGACGATGCGCTGGGTGTGGCGCTTCGAGCCAAGGGCGTGGCGTCGATCCGGCTCGCCACTCCGACCAGCGACGCCGCGCGCCTGCCGACCATTTTGACGGGCGCGGACGGATTTCTCTATTATGTGTCGGTCGCGGGCATCACCGGCCAGCAGCAGGCGGCGCAAGCTTCGATCGAAGATGCGGTCGCGCGGCTGAAGGCGGCGACCCATTTGCCGGTCGCGGTCGGCTTCGGCGTCCGCACGCCGGAACAGGCGGCGGCGATCGGTCGCGTGGCCGACGGCGTCGTCGTCGGCTCGGCGATTGTCGATCTGGTGGGCGAGCATGGCGCATCTGCTCCTGCCCCGGTCCGCGCCTATATTCAAACCCTGTCGTCGGCACTGGCCGATGCACGCAAGGAACTCGCATGAGCTGGCTCAACAGCGTCCGCAACGTCATCCCCTTCGTCGTCAAGAAGGAGACGCCCGATCATCTCTGGCACAAGTGCAAGGGATGCGGGCAGATGGTCTTCACCAAGGAACTGGAAGACAATCTGAACGTCTGCCCGAAATGCGATCATCACGACCGCATCGGGCCGAAGGCGCGTTTCCGGCATCTGCTTGATGAAGGCAGCTGCAACGAACTGCCCGCCCCCAAGGTGCCGGAGGATCCGCTCAAGTTTCGCGACTCCAAGCGTTATGCCGATCGCCTGAAGGCGGCACGGACCAGCGCTGCCGAAACCGACGCGCTGGTCAACGCCCGCGGCACCATCCTGGGCCATAAGGTCGTGATCGGCGTACAGGACTTCGCCTTCATGGGCGGCTCGATGGGCCTGGCGGTCGGCGAGGCATTCGTGCGCGGCGTTGAGGCGGCGATCGCCGATCACTGCCCCTATGTCATCTTCACCGCCTCAGGCGGCGCAAGGATGCAGGAGGGCATTCTCAGCCTGATGCAGATGCCGCGTACCACCGTCGCGATCCAGATGCTGCACGATGCGGGCCTGCCCTATATCGTCGTGCTGACCGATCCGACCTCGGGCGGCGTGATGGCGGCCTATGCGATGCTGGGCGACGTTCAGATTGCCGAGCCCAAGGCCACGCTGGCCTTTACGGGCCGCCGGGTGATCGAAAGCACGATCCGCGAGAAGCTGCCCGATGATTTCCAGACGTCGGAATATTATCTGGATCATGGGATGCTCGACATGGTCGTCCATCGCCGCGACCTGCGCGAGCGTCTGGCGACGGTCATCGGCTATCTGACCGGATCGCGTCAGGCCGCCTGAGCCGTCGCCTTTTCGCACCGATCGCATTAGGGGGCGGGCCGAGAGGTCCGCCTCTTTCATATCCGCTTTCCAAGAGACCGGCCGATGCCCGACCATGCCCGTTCCGATCATCCGGCCGTCCAGGCGCAACTCGACCGGCTGTGGCGCCTCTCACCGGGCGCCGACATATTAGGGCTGGAGCGGATCACCACCTTGCTTGCGCGGCTGGGCGATCCGCAGCAGCATCTGCCACCGGTCTTTCACGTCGCAGGAACCAATGGCAAGGGATCGACCTGTGCCTTTTTGCGCGCGGCGATCGAGGCATCCGGGCAAAGCGTTCATGTCTATTCCAGCCCCCACCTCGTCCGCTTCAACGAGCGGATCAGGCTGAACGGCCACCTGATCGACGACGAGGCGCTGGCGTCGGTGCTCGAGGAGGTGCTGGTCCATGCCGAGGGGATCGGCGCAAGCTTTTTCGAGGTGACGACCGCCGCCGCGTTCCTGTGCTTTGCTCGTACCCCGGCTTCGGCGGCGATTATCGAGGTGGGCCTGGGCGGGCGCCTCGATGCGACCAATGTCCTGCCGCCGCCCGCCGTCTGTGGCATCGCCGCGCTCGGCATCGACCATGAGGCGTTTCTCGGGCGCAAATTGGCGGGCATCGCGCGCGAAAAGGCGGGGATCGCGAAGCGGGGTACGCCGCTCGTCACCATGAATTATGCGCGCCCCTTGCGCGAGGCGATTGCCGAGGTCGCGGCGGCGGCGGGCGCGCCGGTCTTTGCAAGAGGGCAGGCCTGGTCGAGCGCTTCCGCCCGGGATGCCGTGACCTATGAAGACGACGAGGGACAACTCACCCTGCCCCGACCAAGCCTGACGGGCGGACACCAGTCGCGCAATCTGGCGCTGGCCGTCGCAATGCTGCGGCATCAACAGGCGGTCCTGATCCCCGAAGAGGCAATGAAGCGGGCTGCGACCGACGCGCAATGGCCCGCGCGGATGCAGTTGCTGGCGCCCGGCCCGCTTACTGCGATCCTGCCTGCCATGACCCGGTGTTGGCTCGATGGTGCGCATAATCCTTCAGCGGCGACACCGATTGCGCGGACCGTGGCGGAATGGCGTGTGGAGGGTGCGACCGCGCTGGTGCTGGGAATGCTGGCGAACAAGGAGGCTGGTCCCGTTCTCGAAAAGCTGGGTGGCATGGTCGACTTGATCGTCACGGTGCCGGTCCCCGATCACGCCTGCCACCCGCCCGAAAGCCTCGCCAGCCACGCGCGCGCGCTCGGCTTGACGGCATTCACAGCCAGCGATCCCGCCCATGCACTGACAACGATCGCCCAGCGCCTGGAAAATCCGGCACACGTCCTGATCGCGGGGTCGCTCTACCTCGCCGGGCAGGTCCTGAGCCAGAATGACGAGGCGCCGCAATGACGCGACGAGCGGATGGCCACACCGTCCTCATTTGCGATTGACTATCAATAGCGACCGTTTAGCATGGAGCCGTAATCACGGAGTCCCCGCCGATGGCCGAAACTACGACCCTTGCCGCAGCCCTGCCTCACATGCTGCCGGCCTGTCCGAACGCCCGGATCGCATTGTTTGCGATACGTCGTATGGGTGCGCACGGACTGGCGGACGCGCGGGCTGCCCACACGCTGTTCACGATGTTCGGACAGGACTTCCGGCGTCCCCTCGTCCTGATGCGCGCTTTGATGGCGGATCTGGCGTCCCATGCGTCCGGTCAAATCGCCATCGCGCCGTGTTGCTGCGCGCGGATGACGGCAGCGGAGGCCGCACTTATCACCATCCTTGCCCAGTTGGAGATTGCGCCGCAAAAGGCGCGCTTCCTGATGGTCGATCTGCTTGGAATCCGGCATGTCGATGGGGTGTTGGCGAGTGCCGCCGCCGTCGGGGCCGCTTTCGCCGATGAGGGGCGGCCAATCAGCTACTGACCGGCGAGCCGCGGTGGGCGTCGCCTTCACCATCGGTGCCCGCGCTGCCGATCGAGCGATCGACCATGCCCGACCGCGCCATCCACCAGAACAGGGCGATGCCAGGGGCGGCCACCACAGTGGTTAGCAAATAGAAATCGACATAACCGAATTCTTCGACCAACGCGCCTGCCGTCGTCCCGCTCAGGATACGCCCGACGACGCTGGCCGCCGCCGAGATCAAGGCATATTGTGCCGCGGTGAAGCGCAGGTCGGTCAGGGCCGAGAAATAGGCAACGACGGTAACGCCGCCGATCCCGCTCGAAAAATTCTCGAACCCGATCGCACCCGCCATACCCCAGTTGGAATGGCCCAGCGCGGCAAGGCCTGCGAAGGACAAGTTCGATACCGCCATCAGAACGAGGCTGATCAATACCGATCGCTTCATCCCAAGCCGCGCATAGAGCACGCCGCCGACGAACACGCCGATCAACAGCGCCCAGAAGCCGACGCCCACATCGTACAGCGCGATCTCGTCCTTGGTGAACCCGAGGTCGTTGAACAGGAGGCGGAAGGTGAGGTTGGCAAGCGTGTCGCCGATCTTGTGCACCAGGATAAAGGCCAGGATGACCAGTGCGCCTTGGCGGCGGAAGAACTCGGCAAAGGGGCCGACCACCGCCCTGACGATCCCCTCGGTCGGGCGCGTGGCGGTGATCTCGTTATGGCGGGCAGGCTCACCCATGACGAGCGCGGTGACCACGGCGGGCAGAGCGAAGGCGCAACTGACCATATAGGCCACACTCCACCCTGCACGGGTCGCGATGACCAGCGAGAGCGAAGCGACCAGCGCCGATCCGATCCGCCAGCCATATTGCCCCATGCCCGCGCCCACGCCGAGCTGGCGCGGCTCCAGCAATTCGATGCGATAGGCATCGATCACGATGTCGAAGGTCGCTCCCGCGATGCCGAGCGCGATGGCGGCCATCGCCGTCTGCGCCAGCGATACGCGCGGATCGGCAAGGCCCAGCCCAATCGCAGCGATGCAAACCAGGCCCGCCACCACGAGCAGCCAGGAGACGCGTTGGCCCAGTCGGTGAAGGACAGGAATCTTGACCCCCTCGACGATCCAGGCCCACAGCCATTTGAGATTATAGGCGAGGATGACCAGCGCGAAGGCCGTTACGCTCTTCTTCTCGATCCCCGCCTCGGCCAAGCGACTGGCCAGCGTGGCGTTTATCATGGTCAGCGGGAAAGCGGAGGATATGCCGAGGGCCAGCGAAGCCAGCGGCGCGGGCTCGACATAGGGCCGCACTCCATCCCACCACCGCCCACTCGCCATATGATAACCGTCCCGCCTATCGGAAAGCGCGGACCGTATAAGGCTTGGCCACCAGGGGCAACGGGGCCAGCGATCAGGCGCGGGCAAACAGACGAAAGCCCGAGGGCAGCCGACTCGGCGGCCTGCCTGCGCGGCGTTCCTCGATCGCGTCGATCGCGCCCAGCAATTCGCGTGAGCCAAAGGGTTTCATCAGGATCCCTTCGGCGAGTTGCTCTACCCCGTCGGGGGGCGTGCCCGTGATGAACAGGACAGGAATGTTGCGGGCATGGGCGGCACGGGCGACGTCCACTCCGCTGCCATCCGCCAGCCGGACGTCGGCCAGGACCAGATCGATATCGGCACCGCCATCGATCAGCGTGACCGCCTTGCTGACCCGGTCGACGGTGCCGACCACCTCGTAATCGGCATCAGTCAGGACGTGTTCGGTGTCGAACGCGACCAGCGGCTCGTCCTCGACGACGAGCAGCTTGACCAGCTGTCGTTTCTTTCGTCCGAAGAATTTCATCCCTTTACTGGCCTGTCCCTGCTGCCCCACTCGGTCGCGTAACGCTTTGTCCGCCTGAAACGACGCAATTAATTTCCTTTGGTCAACACCCTATGTATCAGCGTCGATCATGACATCAGATCAACGTATAGCCAAACTGCTTGCGCGGGCCGGCGTGGCGTCGCGCCGCGAGGTCGAGCGGATGATCGCGGACGGGCGGATCGCGCTGAATGGCGTGGCGATCGACACTCCCGCGACACTTCTGTCCTCGCTCGACGGCGTGACCGTCGACGGCAAGCCCGTGGCGGCGCCCGAACCGACCCGGCTGTTCCTGTACAACAAGCCCAACGGCCTTCTCGTGACCGAGCGCGACCCCAAGGGGCGGCCGACCATCTATGATCGCCTGCCGCCCGGACTGCCGCGACTGGTGCCTGTGGGGCGCCTCGACCTCAATACCGAGGGGCTGCTGCTGCTGACCACGGACGGGGGGTTCAAGCGCCAGCTGGAACTGCCTGCGACCGGTGTCGAGCGCACCTATCGTGCCCGGGCATATGGCGAGGTCAGTCAGGCGCAGTTGGAGGAACTGATCCACGGAATTGAGATTGACGGCATCCGCTACGGCCAGATCGACGCCAATCTGGAGCGGCGGACGGGCGCCAATGTCTGGATCGAGATGACGCTGCGCGAAGGCAAGAATCGCGAGGTCCGCCGCGTCCTCGAACATCTGGGGCTTCAGGTCAGCCGGTTGATCCGGCTTCGTTACGGCCCGTTCGTACTGGACGAATTGCCCGTCGGGGAAATTGGCGAGGTGAAGGGGCACGACATCGTCGAGTTCCGACGGTCGCTGGCGGGCGGCATTCCGGCCGATGCGATCAAGCCGGCCAAGCCCAAGCCCGGCTTCCGTACCCCGCCTGCGCGGGTCGCAAGCGAGCCCCCGTCTCGGGGTGCTTTTGCGGAGGCGCGGGGCGGGACCAGCGGCCGGCCTAAGCCGCCGGAGCGCAAGGCGCCGGGCGAGCCGAGCCGCCGTGACCATGGTCGCCCGGCATCGTCCCATCCCAATGATCGCCCCGCCCGCGACGGCGTCCGTTCCGATCGACCGCGTCAGGGTGCCAAGCCCTATGCGAAGTCTCCGGCCGGTGAGCGCGCCGGCTTCGGCGGACAGCGGCCGTCACGCCATGATGATCGCGCCGATCGGCCCGCATGCGACGGCATTCGCTCCGACCGAACGCGTCAGGATGCCAAGCCTTTTGCCAAATCCTCCCCTGCAGGTGAGCGTTCCGGCTCCGGTGGACCGCGCTCGTCTCGACCCGAGAGTCGCAGCGAGCGGCCTGGCCGTCCTTTGCGGGGGCCGCGGGGCGCACCCGCCCGGCCAGGCAGCCCCTCACAGCCCAACCCGCGTGGAGGACGTCCGGGCGGGGGCGGCTCCCGTCGTGGCGGGCCGGGAGGGCGCCGCTGATGCGTGTGATCGCCGGACAGTGGCGCGGGCGTCCGCTTATCGCTCCCAAGGGTGACGTTACCCGCCCGACCGCCGACCGGACGCGGGAAGCGCTGTTTTCCATGCTCGCGGCGCGGTTGGGCAATTTCGAAGGGCTGGCAGTCGGTGATTTCTTCGCGGGTTCCGGCGCGCTGGGAATCGAGGCGCTTTCGCGTGGCGCCGCATCCTGCCTGTTCGTCGAACAAGATCGCGCGGCGCTCGATGCGCTGCGCGCCAATCTGGCCAAGCTGGAGGCGAAGGGCGATGTCCGGGCCGCCTCGGTGATGGCGCTAGGCCCTGCCCGTGCGCCGCTCGACCTGATCCTGATGGATCCCCCCTATGCGACGGGTGCGGGCAGCGTTGCACTGGACAAGCTGGCCCGGCTCGGCTGGGTTGGGGCCGGCACCTGGGTCAGCATAGAGACGGCCAAGCAGGAGGAGGTGGAGGTCGCAGGCTTTACCGTCGACGCCTCGCGTGTTCATGGCAAGGCGCGCCTGACCCTGTTGCGTAGGCCTGATCGCTGATCCCGCCGCGCATCAGCGCGAGTCCGGCGAGGCTGAGCAGACCGGCAGCGACCAGATAGCCGCCGACGAAGTTCAGCCCGCCGCGCTCGGTCAACGCCTGCGCGGCAATGGGCGCGAGCGCGCCGCCGATGATGCCCCCCAGGTTGAAGGTCATCGACACGCCGGTATAGCGCACGCCGGCCGGAAACAGCGCGGGCAGCCAACCGCCGAGCGGCCCATAGGCGAAACCCATGACGAACAGCGCCAGCGCGAGCCAAACGAAAACGATGGCCAGCGATCCCGATCCCAGCATCGGCCCCATCACGATCCCGACCAGCACGCAGCCCGCGAAACCCAGCCGCAGCATCAGCGGCGCGCCGTGTCGATCGGCCATGACGCTCGACACGACCACACCCAGCGCCAGGAACAGTATGGCGGCGAGCTGAATGCCCAGGAAAGCCTCGCGGGGATAGCCGAGCACCGTGGTGCCATGCCCCAGCGCAAAGGCGGTCGCGAGGTAGAAGATCGCGAAGCAGGCGATCACCCCGCCCGTCCCCGCCAGCAGCGCGCGACCATGCCCCTGCAGCAGCGTGGCGATGGGGACCCGGGGCAAAGCCTCGGCCTTCTTCGCCTGGGCAAAGTCGGGCGTCTCGGTCAGGCGCAGGCGCACCCACAGGCCCAGCAGCACCAATACCGCGCTGGCCAGGAAAGGTAGGCGCCAGCCCCAGGTACGGAATTGCTCGTCGGTCAGGATTAGGCCCAAGATCAAAAAGAAGCCGTTGGCGAGGATGAAGCCCACCGGCGCGCCAAGCGGCGGAAACATGCCCCAGCTGTTGCGTCGGCCGGGCGGCGCATTCTCCACGGCGAGGAGTGCTGCCCCGCCCCATTCACCGCCCAGACCCAGCCCTTGGCCCAGGCGTGCGATGCATAGCAGCAGGGGCGCGATCCATCCCGCCTGTGCATAGGTCGGCAGGAAGGCAATGGCGACGGTCGAGCCCCCCATCAGCATCAGGCTGACCACCAAGGTCGATTTCCGGCCCACCCGGTCGCCGAAATGCCCGAAGGCAATGGCCCCCACCGGCCGTGCGATGAAAGCCAGGCCGAAGCTGGCATAGGACAGCAGGAGTTGCGCCGCCGCCGAGGATGCCGGAAAGAACAAGGGGCCGAACACGAGCGAGGCCGCCGTCGCATAAATATAGAAATCGTAGAATTCGACCGCCGTGCCGGTCAGGCTGGCCAGCAGGATATGGCGGTGTGACGGAGGCGATCCTTGGGTCATGGTCCGCTCGTGCAGAAGCGGAGCGACGCCGTAAAGACCCTGCCGCCCGATTTTGCCGGTCAGTTCGCGATCGCACCCGCCAATTGCAGCAGCAGCCAGTAAAGCGTGCCCGACAACAGCATCGCAGCGGGCAGCGTCAGGACCCAGGCCAGCACCATGTTGCGGATCGTGCGGAATTGCAGACCCGAACCATTGGCGACGGATGCACCCGCGACGCCCGACGTCAGAATATGGGTCGTCGATACCGGACGGCCCACCAATTCCGCGCCGAAGATTGTCGCGGCCGTCATCAACTCCGCCGCCGCGCCCATGCCATAGGTCAGGTGCGTCTTGCCGATCCGCTCACCGACCGTCACGACAATCCGGCGCCAACCGACCATCGTGCCCAGGCCCAGCGCGAGCGCGACCGTGACCTTCACCCAAAGGGGGATGTATCGGGTGCCGCGTTCCAGCGCCCCGGCATAAGCGCTGAGCGATTCGATTTCAGCAGCGGTGAAGCGCTGCTTGGCGGCCTCGCTCTTGGCCACCATGCGGGTGGTGTCCAGGACCAGGTACATGTCGTTGCGAAGGTTGGGCACGACGGCGGCCGGCACGCGGCTGAACGTGCCGTAATTCTCGATCCGCTGGCCAATATCCCGCGACAGGACGGAAAGCCCGGTATAAACCTGCGGCGTGTCGATCGTCCGGGCGCGAACGCCAGCGACGACCGCCTGCCGCGCGCTATCCACCGAAACCCGACCCGGCGCGCCATGGGCAGCATAGGCTGCGGCGGCGACTTCTGCGTTCCGCGCGAAAGCAGGCATCGCGCTTTCGGGCAGCGTACGGTTCAGGGCATAGGCCGTGGGGGCGCAACCGATCAGGATCAGCATGATGAGCCCCATCCCTTTTTGCCCGTCATTGCCGCCATGTGCAAAGCTGACCGCGGTGCAGGTGAAGATCAGGAGGGCACGAATGCCCCGGGGCGGAGGCGTATTGCCCTCCGGTTCGCGATACAGCTGCTTGTCGCGCAGGAACCGCTTCATGACGAGGAGCAGCATCAGTGCCCCGGCGAAACCGACCAACGGGCTGAACAGCAGCGCGGACAGCACCTTCTGCACCTGTGCCATGTCGACGCCCGAGGTACCAGGAATGTTAGACAGCAACTGGTTCGCCAGCCCGACGCCCAGAATCGACCCGATCAGCGCATGGCTGGACGAATTGGGCAATCCGACCGCCCAGGTCGTCAGGTTCCACAGCACCGCCGCGAGCAGCAGCGCGAAGATCATTGCGAACCCGCCCGCCGAGCCGACATGCAGCATCAAGTCGATCGGCAACAGGGTGATGATGGAATAGGCGACGGCACCGCTCGACGTCACCACGCCGAGGAAATTGAAAAAGCCGGACCAGACCACGGCCAGGGGCGCAGGCATCGAGTGGGTATAGATGACCGTCGCGACCGCATTGGCGGTGTCGTGAAAACCGTTCACGAACTCGAAGCCGAGCGCGATCAGTAGTGCCAGTCCCAAAAACGCGAAGACCCCGATCGCCATCGGCTCGCCGACGCTCGCCGTGTCCGCCGCGACGCTATAGCCCGCATAGGCAAGACCGCCGACCAGCAGGGCGGCAAACACCCAGCGGCCCATGGGGTGAAGCCCGGCATCGAGACGGGGTCCTCGAACGCGTGATTGGGATTGGCCACCGGCGAGCGCATAGGATGTCATGACCAAATCGGGTTGCGCCTTTCCGGTGACATTTTGATGACGACAGCCCTGCCTGGAAGTGCGGCCGGACGGCTCACCAGCCACCCGGCCGCGAGCCGTCCAGATCTCAATTCTTGCTGGCGAGCGCGACCGGTGCCGTCGACAGTGCGGCGACCTTTATCGTGGCGTCCGCCATCATTTCCCGACGGCAGCGCGAAACGTCGAGATTGCGGCGCAGATCGACCGTCACCGGGCCGCACGCCATCATCGTGGCGCGACGAATACGGGCATGCAATTGCGCCTGATGATCCGCGCGGTGGAGATCGAGGTCGGCGTGACGGACGGTAACGGTCAAAGGCTCGCGCATTTCGGCCTGCGCCGCGACGGACACGAAAAGAGAGGCCGCCATGGCGGCCGCCGTGAACATCTTCATCGGTGTAGCTCCTGCATCAGGTCATGCCCGTCACGGCGGCGTGGACGTTGTTGAACCGCCCTGCCGCTCGCCGGCACGTCGGAACCTCTAGGCATCCGACATGTCGCTTTCGCGTCGGGCAAAAGACGGCCGGATGACGAGTCCCGCAGTGAAACAATGCCGGACCATGATCTCGAGTGGTTGCCCCGATTGCAAACGTTCCCTAACTGTTCGCGATGACCGTCGCTCCCCATGATCCCGCCGCTTCGCTGGCCGACTATCCCTATCTGCGTTCGCTGAACCCGGCGCAGCGCGAAGCGGTGTTGACGACCGATGGCCCGGTCCTGGTCTTGGCGGGTGCGGGGACAGGCAAGACAGCGGCGCTGACCGCGCGGCTGGGGCATCTGCTCTATACCCGAAAGGCGTGGCCTTCGGAGATCCTGTCCGTCACCTTCACCAATAAGGCCGCACGCGAAATGCGCGAGCGCGTGGGGCGGCTGGTCGGCGATGCCGTGGAAGGGATGCCGTGGCTCGGCACCTTCCACGCGATCGGTGCCAAGATGCTGCGCCGTCATGCCGAACTGGTCGGGCTGCAGTCGAACTTTACCATCCTCGACACCGACGACCAGTTGCGGCTGCTCAAGCAATTGATCGTCGCGGCGGACATCGACGAGAAGCGGTTCCCGGCGCGCGCGCTAGGCGGCCTGATCGACGAGTGGAAAAACAAGGGGCTGGTGCCCGCAGACATCGATGCGGGCGAGGCCGAGCGATACGCCAACGGCCAAGGCGCCGAACTCTATTGCCAATATCAGGAACGGCTACGCAGCGTGAATGCCTGCGATTTCGGCGATTTGCTCCTTCACATGCTGACCGTCCTCAAGACGCATCGTGACGTGCTGGAGCATTATCAACAGCGTTTCCGCTACATCATGGTGGACGAGTATCAGGACACCAACAGCGTTCAGTATCTCTGGCTGCGGCTCCTGGCGCAGGCCCGCAAGAACATCGCCTGCGTGGGCGATGACGACCAGTCCATCTATTCGTGGCGCGGCGCGCAGGTCGAAAACATCCTGCGGTTCGAACGGGACTTTCCCGGCGCGAAGGTGATCCGGCTGGAGCAAAATTATCGGTCGACCCCGCACATTCTGGGTGCAGCTTCGGGTGTCATCGCGAACAATGGCGGGCGACTGGGCAAGACGTTGTGGACCGAACTCGACGTGGGCGAAAAGGTCCGGGTGCTGGGCGTCTGGGACGGCCCCGAAGAGGCGCGGCGCGTCGGGGAAGAAATCGAGGCAGCAAAGCGCTCCGGTACCTCCTATGGCGGCATCGCCATTCTGGTCCGCGCCCAGCATCAGACGCGCGAGTTCGAAGACCGCTTCATCGCGATCGGCCTGCCCTATCGGATCGTCGGCGGCTTCCGCTTTTATGAGCGCGCCGAAATCCGCGATGCGCTGGCTTATTTGCGGGTGGTCAATCAGCCGTCGGATGATCTGGCTTTCGAGCGGATCGTCAACGTGCCCAAGCGTGGCTTAGGCGACAAGGCGCTGGCCAAGATCCATCAGCTCGCACGAGCGGAGGGGCTGCCGCTGACCATCGCCTCGGCGCGGATCCTCGATACCGATGAGTTGACCCCGCAGGCACGGCGCAGTCTGGGCAATCTGATCGGCGACATCGCCCGGTGGCGAGACATGGCGCGGGATCTGGCCCATCCCGAACTGGCACGGCAGATGCTGGACGAGAGCGGCTATACCGCCATGTATCAGAACGAGAAGTCGGCGGAGGCGGCCGGGCGGCTGGAGAACCTGTCCGAACTGGTCCGGGCGATGGAGGATTACGAGTCGCTCGGCGCCTTCCTGGAGCATGTGTCGCTGGTGATGGATCGCGATGGGGACCAGCGTGAGCCCGAAGTCACGATCATGACGATCCATGCCGCCAAGGGGCTGGAATTCGACACGGTCTTTCTGGCGGGTTGGGAAGAAGGGCTATTCCCATCCCAGCGCGCGATCGATGAGGGAGGGACGCGCAGCCTCGAGGAAGAGCGGCGGCTCGCCTATGTCGCGATCACGCGCGCGCGGCGAAAGGCCATCATCCTCCACGCTGCCAATCGCCGCATCTACGGCCAGTGGACGTCGAGCCTGCCGAGCCGATTCGTCGGCGAGCTGCCGCCCGAGCATATCGAGAGCGAGACCAGCATGACCGGCGGCGAGAGCCTTTGGCGCGCCAACTGGTCCGAACATGCCGATCCCTTCTCGGATGTCGCCCGCGGCACCGGGCGGGGTCCGGGCTGGCAACGCGCGGCAACGGGGCAGAATGCCATCTCTGGTCGCCCGGCGCGGATCGTCGAGTCCCGCTCGCCTTCTGTCGGGCTTGGGCAGAAGGGGCGCGGCGACCTGCTTGTCGGCGAGCGCGTATTCCACCAAAAGTTCGGCTATGGCGAGATCGCGGCGATCGAAGGCAACAAGCTGGAGATCGATTTCGAGCAGGCCGGGCGCAAGCGGGTGATGGACAGCTTCGTCACCAAGGGGTGAATTGACGTTCGTTCAGGAACCATATCGATTCGCGTCCGTATCGGTCACCTCCCCCGATTGTCGGGGCATGGAAGGGATAGGAACGATGGGCTTTCGTCGTCTGACCATCTTGGCGGTCGCCACTGCCGTTACAATAACGGCTATTCCGGTGACGGCGCAGACCGCTGCTCAGGATGCGCGTTTCCGGGCGGCACAGGCGCGCTTCGACCGGGAATATCAGATCTATCGTCAGGAAGTGGACCTGTACCAGTCCGAGCGCGACCGTGGCGACTATGCCGATGGCGGCTATCGCCCTGCCCCGCCGCCCCCAGAACCCGGACCTGGGGGATATAGGGTCGCCCCGCCGGTTCCCGCCGATGGCTATGACCGCAATGCCGAGCCCTATTATGATCCGGTCGGCGACTATCGCGACGGTTCACAATATCGCGAGCGGGTGCTGCAACCGCAGGACCGGGTCTATGCGGGCACCGATGGCCGCTATTACTGTCGCCGCCCGGATGGCACGACCGGTCTGATCATCGGTGGCGCCGCGGGCGGTATCCTCGGCAATCTGGTCGGTGGGCGCAGCAGCACCATCGCGACGCTGCTCGGCGCCGCTGGGGGCGCGCTGGCCGGTCGTTCGATCGAGCAGAACCAGCTTCGCTGCCGTTAAAGACCGTTACGGGCACCGCGTTTTGATCGAGGCGCGGTGCCTCACTATTCGAAGATCAAGCCGGCTCGACCATCATCAAGGCGGCGCCCTGGTATTTCTCGGCGTCGCGCTCAAACAGCGCACTGGCCGAGAACCGTCGGGGGGTCAGGCGCAGCGCGCCCAGGCCAGCAAGCTTGAACGTGCCCATCTTCTCCTCGCGCGGTGGCTTGCCGTCCCGCTCGATGGTGGTGGCATCGACGTACAATTCGTCATGGCGCGTGAATATCACATGGGGCGCCAGCACTACCTCGCCGCGATTGTACATGGCAGACACCGCCTGCATCTTGACGATCGCTTCGAAGATGATGGCGGGAGCGCCTGCCGCCGGTTCAGCCGGACGGCGCTCGGTCGTCGTCATGTCGGTCATCCCCTGCATTTGCCGATCCTGTGGCAACGCAGCAAGAGCCTTATTGCCCCATGGGTCAAGGAAAAAGCCGGGCGCGCGTCACGCCCGGCCCCTTCGGCTATGGTTTGGGCGCATCCATCAGCTTTTGTGCGAAATAAACCATCTGCTGAGCACTTAGCCGCGCACCTTGCGCGATGTCGGCATCGCCCGAATGGCCGCCTGCCGTATCCTCGTAAAAAAGATAGGGTATGCCATATTCCGACAGGCGGGCGGCGAACTTGCGCGCGTGTTGGGGGCCGACACGATCGTCCTTGGTGGTGGTCCAGATATAGGCTTCCGGATAAGCGACGCCTTTACGGACATTGGCATAGGGCGAAATCTTGCGCAGGAACGCGGCCTCCTCGGGCACGTCGATCGAGCCATATTCGTCTTTCCACGAATTGCCCGCCGCGATCTTCTGGTACCGGACCATGTCGAGCAGCGGCACCTGGATCGTAACGGCCTTCCACAACTCGGGATGCTGGGTCAGTTCGACGCCCATCAACAGGCCGCCGTTCGAACCGCCATAGATGCCCAGCTTCTGCGAACTGGTGATCTTGCGCGCGAACAGGTCCTTCGCGACCGATGCGAAGTCGTCATAGATGATCTGGCGCTTGGTCTTGCGGCCCGCGTCATGCCATTTCGGCCCGAACTCGCCGCCGCCCCGGATATTGGCGAGCACGAACGCTCCGCCCCGCTCGGTCCAGATCTTGCCGGTCGAACCCAGATAATAGGGGAGCCGAGCGATCTCGAACCCGCCGTAAGCGGTCATCAGGGTCGGCGTTGTCCCATCGAGTTTTGCGCCCTTTGGCAACACGACGAAGTAGGGAATCTTGGTCCCGTCGGTTGAGGTCGCCTCATATTGATGCACCGTGGTCCCGGCCGCGTCGAAACGGGCGGGCAGTGTCTTCAGCACCTGCGGCGTACCCGGACGACTCGCGTCGAAGCGTGACAAGACAGTCGGGGTCGTGAAGCCCGACGTCGACAGATAGACGGTATCGGAACGGTCACTGGTGCTGGCCACATCGACCGTCATGTTGTCGGGCACCGGCACCGCCGTCGCGGACCAGCCATTGCCGGTCGGGGCGAAGACGCTCGCTCGGCCCCGGACATTGTCGATATAGGTGACGACAACCCGATCCTTGGTGGTCGAAACGCCCTCTACGGCTTGACGATCGGTCGGTGTGAACAGCGCGCGCGGCGTGATTTGCCCCGCTTCCAGTTCGGACAGCGGCGCCCATACGACCGAGCCTGCGGGATGCTGACCCCAGGCATCGCTGGTCTGAAAGATCACCCGGCCGTCGACCATCCCGCTGGGAAAGGCGCGGGCGGGCATGGTGATGGGCTTGGCCCCGCCGGTCGGTGTCCAAAATAGCTTGCTGCCGCCGAAGAAGGTCTGCCGCCGTTCGATGACGACGGCGCGGTTACCCTTCGCATCGGTCAGGACGCTGGCATAGGTTCCCAGTTCGTCGGTCGGCGCGCCGCGGAAAATCTCGGTCGCTCGGTCGAGTGGTTGGCCGCGTTTCACCATCTTGACGACAAAGGGATAGCTGGACTGGGTGAGCGTCCCCTGCCCCCAGTCACGGCTGACCAGCAGCGTATCCTTGTCGAGCCACGCTGCACCCTGTTTCGAGGTGGAGAGACGGAAGCCGTTCGGCACGAACTGTCCCGTTTCCAAGTCGAACTCGCGATACTCGATCGCGTCTTCGCCACCCTCCGACAAGGCGATCAGGCACAGTCGATCCTCCGGGCTCAGACAACTCAAGCCCTTCCAGACCCATTTCTTCCCCTCCGCCTTGCTGAGCGCATCAAGGTCGAGCAGCGTCGTCCATTTCGGGTTGGCGGAGGCATAGTCGGCCTCGGTCGTCCAGCGCCAAAGGCCCTGCGGATGGTCGGCATCGCGCCAGAAATTGACGATCCGGCCGTAAAGCTGGCCGGGCATCGGAATGCGGTCCTTGGCCGACGCGATGGCGAGCGCTTCGGCATAGAAGGTCTGGTAGCGCGGATCGTTCTGAAGACGAGGCAGGGTCTTGGCATTCTCCGCCTCGACCCAGGCAAGCGGCTTCGCTCCGTCCTTGTCCTCCAGCCAGATATAGGGATCGTTTTCGGTCATCGGACTCATCTGGGCCATGGCAGCCCCTGCCACAAGCTGTCCGGCCAGCATCGTGCCCGCCAGCAGTCCACGCCATCCCCGCATTCCGTCATGCTCCGTCTCATTCGCGAATGACGGGAATGTGACTTCATCACGTGGCTCTGGCAATGCTCGGTCGCCGTTTTATTGCGGCGTGGATTGGCCCCATTCCGAGAGGGGCAAGGCGTCTGCAACGCGCTCCGCAACCGCCGGGCATACGGAACGGCTATCGCATCGACCCGTTCAACCCGCGCAGAACCGACCCAAATGTTCAGGAGCAGACGATGCCTTATGTGAAGACCCGCGACGGCACCGACATCTATGTCAAGGACTGGGGCCAGGGCCGCCCCGTCGTATTGCTTCATGGTTGGCCGCTGTCTGCCGACATGTGGGATCCGCAGATGATGGCGTTGGCGGAGGCGGGTTTCCGCGCCATCGCCTATGACCGGCGCGGCTTCGGCCGTTCGGGCCAGCCTTGGTCGGGCTACAATTATGATACCTTGTCGGACGACCTGGCCGACGTGCTCGAAGCGACCGGCGCCGAGGACGCAGCGATCATCGGCTTTTCGATGGGCGGTGGTGAAGTGGCCCGGTATATGAGCCGCCATGACGGCAAGGGCGTGATCGCGGCCGGTTTGATCGCCTCCGTCGTGCCGTACATGCCCAAAACGGATGACAATCCGCAAGGCACTGATCAGTCCGTGTTCGACCAGATCGGGCAGAATTTGCGAGATGACCGGGCCAATTTTCTTCGCCACACCTTCTTCAAGCAGTTTTTTGGCGTGGGTTATCTGACCAGCCCGGTCAGCGATGACGTACTCGACTGGGCGACCAGCGTGGCGATGCAGGCGGGGTTGAAGCCAACGCTGGCCTGCGCCGAGGCATTCAGCCAGACCGATTTCCGGCCCGACTTGCCCGCCTTCCGTGTGCCGACGCTGATCGTCCATGGCACCGGCGACCAGACCGTGCCGATCGACCCGGCGGGCCGCGCGGCCGCTGCGGGGATCGCCCATTCGCAGTTGGTGGAATATGACGGTGCGCCGCATGGCCTGAACGTCACGCATGGCGATCGCCTGACCAGCGACCTCCTCACCTTTCTGGGTCGGTAATACGAAAAGGGCAGTCCCGCAGGGCTGCCCTTTTTACTTCAGGGGAACGATGACCTCGTCCGGATGGGCGACGTTCAGTTCCTTGCGGACCATCTCATCCACCATGTCCGGGTTGGCATGATCGGGATCGAGCAGCGCAACCCGGTTCTTCAACACCGTCCGCCGTTTGTCGAGCGCGGCATAATCATGCTCGCGCTTCACCAACTGACGCTGATATTCGCCATAAGCGAGTAGGCCGTTGCGCCCCAGCACCGCATAGGCGCCGAAGAACGCAACGATCGTCAGGCCGAGGGCGGGCAGCGCGGCCCGCCGCATTGTCCGGATGAAAGGCGACGGTTTCTTGGTCACAGCGGCCATAATGTTACCGACGCCTTTCGATTTCAAGCGCGGATCAAAATATCGCGACCGGCATAGCGCGCCGAGTCACCCAGCTCTTCCTCGATGCGGATCAGCTGGTTGTACTTGGCGAGCCGGTCCGACCGAGCCAGCGAACCCGTCTTGATCTGGCCGCAGTTGGTGGCGACCGCCAGGTCGGCGATCGTCGCGTCCTCGGTTTCGCCCGAACGGTGCGACATGACGGCGGTGTAGCGCGAACGCTGCGCCAGCGACACGGCCTCCAGCGTCTCGGTCAGCGTGCCGATCTGGTTGACCTTCACCAGCAGCGAATTGGCATAACCGCCATCGATGCCCTGCTTCAGGCGCTTCGGGTTGGTCACGAACAGATCGTCGCCGACCAGCTGGACCTTGTCGCCGATCATATCGGTCAGCGCCTTCCAGCCTTCCCAATCGTCCTCCGCCATGCCGTCCTCGATCGACAGGATCGGGTACTGGCGGGTCAGGTTGGCCAGATATTCGGCCATCTCATGACTCGACAGGATCTTGCCCTCGCCCGAGATATTGTACTTGCCGTCCTTGAAGAACTCGGTCGCGGCGCAGTCGAGCGCGATCATCACATCGTCGCCCGGCTTGTATCCCGCCTTCTCGACCGAGGCCATGATGAAGTCGAGTGCTTCGGTGGTCGAGGCGATGTTCGGCGCAAAGCCGCCCTCGTCGCCGACGCCCGTCGCCAGACCCTTTTCGTGCAGCGCCTTTTTCAGCGTGTGAAAGATTTCCGAGCCGCAGCGGACCGCCTCCATGATGTTCGCCGCGCCGACCGGCATGATCATGAATTCCTGGAAATCGATCGGATTGTCAGCGTGTTCGCCGCCATTGATGATGTTCATCATCGGCACCGGCAGCAGATGCGCCGAGACGCCACCGACATACTTATAGAGCGGCAGGCCGCGCGCTTCGGCCGCAGCCTTTGCCGCCGCCAGGCTGACGCCCAGGATCGCGTTCGCGCCCAGCCGGCCCTTGTTCTCGGTGCCGTCCAGTTCAATCATGGTGCGGTCGAGATCGGCCTGATCCTCGGCATCCATGCCCAGGATCGAGTCGGTGATCTCGTCATTGACCGCCTCGACCGCCGCTTCGACGCCCTTGCCCATCCAGCGAGTCTTGTCGCCGTCCCGCTTCTCGACCGCCTCATGCGCGCCGGTGGACGCGCCCGATGGCACGGCAGCGCGGCCAAAGCTGCCGTCTTCGAGCAGCACGTCCACTTCCACCGTGGGGTTGCCGCGGCTGTCCAGGATTTGACGCGCGTGGATGTCGATGATTGCGGTCACGTAACGATGCTCCTACATCAGCCTTGAAGGTCTCGGCGCGGGCATATCGCGTGACTGTGCGAAGGGCAATTGCGGTAAAAGCATGGAACCGTGCTTCCGGTGCCGGGGTTAAGAGACAAACCGCCCGTTCGTCCGGGCCGAAACGAAAGGGTTCTTCGATGGCTGACACCGACAGCACGTTTCCCGCCGCAGACACCGTGACGCCCGGCTTTGGTGCCAACACCGCGGTCGCTCCCGAAGTGGCCGCGCCCAATGCCGCGATTGGCGCCTCTACCGGTTTGGACACGGACGACTCCAAGCCCAAGGCCGGGCTGGCCGATGCCAAGCAGCAAGTGAAGGACGGCGCCACCAAGTTCCAGCAGCAGGCGGTCGACAAGCTCCAGGCGCTGGCTGGCGACGGCAAGGCGAAGGCCGGGTCGGCGCTCGATCAGGTCGCGCAGTTGTTGAATGACGCGGCTGGCCAGGTCGATGAGAAGCTGGGCAGCCAATATGGCCAATATGCCCGCTCGGCCGCCGATACCGTCACGTCGCTGTCGGGGGCGATCAAGGACAAGGACGTCGAGGAACTGCTCGACGACGCTCGCGCGTTCGTCACGAAGAGCCCGGCGGTGGCAATCGGCGTCGCGGCGGCCGTGGGCTTTGCGCTGGCCCGTGTCATCCAGTCGGGTATCGAAACCCGCCAGTCGGCCGACGCCTCCGCGTGACGCGCGTCGTCGAACCCCTGCGGACGGCGGCAACGACCGAGCCGGAGACGCTGACCTCGCTGGTGTCGCAGCTTGTCGATGATGGGCGTTCGTTCATCACTGCCGAAATCGACCTGGCAAAAGCCCGTGCTAGCGACAAAATCGGTCGCTATCGTAGCGCGGCCGTGTTTTTCGGTATTGCGGCGGTGTTGGGCTTGGCGGCATTGATAGCGCTGCTGGTCGGTCTGATCTTCGCCCTTGCTCCGTCGACCGGCCCGTTTGCCGCGACGCTGATCGTCGTCGGTGTCGTCGTCATCGTCGCAGGTATCTTGGCGATGATGGGCAAGTCCCGTCTGTCGGGGGGGGGTGCATGACCGTCGCAGAGGCTGAAATCCGGGCGGCTGAGGCTCGCGAGCGGCTGAACAACACCGCGTCGCGTATCCAGGCCAAGCTGGAGCCGCAGGCACTGGCGGCCCAGGCGCGTGAGGCGGGCGTGACGGCCGCCAAATGCGGGCTGGAATCCGCCAAGAGCAACCCCGGCGCGGTCGCGGGCGGCGTCGCCGTGCTCGGCCTGCTTCTCAATCGTCGGCGGATCGCCCGCCTGTTCAAGCGCAAACGCTGATTTGGTTCGCGGGGGCAATCTCCCTCGCGGCACTGTCCAGAAGGATGTTCGCAATGATCACCGAAACCCACCAGGATCAGCAGACTGAAGGCCTCCGCGAGAAGATCGATCACACTCGCGAAACCGCGTCTCAGGCCTATCATGACGCCAAGGACAAGGCAGCTTCCGCGCTTCATACGTCCAAGGACAAGGCGGGCGAATTGGCCCACAAGACTGCCCGGACCATTGAAACCAATCCGCTCGGAATCCTGGTCGGCGGTCTTGTGGTCGGCGTAATCGCCGGAGCGCTGATCCCCCGTTCGGCCCGCGAGAAGGAGTT
>Ga0233425_10001167_pt1 | contig 61122 bp, 39 predicted proteins | sample Watercolumn_Towu_2_FD_181712 | JGI IMG/M metagenome (GOLD analysis project Ga0233425, IMG submission 181712) | Freshwater microbial communities from Lake Towuti, South Sulawesi, Indonesia - Watercolumn_Towuti2014_140_MG | ecosystem: Environmental > Aquatic > Freshwater > Lake | place...
CCAGCGTGCCAGCATTGATCGTCGTCGTACCCGTGTAACCATTGGCGCCGCTCAGCGTCAGCGTGCCCGCGCCATTCTTCGTGAGATTTCCACCCGAACCGTTAATCACTCCAGCGAAGCTCGTACCGCCATCGCTCAGCACGAGCGTCTTGCCACCGAGATCCACCGTCGTACCCGCCGAGCCGACCAGTGTGCCAATCGTCTCACTGCTGTCGATATTGCTGATGCTGAAATTACCACTCCCCGACAGGGTCACCGCCGCGGTATTCGAGAGAATGTCGAGGTCAACACCGCCGCTGCCGTCCAGCGCTAACGTCCCGCCGGTGATGCTGACCGTCGGGGTCGCATTGGTCCCGGACAACGTCAGCGTTCCCCCACTCACGGTCGTGGTGCCTGTGTAAGTGTTGTTGCCGGACAATGTCAGGTTTCCGGAACCCGACCTCACGAGGGAACTGCTGCTAGAACCGCTGATGACGCTGGAAGACGACGTAGTACCACCATTAATAACGAGTTCTCTAACGCCCAAGGCAACCGTCCCCCCAGTGCCCGCCAACGAGCCAATCGTCTCGCTGCTTCCAATACCACTGATGCTGAAGGTGCCGCCCGTGACGTTCACGGCGGAAGTGTCCGCAAGGACGTTGTTGCTTCCAGTCAATGCCAGCGTGCCGGTGCTGACCGTTGTCGTACCCGTGTAGGTGTTTGTACCCGTAAGCGTGAGCGTACCAGAACCCGCTTTGGTCAAGCCGAATGTCCCGCCGGTTTGGCTGATGTCACTGTCGATTCTGATGTTGCCGTTGGTCTGCGTCGTGATCGTCCGGTTACCGTTCAGGATCAAGTCCATGGTGTTGAACACATGTGTGCCGGCGGTACTGCCTGCATTCACAGTGATATTCCCGCCCAGCGTGATTATGGAGCCGTCTAGAGTGAACGCAGTGGCATTCGATGCAAACGTGATAGCCACAACTGTCGGGATCCCGTCTGTCCCTCCCTGATCCTGGTTGGGCGACGTATTCGTGCTACCGGCGAAGACGACGGAGTCTCCGGAAACAAAAGTCTGCCCCCCCCAGTTCGCCGAGTTGGACCAAGCCTGGCTGCCGCCTGCACCGTCCCAGGTAACTTCCTTTGCCTCCGCCGGCAGAGTGAAGAGACCAACGACAAGAACTGCGAGGATCGTAGATCGTCTCATGGTTCGCGCTTTCAATGTCCGCAGGAATCCACGACAGAACGAATGACTTTTTCCGGGCTCGCTCAACCATGAGCAACACGGCGCGTCCAAACGGCGGCATTCCCCCAACGATAGGGAACCGACGTTGAGAATAGTTGTCAGGCCAGGCCGTGTCAACAATTTTGGTCAGGCAGACTTTGACTTTTTTTCGGGCCGCAAGCGTGGGGCCGGCCGGGTGGATTCTGCCCCGCAGACGGCCACGGCCGTCCCACGATTGCAGGGTGGGGCTATCCCGGATTATTCATGGCGTGGTAGGGTGGGACGAGCAAGCCGAAAGGGCGGTGGGCCGTCGGTCGCTCAGGCGGAGTTGGAGGCAGCGCGCCGGTTTATCTCGGTACAAGTCGGCTTGCGACGGCCCACCAATGACTTGCGCGACCTGGTCCCACCCTACGATCAGTAATCCGGGCTCGTGCATCCAACGCCACCAATACAATTGAGGTCCCATGTCAGAACGCATTCCGCGCAGCCCCGAACTGATGTCGCGCCACGATACCGGACTCCTGGTCGTTGATGTACAAGATCGCCTGGTTCCGGCCATTCACCATCACGCGCGCGTCGTCTGGAACGTGCGCCGCTTGCTGGATGGTGCCAAGGCTCTGGGAATCCCCGTGGTTGCCACCGAGCAGTACCCGAAAGGGCTCGGGCCCACGGTGCCCGAGTTGCGGGACCTGCTGCCCGCGGTGTCCACCAAGCTGTCGTTCAGCTGCGGTGCTTGTGAGGATTTGTTGCTGCCGTTCCGCGAGACCGGCCGCTTCAAGGTGCTGGTCGTGGGAATCGAAGCCCATGTCTGCGTGCAGCAGACCGTGCTGGACCTGCTGGCCGACGGCTATCGCGTATTTGTGGCCGCCGATGCGGTCGGATCGCGATTCGAACTCGACTATCAGCTGGCGCTGCGAAGGATGGACTCCGCCGGCGTCACGTTGACCACCACGGAGGCGGCGCTCTTCGAATGGTGCGAAGTCGCCGGGACGTCCGAATTCAAGGTCATCAGCGCGCTGGCGCGCGAGACGGGCCCGTGACCAGTGAGCGATCGCGGGTCGGTGAAGAGAAGGGGATCGGCCCATGTTTTCGGACAAGGTCTGGTCCTGGTGGCAGACCGTCGCCGCCGAAAAATGCGCCAATCCCCCACCGACCGGTGAACGCTTGCCACGCACTGTTACAGGTGTTCGCCGGGGAACCAGTGGAGCGGGTCGAGCACATCTCCGGAAGCAGCCGGCTGGTCGTCACCCGCGATCCGTTCGGGGAGTTCTTCCAGCAGCCGGCTGATCACGCGATCCGCCGTGATACCGTTGCCACGCGCGTTGCGGTTCGTGATGAGGCGATGGCGCAGGGCGGGATGTGCCATCGCGCGGATGTCGCCGCTGTGGACTTCACTCCGGCCGGCCAACGCCGCACGCACTTTGCCGGCCAGCGCCAGGTGTTGGAGCGCGCGCGGCCCGGCGCCTTGACTGACCCATTCGTAGACAAAGTCTGGATTCTCTCCCTCGTGCACGCGCGTGGAGCGAATGAGGCGCACAGCGTAGTGAATAACCGGTGGCGGGATGGCAATGTCTCGGACGTAGTGCTGCAGTGCCAGGATCTCCGCGGGTGACGTGACCTGCCGGATGGGCCGATCGGCTTCGCCGTTCTCGTTTTCGACCGTGCGATATTCGGCCGCGTAGTCCGGATACCGCACGCGGATCTCGAACATGAAACGATCGTTGCGCGGCTCATACAGCAGTTCCGCTGCGTCGTCCGCGGGATAGCGCGTGGCCAAGAGGACGAAGGGATTCGGCAGTTGCCCGCGCTGGCCGGAGATAATGACCTCCCGGTCCTGCAGCGCATGATGCAGGACGCTGGTCGTCTTGGGCGGCAGCCGGTCCAGGTCATCGACCAACAGGACATTCGCGAACACGAGCCCGCACCGGTTGTCGCCGGCTGTGGCACCCGCGCCGGTCAGATCCGCGCCGGCGACCACGTCTTCAGGCGTAAGATCCGGAGTACAGCGGATGCGATGAAAGACCAGACCCATCGTGCGCGCCAGGCCCGAGGCCGCCAGAAACTTGGCGACACCAGGCCAGCCCACGATGACTCCATGGCCACGACTGAGGACCAGGATCAGCAGTTGCTCCAGCAATTCGTCTTGGCCGAAAACGTGCCGCGCTAACTCGTCACGGATCTTGTCCCCCACGTCCTTGACGTCCGAAGTCGCCTGGCGTGCTTGGGACATCGTTGATGGGGGAGTTGGCTTGGATTCCACGGTCATGACACCTGATTCACACGGGGAGCAGGATGTCATTATACGCTGGCCGTCACGAAATCCGAGCTAGGCCGGTTATCCCACGTTGGCTAGAATACCCGGTCGCCAGCAACGAGGAAGGAACCGTGCGCGAGTGGCAACCACGGGCGTAAGTGTTCACGGCCCGGTGAAGAGACGGGGATCGGCACATGTTTTCGGATAACGTATGGAAATGACGGCAAGCCATCGCCGCCGAAAAACGTGCCAATCCCCCACCGGCCCGTGCACCCCACAGCTGCTTCCCTCTTCGTGCTCGTGCTCAGCCGCGCGAGCGGCGGTACTCGTGCTCGTAATCGAGAACGGAATTGCGGAGATCAATCCGGTGCGAGCAGGAACTGTTCCGCGCGAAGCAAAGGCACGGCGGCGCGGCGCTGGAAGCGTCCTGCGATTGCTGCTTGTCCTCTTCTGCTGTCTGGTTGTCAGCACAACGAGCGTAGACGCCGAGCCGACCAGTTCGTCCGCGGAGATGCTGGACGATGCGGAACTCGCGGACATCTTCTTTCTCGACGCGGATCGCGGCTGGGCCGTGGGTGATCGGGGAGTCATCTGGAGCACCGAGGATGGGGGGCGTCACTGGCGGTTAGGGGACTCGCCCGTGAATTGCCGCCTGGAGTCGGTCTCCTTCGTGGACGAGAACCAGGGTTGGGCGGTGGGGGGATGGTGTCATCCTTACACGCACAGGAGTTCGGGTGTCGTCATTCGGACGGAGAACGGCGGGCGGCGTTGGACGGCTCTGCCGCTGCCGACGTTGCCGGCGTTGAAGCACGTGCGTTTCTTCGATGCGCGCCGCGGTTGGGCCGTGGGCAATGCGTCGGCCATGTATCCCTCCGGCGTGTTCCGCAGCGACGACGGCGGGCGGAGTTGGACCGCCGTGTCCGGCGGCGAGGCACGTGGTTGGCTGGGAGCCGACTTCCGGGATTCCGAGCACGGCGTCGTGGTCGGCCATGGAGGTGAAGCGGGGGAGGTTGTGCAGCGCAACCTGCGTTGCGGTCGCGTTTCGGCCAACGTCTGGCAGCCGCTTCGCGACGTGCAGCTCACCGGTCCCTGGGGATGGCTGGTCGGCGACGGCGGTGTCGTGTTGCAGAGCGACAATGCGGGGGCGGAGTGGCAAGTGCCGCCGGGACCGCTGCCGGCCGCGGTCCAGGGCAACTTCGATTGGCGGTGCGTGGCCAGTTTTGGTCCGCATTGTTGGATTGCCGGAGCCCCCGGCACGTGCGTGTTGTACTCCGGCGATCGTGGCCAGACATGGACCGTGCAGCGCACGAATCAGAACCTGCCGCTGCGCCGCCTGCAGTTCCTCGACGAGCAGCGTGGCTGGGCGGTCGGATCGCTGGGCACCATTCTCGCGACGCGCGATGGTGGGGCGACCTGGCAGCGTCAGAAAGGGCAACGGACGCGCGCGGCTCTGTTGGTTTTCTGCAGCGAGCCGGAGCACCTGCCGCTGGAACTGCTGACACGATTCTCCGGCGACGAAGGTTATGTGGGCATTGCGGAAATCCTGAATCACCGCGACTTGGAGGCCCCCGTACTCCGCGAATCGTCCTGGGAGGAAAGGGCTCATGCGGCCGTGGTTGCCGCGGGCGGCTCGCAGGCGGATGCCACTTGGCGGTTCCCATTGCGGCAGGCAGGGCTGGCACTGCCGGCCGAGACGGCCATTGCGGGCTGGAACATCCTGCATGGCGGACAGGCGACCGTGCTCCTGGAGCAGCACGTGGTACGGTGTGTTCGGCAATGGCAGCCCGACGTCGTCGTCATTGGGGGACCTGAGCAGCCGATGGAAGAGCCGAGTGTTCCGCTGGTGAGGCAACTGGTAGCCTCCGCGGTGGTCAAGGCCGCCGACCCGGACGCGTATGCCGATCAGTTGGCGGCCACCGGCTTGAGGCCCTGGAAGTCGACGAAGGTCATCGCCACTGCGGGCTCCGACGAGGGGGCCATCCGGCTCGAGACGACGCGGCTGGCCACGCATCTGGGCAGCTCCCTGGCCGACTACGCGGCCATTCCGCGCGGCCTGTTGCGGCACCAATGGTCGCCGACGCCCGTGGTTCAGTCGTACCAGGTCCTGTCCAGCGAGCAGCCGTTGTCCAGGGCTTCGCAGGATGTATTCAGCGGCCTGGTGCTGTCGGCGGGGGGTGAGTCGCGGCGGGAGTCGTTGCACCAGGTCGCGACCAGCGTCGAGACGCTGAGCAAGCTGGCGCAGAAGCAACGCAATCTCCGGGCACTGATCGCGCGGGAACGGCAGACCAGCGAGGGCAACGTGGCGTGGTTGGCGCAGGTGAACGATCTGACGCGCGAACTGGGCCCCCTGGCAGGAGGCGAAGTCCTGTTTCAGTTGGCGGAGCAGTATCGAGCAGGAGGCCAACCGGCGCTCGCCGCCGATGCACTGGAGTTGCTGATCGAGCGGTCCCCCGACCATCCGCTGGCCGAGGCCGCGCTGTTGTGGCTGCTGCTTTCTTATGCCAGCGGAGAGATGGACACCTACCAACGCGGCGAGACGCCTCGCCCGGGCCACTACCTGGCCACGCTCGGCCCGGTCACGTCTTCCGATCCCGCGGATCCGGGAGGCCTGAAGCGGCTGGCGGCCACGCGCACGGACCGGGCCGTAGCGCTGGGGCAATACATCCGGCAGTCCCGCCCCACGTTGTTTGCGGAGCCGCTCGTGCAGTTCGCGCTGGCGTCGGCGGAGCGGCACAAGTCGCCCGATCAAAGTGCGGCGCTGTACGAAGGGTTGCTGCGCAGTTCCCTGACGCCCGATTGGAGATCGTGTGCCCGCGGCGAACAATGGCTGCAGGATGGACGCGGAGCCTCGCCGAAACCGACACTCGAGTGCATCTCCGCCCCGAAGCGTCCGCGGCTGGACGGCCTGCTCGATGAGCCGCTTTGGGAGCAGGCCCCGGCGGCTCAGCTGTCGAGCACGCAGCAGGACGACGCCGCGTGGCCAACAACGGTGCAGGTGGCGCACGATCAACAGTTCCTCTACCTGGCGGTGCGCTCCCGCAAAGTGCCGGCGTTCTCGTATTCATCCAGCACGGGCACGCGGGCGCGCGACGCCGACCTGCGGTCTCACGACCACCTCGAGATCCAACTCGACATCGATCGCGACTTCTCGACCTGCTACACGCTGTGTGTCGATCATCGGGGTTGGGCCGGTGAGTCGTGCCTGGGAGACCGGCAATGGAATCCGAGCTGGTTCGTGGCGGCTGCTCAAGACGACGAGACCTGGATCGTGGAGGCTGCAATTCCCCTGGCGGAACTGAGCCGGCAGTTCCCGGCGCCCCGCGAGGTGTGGGCCATCAGCCTGCAGCGCATCGTGCCGGGCATTGGCGTGCAAGGCTGGACGACGGTGTCGTCCGTGTCCGACGTCCTGCCGGATGAGTTCGGGTACTTGTTGTTCCGTTGAGACCGCTCCGGTCGCGGGTCTGCCATGGCAATGCTGATCGGCACCGACGAAGCCGGCTATGGCCCCAACCTGGGACCGCTGGTGATCTCCGTCACGGCCTGGAGTGTGCCTGACGAGTTCGTTCACAGTGATCTTTATGCGGTACTGGAACGGGTTGTGCGGCGGGTGCCTTCACGGGGCGTGGACGGAGTGGTGGCGATCGCCGACTCCAAGCAACTCTACAAACCGGGGAGCGGGCTACAGCTGTTGGAGCACGGCGTGCTCACGTGCCTGCGCACCTTGGGCTATCGCGAAACAACCTGGCGTCACCTGTGGAGTTGCTTGACGAGCGACAGCGACTCGTTTCTGGCCGCGTGTCCTTGGAACGCGGCCTTTGATGCCCAGCTGCCTTGTGCGGCGCAGGCCGAGGAGATTGACGCGGCCGGTCAGCGATTGGCGGCGGAGTTCCGCGCTACGGGCGTGGCCTTGCGGGCGATGCGCTCCGTCGCGATTTTTCCCGACCGCTGGAACGCGCTGCTGCAGGTGCACGGGAAGAAGAGCGACGTACTCGCGGCGGAGACCCTGTCGTTGCTGCAAACGCTGGTCGCAGCGCAGGACGAGGCACCGGTGGTCATCCAATGCGACAAGTTCGGCGGACGAAACCGCTACGCCGGCCTGCTGCAGCACGTGTTCCCGGAGCATCTCGTGGAGGTCGTGCAAGAAGGTCGGGAGGCGAGCATTTATCGCTGGGGTCCCCAGCACCGCCGGACGGAATGTCGCTTTGCCGCGCGCGGCGAGAGTTTTCTGCCGACGGCCCTGGCATCCATGGTCTCGAAGTACCTGCGCGAACTGGCGATGCAGGCCTTCAACCATTTCTGGAGGGAGCGCGTCCCGGGGCTGCGCGCCACGGCCGGCTATCCCACCGATGCGCGCCGGTTCCAACGCGATATCGCTTCGGCGCAGCAGGCGCTGGGCATCGAAGATCGGTTCGTCTGGCGCGTGCGGTAAGGGAATGAGAGAAACAACTTCTGCATTCATCCTCTCTCTCGCCGCGAGAGAGGCCGGAGGTGGCGGGTCATGTTCGATGTGTTCCCGAAGTAGCTGCTCAGTCGCTGCCCCTCCGGCACAAGGCCGGAGGAGGCGGGGCATGTTCGATGTGTTCCCGAAGTAGCCGCTCAGTCGCTGCCCCTCCGGCGCAAGGCCGGAGGAGGCACTCTCGCATCCATCGGCAATCGTCGCCCCGGCCCCATGCCGGGGGAACGACGACTGACAGGCTACGGGCAGATCACATTGGCCTTCGTATTGCTGCCCCTCCGGCGCAAGGAGACTGCTGAAAAAGTACTATGCATGCCCAAGTTGTTGTGCCGGCATTTCGTGCTGACATACGACATGTGGTAGCCGATTCGGCTTTTTCAGCAATCTCACAAGGCCGGAGGAGGCACACTTGCATCTATCGGTCATCGTCGCCCCCGGCCCCGTGCCGGGGGAGCGACGACTGACAGGCTACTGGCAGGTTACCTTTGTCTTCGTATTGCCGCTCACCGCCGACCTCGCGTCGGCGGGAGCATGACTGATCGGTTTACGGTGTCGGGTTCCCCAGCCCATCAGTCAGCGCCCCTCCGGCACAAGGCCGGAGGAGGCGGGGCATGTTCGATGTGTTCCCGAAGTAGCCGCTCAGTCGCTGCCCCTCCGGCGCAAGGCCGGAGGAGGCACTCGCGCATCGATGGGCCATCGTCACGGATTTCTCGCAAGCCCCGACTGACCTGCGACGCTTGCTCAGAGCGTCCTTGGTTTCGCGGGCCGCTGAGCCTAGAATCCCGAGGGCAACGCACAATGTGTCGTCATTGTTCCCTCGCCGCGGTACTCCGGGGAGAGGGCAAGGGTGAGGGGCGCATCGTGCAAGACATCCCCCCTATCCCTCTCCCGCGAGGAGGTCGTGCGGCTTTGGAACCATTTGGACGTAACGGTTTAGATTCACCCTCCTGCGTGCGGGAGGGTCGGCCGCGTAGCGGTCGGGGAGGGTCTTCCGAACCAGCAGTGAATTCTACGAGCAGCGGCGAGTTAGCCCTCTCCGGGCCTTCGGCCCGACTCTCCCAGAGGGAGAGTGAAGCAAAAGTCACGACAGTGCAACCACTTCTAAACCGCACGACCTCCGAGCGGGAGAGGGGATAAATGCGGAAGCCGTTTATTGCTCCTCCCCTCACGAGCGCTTGACGCATTGGCAACCGATGACGATTGATGAACTGATAGAGGAATTCGAAGAACTGGCCGATTGGGACGACCAGTGTGACTACCTGATCGATTTAGGGCGCGAGCTGCCCCAACTGCCTGCCGCAGCCAAGACGGAGGAGCACCGCGTGCGCGGTTGCCAGAGCAACGTTTGGCTGGTGCCGGAACTGAAACCAGGGAATCCACCCCGACTGGAATTCGTGGCCAACAGCGATGCCATCATCGTGAACGGGCTGATTGCGGTACTCACGATTCTCTATTCGGGCCGCACGCTGCCGGAGATCCTGAGCATTGACGCGCGGGCGATCTTCACGCGGCTTGGCCTGGAGCGGCACCTGAGTTCGCAGCGCCGCAATGGGTTGTTTGGCATGGTGGAGCGAATACGCCAGCTGGCGGCGGCCGCCCAGGGCCCTGCTGCCTCCTGAAACATTTCGGATGTGTCATGAATCATTCCGCGACCACGACGCCCCTGGATCCGCAGCGGATTCGCGGCGATTTTCCCATCCTGGCCCAGACCCTGCCGAAGGGTCTGCCGCTGGTGTATCTCGACAACGCGGCTTCCGCGCAGAAGCCGCGCGTGGTGATCGAGCGCGAGCGGGAGGTCTACGAGACTTTCTATGCCAATGCTTATCGGGGCGTCTACCGTTTCGGCGCGCTGGTGGAAGAGGAATTGGAGAAGACCCGTGTCCGCGTGCAGCAGCTGTTGGGTGCGGCAGCGCCGGAGGAAATCATCTTCACATCGGGTTCCACCATGTCCATCAACATGGTGGCGGCCGGCTGGGGACGCCGTCATCTGCAGCCCGGCGACGAGGTCCTGTTGACCGTCATGGAGCACCACGCCAACCTGGTCCCTTGGCAGCAGATCGCGCTGGAACGGGGAGCGACGTGCCGGTTCCTGCCCCTGACCACGGAGGGCCGTTTGGATCTGGACCAGCTCGATGCGCTGCTGACTCGCCGGACGCGCCTGGTGGCGTTGACGGGCATGTCCAACGTGTTGGGCACGATCAACCCGGTGGACCAGATTGTGCGACGAGCCCACGAGGTCGGCGCCCTCGTGTTGCTGGACGGCGCCCAGAGCGTACCCCACGGGCCGATGAGTATCCGCGCGTGCCCCGTGGATTTCGCCGTCTTCTCCAGTCACAAGATTTATGGTCCCAGCGGCGTGGGGATTCTGTACGGGCGACGGGATTTGCTGGACGCCATGGATCCGTTGCTGATGGGCGGCCACATGATCGATCAGGTCTACCTGGACCGGTCCGTCTGGGCTGGGCCGCCGGCCAAGTTCGAAGCCGGCACTCCCCCCATTGCGCAGGCCATCGCGCTGGGTGCTGCGCTCGACTACGTGCAAAGCGTTGGCTTGGAGGCGATTGCCCGGCACGAACGCCAGTTGCTGGAGTCCGCGCACCGGCAGTTGTCGGAGATTCCGGGGTTGCACATCTACGGACCTGATCCCGCCCACAAAGGGGCCATTGTCAGCTTCACGCTGGCGGGCGCTCATCCCGAGGATCTGGCTCAGTTGCTGGATCGTCGCGGCGTTTATGTGCGGCACGGTCACCATTGCACCATGCCGCTGCACGATTGGCTCGGCGTCGCGGCCACGGTGCGTGCCAGTTTTGCCATGTATAACACGCAGGCGGAGATCGACGCGCTGGTTGCCGCCATTCACTTCGCGCGTGCCAAGCTGCATTTGAGCGATTGAAGTCCGGTTGGCCTTCGAGGAGCCCAGCCGGGGTGATAGACTCTACGGCAGGTCTTTTCTCGCTGCGCGGAATCCGGTGATTCCGCGGGAACACGACGTCCGTCACTTGGTGCCAACGACACTGCCATGTCCGAATACGATGTCCCGCAATTGCCGGCCGAAACGAAATCCCCCGCGGGTCGCGGCGCGCCGTTCCAGATTCAGTTGGCCGCGCGCGTGCACCGCCTGCCCCCCTACTTGTTCGGCAAGATCAATACGCTGCTCTACGAGAAACGGCGCGCGGGCAACGACGTGATTGATCTGGGCATGGGGAACCCGACGGATCCGCCTTCGGAACAGGTGATTCAGAAGCTGGCGGAGGCGGCGCATGACCCGACGAATCACGGGTACAGCAAGTCCAACGGCATTTTGAATCTGCGCCGCGAAGTGGCCAGCAAGTACGTACGCAAGTACGGCGTGCGGCTCGATCCCGAGAACGAAGTGATCGTCTGCCTGGGCTCCAAGGAAGGCTTCAGCCACATGTGCCTGGCGCTCATGGCAGGCGGCGATACGGCGATTATTCCGGCGCCCTATTTCCCGGCCCACATGTACGCGATCGCCATCGCGTCCGGCAACGTGATCGCGCTCGAAGTCGCCGACAGCGAGAAGTTCCTCTCGAACATCGCTTACACCTGCCAGCACCTCTATCCCCGGCCCAAACTGCTGGTGGTGAACTACCCTCACAATCCTTCCACGGTCACGATTGCTCCGGAGTTCTACGTGGAGGTTGTCAAGCTGGCCAAACGCTACGGTTTCATGGTGATCAGCGACTTTGCCTATGCGGACGTGGCCTTTGATGGCTATCTGCCACCCAGTTTCCTGGCCGCACCTGGTGCCCGGGACGTGGGCGTGGAATTCACGACGATGAGCAAAGGCTACAACATGGCCGGGTGGCGCGTGGGCTTCTGCTCGGGCAACGCGGAAATGATCCGCGGCTTGGCGGTGATCAAAGGCTACTACGACTACGGCATGTTCCAGGCGATCCAGATCGCGGCCATCCTGGCGCTGCGGCACGGCGAAGTGGCGGTGGAAGCGCAAGCGCTCGAATACCAGCGGCGACGCGATGTGCTGGTGGGTGGGCTGCGGCGGCTCGGTTGGAGCGTCGATCTGCCCCGCGCCGGCATGTTCGCGTGGGCCAAGATCCCGGAGCCCTGGTGCAGCCAGATGAGCACCATGGATTTCGCGATGATGCTGCTGGAGAAAGGTGACGTGGCCGTCAGTCCGGGCAGCGGGTTCGGGCCGTCCGGCGAGGGCTATCTGCGCATGGCGCTGGTGGAAAACGAAAAGCGCCTGCGACAGGCAGTCCGCCAGATCGGCCGTTGCCTGGGTGTCCAAGGGAAGTCCGGATCGCGAGCCAAAGACTCGGCCGCTCGCTGATCCGGGTGTCGGCGAGACGCTCTCCTGTCCGCCTCCGCGACGGCACAGTATAATCAGCCGCGGCCCACCCAAACGAAAAGAAGGGGTCTTGTTCGCCGCAACAAGAACCCCTTCAAGGCTGTCCGAACGGTGGGAATATCTCCCACGCCCGGAGACCCACAGCCGTATAGAGGATATCGGGACGATGTTCGCCCCAACTTTAGGGGACTCGCGCCCGGTGCTCCACGGCCCTCAGCTTGTCAGGAGTTTGCCCCGTATCATGGCTGCTGTCTGTAAACTGGCCCTTGAGGATGGAACCGTATTTTCCGGCAAATCGCTGGGCGCCGCGGGTGAAGTGGACGGCGAGGTCGTCTTTAACACGTCCATGACCGGCTATCAGGAAATTCTCACCGATCCCAGCTACCGTGGTCAGATCGTGACTATGACGTACACGGAGATCGGGAATTACGGGGTAAATCCGGAAGACGTCGAAAGTTTCAAGCCGCATCTGGCGGGCTTCATCGTGCGGGAGAACAGCCGCGTCGCCAGCAACTTCCGCGCTCGTGGCGAGCTGCAAAGCTACTTGGCCGATCACGGTATCGTGGGGCTGGAGGGCATCGACACGCGGCGATTGGTGCGACGGATTCGCATCCAAGGAGCCATGAAAGGTGTCTTGTCCACCCAGGACCTGGACGACGAAAGCCTGGTCCGCAAAGCACGCAACAGTCCCGGGTTGGTCGGACGCGATCTGGTGCGCGAGGTGCTGCCGGACGCGTATCGCCAATGGACAGAGGGTTTGAGCAGCTGGACCAGCCTGAACGAGAATCAGCCTCCCGTCCGCCAAGACGATGGACTCCACGTGGTGGCACTCGACTACGGCATGAAATGGAACATTGCCCGACATCTGTTCCAGGCCGGGTGTCGTGTCAGCATTCTGCCCGGCACGGCCACGGCGAATGACATCCTCGAACGGAATCCGGACGGCATATTCTTGTCAAACGGACCGGGCGATCCAGAACCGCTGGATTACGCCATCCAGGCCATTCGCGGCGTACTGGGTAAGGTCCCTGTCTTCGGGATTTGCCTGGGCCACCAGTTGCTTGGGCTAGCGTGTGGAGCCAAGACATTTAAGCTCAAGTTTGGCCACCGGGGCGCCAACCAACCCGTGTTGAACCTGCTCACGGGCCGAGTGGAGATCACCGCGCAGAATCACGGCTTCGCCGTGGCTGAGGATTCCCTGCCTGCCGACCTGGAAATCACGCACCGCAATCTCAACGACAACACGATTGCCGGGATGCGCCATCGGCGCTGGCCGGCTTTCAGCGTGCAATATCATCCGGAAGCATCCGCCGGGCCGCATGACAGCCAGTACCTGTTCGCACAATTCCGCGACCTGATGATCAATAGCCGCCGGTGATTGCACCGCAGTGGGATGGTCCATGTCGGCCGACGCGCAGCCACCAACCGACGAGCCGCCAACAGCCGCAGGAGCAGTCCCCGGGGAGGGACCGATTGAGCCGGGTCTCACGAGCGGCGCGTCGCGGATTCCCCCGATTCGCATGTTGGATGCACTCGCGCCGATCGAAGCGGAACTGGTGCCGTTGCCCGACGCGGGCAGGCTTCCCCACCCCAATCTGCTGCTCGCGCTGCTTCTCGCCCTCCTGCCGGTCGCTCTGCAGGTCATTGCCAGCATGTGGACCTCCACGTGGATCCTAATGGTGTGGACAATGGTTCGGCGGTTCACGCAGGGGCGCTGGGGGCAACCGGCGGAGGTAGCCGAAGCCATCAACGACGTGCTGGTGCCGCTGGCTACGTCCACCAATCTCTTGGTGGCCGTGGTGGTCGTGGGCCTGGCGTTCGGACGCCGCGCGCCGCAGCGCGTAGCGTGGCGCAATTGCTCGGCGCTGCAATGGCTGTTGACGTTCTTGCTGGTGCCGCCACTGGCCTTGGTGGCCAGCGAGGTTAGCAACTGCATGTCGCTCACGTTGGACCTTTTCCAGCCGGATTGGCTGGAAAACTTCACGCAGGAGAACAGTCAGGTCTTTGCGGACTTCGCGCAGCAGTCGTGGATCGTCGTATTCCTGGGCGCCTGCCTGTTGCCGGGCGTCGGCGAAGAAATCTACTGCCGCGGGCTGATCGGCCGGGGGCTCGTGGCCCGGTACGGAGTGTGGGCCGGGACGATATTCGCTGCGTTCATTTTTGCCGCGATGCACATCGAGCCGGTGCAGGCCTCGTCGGCATTCGTGCTGGGAATCGCCCTGCAGTACTTGTTCCTCACGACGCGCTCGCTCGCCGCGCCGATTCTCCTGCACGTGTTGAACAACTTCGGCGCATTTCTGGTCCTGCGCTATGATCAGGCGTTTCATATTCCGGGGTTGTCGCTGCCGCCGGATGGGACGATCGTCCACACGCCTGTGTGGCTGTTGACCGCGGCACTCGCCGCAATTGGATTCCTGAGCGGAGTGCTTTACCAGACCAGAACGCAATGGTTGCTTCCCAACCAGGATCGCTGGTCACCCGGCTATGTAACGGCCGAGAGTCCGCCCGCCGAGCTGCAGGCCCGCGCCGTCAGCGCACGTCCCCACGGGTTGCTGGTCGTGCTGACACTGACCGCCTACGCAGCGTTTCTGGCGAGCTTGATCGCGGCCCATCAGCCGCCCGCCTGATCGGTAGGCATCACGGCCAGTTGTATGCGGAGCGCATGGCTTGAGTCACCACGTCCGTGAGATCCCGGAAGCTGACGGGCTTGGGGAGGAACCGGAACACGGCGGCTTGGCGTGCTTCCTCGGTGATCCGCTCATCGAGTTGCGCCGACAGCAGGATGCAGGGGACGGAAACGCACAGTTGCCGCAGGCGATGAATGGTTTCCAGGCCGCTCAGTCGCGGCATGTGCATGTCCGTGACCAGGAGGTGGACCGGCTCGTTGCTGGCGATCCGCAGCGCTTGTTCTCCATCCGAGGCCAGCAGGGTGCGGAATCCGCGCGGTTCGAACACGTCGCGCAGCGTCTCGCGAAAGTCGCGATCGTCGTCGGTGATGAGCAAGGATGGCGTTTTGAGTAGCATCGTCCGCGCTTCCCTCCGGGACGGTGTCGTTCAAATCGTCCCGGTTTGCGAAGGGTGAACGGTCAATCGCTGAATGCCGCTAAATCGCGCTCAACAATAGGTTGCCGAATTGCCGTCCGTCGCTCGACTCTCCGAGTCGAGCAATCACGGCTCGGAGAGCCGTGCGACGATGTTCGATGCGGCAACTTATTCCTGAGCGCACCCTTAAGTCCTGGCACGGCAGTTGTTAGCAACTCACGTGCCTCCGACGAGAATTCGCTGGGTCGGATGCCGCAGGGAGATCAAGTGTTTGTCCCGTTGTTACTTATATCAAAGCCCGGCAATTGGACAAAGTCAAATGCACGGCGAACGGGATCCGCGCCTGGCGCTGGTCACGATCGGCGACTGCCAAACCGACAGCCGGGTATTGCCGAAAATACGTTCCGGGAACCGATTGCAGGGGTGGGAATCCACTGCGCCGGGTCGGATTTGATAACTCGTTTCTCGAGCGAGTCTTAGCTCAGTTCCCTCAGTCCTTGAGGAGGGTTGCCAGCGGCGTGGACGGCCGTAATACTAATCGGACACAGTCGGTCGCTCATCGCTCCCTCGGGTTTCGTGATCCCGCGTCCCATGCACAAAGGGGCTGTTGTGAACACGGACGACGATCGCTCGTTTCTGGCTCGTCACGAGTTCCTGATTCGCCGCATTCATTCACTGACCGGGCTGGTTCCGGTGGGTGCCTACATGCTGGTGCACATGCTTGTGAATTTGACGGTTCTGCCGACGATCGGCGGTCCGGGCATGTACCAGAAGCTGGTCTATCAGATTCACGGGCTGGGAGGCCTGCTGCCGTTTGTGGAATGGGGTTTCATCTTCGGCCCCATTCTGTTTCACGGTGTGATCGGCCTGATCATCGTCCGCAGCGGGCTCTCGAACACGGGTTCCTATCCGTACCCGGCGAACATTCGCTACTCGCTGCAGCGCATCACGGGCATCCTGGCGTTTGCATTCATCGGTTATCACGTCTTCCATATGCACGGCTGGTTCCATTTTGACGCATGGCGCGCCGGCGTACTGGAACCGCTGGCAGGCGCGCAGTTCAAGCCGTTTAGCGCCGCTTCGACGCTGTCGTTGGCGATGCGCGGCTTTTGGATACCGGCCATTTATTTCGTGGGGCTGGTGACCTGCACGTTCCATCTGGTCAACGGGCTGTGGACGATCGGCATCACTTGGGGCGTGTGGACATCACCCAAGGCACAGAAGGGCGCGGCCTACGTGTGCGGCATGTTTGGCGTGTTTGCGGGCGTCGTGGCCGCGGGCGCTTGGTTGGGATCGCTGACCATCGACCGGGTCGCCGCGCAGCGCGCCGAAGACCGCATGTTTCAGCACAAGATAGCGTCGGGTGAAATCAGCGAATTTGAAGCGATCCACAAGCGCGCGGACGGGCAATTGTCGTCCGACGGTTCGGCGGCTCCGCATCCGTAGTCCGCGCCGGGCCGCGGGCCGGACGACCGGACTGCGGCGTTGAGCGGGCTGGCACTTCCCCAATGCACGCGTGGTTTCCCAGGGCGAAGGAAGTACGATGGCAAAGCACAGGGTACTGGTCGTCGGCGGCGGCCTGGCCGGTCTGGCCGCCGCGATGAAGCTCGCGGAATTGGGAATCGACGTGGACTTGATGAGCCTCGTGCCGGTCAAGCGCTCCCACAGTGTCTGTGCGCAAGGCGGCATCAATTCCGTCAACGAGCAGACGCGGCATCTGGGAGACCGGGAATGGATGCACTTCGACGATACGGTCTACGGGGGTGACTTCCTGCAGCACCAGCCGCCCGCGATGGAGATGGCGTTCGGGGCGCCCAAGATCATCGACCTGATGGACCGGCTCGGAGTCCCCTTCAATCGGACTCAGGAGGGGTTTCTGGATCGCCGGCGATTCGGTGGCACGCTCTTTCGCCGCACGGCGTTTGCCGGTGCCACCACCGGGCAGCAGCTGTTGTACGCGCTGGATGAGCAGGTGCGGCGCTGGGAGGTCGAAGGAAACATCAGGAAATACGAGTTCTGGGATTTCCTGGGACCGATTCGGGACGGAAACGGGGAGTGTCGGGGCTGCGTGGCTCAGGATCTCGTGACCATGGAGATCCGGGCCTTTCCGGCGGACGCGGTGGTCATTGCGACCGGGGGCGCTGGTCTCCTGTTCGGCCGCTCGACGATGTCCATGGCCTGCAACGGGTCCGCGGCCAGCCGCTGCTATCAGGCCGGCGCGCAATATGGCAATGCGGAGTTCGTCCAGGTGCATCCCACGGCGATTCCGGGCGCGGACAAGTTGCGTTTGATGAGCGAGTCGGCCCGCGGCGAGGGTGGCCGCGTCTGGGTGCCGCGCACGCCCCAGGATCCGCGCGACCCGCGCGACATCCCCGACGGCGAACGCTACTACTTTCTCGAAGCACGCTATCCGGCGTACGGCAATCTGGTGCCGCGCGACATCGCGACGCGCGAGATCTTCGACATCTGCGTCAATGAGGGGTTGAGCGTGGAGCGCGATCGGCAGTGCGTCTACCTCGACCTCACCCACATCCCGCGCCGCGAACTCGACCGCAAACTCGCCGGGATTCTGGAGATCTACGAGAAGTTCCAGGGAATCGATCCTCGGGACGTGCCCATGAAGATCTTTCCCGCCGTGCATTACTGCATGGGAGGGCTGTGGGTGGACTATGAGCGGACCGGCGAGGGCGGACTGCAGTTGGGTTCCCCGCGCAACCAGGTCACCAGCATTCCCGGCCTTTATGCCATTGGGGAGTGCGACTATCAGTACCACGGGGCGAACCGGCTCGGCGCGAATTCCCTGTTGAGCTGCATCTTCAGCGGGCTGATTATCGGCGGCACGATCCAGACCCTGTTTGAGTCGCGCTCCGGCAAGACGGCCGCGGAGGAAGAACCGGCATTCTACGACCGGGAGCGGCGCCGGCACGAGGAGGAGTTCCAACACTTGCTGCAGCGGGCTCCCGGCGGAGCGAACCCGTATGCGATCCACGCCGAACTCGGCGAGGTGATGACCAAGGCAGCTACGGTGGTCCGACGGAATGATCAGCTGGCCCAGGCCTATGACCAGGTCGGCGACCTGGAGCAGCGCGCGCGCAGTTGCTCGTTGTCCGACACGACCCGGTGGACCAACCAGAACGCGGTCTTCACGCGCGCCTTGGGGGATATGTTCCCCGTGGCGAAAGCCATCCTCAAAGGGGCCCTCCTGCGCGACGAATGCCGCGGGGCCCATTTCAAGCCCGCCTTTGCCATGCCCAGCCTGACGGCGGACAACCCTCAGGAACGTCGCGCTCAAGCCGAAGCCTGGTGCGACCGGTTCGAGGAGAACAACCGCCGCTGGCTGAAGTCCACCATTGCCCGCCACGAAGCGGGTGAACCGCAAATCACGTATGAAGACGTGGACACGTCCTTGATCCCGCCCCGGCCGCGCCTCTACGGCCTGGCCGGAGCCAAAGTGATTGAAGAAGTCTGGAAGGAACGGCAGCGCACGCGCGGCGTTGCTTCCGCGGCGGCAGCGCGGGCCAACGGCGCCACGACCAGCAGGTGAGCAGATCCATGAGTCAACAGGCCACCCAGCGACCCGATCGTGCTGAGTACTTCGAAGTGCGCATCCTGCGCCAAGATGGACCGGGGCAACCCAGCTACTGGGAACGGCACCGGATTCAGCGCGAAAAGGACATGAACGTCATCAGTGTCCTCCAGCGCATCGCGGCTCAGGGAACCACCATCGACGGCCAGAAGGTCGCGCCGGTCGCGTGGGACTGCAGTTGCCTCGAGGAGGTCTGCGGCGCTTGCACGATGCTCGTCAACGGCCGTGTGCGCCAGGCCTGCACGGCACTCGTCGATCGGCTATTGGCGGAGGTCCCCAAGGAAATCGAACTGCGCCCGATGACCAAGTTCCCGGTGATCCGCGATTTGCTCGTGGATCGCTCCCGCATGTTCCACGCGCTGAAACGCGTGAAAGCCTGGATCCCCGTCGGCGGGTACTACCATATCGGCGCCAGCCAACGACAATCCCAGTCCGATCAGGAAGAGGCGTATCCGTTGAGCCTCTGCATGACTTGCGGATGCTGCGTCGAAGCCTGCCCCCAGTTCACCAAGTTGGAGCTGACGCAACTGGAGGAAGAAACGAACGCGGAGTTTGAGCAGCGGAAGAACCAGGCTTACGAGTACGCCTATATCGGACCGCACGCCATCAACCAGGCGGTGCTCTTCAATACCCACCCGACCGGCAAGCTCAACGCCCACGAACGCTGGGATGCCCTGATGGAGGAAGGGGGACTGCAGATCTGCGGCAACGCGCAGAACTGCGTCATGGTTTGCCCCAAGAACATCCCGCTGACGGCCTCGATTGCGCGCGCCGGACGAGCCACCACGTTTCGCATGCTGCAGAAAATCTTCGATCGTTAGCGGTCGCCAACCATGTTGCACACCTGTGTGTTTCTCTTGTTGTCGGGCACTCTGCCGGCCCAGTCGAGCGCACCGGATACGCACCTCTACGACGCGCCGGCGACGCTCACGTCTCCGCTCACCGCCGACAGGTTCGCCGCACAGGACGGCTGGACAACGCTCGCGGAGGACGACACGGCACATCGCTTCCAAGGTTGCGCCGTACTGGCCAACGACAAGCTCGCGGCCGTCCTGGTACCCGGCACTGCCGAAATCGCCGTCTACTCCCGGCAACTTCCCGGCCTGCCGCTCTGCGCGCGCCTGCAGCCGCTCTGCCCGCACCCCGCGCAGCACCAGGAGGCATCTTGGACCATTCGCGAGAATTCGTTGAGTTCCGTCGCCATCGACGTGGAATTGCGCGGCGGGACCGCGGAATCCTGTGCGGTCTCCTATGAACTTGCCGCCGGGGCAGCCTATCTGCGAACGACGCGCCGCAGCAGTATTGAGAAGTTGCGCGTGCAGGCCCCTTGCCGCCATGCGATCCTCCCCGACTTCTTCGGCGACGACATCCTCGTTGATGCCGCCGCGATTCCCGTTCCACGGGCGGAACTTCCCAGCGAGAACTTCCTGCTGCACATGCTGCACGGTGGCAATGCCATCGTGATGACCGTCGCCGAGGCGCGCGGCGACGACATGACCATCGGGCTTTCGAATGACCCGCAACGCGAAATCACGCATACGGACGTTGCCTTTGGGAACAAGCCCAACATCTGGGTGGCCGTGCTGGCGGAGAAACAGGTGTGGCACGAACGAACCGTCGCCTTGTCCGACGCCGGCAATGTCCTGCGACTCGACTGGCGTGCGCCGTTTGTGGCCATGTGGCGCGTGGATTGGCGCGCGCAGGATGGCCTGACGGACAGCTGGGAGATGCTCCTGCAACATCCGGAAGGCAAATACATCATGCCGGATTGGTTCGGACAGGATGCCGCCGCCGGCCAGCGCTTCGGGCCGGAACTGGGCGACCGCGATTGGAACAAACCGGGACGCCGCCGCTGGAACCCCGTGCTGGGCAGTTTCGCTTTTCCCTGTTGGATCGATCAGGACGGCAGCAGCTACTTGCAGCCGCTGAAGGAACGGCGCTACACCGAACGAGGTGAGGTCTGCAATTTCTCCGGCCCGGCCATCATCTATCCTCTGGATCGGGCGAAGACACCTCCCTTCACCACGCCCTTGGAGAAACTGACCGTAGTGGATCTGGTCCGGATGACCTTGGGAGTCGGCCCGTGCGAGTACATTCTCGACCTGGAAGGCCAGAAACGGAATTCGCGCGGCGTCGCCACGTGCTACGCACGGGATGTCATCACGGCCATTTACAGGCAGAACACGCAATTGCAGCAGGGACCGACGATCGATGAACAGCTCACGGCAGCCGTGGCCTTCATCCGCAACGTGCGCGAGCGCATCGATCAGTACGTGGTATTCGGCCACGAGATGGTGCAGTATCTGGAAGAGCAGAAGCGCCGCCATCCCCAGCACGCCGCCTTCTGCGACGAACTGCTGACGATTGCGCGGAAACTCGATCAGTTCTTCGCGCAGAAGCAACAAGCCATCCGAACACCGGAGTACGCCCAGCAGACCGCCGATCGGTTCCGCCAGCAACTAATGACATACACTGGCAGCGACGCCTTCCAGCAATGTGAAGAACAGATGCGCATCTTCACTTCCATCGGCGGGGCGCAGGACGGATTGGTTGCCTCCTGCCGCATGGTCGTCAAGACGCTTCGGCAGCGCGCGGGACTCGCCCTGGCCACCCAGCCGGAACTCCAGGAAATCGCCGGCGAAGTGCGCAACCGCACGCAAGCCATTCTGCGCAACCCAACGGCTTACGAGGCGCCGCAACATTGAGTATCACCAACGAACCTCGCGAAACCACCCGTAGATTGAATTGAGGTGACCTGCCATGCACAGCTCGCGCGTGTTATCTGCGGTTTGCGCCCTCGTGGCGATCCCCGTGTCCCTGTCGTGGGCCGCCGAATCCAAGACCAATATCGTGTTCATCCTGGCCGATGATCTGGGCTACACCGACCTGGCCTGCTACGGCAGCAAGTATTATGAGACGCCGCACATTGACCGCCTGGCGGCCGAAGGCATGCGGTTCACCGACGGCTACACGTGCGGCCCCAACTGCCAGCCCACGCGCGCGGCACTGATGAGCGGCCAGTACGGCCCGCGCACCGGCGTCTATACCGTCGGCAGCATCGAACGCTTCAACTGGCGCAGCCGCTCGTTGCGACCCGTGGACAATGCCGAGCAACTGCCGCTCGACAAGATCACTGTCGCCCAGGCACTGAAGTCCGCGGGCTACGCCACGGCGATGTTTGGCAAATGGCATCTGGGTGAACAGGAGCGGTACCACCCGGCCCAGCGCGGCTTCGATGAAGCCGTAGTATCGATGGGGCAGCACTTCGATTTCGTTACTCGGCCGCCCGTCGCATATCCTTCCGGCACTTATCTGGCCGATTTCCTCACGGACAAGGCTGTGGATTTCCTCCGGCGGAATCGCGAGCAGCCGTTCTTTGTTTACCTGCCCCATTTCGGAGTGCACTCCCCGTACCAGGCCAAACGCGAGTGGATCCAGCATTTTGAATCCAAGACACCTGCCGGAGGGCACAAAGATCCCACCTACGCAGCCATGATTGCCAGCGTCGATGAGAGCGTCGGGCGCATTCTGGCGACGCTGCGAGAACTATCCCTGGACAACAACACGTTGGTCATCTTCTCCAGCGACAACGGGGGCGTGGGCGGCTATGACCGCGAGGGCCTGGCGCGCTCGGGAGGCATCACCGACAACGCGCCCCTGCGCGGCGGCAAGGGCATGCTCTATGAAGGCGGGATCCGCGTCCCCTACATCTTCCGCTGGCCGACACATATCCAGCCAGGAACCGTCTGCTCCACCCCGATCAACAGCGTGGACCTGTATCCGACCCTGCTGGAAATCACCGGTGCCTCCGCGCCCGCCAACTACATGCTGGACGGCACCAGCTACCGGCCGCTGCTCGCCAGCGACGGTACGGCCACGCTCGCCCGCGACGCGATCTACTGGCATTTCCCCGGTTACCTGGGTGCCGGCGAGAGTTCCTGGAGAACGACCCCCGCCGGTGCCATCCGGGCGGGTGACTGGAAACTGCAGGAGTTCTTCGAGGACGGCCGGCTGGAGCTGTACAATCTGCGCCAGGACTTGAGCCAACAGCAGAATCTGGCGGACCAGATGCCGGACAAAGTCCGGGAACTTCACCAGCGGTTGGCGGCGTGGCGCAAACAGTTGAACGCTCCCATGCCGCGTCCCATCACCTCCGCCGACAAGCAGAGTGCTCCGGCCAAGTCCGGCAAGAAGAAAGCCAACAAGAAACAAGAGACGTCCTCCAATTGAGAAAGGAGCGCAGCCATGCGACCGCGAATGTCATTGAGCGGGCGATTGGGCGCTGTTCTGTGCGCGGTACTCGGAGCGGCCGCCGCCGCGCGGGCTGCCGAAAAGGCTGATCCGCCGACCGAAAAGGTCATCGGCATTGATGGCGAGAAATGGACCAGCCTGTTTGACGGCAAGCAGCTGGGCAAATGGGAGGTGCTCAAGAAGTCGTTTTTCGATTCGCCGGGCAAAGTGCAGGCCGAAAGCGACTGCCTGGTCCTGTCAAGCGGCCAACCCGCCACCGGAATCCGCTGGTCCGGCGAATTTCCCAAGATCGACTACGAACTGGCACTCGAGGCGCGGCGCGTGGAAGGCAACGACTTCTTCTGCGGGCTCACCTTCCCGGTCGAAGACAAGGCGCTCACCTTGATCATGGGCGGTTGGGGCGGGTGGCTTGTGGGCCTCTCCTGCCTGGACGGTTTCAAGGCGGACGAAAACGAGACGTCCACCGCGATCCAATTCGAACAGCAGCGCTGGTACCACGTGCGCCTGCGGGTGACGAAACCCAAGATCACCGTCTGGATCGACGACAAGGAGACGATCGTGCTCGAACCCGGCGAACGCAAGCTCAGCGTCAGTTGGGAAATGGAACCCTGCCAGCCCCTGGGCGTGGCCACCTGGTATACGACGGGCTCCTTGCGGAACATCCAGTACCGGACGCTGGACGCGCAGCCGAAGAAGTGATCGACCGGGACGGGTGATTCGCCCTAGCCCGGATAATGCACGGAACCAGAAGAGCCACCACAGAGCCACAGAGAACACAGAGGAAAGCAGAAGAGGCGGAATTCACGGCTTGTCAGGTGCATTCCAATCATGATCGTTGCGAGACTACTTGCCTTACTTGTCCTTTCTTCACCCTCTGTGCCTCGGTGGTGAATTATCCAGTTCAGGGTTCTTGTTTGAAGAACGCGGTGGACAGCGGTGGCAACGTGAGTCGCAGGGAATAGGGCCGTCCGTGCGACGGCAGTTCCTCGGTCGACACTCCGCCGAGATTCCCCTGCCCGCTGCCTCCATGTTCGATTGCGTCGCTGTTGAGGATTTCCTTCCAGAAGCCCCCTTGGGGCACCCCGACCTGGTAGTCGAACCGCGTGACGGGCGTGAAGTTGCAGAGCACCAGGATGGGCGGGCCGGATCGAGCGTGCCTCAGGAAACTCAGGACACTCGTCTGCGTGTCGTTGGCATCGATCCATTCGAAGCCGCGGCCGTCTCTGTCCAGTTCATGCAGCGCCGGTTCCTCCGCATAGGCGTGGTTGAGCGCCGCGACCCAGCGTTGAATCGAGTTGTGGCGCGGATACTGCGTCAAATGCCACTGCAGGCTGGCGTCATGGCGCCACTCCTCCCACTGCCCGAATTCCCCTCCCATGAAGAGCAGCTTCTTGCCGGGCATACCGTACATGTAGCCGAAGAGCAACCGCAGATTGGCGAACTTCTGCCAGTCATCGCCGGGCATCTTGTCCAGCAAGGACCGCTTGCCGTGCACGACCTCGTCGTGCGAGAGAGGCAGCATGAAATTCTCGTTGAACGCATAGATCATGCGAAACGTGAGTTCCCCGTGATGGTACTGGCGGTGAATGGGATTGTGCGCGAAGTACTTCAACGTGTCGTGCATCCAGCCCATGTCCCACTTCAGCCCGAACCCCAGGCCACCCACGTAAGTCGGCCGTGACACCATGGGCCAGGCCGTCGATTCCTCGGCGATGGTCTGCACGTCGGGATGGCGGCGGTACACTTCCTGGTTGACCCGGCGCAGGAAAGAAATCGCTTCGAGGTTCTCCCGGCCGCCGAACTGGTTGGGAATCCACTCGCCTTCGTTGCGGCTGTAGTCGAGATACAGCATGGACGCGACGGCATCGACGCGCAGCCCGTCTACGTGGTACTCCTCCAGCCAGTACAGCGCGTTGCTCAGCAGGAAGCTGCGGATCTCATTGCGCCCGTAATTGAAAATGCAGCTGTTCCAGTCGGGGTGATAACCTTGCCGCGGGTCGGCGTGCTCAAACAAATGCGACCCGTCAAAGAAACTCAATCCGTGTGCATCGTTGGGAAAGTGGGAAGGCACCCAGTCCAGAATCACGCCGATGCCCGAACGGTGCAGATGATCCACGAGATACTTGAAGTCCTGCGGCGTGCCGAAACGGCTGCTGGGAGCGAAGTATCCCGTGACCTGATAACCCCAGGAGCCGAAGAAGGGATGCTCCATCACCGGCAGGAACTCGACGTGAGTAAATCCCAGGTGCCGCACGTAGTCCACCAGATCGTGAGCCAGCTCACGGTAGCTCAGCGATCGGTTGCCCTCCTCGTAGACGCGGCGCCAGGACCCCAGATGCACTTCATACACTGACATGGGCGCATCCAGCCGATTGCGCCGCGCGCGCTGCGACATCCAGGCCGCGTCTCCCCACCCGTAGTCCAGATCCCAGACGATGGACGCCGTCTTCGGCGCGACTTCGTGGAAGATGCCGAACGGATCCGCCTTCTCCACCTGGTAGCCGTCGTGATGCGAGGCGATGTGGTACTTGTACAGCGTGCCTTTGCCGACGTGGGGAATGAAACCCTCCCAGACGCCGGAACTGCCGCGGGGGCGCAGCGGGTGACTGTGCTGGCTCCAGAAATTGAAATCCGCCTGCAGGTGCACGGCCCGAGCGTTGGGGGCCCACAGCGCAAAGTAGGTGCCGGGTACGCCCTGATGGGTCACCAGGTGCGCACCCAGTTTCCGGTGCAGGTCGCAGTGGCTCCCCTCGTTGAACAGATAGAGATCGTCCGCGGTCAACAAGCTGAAATCATGGGCGACAGGGCGTGCACTGTCCGCCGATCGTTGATCATTCATGGTGGTACCTCTGACCCAATCATACACGGCCACTTCGTGAAACGTAACCTTTCGCGGGTCCTGCCCTCGCGATCCGGCGTTCCGCCCAGAGTCTGACCCTGCCTGCCGGCGGGCCCCGAAAGCCCTGGCGTACCAGCGCCGGACACTCCACAATAGGCCTGCGTAGGGGGTCCCTGCCCAGAACCAGCGCCTGCAAGGAATCGCGCGTGTCCCCGCGGTCATCGTTCAGCATTGCCGGAATCCTGGCCGTGTGCGCGGCGCCGCTGTTGAGCTCGGCGTGCGATGTGATTGTGGTGCGCGGTGCGGCAACCGGCGACGGTTCGGTTGTTCTGGTCGGCTTGTATCAATGGAGTGACAGCCTCGACCAGCCGTACTGCCTGCGGCACGCGGATCGCCAGACACATGCCGCGGGGTCCACGGTGGCGCTCTCCTGTCGCGTCGTTCCGCAGGTGCCCCAGACCTGGGCGTACAACTACGTGCATTGCCGTTGGCGCGGCGCGGAGGACCGGGTACCCGCCGTGGTCCACGCCGTCAATGAATGGGGCCTGGCAATTGCCTCCAATAGTCTCTTCTGCGGTGAACCGCGCGAGAAGAAACCGGAGGGCGTTGATTTTCTAGACGTGAACCGGTTGGTGGCCGAACGGGCGCGCGACGCGCGCCAGGCCGTGGCGCTGATCGGCCACCTGATTGACTCCTACGGATACGCGATGCACGGCAAGGACCGCGATGACGGGCAACTATGGGCCGTAGCCGATTGCCGCGAGGCCTGGGTGGTGGAGTGCCTCGGCGGTCAGCAATGGGTCGCGCGGCGCATCGAAGAGGACGTTTACAACGGCTCCAACACACCGACGATCACCGATCGTTACGATTTGGGCTCGGACGTGGTGCGCTACGCGCGGGACCATGGGTGGCTCGATTCGCCCAAGACCTTCAATTGGGCGCGGGACTTTGCGCCACCTCAAGCCGGTTGGCAGGATCGTTATCTGGCCATCAGCCGCCATCTGGCCGACGCCGCGCGGGCAGGTCCCATCACACCGGAACGCATCGTGGAAATGCTTCGTTCGCCCGTCTTCACGCGCATCAAGGGTTTTGACCAGATCCAGTCGGCCATGATCGCTCATTTGCGCCCCGGAGTCCCGCCCGAGCTGCGCGCCAAGGCCTACTTCGCCGCCGGGCCGGACGCGGGCGAAAGGCCCTTTGTGCCGTTATATGCCTGCCACCGCGCCGGCTGGCACGACGTTCCCGATCACGATGCCGTGTTGCAGTCCCGCGCGCGCCTGGCCGTTCCGCGCGACGCATGCATCGCGTATGAGCGCTGGGCCTGGCAGCAATCACTGGCCGTCGAGCACGACGGCAACGGGGCCGCTCAGCAACCCTCGGCGGAATCACGCGCTCCACGATTGCAGTGCTTTCATGACACGGTCCTTCAACGTGCGGCCGATGTGTATGCCCAGGCTGCGGCTGCCCCTTCACTGCCGGAGACTCGCGCGGAAGCGATGCTGCCGGCGTCCGACCCGAAGTAGACAATTGTCCGGGTGAGCGCGGCAGGATGTGTTGAGTCTCCGCTCGTCGTTGCCGCGCTCGCACCGTTGTTTCAACGTCCGGTTGTGGTACAACATCGAGAGACGTGCCAGGTCAACACGATTCGACAGGAGCCGCTTCAACATGTCCTACACCCGCCTTTCGCGCCGAGACTTTCTGCAGGTTTCGGCAGTTCTCGCCGCCGGTGGTACTCTGATCGATGCCCGCGACGCTCGAGCTGTGGCGGCCGAGGAAAAGATCCTGGTCGGCGCTCATCCCTGGGTCTATGCTGCCACGCAGCCGAAATACGATATCACGCCGGTGCTGGACACCATCTTCGCGGACATGAGCTATGCCGGTATGGATGGCATCGAATTGATGCACACGGCACTCTATCCCGACGACGCCGTGGCGCGGATTCGAGCGCTGTCCGAAAAGCACCAGTTGCCCGTGCTGGGCACTTCCTTCAGCGGCACCCTGTGGAGCCGCGACAAACAAGCCGAGGTGCTGGCCGATGCGGAGCGGGTCATCACGCGGCTGGCGGAGCTCGGCGGCCGCACGCTGGGCACGTCGGTGGGTGCCGCGCCGGTCCCCAAGACTCCGCAACAACTCGACGATCAGGCCGAGGTGCTCCGCAAGATCATCCGTATGTGCGATGACCATGGCGTCGTCTTGAATCTGCACAATCACACCTACGAAGTGGAAAACAACCTGCACGACCTCAAGGGCACCTTGCAGCGCATTCCCGACGTGAAGCTGGGCCCCGACCTGAATTGGCTGGTGCGTGGCGGTGTCGATCCCGTCACGTTTATCGAGACGTACGGCTCGCAGATCGTGTTTCTCCATCTGCGCGACCAGCGTTCCGATGGCACCTGGTCGGAAGCCCTGGGGGAAGGGAACATGGATTACGGCGCGATCGCACAAGCCCTGCGCAAGATCCCGTTCCGCGGCATCGCCGCCATCGAACTGGCGCATCCCAGCGGATTCCAGCTCACCCGGCCGCTGCGCGAGAGTCTGAAGCTCAGCCGCGAATTTGTCCGCAAGACACTGGGGTATTAGCCGTCCGAATCGTGGCCCGCTGCTGTGACACGCGCGCTCGTACTGTGTGAATTCGGTTCGTTGAACGGCGGGGAACGATCGCTGTTGGCGGCGCTGGACGGCGTGCTGGCGGCGGGATTTGAAGTGTGCGTGGCCGCACCAGGGCAAGGAGCGCTGGCCGCGGAACTGCAGCAGCGCAACGTGCCACTCGCACCGTTCGACGTGCGGACGGGCGATTCCGCGGCGCAGCTTGCCACACGTCGCTCCCTGCTGGCCGAGCTGTTGCGCGGGCAGCGGCCTGACCTCGTGCACGCGAACAGCCTGGCGATGAGCCGGCTGTCCGGACCGGTGGCTCGCGAGTTGCAGTTGGCGAGCATCGGCCACCTGCGGGATATCATGCGCGTCACGCCGGCCGCAGCGCGCGATCTGTCCCACCATCGCCGGCTGCTGGCGGTATCCCATGCCGTGCGGAACTGGTACCGAGAGCAAGGCCTGCCGGCCGAGCGACTGCACGTGGCTTACAACGGAGTGGACGTCGAACAGTTTCGCCCACGATTGCCTACGGGATACCTGGCAGCAGAACTGGGACTGCCGCGACACACCGCGTTTGCCTTGTCGGTCGGGCAGATCATTCTCCGCAAAGGGCTGGATGTGCTGTTGAGCGCGGCCGAGATCGTGGTTTCCCAAGGCGCGGATGTGCATTTTGTCATTGCCGGTTCACGCCTGTCCGCCAAGCCCGAGACCGTAGCCCATGAACAGGATTTGCTGCGCCGCGCGGCACAGCCTCCTCTGGCGGGCCGTGTGCATCTTCTCGGTCTGCGGTCGGACATGGAGCGACTGCTCGCGGAGGCCACCTTGCTCGTCCATGCCGCGCGGCAAGAGCCGCTGGGGCGCGTGCTGCTCGAAGCAGCCGCGGCCGGCGTGGCCGTGGTCGCCACACGCGTTGGGGGGACGACCGAGATCTTCCCGGAGGCAGACCAGGCCGCGTGGATCGTGCCGCCGGACAGTCCCACGGATCTGGCGGCCGCCGTGCGACAAGCGCTCGCGGACGGGCCGCTGCGCGCGCAAACGGCGTTGCGCGCCCGCCGCATCATCGAGGAACGCTTCACGGCGCAGCAGGCAGCCCGCAACTTGGCTGATCACTATCACGCGGCGTTGGACCGTTGACCGCAGCCATCTGTTCGACGGCCTCCTCAATCGTCAGAAGCGTTGCACTCGCCAAAGCCAAGTCACCAGGTTTCAGCAGCCAGCAGCCGATTTGGGGATCGGCGGCGCGGTGGCAAAGGTAGACTTAGGCAGGGCGGTGTCCGACGCCGCAGCGTTATTCTCCACCCAGCGACTCGTGCCGCGCCACGACCAGTGATTTGTTCTTGTCTTGCCGGGAAAATGCCGACGGAATACGATGAGTGGAGTCGTATTCGAGGGAGTTGCCGGTGATTGCCTACCGAACCATCGTTATCACGATGATCGGGACAGTCCTGCTGTGCCCGTATTCATGCCTCGTTGAGCTAGAGGGTGGATCGGCCTGCGCTCAACAGGTGTCGTGCGACGACCAGGACAGCTGTTGCCCGTCGCCGAAGGACACACCAGCGCCGTGCCCGGCGCAAGATGGCAGCAACTGCCTGTGCCATGGCGCGGTGATGGAGCACGTCACCCATGTGCCCACCCTCGAACTTCAGCCGATGTCAGTCGGCTCCTTCAGCGACGTTTTCGCTGCGGAAAGTGTTTCCGTCCGAACTGACGAGGGATTTCAGCCCTCGGCCTGTGACTTCGCGATTGCCCAATCGGGACGGAGAATCCGCGCGCTCATCGAGTCGCTGCTGATCTAAGCGACCTTCCACCGCAGTGCCAGCTACTCGACTCGCACCCGTTGCGGGTCGCAATGCTTGGCGCAGCACTGTGTGATGCAAGCCGCGCCGGCAGCAGTCTGCTCAATCGCAGCCCCCATCGAATCGGCAGTACCGTCTTGGCAGGAGAAGCTCTCATGAGTCAGGTCGTCATTGACCGTCCCGACCATTGTCCCATACCCCCAACCGGTCCATCGGCAGGGAAGTCCCGCCGGGGAAATCCCCGCTGGCTTCGGATGGCGGTCCATAATATGCCCACGATATTGGTGTTTGTGCTCTTGGCTGGGCTCGGCCTCTACGGTCACGAAACGGACTGGAAACTGCCCAAGTTCGCCATCTTGTTGGGCTCGCCACCAGCGGCCGAGGACGACTGGTGTGAAGAACATGCCGTTCCTGAATCGCAATGCGTGACATGCCGGCCCGATCTCTTGCCTGCGGGCGAAGACCATGCCTGGTGCAAGGAACACGGTGTACACAACTGCACACTTCATCATCCCGAGATCGCGCAGGTGAAGGGGACACCGAACATCCTGTCGACGGATTTGGAACGGGCATCGCGCGCCTTAGCCCTGACAGACCGAGCGGAAAACAACTCGCTTTGCAAGAGCTATTTGCGACGGATTCAGTTTGCCTCTCTGGAAGCGATCCAGAAGGCGGGGGTCGATGTTGCGCTGGTCGACCGGCAACCGGTTGTGGAGTCCGTTTCGGCCAGTGGAGAGATCACTTACGACCAGACCCGCTTCGCCAGTCTGTCCTCGTGCGCACCGGGCACCGTCATTCGCGCCGAAAAGAACGTCGGTGATCGTGTCCACGCAGGCGAAGTCCTCGCGCTGGTCGATGCGGCCGAAGTCGGCAGGGCAAAGACCGAGTTGATACAGGCCCTCGCCGAGGAACGCCTGCAACACGCGGCAGCTACCCGATTGGTCTCCTTGTCATCCCAAGGAGTTGTCCCGGGACGCAGAACGCAAGAGGCGGAGGCGGCCCATGCCCAAGCGAGGGCACGCGTACTCGCCGCCCAGCAATCGCTCGCGAACCTTGGCCTACCCGTCGAAACGGAGCCATTGCGCATCCTCGATGACGAAGACCTCGTCCGCCAACTACGGTTCTGGGGGTTGCCGGCGCCTTTCGTCCAGCAACTTGGCCCCAATGAAGCGACAGGCAATTCCTTGCCAGTGCGGACTCCTCTGGCCGGTGTCGTCACCGCTCGGCAGGTTGTGGCCGGCGACGTCGTGGACGTGTCGCGAACGCTATTTCAGGTGGCGGACACCAGCCGCGTGTGGCTTGCGCTGAACGTAACGCTCGAAGAAGCGCGCAGGGTTACCGTGGGAACCAAGGTCCAATTCCGACCGGACGGGGACCGGCACGAGGTTACCGGTAGGCTCCACTGGATCAGCACGGCCGCGGATGCCAAGACGCGGATGGTCGCCGCGCGCGCCGAACTACCCAACCCCGATGGTCGACTCCGGGACGAGACGTTCGGCACGGGTCGCATCGTGTTGCGGGATGAGGTTGAGGCCATTGTCGTGCCCAACGAAGCGGTCCACTGGGAGGGATGCTGTCACGTCGTGTTTGTGCGCGACAAGGGATTCTTCGACAGCAAGACCAGCCCCAAAGTGTTTCACGTGCGCACCGTTCGCCTGGGCACGAAGAACGAGAAGTACATCGAGATTCTGGCCGGCGTTGTGCCCGGTGAAGTGGTAGCAGCCAAAGGGAGCGACGTGTTGCGCGCGGAAATGCTCAAGAACAACCTTGGCGAAGGCTGCACCTGCAGCGAGTAGGAAGGGACTCCTCATGCTCAACTGGGTCATCGAATTCTCGCTCCGAAACCGGACGCTGGTCATCGTCATCGCCGTCGGCCTGGCTGGCTTGGGGCTGTTCTCGCTCGGTCACCTCGACATCGACGCCTTCCCGGACACGACACCGGTTCAGATCCAGATCAACACGGTTGCCCCCGCACTTTCCCCCGAAGAGGCCGAGCGGCAAATCACCTTCGCGGTTGAACAGGCAATAAGCGGCCTGCCCGGACTGCAAAAAGTCCGTTCCCTGTCAAAGTTCGGCCTGTCGCAGGTCGTCGTGACATTCGAAGACGGGATCGACATCTACTTTGCACGGCAGTTGGTGGGCGAGCGACTCAGCACGGTGGAGTTGCCGGCCGGGATCGACAGGCCACAAATGGGGCCGGTCTCCACCGGACTCGGTGAGGTCTTCCACTACGTTCTCACCTACCAGGGGATGGACTTCTCGCGGCTGCCGCAGTCTGCTCGCACCGAACAGCTCGCCGAGCTGCGCACGATTCACGATTGGGTCGTGAAGCCGCAGCTTCGCTCGATCCCCGGAGTGGCTGAGGTCAATAGCTGGGGCGGATACGAAAAGCAGTACCAGGTGCGCATCGATCCGGAGCGGCTCATCAAGTACGAACTGACCTTCGACCAGGTCGTCACAGCCGTCGAGCAGAACAATCGCAACGTGGGTGGAGGAAGTATCAGCACGGGCTCCCGGATGCTGTTGGTCCACGGGCAAGGCCGCACGGTGAACGTTGCGCAGATCGGGAACATCGTCGTGGCCTCCCAGGACGGCGCACCGATCCGTGTCCGAGACGTGGCTGACGTTGAACTGGGACACGAGATACGGCTGGGCGCCGTAACGGCCCACGGCAGAGGCGAAGCGGTGCTCGGTCTGGGTTTCATGCTCATGGGCGAGAACAGCCACGAGGTCACGTGGGCGCTGAAGCACAAGCTGGAAGAGATTCGGGCCTTGCTGCCGCCGAATGTCACGCTCCAAGCCGTGTACGACCGCACCGAGCTAGTGGATCACGTCATCGATACCGTCCGCCAAAACCTCTTTGAGGGCGGACTGCTGGTCATCGCCGTACTCTTTGTCTTTCTGGGCAATCTGCGCGCGGGGTTGATTGTCGCCCTGGCCATTCCCTTGTCGATGCTATTTGCCTTCACCGGAATGTTTCGCTTCGGCATCACCGCCAGTCTCCTGAGTCTGGGAGCCATCGACTTCGGGCTGGTCGTCGATAGCTCGGTGGTCATGGTCGAGAACTGCGTGCGACACCTGGCGCTTGGTAACCCGGCAGGCCGCAGTCGGCTCGACGTCATCCGGGATGCGGCCGTCGAGGTGCGCAAACCGACGATGTTTGGTGAGCTGATTATCATGATCGTCTACTTGCCGATCCTGGCACTCGAAGGAGTCGAAGGCAAACTCTTTCGGCCGATGGCACTCACGGTGATTCTCGCGCTGGCCGGCTCGATGGTCCTGTCGCTGACGCTCATGCCGGTCCTGGTGAGCATTCTCTTGCCCAAACAGCTCGAAGAACGGGACCCTCTGGCGATTCGCGTGCTGAAGCGGCTTTACGCCCCGGTGCTCCGGTTCACGATGCACCACAAGCTGGCCATCATCGGCTTGGCCGTTGGCTTGTTCGCGGTCGCCTTCGGGCTGATCGCACCGAATCTCGGTTCCGAGTTCATTCCCCGCCTGTCCGAAGGTGGAATCGTGGTGAACATTGTCCGGTTGGCTGGCGTCGATCTGGAGGAATCGATCCGCTACAACACGCGGATGGAGCAGGCCCTCCTGCGGCAATTCCCCGACGAGATCCTTTACGTCTGGAGCCGCATCGGTACGGCTGAAGTGGCGACGGACCCGATGGGAGTGGAACTGTCCGATATCTTCATTACTCTGCGACCCCGCGAAGAGTGGAAACGGGCACGGACGCAGGATCAACTGGCCGCGTTGATCCAGCGGGAACTCCGCGATCTGCCGGGACAGCGGATCGCGATGACCCAGCCGATCGAAATGCGGCTGAACGAGATGATTTCCGGCGTGCGCTCCGACGTGGCAGCTATTCTATACGGGGACGATTTCGACGTACTGGTGAAGAAGGCAGCCGAGATCGAGGGGGTCCTGAAGTCGATTCCGGGCGCCGCCGACGTGAGCACAGAGCAGGTCACCGGCCAACCTGTCCTGGAGATTCGCGTTAACCAAGACGAGATCGCCCGCTACGGAATCCCCGCCCAGACGGTACTTGACTTGGTCGAATCGCTGGGAAGCAGACGCGCGGGAGAGGTATGCGAAGGGCAGCTTCGATTCCCGCTGATCATTCGTTTGCCGGAACGATATCGTGCTGATCCAGCGGCGATTGGCGGCATCCTCGTCACCACGCCGGCCGGCGAGCGCATTCCGCTGGCTCGACTCGCGACCATCGAGACGGTCGAAGGTCCCTCCACGATCAAGCGCGAGTGGTATCAGCGGCGGATCACGGTGTCCGCCAACGTTCGCGGACGGGACATGGGGACCTTTGTGGCCGAGGCCCAACGGAAGGTGGCCAGCGCGGTGCAGTTGCCACCCGGCCGGTATCACGTTGAATGGGGCGGACAGTTCGAAAACCTCCAGCGGGCCCAGAAACGGCTGTCGGTCGTGGTGCCCGCGGCGTTGGCGCTGATCTTCGGGCTGCTCTACATGACCTACAGGAATATCATCGACGCGCTGCGAGTCTTCACCGGCGTGCCGTTCGCCTGGGTCGGCGGCGTCTTCGCGCTCTGGCTGCGCGACATGCCCTTTTCGATTTCGGCAGCCGTGGGGTTTGTCGCGCTCTCGGGTGTGGCGGTGCTCGACGACATGCTCCTGGTCTCCCACATCCGGCAACTTAGGCGGAAAGGCGTACCGCTGGAACAAGCGGTGGAGGAGGCCGCCATGACTCGTTTGCGGCCCGTGCTGATGACGGCGCTGGTGGCCAGCCTGGGCTTCCTGCCGATGGCGCTCAACACGGGCATGGGTGCGGAGGTCCAGCGCCCGCTGGCCACGGTAGTCATCGGTGGCGTTTTCAGCGCGCTGGTGATGAGTTTGCTTGTGCTGCGTGTGCTTTACATGGTCTTCAGCGGCCCCGTGGGAACAAAGAACAGGGAATGCGAACCAGCTGACACGGAGTCGCGGCGCGTGCCCGAATCCGCAGCGGTGTAGTTGAACGTCCGGTAGGTACCTGAAGGAGGAGGATGTGATGAAAAGCATCTCGGTGGCTCATTTCGTTGCGTTGTTGACAATGAGTCTGGCAGCGATGGCGTTCGCCGGTTGCGGCCGACAGGGTTCGGACGGCAGCGGCGCAGACAACTCCGCCGTGAACCCGGAAGAGCACACAACGGTCGTTGCAGCCAACTGGTGCGTCGAACACGGCGTCCCTGAGGACATTTGCGGACGGTGTAACGCTCAGGTGGCTGTCGACCTCAAGCAGCAGGGCGACTGGTGCGAGGAGCACAATCGCCCGGAGTCGCAGTGCTTCCTTTGCGACCCCCAGCGCGAAGCGAAATTCGCGGCCGAGTATGAGGCGAAGCATGGCTCGAAGCCGCCGAAGCCGGAGCCAAACTGACGCTCACCAGCTGCGGCTGGGGACTTTCTGGCAGCACCGGCATGCCGCATCGACCGCGGTGCTCACCCACGTCGCTTCAGTTCGCTGCCGGCTCGAACGGAACTGGCCCGCCGATGCCGCGCTCCAGGTCAGCCAAGCGGGTCTGGTACTCACCGACGGCTTGATGGTATCGTTCCTGTTGGTTGTTGTACTGACGCTCGGCGTCGAGCAGACGCAGGAAGTCGATGTTCCCTGCGGTGTAGTTGGCTTGAGCGGCCTGCAGGTTATCGTCAGCGGCCCGTAGGATGCGGTCCTGAAGGAGCTGGACGATGTCCCGGACCTGGGTTAGACGTTCGAGCGCGGACTGCACCTCGTAGCTGATTTCCGCGAGCCGGTTGTCGTATTCGGCGCGCCGTTGGCGGACGCGGGCACAGGCTTCCTCGATGGCTGCCGTGCGCTTGCGTTGCCAGAGCGGCACATTGACGTTCATGCCCAGCATGGGTCGCATCTCTTTGTCCAGCATCGCGGCCGCGTCGTAACGAGCGATGAACTGCATGTCGGGGAAGTACTCTTTGTATGCCAGCGAGACGTTGGCCTCTTCCTCGCGGATCTGAGCTGCCATCGCGTGCAGTTCGGGACGCGATTGTAGGGCCAACTGCTGGAGCAGCTCCGCTGGCGGGATTTCGGCCGAGATTTCGATCATGGAAGACGCCGGCGGCAGCGGGTGATCGGCCGCGCGCAGCAATAGAGTATTAATTCGCGCCGCGGCAACTTTCTCGTCTCGCACCAGTTCCGAGCGGCGGCCTGCCAGATCTGCCAGTTCCAATTCAGCCTGCAGCACGTCCTGCTGCATGGCTTGATTGACCTCGTACTTGTCCCGCGCAATGTCGCGAAACTCCTGCATCAGCTGGCTGGTCTTCTGGTTGACTTCAAGTTGTCGGCCGGCGACGTAGTACTGATAAAATGCGGTGCGAGCCAATTGTGTGAGCTGAAGGTGGGTGACTCCCACTTCCCCGCGTGCCGTATCAGCCTGGGCCTGCGCCACGTGTCCCCGGAGATGTCGCTTGCCGAACCACGGAATTTGCTGCGATACCTCGAACGCGTATCCCGCCTGGCCGTCGGGAGCGCCCACGTTCGCCGTACTGAGCAGGAAGCCGAACATGGGATCGTCAAGTGAGACAACCTGCCAGTATCTTTGCGAAGCCGCCTGCCAGGCAGCGATCATCGCTTGCAGCGACGGGTTTCTGGTTTCGACGGCAATGATCAACTGTTCCAGCGAGAGTTCCTCTTGACCGGAGAACGGATCGTCGGGCGAAATCAGCAGCGGATCCTGCTCCGGCGCGAGGGACAGCTCCGGCTCATCCGTGGCAGTTCCCGCCGCGCGCGGCCTCACATCCTCCTCCGTGCTCCCTTCCACCGCCGCGCAACGACGAACCGCAGAACCGACGGTTGCAGGCAGTCGCTGATAGGATGGCCCAGCGGCGGTTTCAGCACCCGAGACCGGAGCGACGCCGACTACGGCGATTGTGATGGCAAACGCGACGGAAGTGCCGAGCCGTCGATTCATCCCGAAGACTTCCAGGGGCTAGTTGCCCGAATTGACAGGACGCTCAATCGATACTGCTGACGCCAACGGTTCCTTTCCTGTCATCGGGATGTTACCGGAGGAACATCGAGACTCTTGCGTACGGTGAGTGCAAACGTGATTGCCGGCAAAGTCGACGCAAACTGCCCCGACTTCGTTTTGGATTAATATTGCCCAGCCAGTTCGCGGTGGCAGGTTTCGATACGTCAAACGCCGTGCTGCTTTCAGGCAAACTCCGTCGTCGTTCGCATGGTCCGCTCAGGTGCGGAGGCTCGGCCGTGCTGGCACCGACTCGGCGTGAAGGTGCCGTGGTCCAGCCAACTTCCGAGAATACAGATCCTGTGCACCGAGGTTCGCTGTCACTAGCAGCACACAACAAGCGCACCACCGCTTCGCGTGACACATGACGACCCTCATTATCGCCTCACTGCATTCGGCCGGCCAATGCGGCCACGCACTTGCTAATGGCAGCTGCCCCCGCTGAATCCATCGCTTAAGCTGACCATGGGCGGCTCCCGTTCGGCTCGAGCCGCGCGCCGCTGTTGTGCCAACTCATCCCGATCATAATCGGCTTCGGGCGGCGGCAGCTCTCGAGTGGCTGCCAGCGGTTGCGCCATTTGCGAAGGTAGTATCACTCCACGCTGCGAGATCGTTGCGGAGTGGCTCGCGCATCCTGTCAGTACAGACAGTGTTGCGGCGAGGATTGTCCACCGGTGTATTCCCACAGCGCATCCTCCTTGATTGCCCGGACTCTGCGTGACAATATTCGCTCCGTTTCCAGGCGCGGAATGCGTGATTACTGGTCGGGTATGCCGTAGGTGTCCAGCAAGTACACGCGAGTCTCTGGCGACAGAGACCTATCCACGCCATTCCCTCCTGTTCATTGCCGTCTTGGCACTGATTTCCGACGTGATACGACCTCTCCCACCATCGCGGCCGCGTGCCGGAACCGGCGATCACTTCCTCCGGCAAGCAGCGCATCAAGTTCTTCCATGAAGTGCCGCAACGTGCGCGGCATGGCAGATACGGAGCAGGTTATCGGGATTCCGGCTTAACCTTGACCGACGCTGCGTAGAGCGCATCGACCTTCTGAAGGTACGTCTTCGGATCGGCGGCGATCTTCTTTGCGCACGGCGGGCAGCAGACGTAGACGGTTTGTCCCGCGACGATCGTCGATTTCGCGTTCTGTGGCAGCGGCTTTCCCATCACGGGGCACTTGCCTTGTGCTGTCGCCATGTTGGCATGGATGGTGTTCCAGTGTTGAGCGTCGACCTTCTCCTTCGCGCATCCCTCGCAGCAAAGAAAGACTTCTTCCTGACCGATCTTGGCTTTCACCGGGGCCCCCATCGATCCCAACTTTTCGCCCGTTACCGGACAGATGTCCTGGACGGCCGCCCGCAACTGATCGTGTGTCATCCGCTGCCCACCACTCGATTGTTGACCGTGTCCGGAATGGTCACCGTGCTGAGCACTTACCAAGGGGACGATCGCCACAAACATCGCGACAACGATCAGCATCTTCACTTTCTTCATGTCGTACTCCTCTTAAAAAACAAGGCAAACAAAACGTTGTATCGTGCGGAACCGCGACTCAGCCGATGGCTTGGTGTCGCTTCAACACTCGCTTGATCTTCCACTCCTCGACCCAGCAATAGACGCACGGCGTGACGAACAGCGTCACGAGACCGACGACCATGCCACCCACCGACGGGATTGCCATGGGCTGCATGACGTCCGAGCCCCTGCCGTCAACCAGGAACACCGGGATCAGGCCGATGAACGTGGTCGCGGAGGCCATCAAGTTCGGTCGAATGCGCTTCGCCCCCGCCTCGACGATGAGGTCACGGACGTCCTGAACGGAGTCCGGCGGACGCTCTTTGAGCAGATCGCCGATGTAGGTCGAAACCACGACGCTGTCGTCCTCGGCCACGCCAAAGAGCGCTATGAAACCGACCCAGACCGCCACGCTCACGTTGTGGCCCCAAAACAACAGCATCAAGAATCCGCCTGAAGCGGAGATGAGAATATCCGAGAACACCAGGGCGGCCAGCCACCAGCGGCCCAGTCCGATGTAGAGCAACACGAAATCCACGAGCAGGCAGATCGGGATCAGGATCTTCAGCCGGTTCATGGCCCGCACCTGGTTTTCGAACTGGCCGCCCCACTGGTAGTGATAACCGGCGGGAAACAGCCGTTCGCCGTCGGGGCGATGCAGCTGTTCGTCTTCTGCGATTCGGGCCCGGATGAGTCTGTCGGCGTCCTCGACCACGCTGACCTCGTCGCGGTCGCGAGTGTTCATCGTCACGTAGCCGACCAGGCGCGTGTTCTCGCTCTTGATTTCCTGGGGGCCAAGCGTGTATTGGATGTTGACGACCTCACTGATGGGGATGTTCGTACCGTTTGCCGCGGGGACGAGGATTCGTTGGAGTTCCTCCAGATTGTCGCGGAACTCCCGCTGGTAGCGGACGCGGATCGGATAGCGTTCACGCCCCTCCACCGATGTGGTCAAGTTGTCACCCCCGATGGCAATCTCGATCACATCCTGAACGTCGCGGATGTTCACGCCATAGCGGGCAACCTTCTCTCGATCGACGCGGTACTCGAGGTAGGGTTTGCCCACGATCCGGTCCGCAACGACATCCGTGGCTCCCGGCACGTCCTTGAGCAGCCTTTCCAATTCCAGGCCGATTTGCTCGATCCGCTTCAAGTCGGCACCATAGATCTTGACCCCCATCATCGCCCGGAAGCCCGTCTGGAGCATCACGATCCGCGTCTGAATCGGTTGGAGCCAAGTGGGCAGGACGCCGGGGATATCCGACTTCCTGGACAACTCATCGAGGAGTTCTTGCTTACTGAGGGGCCGTTCTTCGGGCAGGAAGTAGCGCAGCGGCCCCTTCGTCCATGCCGGCCAGTCCGAGTAGAACCGTTCCACGGGGACTTTGCGCCACTGGTCGCGGGACTTGAGCATCACGGCCGTCTCGATCATTCCGGTCGGGGCCGGGTCGAGGGCTGACTCCAGTCGGCCGAACTTCCCGACCACATGCTCCACTTCGGGCACGGACGCGATCGCCATGTCCTGCCGCGCAATGACCTCTTGTACCGCCGTCAGCGAACCGGCCGGCACGAGGGACGGCATGTACAGGAGCGATCCTTCATCCAGCGGCGGCATGAACTCGCGTCCTAGGCCAGGGAGCTTGTGTTTAAGCCAACTCCACGACTTCCAGTGATTGACATTCACGCCGGCACGGGCGAAACCGGTCTCGATCGGGCTGGTGAGCGCTCCCCAGCCAAACCAGATCAGCAGTCCCAGCAGCATGAACGATGCCGGAAGGCTGAGGAACGTTGTCTTGTGGGCCAGCACCCAGCGCAACATCGGTACGTAGACGCGGAGAATTGCCCGGGAAACGAGGTTCCTTTCAACCGGCAAAATCCGTTCGCGGCCGATCCGGTAGACCACCAATAGCGTCATTATCCCGATGGCCGCAGCGATGACCGAACCTTGAGCCGTGTGGGCCGTGGAGTCCAGGAAGAACGTCTGGAACACCCACCAGGAGACTCCGGCCATGGTGACCGCTGCCAACGTGGCAACCACGACGCACGTGCGGCGCGTCCACCGCGTGGGCTTGAGCAAGTGATAAGTCAGCACGGGAACGACGGTGACGGAAAGAACAGCCGAGGCCGTGATGGCAAATGTCTTGGTGTAGGCCAGTGGCCCGAATAATTTGCCTTCCTGATCCGTCAGTGCAAAGACGGGGATGAACGACACGATAGTATTGGAAACCGCCGTGATAATCGCCGAGCCAACCTCGAACGCTCCTTCCTCGACGCATTGGTAATGGCTCTTGGAACCATCGTTCTCGGCAACATGGCGGTAGATGTTCTCCGTCATGATCAGGGCCATGTCCGCCACATCGCCAATGGCGATCGCCAGACCGGCCAGTGACATGATGTTTGAGTCCACCCCCAACAGGTACATGGCGAGAAACGAAATCGCCATGGACAAAGGCAGAGTACTGACGATGGCCAGGGAGCTGCGCAGGTGAAGCAAGAACACAGCCACGACGAGCACACCCACGAGAAGTTCTTCGGTGAGTGCCTCCTTCAGCGTGTCCATAGTCTCATGAATAATCGTTGTGCGGTCGTAGTACGACACAATCTCGACTTTGGAGACACGGCCGTCCGGGAGTCTCTTTTGCGGCAGGCCGGGCGAGATCTCGGCGATCTTCTCTTTCACACGTTCGATCACCCGCAGCGGGTTTTCGCCGTACCGCATGGTGACGACGCCGCCGACCGCCTCGACGCCGGCCTTGTCCAGACCGCCACGGCGGAACTCGGGGCCAATGCTCACAGTAGCCACGTTCTTGACGTACAGCGGAGTGCCACCCTCCGCGCGGATGGTCACGTGTTCCAGGTCCACGACGCTCTTAATGAAGCCCACACCTCGGATGAAGAACTCGACCTGGTTGATTTCAATGACCTTGGCACCGACGTCGATGTTCGACTTGCGGACCGCCTCCGTGATTTCGGCGAGCGTCACGCCGTGAGCACGCATCTTCACCGGGTCCACGTCGATCTGGTACTGCTGGACGTGGCCGCCAATTGACGCAACCTCGGAAACGCCCTCGACGGCATTGAGCTGGTAGCGAATGTACCAATCTTGGATCGTGCGCAGCTCAGCCAGATCGAAACCTTCACCCTCTACCGTGTACCAATAGACCCAGCCCAGCGAAGTGGCATCGGGTCCGAGCACCGGCCGCACTCCAGCCGGCAGCTTGGACTCGGCTACGTTCATCCGCTCCAGCACGCGGCTGCGAGCCCAGTAGTAGTCGATTTCGTCTCGAAAGATCACGAAGACCATCGAGAAGCCGAATCCGGACATGGAGCGAATCACCTTCACACCGGGTGTACCCTCCAAGGCAACCGTCAGCGGATAGGTCACCTGGTCATCCACATCCTGGGGGCTGCGGCCCGGCCACTCGGTGACCACGATTACCTGTTTCTCGCCGATGTCGGGAATGGCATCGACCGGTACATTGCGCAAGGCGTACCAGCCGCCACCCAAGAGGGCCGCGATGGCGACGATCACCAAGAACGTGTTGTTCAGGCACCAACGAATGACTGCGTTGACCATAGAGCGGCGTTCCTCGCGTTCCGCAGGTCCTCGTGAACCGGCAGCGTGTGGGTTATTGATGTGGCTGCGACGGGATTGCCCGACTCGCCTCGTCGAGTTTCTTGAGCGTTCCAGCCGGATCCTTGTTCGCGGACTCCTCGCAACCTTGGCAGCACAAGAAAACCGTGCGACCTTGCAGCTGCATCTTCACCGGGACCCCCATCGAACCGAGTAATTCCCCGGAGATCGGACAGATCTTCTGCGCTTCCGCCGCCTTGCGATCCTCCGGCGGGAGTTGGGCCAGGTCGGCGGCCTCTTTCGGACCGGGCTGTGTCGGATCCTCGGACACGTGCAACTCCACGTCTCCCATGCTTCCGTGCGGGTAGAGCAGGCTCGGCTTGCCGGTAACCTGATACTGTGAGTCGAGCAGGAAGTTCCCGCGTACCACTACGCGGTCACCAGCCTTGAGGCCGCTGAGCACGGGATAGTAGTCGCCGGCGCGGGGACCCAACTTCGGTTCCACCAACCGGAACCGGCCCGGCTCACGCTCGATGTAAACCAGTTGTCTCAACCCCGTCGTGAGCACAGCCTCGGCGGGCACACTCAGCACTTGGGGATGCAGTTCCGCCGGAGAACGCGCGGGCTCTCCCGGAACTTTCTCCAGGGGCATCTGGCAGACGTCGCACGTGTCCGGTTTGTCCGCTACGACGTAAGGGTGCATGGGGCAGATGTATTGGCCTTCCAGGCCGGTCGGCGCCGACGTGCCGTCCGGCATGATGGGAACGCGAATGAGCGCTTGGGCGTACATCCCAGGCCGAAACTTGCCTTCCGGGTTCTCGAGAATCACGCGCACTTGCACCGTGCGTGTCTGTTGATTCAGCACCGGCTCGATGAACGCCACCTTGCCTTGACGCGGCTGGTGCGGCTCGCTCTCCAGCATCACCTGAACCGGCTGTCCGAGGCGGACCCACGCCAGTTCTGATTCGTAGATTTCCAGCACCAGCCATACGTGAGACAGGTCGGCAATCGTGTACAGCGAATCTCCCTGTTTGACGTACTGGCCGGCTCGGATGTTCTTTTCAATGATGGTGCCGCCCATCGGGGCAAAGATGGTGAGATGTGTTTCGGCTTTCCCTGACCGGGCAAGCTCGTCGATCTGCTCGGGTGTGATGCCCCACAGCAGCATCCGTTCGCGGGCACTCTTGGATAGTACCAGACCGCCATTGCTGCGCCCGGCAGAGATCGTTTGCTGCTCGCGCTGTACGGTCGCCAAGAACTCTTTCTGGGTGCTGTAGAGTTCCGGGCTGTAGATCCGGACCAGGTGTTCGCCCTTCCGCACGATCGTTCCAGGAAAGTCAGCGAACACTTGATCGACGCGGCCATCGATCCAGGCCGCAATGTGGGCGACCCTCGTCTCGTCCAGTGCCACACGGCAGACCGTGCGCAATTCCTTGACGAGTTCGCGCGAAACCAACTCCTCCGTGGCGACGTTGGCCATCATCCGTGCCCGATCGCTCAGCTTGAGTTCCTCGGGCGGCGTCGACTCACCGTCAGGGTTTACGGCAGTCAGATCCATACCGCACAAGGGACACACGTCAAAGTGGTCCAAGCGGATTTGTGGATGCATGGAGCAAGCCCAAACCTGCATCTTCGCAGTCTTGGCCGAAGCAACCGACTGCACGGAAACAGCGCGGTTGATGCCCATCAGTCCCGGCCATAGCTTCACGGCGACGAGAGGGCCAAGCGTGCCCAGGAGCACCAGGCCCAGGCGCGAGAGATGTTTCTTCATCGACGACCTCGTAACGGTTGGAAAGATTGCCAACGGAGCCTGATAGCGCTGCCACCCACCGGCGCAGCACGAGGCGCCGCACCATCACCGGGAGAACAAGCGCCCAATCGTTGCGGCGTCCTGATCGGGGTTTCGCCGCGAAGTCAGCAAGGAGTCCATGCGGAACACTACGCCTGTCGGCGGCCAGACCGCCGCAACGGCGACGTGTAGAGGGCAGAAATGTCGGCGACGCGCGAACCGGCAGGCGCGCAGTATCTCTGCCGCAAGCAACGATTTAAACCAGAAACCGGCAAAACAGGACGCAGCGGTCCAAGACGGCCTGCAGGCCGAGGGGATGTCCCACAACCAGAAAACCACTCAACGCGTGTTCGCCGCCTGAGGTGGTTGTGAGCGGAATGCCCCACGACTCCGGGGAACGAACTCGCGTGTGAGGGATGTTCGGTACGGGCCTGGCCGGTTGTCGAGACTTGCATAGACACCCGGCGGCACATTGGCACTCGCGCACGTCTGAACTCGCATTGTGCCCACAGCACGTGGCGCTGCGGGAACCATGCGACCGCGCAGCGGCCGCTTTCTTTTGCTGACAGCAACCGGTCGGTCCGGATTCTTGCAGCTTGGCGACGACGCGAGGTTCGAGCGGAAAGGACGTGCAAGCGCAGGCCGATGCCGACGCGGTCTGGACCGGCAGCATCGCCGCCGCCATCCAGACCATGATACGGCCGACGAGTTCTTGCGTGTCACGCATAGACAGTCACGAGCCCTGACGAGCTGGCGGCTAAGAAAACTCGCAAGCCTTCAGGGGATCGACAAGGAATTGTTCAGCTTGCAGGAAAGACAGCGATTTTGTCATCTAGACTACGTTGAATTCTCGGCTCTCGCGTGAATCCCGTCAAGACGGAAGCACGGGGCATTCGGCGCCGGTTTCACGAACAGCGGTCCGGCCGCCTGTCCTGGGATTACTCCGACCGATGCAACGTCCCCCGCCGTGCGACGCTGCGGAGATTGTATTATCGGTTGTCGCCGTAGTGGCCGTTCATCAAGAACTCGTGCCCTCCACCAACGCTAGCGGCCGTCAGCAGCACGACACGTCGCGTGCCTTGCGGCACGCCGCGTTTTCGAGTTCACTGAAGCACTCGCCGGCCAAGGCTGAACCCGGATCATTCACCCCAGCCAGAGGAGAAGGACTTTGAACGGAATTCCCGTGCTCATCGCGGAAGGACACAGTATTGCTCAGGCCTGGGAGAACTCGCTCGTCGTGCTCCACCAATCCGGTTGCGACATGCGGACGCAATATGACAAGCCGGGAGATCCGCCCAGCAAGGATGCGACGATGATCGTCACGGTGCACGATCCCTTGGCGGAGCCGATGATTCATCGCGACTTCCCGGGTGGTTTCGCGGAGTTGCAGGAGTACGTGATGGAAGTCTGCGACGGGATCAAGGACCACTGTGTCCGCGATCCGGAAGACCCGAGCGACACGCGCTGGGAATACACGTATCACCAGCGGCTGTTCGCCTACCACGTACCGGGAATGCCGCCGATTGACCAGATCGAGGCCCTCTGCCAGCAACTGGCGTCCGCGCCCCACACGCGGCGCGCCCAGGCGATTACCTGGAAGGTCTGGGAAGATAACACGTGTTACGATCCGGCCTGCCTGCAGAGTATCTGGTGTCGCATCACGCCGGCGGCGGAGCGGCAGTATCTGAATATGAACGTGCGGTTCCGCTCCAACGACGCCTACAAGGCGGCCTTCATGAATATCTTCGCGCTGACGCAGCTGCAGCAGCGAATCGCCGCGCGCGTCCGTCAGCTGTCAGGGCAGCCGTTGGAACTGGGGCGGTACTGCCACGTGGCGGACAGCTATCATATCTACGGCAGCAACCTGACGGAGTTTGAAGGCCGCTTCCTCGGTGCCCTGCAGAAGCGCACATTCGAACAGCGCACGATGCACTTTGCGGATGTCCGCGACATGATGGAACAGGCGCGTCCTGGCATCCTGGAAAAAGCCCGCAACATGGGTCGCTAAGGGGTCCCTGCCGGCTGCAGGTCAATTACCGCCACGTCTTCCGGACCGAGCGTCAGACTGGTCGCGGGGCCGGTCCAGCTGAGTTCGCGCCCGCTGGCCAGTTCCCGGCTTCCGGTCGCACGCGGTTCGTCCAAAGTAATTGTCACCGTGCGCGCGCTGGGATCGTCGTTGAAGACGGTCAGGTATCTCGTGCCGAATCGCTCCACGTACACGTGCTCGTCGCTGCTGCGCGCCTTCGTGATCGGTTCCCAGCCGGCTTCGGCCACCCGCTTGCAGAGCGGAACGTACTTCCGGAACAACGGCCGATCGCGTTCGTACAGCTCGGGGCGCGTGAAGTAGTGCCCCTGCGAGGCATTGTGGCTGAAGAACCCCGGAAACATGCCGAAAGCCAATGACCGCTTCATGTACTTCTCGACCAGTTCCGGCGGGAACTTCTCGAATTCGGTGTTCATCAGGAAGCAATAGGGTTTGCCCTTGCAGAGCGCGCGGCGATACAGCAACTCGTCCACGCTCATGGGCTGCCAGCGATTGCCGGGATGCCAGTCGGTCTCGGTACCCAGCACGTCGAGGTACGGAGCCAGCCAGCACAGTTGCGAGGGGGTGGAATTGGCCATCATCAACTTGCCCATCGCGTGCACATCCTGGGCCAGTGCCCGCACGTATTCATACGCGATCAGGCCGCGGAAAATGCCGACCTGGTGCGAGTCCGGCGAGTAGCACAAGGGCGTCTTGGCCGCGGCGAAGTGTTCGCGACGAAAATCCATTTCATCCGTGACATAGCCTTCGCTCGAGTCCACATATTCGCCATCCAGATCGCCGCGCCGTGCCGCGCCGTAGAGCTGTTCCCGGAGGCGCGGGTTCCATTTCAGCTGGAATTCCGTCACGTCACCCACGATGCCCGGCATGGCATTCGTGCTCCACACGGCCCCGTTGCACCAGGGAGTATCGAGCAGTCGTGCCGGGAAGCGGCCGGTTTCGTCGTGGAAGCCGCTCGACAACAGAGCCTTGGCTTCAGCCCGGTTCTTCTCGGCCGCCAAGCGCTGTGCTTCGGCCAGCGCCGCCTCCATGGTCCGCGGCATTTCGGCCGGCATGGTCATCCACCAGGTCATGGGTTCGGTGTAGCGGAAAGTCAGGATCCCCTGGGAATCGTCCCACGCGGTCTCATCGTTTCCTTCCTTGAAACGAAACCCGAAGTCCCGCCAATCCGGCAGTTTGCTGATCTTGGCAAACGGCATCCAGAGCCCCTGTTCGGGAATCCGGCACTCGAAGGTCTGGGGAAACAACGCGTAGTATCGCGCCAGCGCCGCGCGGAAACCGCCGCCGGGCGCGAACGAGAACTGGCAGAAGCGAAGGCGCGCCGCCGGCTGCTCCCGGCACAAGCCCAGATCCCAGGCCAGAAACAGCTCACCGCTGCCGGCGTTGTAACTGCTCCGGAAGAAGGCGGCCTGTTGCAGATCCAACCCCAGGGCCAGACCCTGAGTGGGCGAAGTCACGACCGCCAACGGATAACGCGACAACCGGCCCGTTCCCACGCGAAAGCGCGCCGCGTCGCAGTACTCGCGCGGCGACTCCACTTTTTGTGATCGCCGGGGAGTATTCCACCATTGCAGATCCTGGGCCGCCACGGGAACCGCATAGACCAGCGTCACCGCTCGATCCTTGCCCGTCGTATCGCGGACTTCGACGTCCCAGAAATCCGCGTCGCTTCCCCGCGTCTGCTGCGCGCGCAGTTGGATTCCCAAGGCCTCGCGCTCAATGCGCACGAAACCGGACCCGGCCTGTGCGTCGCGAATCTGGAATCCGGCCACCGCGGGACTCTGCAGGCGGACGGCCGATCCGTCGAACAGGCATGCGCCTTGTGGGGCGTCGGCCACGCGCAATTCGGCATCACGAAACCACGCTTGGCCCGCGTGACCGCGCAGGAGCAGATTCAACGTCACACTGCGGATGGGCTTGTCGGGAACCACGACGACTTCGCGGCGTTGCCAATCATGTGTCCCCACGGCAAACGGCGCGGTCTGTCCCCAGAGCGGTGTCCCGTCCGCGTAGACCAGGTCCAGGTAGAGCGCGTAATCGGAATTGGCGCCGCCGGTGACTCCCGCGGCCTTGCTCCAGACGCTGGCGACGAGCGGTGCCGGAGTCTGCTGATGGAGTTCGATGGTCTGGGAAATGCCCCGCCGCGCACTCGAGTCCGTCCCGTTGTCGCAGGCCAGCCAGGTTCCTTCGCGCACGAATCCCTGCTCGTAGGGCCGCCAGCGCTCATCCGCCAGCAGGTTGGGCCCGGCTTCGCTGGCCGGCAAGGCCGCCTTCAGTACTTCACCGTCCTGCGGCACCTGGGCACCGCTGCCCGGCACGCAGATACCCACCACCATCCAGCACGCACAAACCGACACGACTGTCCGGCGAAGAATGCAGCTCATCGTCGTCTCCTTGTGTCCCGCGGTCCGGTGAGCAATATAGCACGCGGCGCTGGGGGGCGACGAGCGATCAGGTCCGGCTCATACCTGGTCTTCTTGAAGTCCAAGCCGTGTCAGCCACCGGCTTCGAGGGCGGTTCTTGCCCTTCTCGAACAGCGACGGATCCACGCTGCCGGCCGTGCCGTCCGGTTGCGGGATGTGCAGTGACCGCAGCTTGTCTTCCAGTTCGAGCCGTTCACGAGCGATCTTGGCACGCTCCACGGAGATCTCCACCTCCGCCCGCCGCAATTTCTCGCGCCATTCTTCCTGCAGCTGCAGCAGTTGTTCCTTCTTTTCGCGCACCAGGTCGTCGTGGTCCAGGATCTGTTCGAGAGCGGCAGCTCCGACGGCGACCGATCCGAGGTTGCTGGACTGATTCTCCAGCAGCCGGCGCAGTTCGGACAGCTCACGGTCCTTTTCCGCCACGACCTGGTCGGTGATGCGGATGGCTCCTTCCACCGTGAGCCGATCGTTCTTCTGTGCCGGATCGTCCACGCAGAAGTCCGATTCGAGCTGTTCCAGGAGCATCTTTTTCTGGGATTCCCAGTCGAAGCCCGCCACCGCCCGGTTAGGGGCGGCCGCACCCGGTCGGGCCGCGGTTGCGAGCCGCGTTTTCAGTTCGGCATTCTCGTCCTTCAACTCGCGGACTTCCTGGACAGCCAGTTCAAATCGCTGCTGCAGGTCGGCCCGGTCCGGGTCGGTGCCGTCCCCGGACTCGTTGCCGCTGGCGAGTGCCCGTTTCTTGAGTTCCTCGTTCTCCGCCTGCAAGTCGCGGATTTCCTGGGCTGCGAACTCCAGCTGCTCCCGCAGGTCTCCCGCTTGCTCCTGATCCGTGCCGCCGCCGGCATTCATCAGTCCCTGGCTCTGGGCGTGCACGAGTTCCTTCAACTCATCCCGTTCCGCACTCAGTTCCAGGAGCTGCCGCTGCAGTTCCGCGAATTCCTGGCTCCCGTCCCGCTCGCCCAGGTTCAGGCCGGATTCTCCCTGATCGCAGGCCTCCCGCAGGTTCTGAGTCTCTCGCAGCAGCTTCGCGCTTCTGCAGCGCGCGTCGTGCAACTCATCCAGCACCGCCTGCACCCTGCTCATGAGTTGCGTCTCGACATGAAAGACGCGTTGCCGCTGGATTTGCAGCAAGTGCCGGGCGCGGGAGCGGAATGCGGCCAGTACCGACTCGGCGGACGAGTCGCCTCCGCCATACGACGACTGTGTCCCTGATTGTTCTTCGCGAAACGATTCCATACGAGTATCGCTTAGACCATCCGCGCTCCTGGAGAATGCCTAACTTCGTATACGTCAGAATCCGCGCTCGGTCAAAGGGATTGGCCGCTTGTCGCGATCGTGCGGGTTGGGGGGGCAATTCCCGCGCCCCGCGGCATGCTGGGCGCATCGGCCGCGCTGCGCGCTGCCGCGCCGCGTGTGGAAGTGGGCGTGGTGGGGCGATATATTGGAGCGGGAGTGGTGGCACGCGATCCTCGTCCAGGCCGTCGGCAGATGTCGGAACACTTCGACCCATATTATGAGTGGTTGGGCATTCCGCCCAAGAACCAGCCGGCTCACCACTATCGTCTGCTCGGCATTGAACTCTTCGAGGACAATCTCAACGTCATCGAACGCGCGGCCGACCGGCAAATGTCGCACGTGCGCACCTTCCAGACGGGAAAGCAGGCGCTGGTCGCGCAGCGGCTGCTGAATGAGCTTTCCGCGGCGCGGCTCTGCCTGTTGCAGCCGGATAAGAAACAGGAGTACGACGCGGCATTGCGGCGCGAGTCCCAGGCGGCCGGATCGCGGCCTTCTGCACCGGCCGCTCGGCCCGCCGCGAGTGCCGCACCTCTCGCAGATCCGAATCAGTCCGTGCCACCGTGGTGGTGGATCCTGGAGCTGTGTGTCGGGCTCGTGGCCATTCTGTCGCTCGTGGTCGTGATCAGCATGCTCGTCAATCGCGGGACGCCGAACGGCGCGAAGCCGTCTCCAGCGAAACCGCGGGGGACCTCGGAAAGTCGCGTCGCCGACGCTCAACCACCGGGTGCACGCGGCAATGCGCCGCCATCGCCGGCTCCCGGTATTGCGGCGGCCCCACCCGCGGCCGACGCGCCCGTTCCGGCTCCCGTACCCGCGAACGAGGCTCCCCCGGTCGCGACGACTTCTCCGGCGACCGGCGCTGCCCCGCCGGAGATGACCTCTCCCACCACGCCGGCCACCGCGGCGCCGGCCACGGCTCCGCGGACCAAGCGGGCTCTGCGTTTGAACGGCCGCCAGGCAATACTCATCGAGAACTCCACGGGATTGACCGACTTGACGCGCGACTTCACCGCGGAGATGTGGTTTCGTCCCGTGGCGCAGATGCCGCCCACCGGCTATTGCCTGATGGGGAATGCCTCGTTTGCCGGGAGCACGGAGTACAACGCGCGGCTGGCGGGCTGGCTGCTGACCTGCCTCCCTTCCGCGGATGCGTCAGGGACGGACAACCAATTGGTCATTCAATGGGGTACGACCGACAACAAGCGGACCACGGCCGCGACATCGATTGCGCCGCTCAGCGCCCAGTGGCACCATGTGGCCGTCTGCCAGCGGATCATCAACAACAGTGACGGGGAGTTGCGTGTCTGGTTGGACGGATCACCCGTGATCGAGCAGGACCTGGTGCTGGCCGACATCGCGGCCAGTCCGCTGGAGATGGGAATCGGCGTCCCGCCGTACTACGTGGCTGGTACGGTGGTGTTCACCGACGTGCGCGCTGTCCGGATTTCCACCGGTCCTCGTTACACGGTCCAGTTCAGTCCGACCGGGGAGTTCGAGGCGGATACGGCGACGTTGGGCTTGCTGGACTTCGCCGATGAACGCGCGGACCGCATCGCGGACCTGTCCGGCAACGGCCGCACGGGGCGGATCGTTGACGGCAGTTGGGTCCCGCTCGACAGCGCACCCGTGGTGCCGGACCCGGCACTGCTGGCCACACTGACGCGCGGATCGGCGGACGGCAAGCTACCCCTACCCGATCGCGAGGCGTTGGCCAAAGAGTTGGCCCAGCTGCGCGAGACCTACAAGAAGGAACTGACCGCTGCGAAAGAGCCGACAGACATGGTGTCGCTGGCGTCCGAGCTGTTGCGCAAGTCACGCGAGGAAAAGCACCCGGTGACAAAGTACGCACTGCTGGATCTGGCGCTCGAGTTGACGACCCGCGCCGGCAATGTGCACTACGCGCTGCGCGCGGTGCTGGCGACCAACGCCCGTTATGACATCAACCTGTGGGAGCGGCAGGCCGAGACGATCAGCCAGGTCGCGGCGGATGCCAGGTCCTACGCGGATCGTCGAGCGGTCGTGGAGACAGCCATCTCGCTGTTGGACCAGGCCGTGCAAGACCGGGCCATGGAGGCCGCAGATCGCCTGGCCAACTCCGCGCAGCAGACGGCGCGGCGTCTGAAGGACCCGTGGCTCACGCGAATCGCCGCCTTGCGCGGGCGAGAGATCGCGCTGACTCAGAAATCCCTGGCAGCGCTGGATGCGGCACAGAAACAGTTGAAAGAGGGCACGCAGGTTGCCGCAGCACACACGGTCCTGGGTCGCTTCCAGGTCTTCCTGAGCGGCGAATGGGACGAAGGGTTGAAGCATCTGGTGGATGGCGACGATGCTCCGCTGCAGGAACTGGCGCGCAGGGAACTCCAGCAACCGAGTGCTCCTGATGACCAGCTGGCGTTGGCGACCAGTTGGTTGAACTGGGCGAAGGCGGCCAAGGACTACGAGCAAAACGTTGCCTGGCTGCGCACTCAGCACTGGCTGGAACTGGCGCTGCCGCGGCTCCAAGGGGCATCGCGCACACAAGCTCTCAAATCGCTGGAAGACGTGGCGGCGAAGGCGACCCCGCGCTCGGTGTCCGGAGTAGCCGTGTTGGCCGACTGGCTCTCGAACCCTGTGGGCGAACTCCGCGCCATTACGGCGCACAGCGGGCCCATTACGGCTCTCGCCGCCTCGCGCAGCGGCAGTTGGGTCGCCACAGGTTCGCCGGACAACACCGTGCGGGCCTGGGATGTGCAGCGCGGCAAGATGCTGAGCGAGATCACGGCCACCGTCAACAACATCACGGCCATCGCGCTGTTGCCTGATGAGCGGTTCGTACTGGTGATCGGTTCCCGCAACGCGCTGGAAATCTGGAATCTGGCGACGCGCAGGCCCGTGCGCGAACTGAAGACCGACGCCGCAGTGCTCGACCCGCGTCTGTCCGACGACGGGCAAGTGCTGCTCTGGTTCAAGCCGGCCGCGGACTCCAAGAACATCGTGCTGGCCGATCCCTCGACGGGCAGAGGCCTGCGGGAACTGAACTGCCCCGGCACGCCCACACGATTGGCCCTCTCGCGAACCGGGACCCTGGCCGCCGTCGTGAACGACCGCAACGGGCTGGGAGTCACCAGCCTGGCCACCGGGCAGATCGTCACCTTGGCCGGACATCAGGACCGCCTTATCGATCTGGCGTTCTCGCCCGACGGGCGCGCCTTGGCGGCCTGTTCGCCGACGGAATGGCTCGCCTGGGATCTGGCAACGGGCAGTCAGCCGCAGCGCGTCGCGCTCACGGGACCGCCCGGACGAATCACAGTCACTACCGAAGGGACGCGCGTGATCACCAGCGGCAGCGGGGATGAATTGTCGGTGTGGAACGCGCGCAGCGGTGCGCTGCTGGCGACCCTGAGCAGCCCGCGACCGAGTGGAGTGAACACCACGTGCATCGCCGTACTGCCCCACGGACTAGGAGCGGTCACGGGCACCTCGAACGGCGAACTCCGCGTCTGGCGACTACCGGACTGAACCAGGCGCACTCTCTGACAGCTGAAGGAAAGAACAATGAAAATCAAACCGTGCGGGCGAGTCGAACAGCAGACGGTCTTGCTGAAGGGAGCCAAAGGCTGCACCGTGCGCTGGCTGATCAGCGATTGCGACGGGGCGACGAATTTCGCCATGCGGCAATTCGAGTTGGCACCGGGCGGACACACGCCGCAACACACCCATCCCTACGAACATGAGGTCTACGTTCTGGAGGGCGAGGGCGTGGTGCTGGAAGGAGAGACCGAACACGCCGTGCAAGCCGGAGACGTCATCTTCGTTTGCCCCGACGAGGTCCATCAGTTCCGCAATCCCCACGCGCGTCCCTTCAAGTTCCTGTGCCTGGTGCCCAACGCCGCAGCGCAGCAGCCATCCACCGGCTGCGCGGAATGTCAGGTGAGTCCCGCGCCACCCAAGGAGTAATGGTCATGCCGCCGGACGCCGCCCAGCGAATTCAGGAGTTGCGCCGACAGATTCGCTATCACGATCACAAGTACTACGTGGAGGCGGCGCCCGAAATCAGCGACCTCGAGTATGACCGGTTGCTGTCCGAACTGAAGCAGCTCGAGGCGCGGCACCCCGAACTCGTCACTCCCGACAGCCCGACGCAGCGCGTGGCGGACCAACCGGTCAGTTCCCTGCAGCAGGTCGCGCACCGCCTGCCGATGCTGTCGATCGAAAACACCTACAACGCCGCGGAGGTGCGGAGCTTCGCGCACCGGGCCGCGAAGCTGCTCGAAGACGTTGCTCCCGAATGGGTGGTGGAACTGAAAGTCGACGGCGTGGCCGTCTCGTTGATCTACGAACGCGGCGTGCTGGTCCGTGGGGTGACGCGCGGCAACGGACAGGTGGGTGACGACATCACGCACAATGTGCGCACCGTGGCCGGTGTCCCGCTGCGACTGATCGGCGACGATGTGCCCGACGTCTTGGAGGTGCGCGGCGAGATCTACATGAGCAACAGCGATCTCGTCCGCCTGAACGAGGAACAGCGCGCGAAAGGGTTGCCGCCGTTCGCCAACACGCGCAACGTGACCGCGGGCAGCGTGCGGATGCTGGACCCGCGCATCTGCGCAGAACGCCGCCTGCGCATGTTCTGCCACGGCGTCGGCTATTGCGAGGGCCTGCGGGTGGCCCGGCACATGGATTTCCTGTCCGACATGCGCCGGCTGGGACTTCCCGTTACGCCGCACGTGCGCTGCTTCTCCGATGTCGAAACGGCCCTGACCTACAGCGACGAAATCGTGGAACGATTGCACGAACTCGACTTCGAAGTCGATGGGCTCGTCTTGAAAATCAACGATTTCCGCCAGCGCGAGCAACTCGGGGCAACATCGAAAAGCCCGCGGTGGCTGGTCGCGTACAAATTCGAGAAATACGAGGCGACCACGCAGCTACGGAAGATCAACGTCCAGGTCGGCAAGAGCGGGACGATCACGCCCGTGGCGGAACTGGAGCCCGTCAACATCGCAGACACGGTCGTCAGCCGCGCCAGCCTCCACAACGCGGACGAGATTACCCGCAAGGATGTGCGCGAGGGAGATGTCGTGGTGGTGGAAAAGGCGGGCAAGATCATTCCTCATATCGTGCGGGCGGAGACACATCTGCGAAAGTCGGAGCTGCCGCGGTTCCAGTTCCCGACAGACTGCCCCGAATGCAGCACGCCACTCGTGCAGGATGAAGGCGGCGTCTATATCCGGTGCCCGAACTACCATTGTCCGGCACAGGTCAAGGAACGCATTCGCTATTTTGCCGGGCGCAATGCCATGGATATCGAAGGGCTGGGGGACAAGCTGGTCGATCAACTCGTCGATAGCGGATTGGTTGCCGGCTGCGGTGATCTCTATCGCCTGCGGCGCGAGGACCTCGTGCAACTCGAACGCATGGGAGAGAAGTCCTCGGAGAAACTGCTGGCCGGCTTGCAGAACAGCCGGCAGCGCGGCCTGGCGCGGCTGCTCAACGCACTTTCCATCCGGCACGTGGGAACACGCGTAGCCGCGGTCCTGGCCGAACATTTCGGGTCCATGACCGCCTTGCAGCGAGCGACTGTCGAGGAACTCAGCCAGGTCACGGAGATCGGGCCCGTCATCGCCCAAAGCGTCTACGGTTATCTGCACAGCGCCGCGGGACAAGCCATCATCGAGGAACTGCGTGCAGTCGGTGTCGTGATGGAAGAGCCGAAGCAACACGCGACGGCGGGCAGCCAGAGACTGGCGGGCAAGACGCTCGTCGTGACCGGCACACTGCAGAAATACACACGGGAGCAGATCCAGGAACAGATCCGCCGACACGGCGGACGCGCCGCCTCGAGCGTTTCGCAGAAGACGGACTATGTCGTGGCGGGAGAGAACGCCGGCAGCAAACTCGACAAGGCTCACGAATTGCATATTCCCGTGATCTCGGAAACGGATTTCGAACGACTTATCAACGACTGACCGCTTGCCGGCGTCGTCCGAGATAGCCTGTCGCAGGCTCACTCTTGACACGCGCTCGAAACGGATTAGAAACACGAGATTACTTGTCGGCTCCTCGAGGTACTCTGGCCGTGACTGTGAAATGCCCGCTGTGCGGATCCGCTGATGTGCGCTGGAGTCGCAGTGGTAATGAAAGCCTGCCACTGTTGCTGCAGCTGTTCCTGGTTGCAGGACGCTGCCCGGAATGCGGTCGCACGGCCCTGTGGCGCGGTCCGCTGTTGCTCGGACCGGCCTTGGTGGCGAATGAGCCGGCCAGACGTCGGCCTGAGGAGCCTGCGGATACGGACGCTGAACGCTCGTTTTCGGCCGCGGAGACTGCGGAATTATCAGTCGTGGCTGAGGCAGCCGTCCCTTCCCCATTTCGAGACAGCGCGCCCGGCGACGCCGCTGTGGCGCTCGAGACCGCGGCGGTCGCGACGCTGGAGATCTCCAATCCGGTGAACGAATTCGAACCGGTGAGTTCGACGGCCGTACGGCCGCGGCGCACCGTGCCGCGCTGGGCACTGCCGTGCGGAATCCTGATCGTCGTCGCCTCCTGCGCCGGTGCGTGGTGGACCCTGCAGCGGTCTCAAGTGCAGGACGCCGTTATCCCGCCAACCAAGGGGCGGATTTCCGCGAACGAAGCGCTCGCTGACCAAAGTGCGCTGGAGCTAGCTCCGACGGTCAACATGACAGACCGCCTGCCGCGACCGACCGCCGCGCCGGAGACGCATGCGCAAGATCCGGCGGCCCTGTCGGCCCTGGCCCCGGTGCCGGAATCCCGGTTTCGCGTCTGGCAGGATGCCAACCACACGCGCAGCGTCCGCGCGCGACTCCTCTCCGTGGCGGGTGACCAGGCTACATTCCTCAAGGAGGATGGCAGCCAAGTCACGGTTCCCGTCAGCGGACTCAGCGCGGACGATCAGGCCTACTTGCGCGAGCAATCGGGAGCGGCGTCTTCCGCCACAACGCTTGACCCTGCGGAAGACGATCTCTGAACGGCGCCACTATTCCGCGACCGCGAGAAGTCGCACCAGAATCCTCGCTCGAATTGACTGTCTTCCGGATTCGACCTCGCGGCTGTGTCTCTGTCTCTCCTCGATGTTCTCCGCGCCTCCGTGAGGAGAAGCTGCCACGCGGGCATTCCCCGGCCTACCGTAAAGGCGGCAGGTGGGTGAACGGTTCGCGGTCGGGAAGCTGATCCCACGCGAGTCGTTCGTCGCCGGCCGGCACGTAGCGATCGGCCACGCCCAGTTCCTTCAGCACGATGTTACGGGCCAAGGGAATACCCACCGTCTTGTAGAACGCCAGATGACGATTGAAGCCCTGCCGCCCGAAACCACAATCGGTTGACAGGATCAGCTTGTCAGCCGGAATATGTTCCAGGCAACTGCGAATGCGCCCGGCAATGACTTCCGGGAAGTCGGCCTGCAATGTGCGGTGGCTGATGACTCCCACGGCGATCTTCTTCCGCAAACGGTTCTTGTACGCATCGAACAGGGAGAGTTCGTGAAAGTTGTTCTCCGTGGCTTCGATCGTCCAGACATCACCTTTCAAGCGCTCGAGATAGATCTCCATCGAGTTGGCGTACGACTCGTCGGAGAACACCTTCTGCATATTGGGATTGCCCCAGCAGGTGTGAATCCAGACTTCGACGTCGTCCAACCCTTCGATTTCCCGGTTGAATGCGTCGACCAGGAAGTCAATGAACTCCTTTTTCTCGGGATAGTAGCGGGCCATGAAGTGGAGCGTGGGTTCCTCCACTTGAATCACCTGGCAGCCGGCGGCCGCCAGCTGCCGCAGTTCGCGGTTCATGGCTTCCGCCATGTCCCAGATCAGCTGCTTCTTGTCGTCCAGGTCGTAATGTGGCGTGTGGCTGTCGAGAAAGAACGCCAGCACCTGCGCGGAACAGGTGCCGAATTTGACCGGCCGTGCCGAAGCCGCAGCCGCCTGTTGGGCAATGCGCCAGATTTTGGCGTACTCCAGCGGGTTCTTCGGATCATGTTCGACTTTCCCGACGACGCGCGGCCAGCGCCAAGTCTTGTAGATCGAGTCGAGCATCGTCCCGACAGGGTACGAGAGCAGTGGTGAGCGAGTCTTCTCCGTCTGCAGTTCCTCGTGTTCCAGTCCCTTCCAGCGCTGCAGGGGATAGTGGTGCCAGGAACGTCCCGCCACGTCCTCATCCAGGTGGTAGTCCCCCGTGGTAAGAATATCCAGACCGGCACGCGCCTGATCAGCCACCACGATTTCATGCGCGTCGGTGAACTGCTCGCGAAACCACGGATCCATCATGGCGGTGTCCAGGGGGCGCCCCCAGAGATTGGCCGTGTACCAGCGCGGCCGCGGCCAGGAACCGGTCACCGTAGCGGGAAGCAGAAGGTCTTTGGTGGAGGTGAAGGCCATGAAGGTTCTCCTTGGACCTGGCGATCAGCAGACATGTCGAGAGACGAGAAGTGTCACCGGCAACCGACAGTTGCGGAAGAGCGGCATATTATCGCGTGCGGCGACGATCCTGCAACGGGGCGCCCAGGATACAGCCGCTGCGCGCCGGCACGGAGACCGACCAGATTCCGGGCGCAGCCGCCGTAATGTGCGCCGTTCCGCACAGCAGACGGGGTGGCAGTCCCTGTGCGAAATTCTCGCCCAAAGACAGTTCCACGCCGGCCGCTTGATCATCCGCGTTCAGGACCACCGCCAGCGTTTCGTCCGCGCCGCTGCGCGAAAACGCGTAGCATTGCCCCTGGGCCGCCAGTTCCCGAAAACGGCCATGGCGCAGCACGGCATGGTCCCGGCGCAAGGCAATGACACGCTGAAAATAGGCCAGCATGTCCCGATCCCAGAGGTCGCCGTCATGCCAGGGAAAGGGCCAGCGCGCATCGCAATCCCGCAAGGGCTGCTCATAAACGTCGGTTCCGCGCAGAGCGATCTCGTCGCCATAGTAAACCGACGGCGTCCCGGGAAAGGTCATTTGAAACAGCGTGGCCAGCCGCACGGTGGCTTTGTCTCCCCGCGCGATGCTGAGCAGTCGTGCTGTGTCGTGGCTGTCCAGCAGATTGAACTGCACTTGCGTGGTTTCCCAATCATACAGCTCCAGCAGCCGGCGAATGCGCACGCCGAACTCAACAGCGCCAATGCCTGGATAGGGATCGTACGAACGTCCGCGCACAAGCGCCGGGCTGACGCGGTAGCCCGCGGTGAAGGCGATCGTGGCGGCCGTGAACACATAATTCATCGTGGCGTGAAAACGCTGGCCGTCCAGCCACTGCGGCGCCTCGCGCCACACTTCGCCGACCAGGTACGCGTCGGGTTTGACGGCCAGTATGCGCTGGCGGAATTCTTCCCAGAATCCCGGCGTCTTAATCTCCGCGGGAACATCCAGTCGCCACCCGTCGATGTCGAATTCCCGGACCCAGAACTCGCCGATCCCCATCAAGAACTCGCGCACCTGCGGATTGTCCGTGTTGAACTTGGGAAGAGCGCGATTGCCCACCCAGCTCTCATAGTTGGCCGGCTGCCGCCCGTCGTAGGGAGCCAGGGGCCAGCCGTGAATGATGAACCAATCCAGCCAGGCGGAGTCGGGTCCGTTCTCCAGGATATCGTGAAACGGCAGGAAGCCGCGGCTGGCGTGGTTGAAGACGCCGTCCAGGATGATGCGCAGGCCGCGGCGATGGCAGGCCTCCACCAGCTCCCGCAAGGCGGAGTTGCCTCCCAGCAGCGGATCGACCTTCTCGTAGTCCTGCGTGTGGTAGCGATGGTTGCTGCCCGACTGGAAGATCGGTGTCAGGTAGATGGCCGTGATGCCCAGATCCGCCAGATGCTGCAGGTGTTCCACGACACCCAGCAGATCACCGCCGTGATACGCGAACGTCTCGGGGGGTGCATCCCAAGGCCGCACGTTGGCGGGCTTGACCAGCCGCGCGCTGCGCGCGAAACGATCGGGAAAGATCTGATAGAAGACCGCGTCTTTCGCCCAAGCGGGAACCGGGACCACCGGCAGAAGCCTCCGTCTGTCCGCGCTACAACACGCGCCAATGCAGGTTACTCGAACGACGCGGAGGGCACCAGGAGGCGTGAAAGAACAACGAAATAAATTTCGTGTATTATAATTCCAGAATTTCCGCGGCAGTGTGCCCGGTGTCGCTCGCGCTTCGTGTCGCCCTCGACCTCGCGGCGATCGGCAGTCCGGTTAGCCCGGATAATGCATAAAACCAGAAGAGCAACCACAGAGCCACAGAGAACACAGAGGAAAATACAAGAGGCGGAGTTTACAGCTTGTCAGATTCGATCCAAGCGTGATCGTTGCGAAACTACTTGCCTTACTTGTCCTTTCTTCACCCTCTGTGCCTCTGTGGTGAATAATCCGGGTTAGCGCCGGCGAGCGCTGCGTAACCGCTGCAGAGGCTGGAAACGGCAGCCACCACGACCCCGGAACGCCAGCAGGCCGTGTCCGCACCGCGGAGCGCGCGCTGAAACGTAGACCGTGGCGGGCGGTGGCAGAGGCGTCAGGACGATATTCCGATACCACACCTCGCTGCCGTGGGCCGTCAACATGATCTTGCCCGCGCGGTTCTGCCCGAATCCTTCGACCTGGGCGAACTTGCTCTCCGCCACGCGCTGGAACCACTCCCGGCTGCCGACGTCGGCCTCCGCGATCAGCTGGCCGTTGAGCCAGTGAGCGATGTGGTTCCCGCGCACCACGACGCGGCTGTGATTGAATTCTCCGACCGGCTTGAGTTGCTTGGCGCCGCTCGGTTCGTACAGTTCGTACAGCGAACCTGTCATCCCCCGAGGATGCAGGTCGTGGGCCGCGTCGTCGAGAATCTGGTACTCAATGCCCAGGAACTGGTTTCCGTACTTGCGCACCCGGTACTTCAGGCCATTGTTGCCCCCGGGGGCGATCTTCCATTCAAACTCGAGGTCGAAATCCGTGAATTCCTCCTCGGAAAACAGATTGGCGCCGCCGGAGGGTTTGTCCTTGAGGTGGAGCGTACCGTCAACCACCTCCCAGTCGTCTTCCACTGGCTTGCCGTCCGTTCGCACCCAGCCGGCCAGCGAACTTCCGTCGAACAACAGCACCGGTTGCTGAGCCCCAACAGAGCCGGCAACGGTCAGCACGGACCAGCAAGTCATCAGGGAAACACCGAATCGACTCATGGTTGCAGAACCTCGGAGGAATCAGGAT